>Ga0126342_10001676_pt1 | contig 32157 bp, 30 predicted proteins | sample Cyp1metagenome_FD_92528 | JGI IMG/M metagenome (GOLD analysis project Ga0126342, IMG submission 92528) | Coral microbial communities from Lord Howe Island, Old Settlement Bay, Australia - Cyphastrea 1 metagenome | ecosystem: Host-associated > Invertebrates > Cnidaria > Coral ...
ATCAATCGACTTAAATGTGAAAAATGAGATTGGAATGTGCTTCAAGTCTGCAAGACTTTCAAGTTGCATCAATGCAAAATGGAAAACGCTCTATGCAAAATGGGAAGTGCTCTTCTGCAGTTTCAATCATTTTGCTCAACACTGATGGGGAGTTCAAACAAACAACGCTCATAACCGGATTGAAACGGGATGGGTAGTTTGCATGGAACGGATTATTCGTATGCAGAAGCATCATTGACGAGTCTGCACATCCGTGTAACCTCCAAAACCGCTAGCTATTCATAATTAAATCATAATAAATCAGCACCTGCATATGTAGAGAGGGTGAGAGAGTGAGACGTGTAATGGATACGTCTGTGTTCACAAATTTCATTCAGACAGCGCTGTTCTCCCATCTATCATCTATCGAATCTATCTCCCTACCCACCTACAGCACCATTACCTACGTATCGGTGTGTATAGTGGCAGCGGGGTCAAAAATTAACGGTTTGGCGTTTCGCCACGAGCCACCCTGCCTGTGCGGTGTAGAAGGACAACTTCTTGTGCTGCCTGTGCGGGCGATACCATGGAGAACCTCCTGCAATCTAAGATAGCAATGGACAAAACTATCTTTACAACTGATTTGCACATCAAAATCATTGATTTGCCATTGCGATGACCAGAGGGTACTGGCAAAAATACATGGAAATGGATGTTTTTTGCTCCAAGTTTCTGTCCCGAATCTGATGCTTGCGGAGGCCTCTCCCAGCTACAACTGGGGTGTGATAACTATAACTCCCCAATGATAAGGGCGTCCAATAAGTTCTAATCTTAACCACCATTGAGTACCAATTGCCCCCTTTTGTTGCTGTTCTTTTCCCCGAAAAAAAGGCACCTGGAGATCGAGACCAGCCCCTTGTTGTTCAAATTGCGTGGACGTAGTGCTTGGTGAAAACCTGCAGTCACAGGAGGTCTGGCGATCAACATGCCCTGTTTGGGATTGTGTTCAAATGGGCTTAGAATGGCTTAGATCACGGAGGACAATAGAAACCCTTAACAAACCACCCCAAATGACCCGGCCTGGTAAACATACAAAGTTTACTATGGGAAATCACCATGCTATTAATGGGTAAATCCATGTAAATCCACTATTTCCATGGCCATGTTCAATAGCTTTTTGTATGTTTACCAGAGGGTAATGGGATTGATCTTGTTCGTGGTGACCCATACCACCCATCATATCAACTGGGTTGGTATATTCTGAGTTGACTACAATATAGGGGTACCATTGACCATTGGAATTGTGACTTCATGGAAAACGGAACTGAACACATACAAAGATCAGCAATGTGGCTCTGACTTTAAAATATGCTACTCCCAAATCGGATGGTTCTAAGACCTTGTTGTCCCCAACCAAAATTGCATTTTTTTTAGACGGGCTATCGCATGCTATCGCCTGTTTTAAAATTCTCAGGCAGCACAAATCATATCAAGCTATATAAAGCTGCATCATCCAAAAAGGGGCTTGGTTGAAACCTCCGGCCATCGCGGCATATCGCGGCCATCGCCGAGCCACCGAAAGGGCTGTTGGTGATCTGATAGCCAACCGCCAGACGTTCCATCCACTCGGCTGACTCGGAGACGTTCAGCAACGGCTCCGGGAGCCCTGGGAGCCTTGGGGCGTCGAAGCTTGGATCTCCCGCGGTCATCGTAACATGTTAACATGGCAGTGTGTCAAAACCCTTGTACCCTTGTAGTTCACATCAAAATAGCTGGTAGATGGATGTTCATCCCCCTAAAAATGGTATTAATAGGTATTGATCCATACCCACATGGCAATGAAAACTCCCTATCCATGGCGGGTTAGTTACTTAGTTCGCTCGGAAAATCATCGAACTATGGTGGATAATCCAAGAAGACCGCTGCCATGGCCACATTGATCAATGGCATATCAATGGTTTGGTTTCGTTCGGAAAATCCAGAAACACGTATCCCATCACATATTATGGGGGATTCCGGCAGGTCTTCCAGTAAACCGAATCTATACAGTAATAGCAAACCATGGGAGATCTAAGACCTTCAAGAAGATAAAGAGTTCTGTTTCTTGGGAATGGGAACCGGTACTGTTGAAGATAAATGCAACTTGCAAATTCGCAAAGGGAAAGATTGCCATTCGTTCTTCGTGGCCGCTCACTACGTAGTCAACAAAATGTGGGGAAAAACTGTTCCAAACATACAGATCATACACTGATATGCTGTAGCAATAAGGATTCAATGTCACAAATCATACAGTATCAGTTGTTTGGAACCATGATGCTGATGCTGAAATAAGCTATGCGTGGTGTTGTGTTCGGGCATAATGGCTAGGCTTGAACCCAAGTTCTCTTCCTCCATGAAAACTGCTCAAGACATCTCAAAGCTAGCCCATTTATCTAAAGTTCACATAGCTAAAGCATGGCAAGAGCATGGCTAACCTTGGACCCTGCACTGTTTAAAACATCTTGGAACAGGATAGCATCGGATACCATACACACATTACCACTAATCCCATCAAATCCCATCATGCTTTCTGAGGGCTGTTTGGTATATGAACAGAGGATGGGATAAAAAACAGCAGCCCAAAAACCTTGACCCGAAATAATCACCCACAATTTCCTGACAATTTGGATCAACAATGATAACATTCCCGGATTCTTCTCGTTGAACAGGTCAAGATACATAGGTAAATTAAAGTAAGTTCAAAAGTATCTATCAACTGTCAATCTATCAATAAGCTATCAATCTATCAACTTAAACTATAATTCTGATCTCGAATTCTGATCTCGATCGGAATTCGAAAATCCTCCAAGCAGCTCCTCCAGCGACGGCACGGCAAAAAGAGCAGGATCCACCCGGCAGTCGGCGAACTGCCACAGCACCACGGCACTAAATCCCGAAGCCATAGCGGCTGAGATTGTGGCCCCTGGCGCCATGACCCGAGCCATGACACGGTCGGGTCGTTATGGTGGCTCCGAATGGTGGAAATCTGCCAAGAAATCTGCCAAGAAATCCGGAATAATGGAATCTTCATGAAAAAAACAGGAGGGAGAAAAAAAAAACATGAAAAATGGATAGAATGGTGGAGCTTCAATGGGGCGTTGTTAACCCATATTTTACCATCAACTCATATCAACTCTGGTTCTCGTTTCGAAATCTGAACCGTCCCACCCAAGGAGTTGGGAGGAGCCATATCCCTCTCTCTCCGGATTGTTGGGACTAAGAGTCATGGCGTTTGAAATTCTGGCCCAACTGCTGGCCCAAAAGCCCAAAATTCCACATCTAAATGGGCAAGAAAAAGAGTTCTGCAGGTCATTTGTCCCCACAGTTCTGAAGGTATCCTTGAAAATTCAGCAGACTAAGCCCAAAAAGATCCAGGTAAAATTGACCACTAGTCACTGTTGTTGGACTTGACTTTCCTCTCTTTGTGGGTGTTGCTATAGCAGGTTGTTGGGCGAAAAAAAAAAAAAACACAGCACCATCACCAGCATCACCACCATCGCTCCTATGATGGAGGCTTGCCGCTCTTCGGACCACATGTCCTGAAGTTCCAAAACATTTCAGGTCAACCACTTTGAATCCTGAAAACTGAAGAAGGTCACCAAAACATTACTCAGTTGCATGTGGGATGTACCCTGTGGTAAACTAACATAGCTATTGAAAATGGCCATTGATAGTGGATTTACCCATCAAAAATGGTGATTTTCCATAGATATGTAAACGTTTACCGGAGGGTATATCCTAGCTACAAACATATACATTCTGTGTCAATGGGTTTGTCACTTCCTCATCCCAGCCTTAGCAGTTTAGCACCCCCGGAAACCATGATGGATGTAGGGCCGTAGAGGATGGAATATGATGGAATCACATCTTTGGGGCCATAGACTGCAGGTGCTGAAGCCCGAGAGAACGGAGCGGCACAATGCGGCACAAAAAAATGGAGATGCATGCAGAGTAACATCAAAAATGCCCCTATACATAGCGCAATTTCGTAACAAAACAACTCGCAGTTCCCCGAGCATTTGGAGTCAACGCACCGGCTGGGGGCTACATTTCTGAGCATCAAAGGATCATCACTGCAGCTGTTAAACCAAAAAAAGATAGCATGATCAACCCACCCGTCACCCACAGTGGCTTGCAAGCAATGGAAAGGTTGTGGAACCTACAGCAACAGCGGATAATCCTGCAAGAATGATGATATAACCTATTTCATTGCAAAGATGCAGGAATTTGGTTGACCCTAAAAATTAACCAAGGTCTAGCTTAGTCCAACCAGGGTTTGATCGGTTTATTGCTCCAGGGTTTCGCATTGAATGTGTCCATGTCATCGATATATATGGATATCCCAACCTATCCTAAACATGTCCCATATGTGTTTCTTTTTTGTGGCGGAAGAATGTATCGGTCCTAAAGACCCCATGTTTTCGTTTAAAAAAAACCTCAGCTATCCCATGATACCCTTCAAATCTTCCATCAAATCGCCCAAAATTTTCTCTTGGATCTCCAAATCAGAACAAAAAGTCGCTCCAACATCCCTTTTTGTGCCATGTTTCATCCCAAAAATCATCAACTTACTGGTGCTAAACGTAGGGAATGGATGCGAATGGGATGATTATGGATGATTATGGATGATTATTGATAGTTAATTATGGATCATTCCCTTATTCCCTGCTAAGCATCAGTACCCTCTGGTAATTTAACATAGCTATTGAAAATGGTGATTTATAGTGGATTTTCCCATTGAAAATGGTGATTTTCCATAGCTATGTTAGTTTACCAGAGGGTAAGTGAAAAAACAATCAAAAAAGAAAACACCGAAATCCCAACACTTCCCCTTTTCGCCGCTGCACCACACCTCCTCTCCAGGACGACTGCGCCAGCCCGCCAGACCACCAGCACCAGCCTCGGCCAGCAGTAACGCCTTGCCTCGGAAAAGGCCAACGTTGGGAAGTCAACGCGCCGATTTCATCGGGAAATTCGGGGTAAATTCGAAGAGTTCACTTACCAATCCGGATTTCATCCGAGTTTCTGATTTTGGGGGATTGTTATATTTATATAGCACTCAAATTGGTTAACCTGTGCTAATCAAACGTGGCAAGGGAAAATCCCCTATAAATGGAGGCTTATAATGTTTATTTATATATATGTATATATATATATAGAGTTGGAAATTCATCTGTAAATACGGAGATGTTCCATCGATGTGTTTGATTATCAGGGGGTAAACAACCCCGTTTACGATAGCTAAGTTGACACACATAGCTTGGTTAACGTTTGGGTTTATGGAGGAAATAACTATAGTTAGTGGGGGTTATAAAGCAACCTATAACAGGGGATCTCACCTTATAGTTGATTTCGTGGTCTACTTGAGTATATTAGATGGAGTTTATCGCACCTGTCCAAACAATGATGGTCAATTGATTCAGCACCTTCTGAAATTCACACGTACTTGACGCTGCGCTTCAACGTCTTTCACTTGCCCTTTCACTTGCACTTAAAGCTACGCTTCAACTTCTTTCAGTTACACTTGAGTACATAGACTTGATGCTATGTTTCATCATCTTTTACTTGTACTTGACTTCTGCTTTTGCCTGCACTTGATGCACACACATATTTTGTTCTGCACTTCAACCTGTTTCACTTGTACTTGATGCTACATTTCAACATCCTGCACTTGCACTTGATGTTCAGGGAACAGCGAGTTTTCAAACAGCTCAAACAGGCTCAGACATAATGAATCTCAACTGGCTAACTTTAGATTGTATATAATTATGTGCAAGGGATTCTGATTCAGAAAAACAATTTGCTGGGAGGGTTTGGAAACGCGAAAAATCACCGAGGCGGAACTTTTACAACTTTGCCAACACCCTTACATCGCAACAAGACTCTGATGTTCAACAGCTCTCAGGTAAAAACACGCTGAAGCAAAGCAGCATCAGCATCCCAACACATGGAGCTTTCCTAAAATGCTAATAGGGGTACCCCTAAATCATCCATATTAAAACCAGATGTTCTATGAAATAATATGAAATAAACCACTATGGCACCAGTAATCTATTTTGGGGAACTCCCATTGATTTTTCTGGCACCCCATGGGCCCATCTCCGAGCTCGCTGGCAGCGGCCTGGATGATTGGCCCGCGCCCATTCCGCATAGCTCTCCCAGGTCTCGGGGATTTCCATGACGGAGGCGTCATACCAACCTCCGGGCGCCGTGGCTTAGTTTTTCGGCTGAAAAAGGCTGGAAGTTCGAAACCCGAAAAACACCACGGATCTTTGGGCAATATGACACTATGACACTATGAGCTTTGTCTAACTTAAGCCATTTTTGAGGTCATAACTGGGTGATTCAAAAGCGATCCCGAATTTCCAGCAGGTCTCAGGTCGCCTGGATAGTCATTGAAGGCAATGACATCTGCCAAATCCAACGTCACATCCCGGGTCTTATGCCTGTCATGGCTTCATCCGAGAAGACGTCCGATGGATCGTGATGGATTTGGCGGAAAAACGGGACCCAGAACCCGATTCGTCCAACATACTCCAACCATTGTAAGTCATCACTTCAGTTGCATCTGCCCTTTCCATCCCTTTCCAGCATGGTGAACTGGGGAAAGGTGCTGCGAAGTTCGGTTCATCGGGCGCATGTTCCAGAACTGGAGCAGTCTGGAACCTGGACTGTAAACCATGAGATGATAGTAAATTTCTGATGAGAACTACTGACGGGAATGAACCTGATACAGTAAGATTCATCAAAATTTTATTTCCTGGGATTTTCATCAGAAATTTTCTCCCCATCAGTAGTGTCAACCCCGGATGATGTAATAAACCCTGACTATTCATTGGCAAGGTTTAAATTAGGCCCCCAAAACCTTCCCCCCAAACCTTCATAAAGTAGGGCTTCGCAAAAATCTTGGATCAACCTTACTACATCCCCTATATATCATATTGACATATTGTTGGTTACATGTCCATTATATTCCCATGATATATCCCATGATTCGACATGAAAATCCCCATGAATTCCCGGTGATAAATGGTTACCTGGCAATCAAATGTGGCGATAAAATTCTCCTTTGATATCATTGAGGTCAATGGATTGTTCAATATAAACATGATGAATATACTCCATTTATAGATCTTCCATGGGATTTTCCCATGGGATTTTCCCATGGGATTTTGGCCGTCCATCTCCATCTCGTTTTCGTGGCCCACCTGGAGGCCCAGGTCACCAAGCGAGAGGTATCCTTGCTGCGCGCCAGGGCGGCCAGGGTTCCGTAGGCCTTTTGGCCGCAACCCAGTTGCGATGGGGTGATGCTTGTGATGAATCACACTTGAGGTGATCACATTTCTAAGTGATTTGCCAGTTAGTAGATGGTTCAATGGCCATGACGAACTGGATCCGATTTATTGGAGGTACCTACCATAGAAAAAAGGCCTATTTCTTAGGGCTATGTAAGGGGATATCCCCCAAAATATGGCCTTATATGGTACAGTACCTCCATTTTTGGATCCTGGAATTCCCATTGAATGGTATATCCCATTGGTTTTTGATGTTTGATGGTTGTGATTAATCACATGTCTAAGTGGCTATCATACTGTGGATGGTTGCAAAATCCACCAGTTAGTAGATGGTATATCCCATTGTAAATTGTAATCCCATGATTTACATTGTTTTACTGGTTGATGTATAACACCAACTTTAAAAATAATGATGTGGAGTGTTTTTTGAAAGATAGTACGCTATATATATATATATTTTTAGATTGTTGGATTATATTTGCATTATTTCAATGATGCTTGCAGAGTTTGTTGGATTCAGATGGTGTTCTCATATGTCTTTTGAAATCTTTGATTTTGGAAGATCCATCCTGGTGATCAATGGGATTGTTGAGGGGTAACTGTTTACCCTCTGGCAAACATACAAAAAACTATGGAAAATCACCATGTTCAATGGGAAAATCCACTATAAATGGTCATTTTCAATAGCAAACTGTTAGTTTACCAGAGGGTAACTCGATCGTTTCAGTATGCACATGTCGTCGACGTTGCTCAAGAGGCTGAACGGAGGAACGGCAACGGAATGGAAGCAACGGAAGCATCCAGGATACTTCCGTGCATCTTTTTTCGGAAGTTTGTTCAGACACCCAAACGATCCCATATGCATATAGATGCATATATGCGGCACATGAAAAATGGAAAAAAAATAGCAAGGTTTCATAACTAATCATGAATCATAACTATATACCATCTATATACATCTATATACCATGATATACCCCAAAAAATACTAAATCCTAACCCAAAAATCCCCAAAAATCCCCCATTGTTCTTGGCATCTCGAAGCCCCACCTGGCGGCTGGCGATTTCGTTGGAGGCGCCCTCGTTGAGGAAACCCCAAATGATCACCTGAGATCCGCCGCCTCGAAAAATCTGAATCAAACATGTAAAAACTATGGGAAAATCCGCTGATTTGTTTCGTGTTGTTTAAGAACCTGTACCTGAAGTTTTTGCCTGATCTGAAAGTCAGGAAGAACTCAAAATTTGATGCTTGAAGAATTCTGGAATCTTGGAAACTCATATGTTCCCCATTAAACATCTAATATGTTGCCGGTAATGTGGGTAAAACAATGCCATAAACCATCCCCCAGTCATTAAAGATGGTATGTTTACCATTCCCAGTCGTGGGTGGTTTATGGCATTGTTTTACCCGCATTATATAAATATCCCGTTATCATCATTATGATCATCATGATTATCATACATTATGATCATGATTATCCCATTATAGATTATAAACATAATAGATATGATTAGCATAAGTTTTTTGGTTTCTAATTTATAAATATTTATAATGGGATAACTCATATTATCTGGTTATTAGAAATTATCCTATTAGATATTAGGTTCATTATCTGGTTTCATGGTTATTATCTGGTTATTATCTGGTTTCTCATATTAGCCATATTAGATATTATCTGATGGGATAACTGGGATAACTCATATTTTTCTGATGGGATAACTCATATTACCCATATTTTTCATGGTTATTATCTGGTTATTAGAAATTATCCATATTAGATATTAGATATTCTTATACCATTCAGCAGAGTTTTTGTTGCGCCACTGCCAGGCACTGCCAGGTGGCACTTGGATGGTTCATGGAGGCATCAATGGTCTCCTCCAAAGCCTGTGCCTCGCGGAAGTTTGGTTTGATTGGAAATACATATGATGTCCATATACATATATATATATATACATATGTGTGTTTATATATACATATGTGTGTTTATATATACATATGTGTGTTTATTACTATTGTATATATATATGTATATATATGTGTGTATATTGGTATTATGTAGGGGAATCGTGCCTAGTGATCATATATACATATTTAATAATAATAATAATAATGTAAAATGTCATGGTAATGGTAATGTAAGGGAATGGAATGGAATGTATGTATGGATATGTATATGCTATATATATATGTGTGTATAATCGTGCCTAGCGAGTGTTTCAGCAATTTATACTGAGCCGTAGTTCGTTGATGTTCCCAGCCATAGATCCACCTCCATTGAGTTCGTGTATGTCCCAGCCATTTTGGATTACCAATTTGGGTAATTTCAAGTGATTTCTACTACCTTGACTTGGTAGCCAAAACTATTAATAATTATTAGGCTATGCTACCTGTTCATGATTTGTGGGCAATCCCTGGCTGCCATAAACAACTAGCATTTTTCAGGATTCTTGAAATCACACACATCAAAATGGTGATATTTTAGGGATTCGTTTTTATTGGGTTGACATTGACTGGTTTTTTGTCATATTTTTGGGGGCAGAAGTTCATCCTGCAGCTCGATGGCCGCTGGCCGATCTGTTGCTCTACCCAGGCCGAAATTGGGATCTACATCAAATGATAAGCACCAAAAAAAGACTATGACTATAAATGTTCACATCAAAACCAGGAAAAATGGGAAACCGACATGCAAAGAAAAACTAATAAAATTCAGTAAATCACATCAGAAAAGAAGACGCACACAGATATATGTATACATATATATATGTGTGTGTGTGCGTGTGCGTATGTGCACATATATATATATATATATATACATATGTTTATATTCATCTATGTGTATATATATATATGTGTGTGTATATGCATCCATTAAAAACTTTTAAAAAAAAAAACTATAAAGAACATCATCAGGCCGCCATAGTTTTCGCCTGAAGCGCCATGAAGGTCTCATCCATGAGATCCTCCAAGCTGGGTTGCCATGCCACCGTCTCCTCCCAGACCAATATGCCATGCCTGGCGGTCTACCAGGTCTACCAGGTCTACCATGGTGAAATGGGCCAAGATGTACCAAGAATCCATCCAAAATGCAGTTGTTGTTTCATGAATCTATCCAGAATGAAGGCTCAGGGAAAATGCTGGATTCATGGAAGATCAGCGAAATATCATTACGCTTGGGCTGCGCCATCTGTTGGGAATTTGACACTGGGCTTCACCCAAGGTGCTCATCACAAAGGTCCAAGAAACGCTGATCCTGGCCTCGGCTCGTGGCGGCGTAGCTCCTTTCCAAGTGGATAGGAAATCTACCTGTCTTGATGGGTTTTTGATCGGTTTTCCAGGAGTTTTTCCACTAGAGAATACCCTCTGGTTATGACTAACATAGCCATGGTATAGATGGCCCATAGAAATAGATGGTTTACCTATTAAAAATGGTGATTTTCCATGGCTATGTTAAATAACCAGATGGTAGTTGTTTTCCACTGGGCAGCAGTTAGTTGTTTGAATCCAAGTTGGGGTCTCTTCTTGCCTCATTCATGGGGGGAACCCACTCTGCCTATGAAAATGCCGCTTTCAAACACCGGATCACATATCCAGGGCATTCCAGGGCCATCCTAATGTGCATGAAGATGCTGCCCCGGGTGGATACAAATTCTCAAGTCCACGCTACCGACCAAAACGCATTTGGATTCCAATGCTTGACAACACATTGATGCGTACAGGTCACCACCCCTTTCCTCCGCCATGACATTCCCAGTAGCTATAGTGCGCGCCCCGGACGAAGTTTGCACCCAGCTGTTTCAGCAGTTGTATGTCTTCAAGAAGTTGCCTATGACAAGTTGAGGATTCTTTCTTGGCTTAATGTCAACCCTGGATTAGTATATCCCCAATTTATTAATATTGTGGGGTTCCCAAAATAGTAATATGATGTAATATGTCCTTTTACAAATGGTATTCCCCCAATTAGTAAACTAGGGGTTTATTAATCCTGAGCTGACATTAATCCCTTACCATTGCTTGGTGCTGTGGGAAACTCATTGGGTTGATATTTTCCGTCACCAAGGGGTCCCATGGCTTAAAAGGACTGGCTGTTTTTTTCCCTGTATCTATTTTGTGGTCATCAAATATCTCAAATCTCAATATGTTCCTACTAAACTCCCCATTCATGGCTTCAACACGCTTTAACTATGCACCCAGATTCGAAAAACTGCGATCCCCCACTTCCAGGGTGGCCCAAGGCTACCATCCAAGTCCTTCATTTCCTCAGCTCAAGGGGCCCCATGGGCAGGTAGACACCGCCCTTTGGGTGACTCTCGTGGCGGTTCAGCCCCAACAGCATCAACGGCTGCCCGTTGAGCAGCAGCTGCCCTTGCCGCGCTTCGATGCGGCGCAGCCCGAAACGCACAGTGCTGGAGTCCACCTGCGGCTGCAGGAAGATTATGGCAGGTTAACATACTTTAACCACCAAAAAAAAACCTAATTTAACCCATAACATTCAGGGTTTGGCCAGAAAACATTAGGATTCATATTAGTGCGTTTTGATAGGGTTATGTTTCTTTCTAGGGGTGATGCCATGTGAAATCCCGTGAAAAATCTTGAAAATCACGCAATCCCTCATCCACCATCCAAGCACTGCATTTGAATGTGCGGCCCAGGAATGATAGGTGTTTACAACCCACTGAGGATATTCCATGTTTATGTGCTAAAAAAATATTTAACTGGGTTATTGATAAGGTTATTTCCCATTTACGACGCCTCGGATGCAGCCCAGGGTATGATCATACTATACACTGCCAATTCTGGAGCGTATTCAATCGGGGGAAGTGATCATCCTAATTTTCCAAGTTTCTGGGGTGAAGTTTGTAAAATTCCGGTACTGAGGTGCAATCTATGCCTAATTCTGGTGGCTGCAAACCGAGCATATCCACAAAAATCCTCCAACAATCCGAAACCAACGTCCAAAATCAAGGACATTATAATATATTATAATCATGAAAGTCAGTCATTGGTCACAAAAAATCGAAGAAAATCATCAGAAATCCACCACTCCGGTGGATTTTTTCCCCACCTGCCGTCCATCCATCAGCAGCGCCAGCGTCAGCAGATGCAGCGCCGGATTCGCAGGGCTCCACGGCCGCGCCCCCGGCACCGTCTCCCGCCACGCGGCGCCCGTGGCGCCCGTGACCGGGCGGCGGCTGGGCGCAGCGCCGTCGAAGGAGAGATGAACCTCGAGGCCTGGAAAGTGCCAAGATGGTTGGTATCTCCCGGGTAGTCATCATCTTTCTTGCCCAGTTGGATATGTTGATATATATATGTGTGTGTGTGTGAGATATGATATATAATATGTGTGTGTGTGTGATTGCGCATGTATGCACAGAGAGAGAGAGAGAGACAGAGAGAGAGAGAGATATATATATATATACCCTGAAGTATAGATATGGATTAAATTGTAAACCAGCGCAGTGCCTTTGATTTCCGGTGGAGTTCATGGGGCATCTACGAATGCACGAGGACATCTACGAATTCACAAGACAAAATATTGAAGATTTAATCGGAGTTATGGTGAGAAATGGTGAGAAATGGTGAGAAATGGTGAGAAATGGTGAGAAATGGTGAGAAATGGGATCTGGACAATTTACAATGAATCTGAAGCCTGATTTGAAGCACTTATTCGCCCGTGAAGTGACGAATTTTCATGGTTGGGGGCGCCCATAGAATACGGGCCATGTTTTTTAGTTGGGGTGATGGCTTCCCCAAGACCGAGCAACATTTGTGGTGATGCCAAGACGCTAAACCAATGATGACTTGGCCCGGAAAGAATTTCCTGAAAAAGGTGGGAGCCCATAGGTGCGCCAAGTATGAAAGGTAGGGTTTCACCGCCAATCATCCTCCGTGCTGCGACTCTATCTGCGTGTAGACATGCGAGTATGCGCATGTATGTATACATGTGTAATATTAATATGTAAAAACATATATATATATATATACATGTGTGTCTGTATAATTAAGTGTGTATGTGTGTCTGTATAAGTATGTGTGTGTGTTATTGTTATGTGCATATATATATATATACACACACATACAATATGCATTCACCCCCACCCAGCCGTTTGTTGCCACCATGAGATGACTAGGGTCATACACGTCGCACCGATGCGGCAAGTGGCTCGTCGATGGACAGCCCTCTGCCACTTTCACCGTTACCTCAGCAGCCAGCCGTGCTCGCAGCACACGGCCTGGATGGGGTGTAGATACCGTGGCAACTGGAAAATCCAGTGCTTGGACACCAAAAAACACCTGGGATGTGCGAAAATATCGAAGATGTTTTGAGTTTTACCATTACCACCTCGAAAATCGTCAGGAAAATTGCCAGTGTCAAGGCAGGTGAGGTCAGAGCCTTCCGTTGCTGTCTTAGTTTTCGCCACGATGGTCCCTGGGTGGCCGGCCATGATTTCAGCTCCCCCTAGCGGCGTTACCGCCACCGAGTGCAGATAACAAGTGGGCTCCAGCAAAACGTGAGCCTCGAAAACGCACCGGGGGGAATGTCCCTGCAAAATATGGATTTCACCATTAAACCATCATCAAACATATCAAAAATTATCAAAATATAGAGAAATATAGAGAACTATCCGGGATTTAACATGAGTCATAGAAGGTGAGTTAGCATGATTGGATTGATCAAATATGGATGGCTGGGAAAACTTGAAATAAATTGGTTGAAAGCCCGGAAAATCCATGCTTAGTTTCTGGATGGCAGACATGACTCAAAGATTGGGGACGGTCCTCTTCACAAGACATGACCGCACACCCCTGTGGGCAGAGAATCAGCTTCAAATGGAGGTTTCCTAAAATGGGGGTACCCCTAAATCATCCATGTTAATCGGATTTTCCATTATAAATCATCCAGCTATTGGGCCACCCCCATTTATGGAAACCCCTACTGTACATGAGCTTGCCGGGTAAAAAAATGTGGAAAAATATCCCTGTTACCTCTTGTTGGTTTATGCCTATCATGGTCTATGCCGTGATCCCCAAATATCCCCAAGAAAGCGCATAGATTGCTACTAGAAATCTAACATTAAAATATAAATATGCCCAATATCATGGCCTTTGATTGTCTATATTTCATCCCCGATTTTATAACTGTTATAATAAAACAACAGTATTCAACAGTTGGGCAATGTTCAAAATCCTGCATCATTGTACTGGCCGGTCGACAAGGATTCTCACAATGGATTATGACAATTCCTAATATATTGGATAGTCATGGGTAGTCTAATCCCCGAACTATATAAGGGACGAGGGTCACATTTGCCCTTACCCCAGGGTCACATTCGCCCCTACCTCACAATCCTTTCCATTGAATAAGTCATTCAACCTTTTAGGGTTTGACCTGGGGACAAGGGACATTTAGGGGGGACTTGGGGACATTGGTTAGGGGGGGGCACGGGGTCACTTGCCTTTCGACTGAATAAGTCATTCAACCTTTTAAGGTTTGCTCTGGGGACAAGGGACATTTAGGGGGGACTTGGAGACATTGGTTAGGGGGGGAATGGGTTCGCTTGCCTTTTTACACTTGTGCATTACATTACATTTTAGTTACCACACTGGGTATCAAACACATCCAGAATTGGATGTTACAACATAGCATCCAGAACGTCTTGGAAGTTGATTAAAGTGGATGTTACAACATAGCATCCAGAGCATCTTTGAACTGACTTCAAGTGGATGTTGCAGTGTAGGATCCAGAGCGTCTTGGAACTGACTTCAAATGGATGTTGCAGTGTAGGATCCAGAGCGTCTTGGAGCTGCTTGAAATGGATGTTACAACGTAGCATCCACAGCGTTATGGGAGTTACTTGAAATGGACGTTGCAACGTAACACTTGAAAAAGACGTCGTAGCTGACTGTCACAGCTTGAAAACGATCCTTTCGAGACTCTGAAACTATGGCGCCTGCCACGAAAAACGAAGTCGGATGTCACATTCGCCCGTACCCTAGGGTCACGTTCGCCCCCACCTCCACCTTGAGTAGGGTCAAGTGCGACCCCACATGAGGTAGGGGCAAATAAGACCCCCATGCCACTACATAGTCATCAACGAACCATCATTTGTCAGTATGTTATCCATTTATATCATGTATCATCCTATATCATCTTATTTCATCCTATATCTCCATAGTTTCATGGTTCAAATATGTTAAAATCCCCAGGAATCAGCCAACATGAACCGGTTCACGCATGGCCTCGACTGGGCGTAGCAGCCCACCAGGCTGAAACCAATCGAAGTAGAGACGCTGCAAGGTGCCGAAGCGACTGTCCGCCAGCACCAGCAGTTCCTGGTGGAAAAAATGGAGATTTCAACCAACAGTGGTTGGTACCTACCATACACAAGGGCTAATGTATGGGCTAAATTTCATGGAATCTCCCCACCTAAAATATCCGAAAATCAGAAAATGCTACAAATCTGGCTGATTTTTTAATATGAAGCAACGATTTACCACATATACATATATATATATATATATTCTTATCTATATATATATGTGTGTGTGTATGTATGTGCATGTATATATACACACACACATATATATATATATATGTATGTGTGTGTACTGTATATATATATACGTATTTAAAAAAAAAAAAAAAACTTCCTTCCAGTGAAGTCACTGTGTGAGGTCATGATCAAATTCAGCCAAACAAATGCGGGAAAAAAAGCTGGAGACTAACCAACAAACATCTGAAGACTGAAGAATTGTGAGATCACGTGGAATTGTCAAACGTCAACCGGATTCGAGAATAGTGTCTTTTTTGTCCCGAAAAATCTCATCGGTTCAACAAAAACACAAGCTTGGAATAGTCTGTTTGAAAACCCACAGCCTTCATTTTGGTCACACGTTTCCTGGAAAGTCAAAAACCAAAAAACTGTTGTTGTCAGGCAATTTTAAATGAATCATATAGAGAGAGAGAGAGAGAACTCCAATATAAATATATATATATATACTTTTATACTGCTACCACACAAATTTCTTCTGTTTATTTCCAAATCTATCCGCGGTGGCCCATACGTGCAGGGTCGGCATCCAAGCTTCCCCCGATCGTTTCGGGACGGGGACCACGGGGTGTTCCACCGTCAGGTCCACCCAGAAGGGACTGTAGCTGCCCTCATGCCTCGATTCGACCATGGATGCCACGGTATGGTGCGTCCTTTTGGAATACATCGAATACCATGTATAGTATATTCATGTGGTATACTATAGTATAATATACCAATACATCTATACGTTGGTATTCTTAAGTGTATGCCCCCACAATATCTGTCTATACATTGGTAAGTATATTGGTAAGTACATTCATGTGGGTATAACAATGCCATTTTTACCACCCATGACTGGGAATGGTAAACATAACCCCAACCAAAAATTGCTGATGACTGGGGGTACCTGGAGAAACCCGGAAATCCTGGAGGCTTTTCCACATCTGTTGGTTTACTGCTTGGTGAAGTGCACAAACAGCCATATCATGGCCATATCTGTTGGGAAAGTGACAAACTAAACCCCCAAAATCCATGGCGCAGGTCACTTTCAGGAAAGTGACCTAAATTTGGGCAACGGGAATTCTCCATCACAACTTGTGCCTTTTCCATCACAATTTTCTTAACTAGTATGTGGTTGGGAAACTCCTGGTAGCTCCTTAGCTCCCCATTTAATAGGGAATATGAATACCCATAGCTCCTTAGCTCCCTCCTAACCACTGGATAGTTAAGGTCACAATCTATCACACCTTTTGCACATAGAAAAGTCACCGCTTTGGAACTCTTCAGAGATGCCAAAGCGGTCAGGATTCGCAGCTAAGTGGAAATTCACCATTTTTTTCCAGAAGATTTAAGAAGTGTAAGAAGTAAATCACCATGTTTCATCATATTTCACCATGTTTCAAAGATAAAATCATTGCCAATCTTAGACATCTTAGATACCCTGCAACCAAAAAAAAAAACACATTGCTGGTTAGCAGATATTCCCATTGATACCAAAAAGACTAGTTAGGATTAGTTTGTATCCATCTAAGATTGTTCTAGAAATATGGCCAAAAACACGGCAAAATGGGGCACGATCATTGATCTCCGGCCTACCAAGTGCTGCCGATTCTCTCCTTGACCTTCACGCGGTCCAAGAAGATCACACAGTGCAGTCCGCAGCCGCGGAAGTACAACAGGCTCACCTCGCGACGTTGCTGGGACGTTCCGTGAAAACCTGGGGACCTGGGGACGACATGGCTGGACGACATGGCTGGGGACATGGCTGGGGATGGAACAAGCAAAGCAACAAGCGAAGCAAAATTTCAAGAGCCAAGTTCAGCAACATGTTGGAGGTTGGAAGCTTTGAAGCTTTGAAGCGTTGGTTCTTTGAAGGTTTGGGGAGATGTTTGGGATAGAAAATTCATCAACTTTGGTAAGGAATCATGGGATAATTAAGCGGATTTCGAACTAATCATTGGGTCTTGCGTCTGGTGGTGCCACTATGTAATAACTAACCATCAATGGAAATCCTACCAGATATGTCTATTATATTTATATTGTAATGAGGTAAATGGGTATCCTAGTTTCTGGATTTGGGCAGTGCTGGGTAAAGGTATTTGGCATGGATATGTTTATATATTAGATCCGAATGGAACATTGAATGCACCATGGGGAATTGACAGAACACACTTGAAAAGACACCTTTTTATATGGGAAAAAAAGATGGGTTCTTGAGCATTTCCTCTAATTAGCTACTTGATGGTGATGCAAAATGTTTGACTAATCTGGGCTGACCAAAGACGTCTGGGTGATTCTAAGAGGTAACGACGACTGGACCCTGGATGCGGAAAATTGACATCTTCAACCGGCAACCATTTCATCAGGATCATCATAATGTGTTCTCTTTTATATTATATGCTACACTCATCGAATCCAAAAAAAATCTAAGTTTTGCGTGGCTGGACTAAGGATTGCCAAAATCATCCTCATCCACCAATACAAAAAGATCTCAGGTAGAATCAATTTATCTACCCTCCATGGCTAGTTCGTTGCAGTCCGATGATTTTCCCAGATGAAGATAGTTCTGGGATTTCTCAGCCACGTTTGTTCACCATTCGGAAAGCCACTATCATTACCAGGCGTTATTACTATGTTACCCAAACGCAGTGGCCTCAAACTTCATGCTTTGAGATAACCATGGAAATTTTATTACTCACCATTCTTTGGGATATTGCCCTCCAGTAAATTAACATAGACCCTGGCATGAGTTGAGGTTGGAAGATTGGTGAAACCACTAAGAATTGGTGATTTTCAGGGCCTTTTTTTATTTTTCAGGGCAATCTGGGATATTGGATCATTACATATCACTACCATTAATGAACATAATAGTGGCTAACTATACCATATGATTACTAGCCACTATTAAGTGTTATTATTTCTACCTACACCAGACTAACTATACGTAAATCTGCTTACCATTACTATACCAGTCATGATTGCCTATTAATCATTTTTAATCATTATTATATATTATTATATCATATGATTTCCTACAGATTATACATATATATATAGTGGGATGTCCTATATAATTATGGTAGTATAGCATTATTTGCCACTATTCATACCATTTACCGTCTGGTTATGACAAACATAGCCATTTAAAATCCCAACCATAAATGGAGGTTTCTAGTTTCTAGCTGGGAAAATCATCTATAAATGGGCCATCTATACCATGGCGAACTGTTAGTCATAACCAGAGGGTATCCCACAGATTAATTAAGAGCCTGCGGTTCCAAGAAGGTGCGGTAGGCCACCACACCGCGGCGGCCCAGGGCCACCTGGGATAGATGGGTTTTTTGTGGACCATTTTTGGGGGATTTTGGATGGGAAAATATTGGAAAATCATTGGAAAATCATGGGAAAATCATGGAAAATCCCCATATGAATGGAGATTTGGATGGGAAAAGATGGGGAAAGTCCAATAAAAAATGGAGATGCTAGTGGGAAAAGATGAGAAAAAATTGAGAAAGAATGGACGCGATAATTAGTCTGGAAGATCATGCCGCGGTGAATGTATTTCTGGTGTTAGTGAAGTGCCATTTAGAAATGGGACAATCCACGAAGGGGGACGAATCCGATCGCCAGGGTTAGACAAACCACTTACAATCCGTGGCTTAATAACCATAATCTGGTTGGTGGTTGACCTACCCTACTGAAAAATATGAGTTCGTCAAATGGGATGATGACATTCCCAATATGATGGGAAAATAATCCAAATGTTCCAAACCACCAACCAGCAATTCTAATGATAATGGGTGATTTCATGGGTTTATAATGATGGTTAGTATCATTTGTTGGTTGAAATTCATGATAACTACAGTAACCCATGTGACCCATGTGGTTAGTTTACATGTGGGATAACCCATGAGATGGGACCTTATGATCACCAGGTTTACTGGTCCAGTTTCTAAGTGGGATGATCCTTCAAGAAATCAATGGATGGAGCTTGGTCCAGCTTGGTAAATGCTTCACATAGTTTATAAATATATATATAGTTTCATTGGGACTGAGTGGGTTGAAATTGCTGGACATATCGTATATTCACGTTTTTCTGGGAAACCTGGAAACTTCAGAAGAAATCCCAAACCTGAGTCACCACATGCTCGGGGCTTGGGGTTTGGTCGTGACCCCACATCAATTCTTCAAATCGATGGTGACCATGAAGAGGATATCAATCAGATTCACCTCATTTTCCAAGACTTCATCTTTGAAAAATGCGCGATACTCGGGTAAGGTGGAAAACCTAAGAATAAGCCATACCAATTCAATCATTCTGCCTCTTCCACACATTTCCACACCATTAGATTCATTCTTGGGCCTTGGGCCCATGTTCCCCGGGTTCCCCGGCAGTGCTTCCCACATGTCCAAGGTGCCGGGTCGCAGCATTCCCTGTGCCCGGGACAACCATCAACACAGCAGCGGTAGCAGGGCTGGGTCCCGTCCAGACATGGTTCTTCGCAGAGCCACTCCCTGCAAGGGGGCTGGGAAATCCCAGGAAGACTACATGGGCGGCTGGGAAAATCCTCATGTTTTAATAGTAAAACCACATGTAAAAAAACATAAATGATTGATTTTCCATTGCCATTTTTTATTACTGGATTTTAACTATGGGGCACCGGTGTGCGATAAGGAGCATCCGAAACTCGTGGGAAGAAACTGAAAGGATGGGCTCCAAAAAAATGCATTTGCTGCATTCCTTCAGATGAAGTAGGATTCAAATGGAAGTATAATGCTATTTATTTATTTATTTATAAAATATTAACTAATGTATATAATAACTGACAACATTTGACACAGTTCAATGCAACCTGACCAGCTGCTCAAGGTCCCAAGGTGGCTTCACTATTATATCAGGAGGATGAGCAGCTCAGGGTCCACCAAAATGTACTCACCGGCAATCAAACCGGGAAAATCATCTATAAATGGACGATTCTCCATTACCATGTTTGATTACTGGAGGGTATCATCAAAATCTTGGGTCTACATCGGCTTATAAGCTTTGAGGAGAGGGGGAAAAACATAACTTCTTACTTTCTCCCACTAATCCCTTCTCCCTCATATTGAACACCCCCCAGAAAAACCATGGTGGATCTAGGGGAACTGTACATTCTTGGGACCATTTAGGGATGTATAACCATATTTGGTGTTCATATTAAACAACCCCATTCTATGGTCCCAAATACGTGGTCTTATCATGCCTTATCTCATACATCCACCATGATTGGTGGAGTTTTCACTCATGTCCACCCACCAACCCACCCATGGGGACGGGGTTCACGGATTCATGCGGATAGAAACCCGGATTCTCCATCATCATTCCATATCAGCATTACTATCCCGTATCTCCGGTAAAAGAAAGCCATTTTTGACACCCAGCATATCCTGGGAATGGTAAACAATGTAAACATCGCACCAAGCAAAAAATGGTGATGACTCGGGGTACCTGGAGCATGGTGCGTTTATGGCATCGTTTTACCCACATTATTCCAGATGCCTCAGATGCCTCAGATGCCCTCATCCCACCGACCGTGGTACCAGTCTAACCCTGGTGATCGGATTCATCCCCCTTTCGTGGATCATCCCATTTCCAAATGCTACGAAAAAAACTCAGCCCAGAAACACTAAAAGCAAATCCAAACACTAAGCTCTAAAGCTCCATTTCTATGGCTTTTTTTCCATATGTTTCCCCTACCATCTGGTTATTTAACAGTTTGCCATGCAAAATCACCATGCTATTAATAGGTAAACCATCTATTTCTATGGGCCATCTATACCATGGCGATGTTAGTCATAACCAAAAGGTAAGATGACGATCTCACCATTTTTGTGGGTCAAATCCTGGTTTCTGTTGGTTGACATATCGTCCCTGACATACCCAAAGGGTATATCTTTCCATCCAAATTTCCATTTCTCAGGGATCCACCCCCGCCCAGTCCACCTGGCATTAAAGGCATCCGGCACCCAGCGCTTGCCGCGGCTCCAGTCCTCCTCCCGGATCTGCGCCGCATGCGCCAGGGAACAGTCGCCCAAATAGGCGAAGTCCCAGGGACCTGGCACGTCTACTGAAAAACCCATCAAAAATGAATGGAACCTTGGGATTTACCCTCCTGTAAATTAACATGACGACCCTGGCATGAGTCGGGGTTGAAAGATCAATTTCCACTATAAATTGGTGATTTTCAGGGTCTATGTTAATTTACCAGTGGGTAACCATCAAAAATGAGGGAATATTGTGATTTCACCAACAAAAATGATGATATATGATGGTAAAATGGTAATATACCGTGACAAATGAGGAAAAAATGTGAGTTGAGCAACAATGGATATCTAGATAAATGATTTTTGACAAGGGGTGACTGTATGGGGGATAATGATTGGAATATACAAGAGCGCGTGGGTTATTAATGGGTATAACTATGGTAATAGCATGAAATAACACCCATAAGTTAGGACAAAACCCTGAACATGGGTTCTGCTGGGTCAAAACGAAGCTGGCCAAGAAAATCATCAACCAAAAGAAGGATGTAGAACCACCAGCAGCATGTGTTTTTTTCCAAAACATGGTGCTGTCGCTATTTTGCCTGAGAGACGAGAAAAACTTGCATTTGTAACCAACTCTGAAACGACTTTTCATGCGCATTCCATACTCTGCCACCGTCTCCAAGAATGCAAAACCTGCCGACTCTGTATGCCATCTGCCCGGTATGTTCCCTGCCTGAAGTAAACTATGGTAAACTAAAAACATGCACGTCACTGACTGGATGAGGACATTCGAAGGCGATAAAATTTGGCAAAGTCGCGTGATGCTCAGGGATATGAGGCTGGAGCATGACAAAAATTCTGCATTTACAGTACCTTTTTCTCCTCTGCTCCCACCATCTCAAAGTGGAGTTGGCTTGATCAGCGAAAACGTTCGGGATATCTCAAGAAGCTACCGCCAAACTTAGAATCAACAAACATAATTATTGCGACCTGGACCCATTCACCAGCCTCAATATTGGCCATACACCACCAAAAAAAGAGCAGTCATCAAGATATCAACATCATAGGAACCTTGCACAACCACGACCGCAACATCAATGGAGGATCGATGAAAATATGTGTATATATATAATGTATATTATTTGGTTTTTTATGTTTTTTTCCTGTTCCCTAGTCATAAGCTGGTTTATATTTCGATGATCTGATCATGGTTATAATCAGAATAGACCCTACAGTAGCGCTCATCCAGTTATAAACCAACTATATAAATCTACATCATATGGTTGAGTTATAAAACCAACGAAATAAAAACACCACCATATGTCCTAACCCTCTGGTAAACTCACATTTCTATTGAAAATGGCCCAGTCGAAATAGTTTTCCATTTTCCCACTACAAATGGTGATTTTCCATAGTAAACTGTGACAGTTTACCAGAGGGTAACCCCTCAACATCCCTCAACATCCCTCATCACGCCACCTGAGAGTTCAGTCACCTGCCGGCCCGGATGGCGTGGAAATGGTAACACGCTGGCTCCAGCGGCTCCGGCGCCTCCCAGCAGCCACCAGGGCCATCGGCACATGCGGCGATGGAGGGCTTTGGAGGGGCAGCGTTGTGATTTTCGGAGGACTTTTCTGGTGATTTTCAGAGCCCCCTTTTTTTTGGGGGGCAAACAAAGAATCTTACAGATCTATCTGTAGATGTATTTATTGATCTATTCATGTATAGCATGTTCATTCATGTTTTCATGTTTAGTTCATTTATTGATGTTTTTTTGGTGTGTCTGTATGTGTGCTATGGGGTGGGGAACACGCATGTAAGCTTTATTTTGCATGGACCTGAGATGTTTGCCCATCAATCTGTGGTTTTCAGATGGGTATACTGTGGGAAAGCCGGTAGCTGATGGTTTTCCATTTAAAGTTCTGAGCCGAAAGCCGCGGCCTCTTTTCACTGGACAGCATTTGCTACAGCTGGACGTGAACAACAAGTGGTCTAACCCTTGTGGACCTTTCTGGGAGGTAGGGTCCCCACTAGATGCTGGATCGTTCCCAACTCTCACGTGGTGCTGTTTTGATGTGTCTTTCGTCATGAAAAAGCCCGTGAAACAGGAACCTATACTCCTACCCCCTAAGATAGGAACCTACTATATAACTTACACCACATGGTTGCCACCGGTATCCAGCAAATCTTCCTGGTGCATGGTTAAAGTGGTAGATGCGTACAATAACAACATGTTGCAATACTTGGTAACAAGCTGAAACAAGCCATATCCGAAAAGCTGCAACCCGTAAGAAATGCGAAAGAAGTGACGTCCGACATGGATTTCAAGCAACGAAGTTCGGAGCTAAACTTGCAGAGTACGAGTATATCATTGATCGACGCTATTCCCCCCCACACCCCAATACACGGCAGGGGGTCAACATGAGTTTGCTCCCATATCATTGCCTATGACAGGAATGTACATGAGCGTGCTGGAACTACAGTACACCTTTCCAAGCACCAAATGGATGGGCCCAACCCCCAGACCTCCCAAAAATAAAAAGGTACAACGGTACAACATATAGATTCAGCATGATTCAGCTGGCAAATGATGGAAAAATCACGTACTTGGGGCATCTTGGGGCCTTGTCGTCTGCGAGTGCTGCTGGGTTTCACGAAGTCCTAGAGGTGCATGCTCTAGCCTGTTTGAAAGCACTTGTAAATAGCCATTGTGCCATGCGATGCCATGCATATTGCCATTTGGATAAGCCGCACACATCCATCATCACATCATCTTACACCATCAACTATAATGCACATCTGTGTGCGAAACCATGTCTGAAGGATCGCATTCAGAGTCTTCTTGTTTTTTGTCATGTTCGCTCCCAATTACAAAAAGGTTTTCTTTCATCCACTGGTGCCCAGTCACCCGTTCTTCCACAACCAACTTGATGAACTCTTTCGTCACATCATCCTAGGCGTGTTGGTAGCCGGCGGCACATCCAATGGTAGTAGTCAAGTGCAAGTGGGATGATATAACTATCATTAACTGACATTTTGTTTAAAAACATAATTCCTGGCCATAGCGGATGGACTTAACTTCTTTTGCCTCAAGACTCATCGGTCCATTGAGTTGACTCTTGGATCATCTTCCGAATGGTCGAAAAAACTGGCTGATTCGCAAGAGTCTGTGACCTGAAAGGGACCTATGTAATTCTACTGGGTGGATTGCAGTATTTCTGTTCTTTCAACCTCACCGTCTTTTGAAGTTTCACCACTTACCACGACTTGACCACACTTTTAGTGGCAACCCCCCGATGGAAATCCTCTAAACCTGTGATCGACTGGGTCAACACCGTCCCAGGAACCAGGACGAACTTCAGCGGCTCAAAGAACATGACGGGATTCTCCTGGCAGGCCACCGAAAAAACGATTTTTCGGCGGAGGAAAAAACATCTTTTGTTGGAAAAATGGTTCAAAAGTCATGCGCAAATAATTCCGTGTTACTGCAGCTGGATGGATGTCTGATCGTTACCATGTTTTTTTTGTGAATTAAGGCGAGGGCACTCCGTTCGCGAAATCGCCATGATAACATCAAACGTCCTTGTGAAAAACCAGCTCTCGCAGCTTAAAATGGTTGTTGTCTCTAATGTCAAGTTGGTGAAATCCATAGATATCTATATATGTGTGTGTGTGCGTATGCATCTGTAAATATATATATACATGTGTGCGCGTGTATGTGTGCATGTGTGTATGTATGTATGTATGTATGTATGTATGGATGGATGGATGGATGGATGGATGGATGTATGTATGTATGTATGTTTGTATGTCTGTATGTCTGTATGTCTGTATGTCTGTATGTCTGTATGTCTGTCTGTCTGTATGTCTGTATGTCTGTATGTCTGTATGTCTGTCTGTCTGTCTGTATGTCTGTATGTCTGTATCTGTACGTTTTGTATGCATATGTATGTATGCATGTATGCATCTGCATGTATATGTATGTATGTATGTACGTACGTACGTACGTACGTATATATGTATGTATGCATGCATGAATGTATGAATGTATTAATGTATTAATGTAATGTAATGTAATGTAATGCAATGTATGGTAATGTAATGTAATGTTTATAATGTAATGTAATGTAATGTAATGTAATGTAATGTAGCATGTATGTTTATATATATATATATATGTGTTTATTCATGTGTGTGTATGTATGTACATATATATATATGCTTGTTTTTTGGCGGGTTCCCATTTTGGCTGAAGTCCACATTGAAAGGGGTTCAACCAGTTCCCGTGGCACCTGCAGACTTTCGAGCACTTCGTGTGCCTCATCGCTGATCGTTCCTGAGCAAAGAATCCACCCCCAAAGGTCCGAAAGATCTAGATTCTGTAGATTTAATATGGCTGAATGATATTTAATGGATGTATATAGCTTGAATCTCGCGTTTAAAGGTGTGACCTATTTGGTTTGACTTCTTTGCATCAAAAACGGACAGAAAAACATCAAGTGGCATCTAGCTGGTGGAAGTTTAGGAATGTGGAAATGGGGGTCGCCGTGCTGTTGCGGCCTAATACATTTGGTGGTACCCCAGTGAGCTAAGCTGGTGTCTAACTCCAACATATATATATATATAGGGTTTATGGTACATATATGTATTCTAATCCAATCTAATCTAATCCAATCTAGTCTTATCCTATCCTATCTATCCATCCATCTATGTCTATCTACGTCTATCTACATCTGTCTATCTCTGCCTATCTATGTCTATGTCGATCTATCTATAGTTTGCGGAGGTTATAAGCCAACCTGTCACTTGCAGGCCCCAACTCGTATATAGGTATAGAACCTCCAAGAATCATGAACATAATTGGTCTATCTGTGAATCATCGAGCGGGCTCTATAGTCACTGTGTCAGCGTACAGGTTTGCAGGGTTTGCTTTCGTCACATCTTAAGGCTGTGATGCTTGGCGTATGGCCAAATCCCAAGACTCAATGCCTTTGCTCAACGGTTAACAAACGGCCAACCGGCCGGCCTTGGTCTTTGCTGCCGGAAAGCAGCCATCCATCAGGGATCGGCTGTGAAGCCGTAAATATCACCACATTTGCCAACTAAACACGATCATATGGGGGGTTCTTAAAATGGGGATCCCCAGTCGTCACCATGGGTGTCAATACTACTTTATGGTCATCAATGGCTTGGATGACTTGGGGTACCCCTATGACTTAGGAAACCCTCTATAGCATCCTGTAGCGACCCACCAATGATAGCTGGTGAAGATGCGCCTGAACATGAACCCGAAGATCGTTGAGGGGGTTGTCATATCATCCCCATGACCACCCTAATCAGAATGTTCCCTTGTTTTCATTTGGGGCATACTCCATTTCTGGGCAATCCATACCTCCCCCATACTGCTGGTCATACTATGACATATATAATTATTGGGATCTATACCTCTCAGATGTGATACCCTCTGGTAAACTAACAGTTTGCTATTGAAAATGACCATAGAAATAGTTGATTCTCCCATTGAAAATGGTGATTTTCCATAGTTATGTAAACGTTTACCAGAGGGTAACTCAGATTTTAACATAGCCATGGAAAGGTCCACCCATTCTTGATAGTTAAACCATCTATTACCATCAGATGTGATATGTTGGATTACCATCAGATGTCCATTACCTCTCCATATTCCAGACATCTCTGCGTCATCCCCACGTTGCTTGTCCCTGTGCGAAGTCAACTCCCGCAAGTAGTCGCGACCTGAGACCCCCTTAGGAATCAACCCTACAGTAAATACCCCACTTGTATCCATATGGCCCCCAAAAGGGATAGGTCCAAAATGAGTACAAACCAAAGCTTTTGGATAGTAATTTCATATTTTGGGCATGAAACTCGTTTGGGTTGGGCATGAAACTCGTTTGGGTCAGCAGTTTGGAATCAAACGACCCACTTGTAACACACGGATCACCAATCTGCACGCATAAGCTGCCTGGCTTCGGGTCAAAACTCAACCCCTCGTGACATCCCAAACCATCAACTCTTCATCCCCCCATTTCGAGTGCCCACTGGTGGTCCAATCTTTGTCATACATGCTGTTTTTCCTTTTCAAAAAAGAAAATGGTGATCTTCCATTGCTCTAGTTTTACTTACCAGAAGGTCGTCAGTACATCCTTGGGATACCCTGTATTCAAACCTGGCTTGAAATACAAATCTCCCATGTTTAGATGATTTTGACAGTAACCTTCATGTCTAGCAACCAAAAAAAAAAGAACCAAAAGTCGGAAATCTGGAAAGTATGGCAAAAACTTTGGAAAAACATCAGAAAGTTATCCACGCCATCCTGGAACAGAGGGAATTTTCTCATGGTAATGATGACAGCGCGGCGGGTTTTGAGGTGGTCATGACCGAGCGGCGCATCATGTTGAGTTTCTGGCTGAGCCTGGCGGATTTGGTCTGAAAATATAGTACCTCTATATCCACGGGGTTTTCATGTTAATTCAATGGCCATGACTCAGGAACCGATTTATTGGAGGTACCTACCATATATAAGACCTATTTTTAAGGGCTAAATTTCAGGGAATATAACCACCAAAATATGGTTTTATATGGTACGTTTACATACCTCCATCAATTGGATCCTGGAATCCCCATTGTTCATCATTCCTGGGAGGATTTTGGATTCCAACCCCAGCCGGGTCTGAATGAGTTGCTTAAAAAAACTCACTGGCTCTCACCATTAAACCTGCAGTCGTGGGCAGCCCGCTGTGCCTTGGAAAACTCAGTTTTTGGTAGTCAGTGTACATTTATCGAATTGTTTTTTTTGGCCAACTTATCACTCTGCATCTGTATGCGCAAATATTCATGTTGTCGTATCATGTGTATATCTATCCGTTTTTTTCGTTTGATGTCTCTAACCTGTTGACCTGTTCCTTCATTAAACAAATTATATATTCATTTGCTCCATATGCCGTATGTATGTTTAAATGTTTGTGACAAATATATATATATATATGCAATATAAATTATATGAAATGGGTTGCAAAAGAAATAAAACAATATAATATAATATAATAGAATAGAATAGAATATAATAGAATAGAATAGAATAGTTTAAAAAATATAACAGAACACAAAATATAAAATAATATAATACGAAAAAAATAATATGATACAATATTAAAAAAAAAAAACATGTATATAATATAACAATACATTGAATAATAAAATAGAATAGAATAATATAATATAATATAAAATCTAATATAATATAATCAGATATAATAAAATATAATAAAACATGATATAATATAACACAATATAATATGAAAGAAAATAATATAACGTTACATAATACAAAATAAGAAAATATCACATTATAAAACATAAAATAATATAACATACTGTGGTATAATATGATGTGATTTTAAAAAATAATATAATATAATGTAATATGATGCAATATAATACATTCATAAGATAAGATAATAAAATATAATCTAATATGATCTGATATAAAATGATATAATACAATACAAAAAATGTTATATAGTATAATTAATCTAATATAATATGATATAATATAATATCATACTAACTCAAAAATATAGTAAAATATAGAAATATAATATAATATTTTAATATAAGATCAAAAAATCTAACACACTACAAGATAATATAATATATACGTACATATACATATATTTACATATACATATATTTACATATACATATATTTACATATATATAAATATATACGTATGTATATGTGCATGTATATATATATATGTATACATACATGCATACATAATATATATATATATATGCGTATACATGTAAAACTATATGCAAATGTAAATGCACATATATGTATGCATATGCACCTTACAAAATGTACTAGATTATATGTGTATATCTCATATATATATATATACAGTTGTCTGCGTGTAACTGACAAGGGTGCACATCTCTTTTCCCACCTCACCGCAGCCAAGGAACTCCATATTGGTCTGCACCAACATCTTGACTTGGCCCAGCGGTTCCTGGAACTTACTTGGTGGTCCTACCAACCGTAAGTGGTCAGTAACTGGGGTTAGTGAACCACCACTTATGCATGGGATAAGCCATTTGGGGGACTTAGTAAACCGGGTTTTTTAACAATTTTACTAAGTGGGATGATCCTCCAAATAGGTTCCATCCCTGGCTATAACTGGGAGAGGCAAGGTCAATCCGGATGTATACCTTGCTTATTAAATAGGATGAACCACCAAGCACTAGTCACTGGAAAGTGGTTATATATATATATATATTTATTTATTTATTTATTTATATTTATATTTCACCACATCTATAGGGGCCCATATCCCGCCTTGTGGCGGTTATTACCATAGTGCCATAGATTTACCCATAAATCACCCCAACTGAGAACGTGTCTGGCCAAAATTACGATTGCATTGTCAAGTCAGATTGGTACATGCCCTCCTTTCTTGCCAACCATCGAAACCAAGCAAAAAATGGGTGCAGACTTTTTTTGGACATTGTTGTTTGATTTTTTTTTAAGTCTGGGGCACTGTTCCTTGCTATTTGCTACATTTTGGAGCAAAAACCTGTACTTTGCTGAATTTTGGAGCTAAAATTTGCCATTTGCACTGTTCATCGATTTGTCCATGGTGTTCATTGATTTACCCAAAGTGTTCATCGATTTTTCCATAGTTTTCATTGAGTTTGCCGTGGGTTCAATTGATTTGTCCATGGTTTCAATCGATTTGAGCATGCATAACATGCACCTGGTGAAAATGTAGAATATAGGTTGAAGCACAACTGTGTTGGGTCTAAATAGTTGCATTGGATGCTATCATAGTGTTGGTTGGTTTAAGGTTTATTTAGTGTTGGCTTAGGGTTTATCCAGAGTTATTTGGGGATGGTTTAGGGTTTATTTAGGGTTGGCTGAAGGTTTATTTAGGGTTGGTTTAGGGTTGGCTTAGGGTTTATTTAGGGTTGGTTTAGGGTTAATTTGGGTTTAGTGTTTATTCAAAGATTATTTAATGTTGGTTTAGGGGTTAGTCAAGATTATTTAGGGTTGGTTTGGGGTTTATTTAGGGTTGGTTTTGGGTTTATTTAAAGTTGGTTGAGGGTTTATTTAGGGTTGGTTTAGGGTTATTTAGTTTAGGGTTGGATTAGGGTTGGTTATGTCGGGTTGGTTTAAGGTTTCTTTAAGGTTGGTTCAAGGATTGTTTAAGGTTTAATTAGGGTTGGTTTAGGGTTTATTTGGGGTTATCTAGGGCTATTTAGGGTTATTGAGGGTTGGTGTAAGGTCCATTTAAAGTCTCTTGGGGGTTTGATTAAGGCACATGTACGGATACAACGTGTGTATATAAAGAAAGAAAGAAAGAAAGAAAGAAAGATAGATCGAGAGATCGATCCATAGATAGATAGATAGATAGATAGATAGATCGGTCGATAGATAGATGGCTAGATAGATAGACAGATAGATAGATAGACAGATCGATAGATAGATAGATTAGATAAATTAGATAGATAGTTTTGATAGATTAGGTAGGTTAGATAAACAGATAATATAAGATTAGTTAAGATAAGATTAGATCAGATAAGATAAGATTAGGTTAGATTAGATTGTATAGGTTAGATTAGATTAGATATATAGACAGATGGATAGATAGGTAAAGCATGGCAAAGCCACAAAAGCCACAAAAGCCACACACCCACAAAAGCCACAAAGCCAGGCTGGAAAACAAAAAAAAAACTAGAAAAAAATAACCCAAAAAATAGCCCCCCGTAAAAAATACAGTTGGCTGATGTTCTCAACGATGTTCCCTACACTTTTGGGCCTAAACAACAAGTTTCTCAAATTAAATGTGTTTTAAAATGTGCAATCTAAAAAAAAAAAGAGAGAATTTAGTTCGATGATTTTCCCAGCGAACCTCCATAATTGGGATGTCCCAGCCAGCTTTCTGTGATGACACCCAATCCCCCAAAAGTAGGTCACTCCTTTGGCACCGGCAAGCTGTTTGCCGCCGTACTGTCCAGAACCAGCACCGCGTGCAGCAAGTGCCCCGTGATCTTAGCGCCACTTCGTGTTTCCCGGTGCACGGCAGCATCTCATGGGATAGAATTTCTGGCTATATGAAATATTCAATACGAATCAATATAGGGATATCATCCTGATAGTTAATGTAGTAACAATGGTCATTGGTAATTTAGGTTCTGCGCGCCCTTATCTTATCGAGCAAACTATATAGGCATATAGCTTCTTAGCAGTAGCACACGTTCC
>Ga0126342_10001677_pt1 | contig 32150 bp, 16 predicted proteins | sample Cyp1metagenome_FD_92528 | JGI IMG/M metagenome (GOLD analysis project Ga0126342, IMG submission 92528) | Coral microbial communities from Lord Howe Island, Old Settlement Bay, Australia - Cyphastrea 1 metagenome | ecosystem: Host-associated > Invertebrates > Cnidaria > Coral ...
TATTGAAAATATAGAATATATAAAATATATAATATATATAATATATAAAATAGAAAATAATATATATATAATAATAATAATATATATTATTTTATTAAATATATATATATGTGATATAATATAATATAATTTAATTTAATACAATACAAAATACCATAATGTAATAATGTAATATAATATGGTATTATATAATATACTATAATTTAATATAATATAATACATTAAAAAAACAAAATAATATATGGGGATGGGTCAAAACCTATGAAATTACCAGATTTTGAGGAATTGACCATCCATGATCATCCTATGCCAGCTGAGTCGCCACTCGATCTACTTGGACAAGCGCCGAGGCTGCCGAGGCCAATAAGCAAACGCTGGGCCGCCACCTGGGATAAACATGGGCGTTGGGAATATGGATGGAATATCATATATGGATTATATAATAATGGTTAATATAGTTATATATATATTGTTATATAATGCTGCTGATAAGGTTTTAATGGAAATCATGATATATGGAATAATCAATATCAATGGAAATAATATGGATCAATATGTTTCATAATGGATTAATATGGTTACATAATGAGTTAGAATGGACATGCTGGTAATGTAATGGTTAATGGCAATGTAATTGTTAGTAATGGTTTTTATAATGGTTGATTTTGTGGTCGATAATGGTGGTTAGAGCCAACGATAATGGGTTAATCATCAACTTTGGGAATATACCCTAGGATAAACGCTTACATAGATGTGGGAAAACATGGGGAAACCCTAGGAACATGATCTACACTCGTGGTGGCTTTTTCCAGATATATTCGATGGTTAACAGAATGGATAGCGTCGATGCAAAAATTGGTTTCCCAATGTCTAATGGTCCACTAAAACGTGAAAAAAGTTGATGTTTTGAAGTCAAGAAAAATGCTTGTTCTCACTGATCTGTAGATTACTGCTTGATGGTTTGAACCATCTTGAAACATATTAGTCAATGGGAAGGATTATCCCATATATTATGGAAAATAAAAAATGTTCCAAACCACCAACCAGATTAATTGCGTGTGGGACTGAAGGGGATGTCCACTTCTGCTGTTTATGATTACCAACAGGTTTATGATAATAATTGATAAATATTGATAATATATGCAGCGATTTAACGAGCCATGAAGCTACAGTTGGTTTTATTTTTAGGAACCCGCTAATCCAACTTGGGATATAGACCATATGATCCATATGACAGGTGTTTCAACCATTTCTTTTAGCATTCATGACGATGTAAACGGAATCAACAAAAGTTGTTTATCGTTCGTGATCTGATCTGGGACTTCTTTTTAACTAACAATTTGGGCACAACTCATCTTAGACTTACGCATACTCACAGCTGTACGCAGTGCATTCCTGTCAAGGTGTCCCGACACTTTGAAAAACATGGGAAATTGCCAAGGATTGTCTGATCCATTTATATCACTCAATTGAGACCTTTATTTCAGCAAAAATGTTGCCCGTTTGTATGTAGGTCTTTAGGATCCTCACGGTTTCCTAGTTGTACGTTGGATTATATCTCAATGAAGTATAGATATATCTAATATAAACCACAGTTGACCTACTAAACTAAACCACCTTAGCTATCTAATTAGCGGGTCCCGCCTTGTAACTAATGTAAATAGATGTAAATAGTTTCCCGGATATTTTTGCAGGATTCAAAGGGATATTGAGCTATACCACGAAACTTTAGTCTATGCGATGTCAGTCGTTTTTGTAACAAAATCCCATCCCCCGTCCCAATTCAGGACCCCTCCATATGGACACCATATGAAAGAATAGATCTGATACATTCCAACCAGGTGTTTTCCCCATTAAAATTGCCACTGTGGAGTATACCTCATTTCCAGACACACCCGTATAGCTTTACATGGTTTATGGTCATCCATCCCGTATTGGGAGTCCAAAACATAAGGGTATATAAAACTTTATTCATGGCTTGATGACCATCCCCCAATGAGGGTATATCATGGTCTATCATCCAACTTTTAATCAGAAAGTTGATTATATATCCCATTGTGACCGTTATATGCTTATGAATATCTCATTGAATCCCTATAATTAACGGTATACAGACCAATCTTTTTGACCATACAGTGAAAGCACCAGCTATTTTTTATGGTTATCAATGGGGTTATCATTCCATACATGGGACTTACTCACTGACTTATCATTGGTAAATGGCCATCACTGTATCACAATCCCAATGATTGATACTTAAATCCCCATCTTGAATGATAATATTCCCAGAAAGTTCCGATCTTTTGATAATAGATGTGATTATTTCACTGACTTATAAGTGGTAAAGGGCCATAAGTGCCATTTGTTGTTGGCCAAATCCCATTAAATCTCACATAGCACATATCATCCCTATCCAAGATTGGCTAAACAAATCACAATTTGGATGGTTATCCTAGGGTAAATCCCATTAAATGCCATTAGATTGGGTAAATTCTTAGCCAGCCAAACTCCAGGCATCTAAAACTTTGAACTTTCTACCCAAAATAGCTGTGCAAGTCTCACCTCGCACGTGCCGCATCTTTTAACACTGGAGGGCTAAGGGCTAAAGGTATCACATTTTCGCCCCTTGAAAATCAAAACCATGACGTGAGGTTTGTAATGGGGCTTATGGCCGGAGTTCTTGTAGTATGAAAATGCGATGTTTTCACCTTTGTTTGAAACTGTTCTAAACTTGTCGTGGTTTGAGTTTGGCAAAGTATGTCAGAGCAATGGCCTTGAAATGCCATGTTGGGGACCAATCGAAATAAACAAATGTTTTAGCCGAACAGCATGTTCCAAAATCTGCAGAAACAAAAAAGAATATTGAACATGTTGGCTGGGACCAAGAAGGTTTCAGGACATCGTTTCGCGCTCACGCGTCTGGTTGTGCTGGCTCGAAACCTAGTTGTTACTATCCCGTGGGGCAACTTGAACCAGGTATGCTCGAAACAAACTTCCAGCACGGGCACTCTAGGTAGCACACCCGAGCGGACGCAACTGGTTGTGTTGGCTAGAAACCGCTTTTCAACCAAACACCAGTTCAAGCATACGTCGCTTCAAAAAGACCAGCTATGTGCAGACACCATTGTTTGCGTTTTAAACACAACTCCAAACTCAAAAAAGTTTTTCCTCAACGCTGGCCGCCGAAGATATGCCGCACTCTCGCAGCACGCTAACGCTTTATTTTCTAAAGAATTGGGTACATTAATCAATTCTAGTTTTTACTCTCTCCTCACCCTTGGAGATTTTGCTATCTCCTCGCCCCAGCAGAAGCTTGACATCGCTGGCGGTTGCACGGCAACTTTACCATACATAACATCAAAGAAACTATGATCAAAAGGCAGGCTACATAAAAAACAATTAAAAGTTAGGTCTTGGACTGCAAAGAATCCCATTAAATCCCATAAGATGGTTAGTTATCCCCATGTTTCACGGGTTAGTCGTGAAATATTCCCACCCTTGCATTGCCATCATCCCAGTCACAGTGATCGATCCGTGCAGCTCTTCATCACCGTGCTCACCGAGACGATGTCGGGCCTGACAGTTTGCGTGGCCCTGAAAGGCGTTACGGCGTTGTCACATAGATCTGAAACATGGATGAAAAAATGATGCACATGGTCCATTTATGGATGAAGTGCCTATTGAAATGGCGATTTTCAACATCTACGTTAGTTTGCCCCAGGGTATTATATATGTATTATATATATATATACAGAATACATATTTAATATCTACTCATCAATCTATCTGCCAATCAGTTCAACTGAATCAAATCAATGGAATCCATCTAATCAAACCAAATTTAATCCAATTTGGGTGTGTCTTAAAATGGGGTAAACCCCCCAAATAGCTATAATTTCACGCAAAAAAAACTGGGAAAATGATGGAACATGGTGAGAAACCAACGGATTCAGGGTACCAGATTTTCAGACAAACCCATGGTACGAAGGATCAAAATCTCGAACGTTCGAGGTGATGTGGGCACAAGAGAATGAAGCCAAATAGCCAAATCTAATCCAATTCAATCTATCAACATGCTCGGCCGAAAATCGGCTGTCACCCAAGCACCTCAAGGGCAAAAGGTCTTGGAAGAGCTGCATGGAGAGCACCTGGCAGCTATATGCCTCAAAAATCAGGGGTAGAAATGGAACCGCAACAAAAAATAACATTTTTAGTATGGAGTGATGAAATGAAACTTAATTGTGATATGGAATGTATGGAATCATACTCCCATCCACCTTAATATAGATATAGCATGTGCGGATTAACCTACATATTCCTTTTGGAGCCCCATGCGATTTGAGAGTAGGGGAAACAATTATGGAATCATACCAATTAACTCTGACCATAACCATTTTTTTTGGCATAACTATGTGGTAAACATTCGACCCATTTTGAGACATAGCTGCATCACCCCACTTGGTGAAATTTCATCCAACAACATCCAAAGACATCATCTGGTTGGTGGTATACCTACCCCTCTGAAAAAATATTAAGTTGGGATGAGTATTCCCAATATATGGAAAATAACAAATGTTCCAAACCATCAACCAGTCTTGGAAGGACTTGTTTCTGTGGTGAGCACTGCTTATCGTGTCGGATTAGCTCAAGTAAGTTATGCAATCAGAATCAACATGAAGAATGGCATGCAACCTATGCACTTGCCCGGAAAAAATGGTGAGTTATATAAATACACCCGCAAAATCTTACGCGAAGCAATTTAACAGCCAAATGATCATTGAAATCATTTGGATAGGACACAGAAAATCAGACGTTGGATGGAATGAGTCTGAGAGTCTGAAGAACGGATACCTCATGAGAAATTTCACTTAAGTTTTCAAAAAATGGCCGGCTGTCCGGGTATACCCCACATCTTCTTCCCAGCCCGGCGTCACCCATGGAGTGCATCGAAGCAAAGAATTGAAGGCAACAATGTCGGGTTGCACCTCAGACATCTGGTCAGCTTTGAATGATGTTCAATTTGTGTCTATTTCATACAGTAAACATATACATCTATATATATATATATATTGCATATACTTACACATATATGTCATAAATGTCATCATCTACATGTGTCATATTGTTTTTCTACTAATATGTGTTCCATTACATTTCTTTGCAGTCATTCGATATGTAGGTGGTGAGGTCTCCCTTGAAGCCGGCCTGGTGCATCTTCGCTTTCGTGACCTGTTGATGCTTCGAACCACAATAACTTACCTACAAACATGGAACACATCACATCACATTCCTTGTGGGTAAATCATCTTAAATCCTTTCAAATTATTTACGTTATGTACTATATATATATATATTTCCCTACATCAAGTTGTGTTTAAACTTAAAATAACTCATCTGTTATCATAACTTCCATTTTTAACAATCTTAAACTATTATAATCCTATCATCTATTATCTCACCTTAAATTTCCAGCAAGTGATCATAAATCACCAGCATTTACATCACTGGGCCTCCCAACCCGCGACCTCTGAGCGACACTGAAGAGCTGCAGTGCCTACGTGCGTGGATTTTTTTGTGGGATGACTGGATCAATATCACCATTGATGAATATTTATATGGGATATCGATATATATATATCCATTTAATGGGGTATTAATTGATTTATATGGGATTACTGGATATTAACATAATGGTTATAAAATGGGATTCTATATAATCCAAAAAATCCATGAATATCTATATATATATATAGAGAGTTACGTACCAAAATAATGAGTTTAACCCATTAATCCAGATACATGGGATTCATATCATGGGTTTCATAGATTTATATAGGTCACCCCAATAATATTTTGAAACAATTTTAAGAATTCACTACTTTGAAATAAGGATGTCTTGGGAGAGTTATCCCTTTCATTCACCATCATTTACAGTGACGTTACGATGTGAGGTTGTTATGATTCAGCCATATTATGGGGAATCCTATATATAATCCAACTTTTGACGCGAGGCACATGAGTCACACGGACTGCACAGTCTCCTACCCCTTGCACAGGTGGCGGGTATAAGAGACAAATCGACGTCTAAATTCCACATGCATTCACCTAATTGTGCAAGTTGGCAACGTTTTGTTTCTTCCTCAAAGCTTTCATGTAGGCAGCGTATCTATCGTGTCTCTCAGCAGCCGTCGGCTCGATCAATCTATCAAAAATCCAACTTTTGACCATGGCACAAATGGATATGTGTTCAAAGGGGGCAATACCCCAAAAATTGGTATTTCAAAGGAAAAAATGATGAGGCATCAAATGTTGGTGGTGTTCCCAACATGTTCATACAACCCTCAAGAAGTTCCAGAACAAACAAAAAACAACATCTCAAATGTTCTGCAAAATTATCACATCAAAGCAGAAGCTGTGGGGATGTTTTCACCATGTTTTCACCATATTTTTTAAAACAAAAACGTGCATACACAGAGTGTGTTTTTTTTTTTAATTTTGCATGGTTTTGACCACATCCTAAAAGTTTTCAAAGTCATCCCCATTTATAAGCCTTATAAGTCCCATATAAGTCGTTCTGTATAAGTCATCCTGATAGTTTTAGCCCATCACACGCCTAAACAACTGGCACCAGACACCGACGGCGCCTCCTCCCATTTCGCATGGCTCAGCCTCCGGGTAAGGGCGATCAAATCTGCTGGGGGACCTAAGGAAGGCGAAGGAAGGCGAAGAGGTGGGATCAAAGGTGATCAAACTCCGATTTTTTGCTGATTTATTGATGGTTCGTTATAAAAACTGATTGTATGCTTAAATATCTGCGTTAAGAAAAAGCTATGATGGATTTATTTACGGAATTGTTTTAAAAACTATGCTGAACTATGCTGAACAAAAAAACATATGGATCGATTATAAGTCATCAAGCTATGGATTCTTATATTGTTTGTTGATGGCTAGCGGGTTTTTTGGATGCTTATATAGAATTTGTTAAATATTTAGGGATTTGGGAATCACAAGAACTGTGATTTGAACTCGGAGGCTGGAGAATAGGTTCTTATTTGCTGTTGTTACCACCGAACACTCCAACAATGATGATTGTAGCTTTTAACTTGGGGGTTTGCAGTAACACTCATTGATGTACTAAAGCCGAAAGTACGCCATTCCCAACTAGAAATGTGTGGTGAATAACCGTCACCGATATCCCGATGAAGCATTCATAGGGGGGAGAAGTTGGCTAAGCCGAGTGGTACACTGACCGATTTCCATGACTTGGTAATAATTTACCGCTACACCATATGCTCCCACAGTATCCCATATTTACCTACATTTGGGTGATTTTGGTGCTGAATCTTGGCAAATGTTCCCTACATGCAGTGTATGGGTAGAAGAGGTTGAAGTATCCAGTCTCCCTTGGTGACACTTCGTGGCTCCGGGCTTCGCCCTTGCTCCCAGTGCCCGTTCCAGGTGCCCTCGCATTGTCGACATTGCATGGCACATGGAGCCGAAGAGACGTACCATGGAACCACAGGGGAGGATGTTTCATCTGCTTATGAAGATCAATTCCTGCATTTTTGTTGATTGTTTGCCTCTGGTAAAAACCTAAGAACTCCCCTGATCATGGGAAATATCATACATTTATTGCCCAAGTTAAACCAGTTATAAGTACTGAACTAACCCCATAGACATGGGATGTATCATCCCATTGAAATAACCAGTTGTAATTATCACTGACAAATGGCCATTTTTCTGTATATAACTGTGACATGTTGAAGTCACAGAAAAATCGTCGATTATTTCTGAGGATCACTGGATCACTGGGAGATCTGAGGAGTTGGCGTAGCCAAACCCAAGAACAAGCGATAGATCATGATAGATCATGATAGATCTATACGATAAATATCCAACAGCTCTTTTTCTGACATAAAGAAACACTTCGCAAAGGATTTGGTACCAGCTTGGCATCTAGCCCTGCCAGAAGTTGTTTCTGCGCCATATGTGCCCTCAAATGCTCCAAAAATGTGAACTATATAGGAGTGACAAAGAGCCAAATATATAGAGTGAACTTGTTTCCAGATTTTCCTCGTCTGTGTTCGTTTTGTGATGGTTCCAACAAAAATGCAAAACAACAACTCCATAGGCATCTTTTAGTCATTGGTTATTTTTTCCGACAACTTACAGGAAACGTGCATTTTTGGCTACAGCTTTCATTCGCATTTCCTGTTGATTTCCGGTGATGATACATCCACATACATCTATATATAATATTATATAATGACATGCCCCCCTTTTAGCAACAACCATTTTAGCAACAACCATGATCATCCAGAACTAATTAAGCTGCAGGATGCAAGTCTGTAAGCTTTGCTGCTGAAAAAGAACATCTGTGTTGGTCGCAAAATGGGCGAGGTTTACCACCCAAAATCCGCCGGTTTGTCGTCATTTTCCTCATCAAAAATTGTCAAACATGGATCAATCTGGACTTACCCTCTGGTAAACTAACAGTTTGCTATTGAAAATGGCCATTTATCATTTATAGTACAGTAAGTTTTCCCATAAAAAAAATGGTGATGTTCCATACTTTTTTGTAAACGTTTACCAGAGGGTACCCAAATGGCTTTCTGCTCCCAATCTCACTGTTAGCCTCCAGCACCTCCCGGTACGAGACGCCCTTCTTCAGCGCAGCTCCGAGATATTTTCGCGCCAAATTTTAGGCGTTCGACTGTGCTGCACAGCACAACTGAGCCCGGGATACTCAAGTGGGATACGCGTTTCAACGAAACAATGTGAAACAATCTATGAATAAAATATAATAAAATAAGTTCCAAAGTTCCAAAGTAAAACTGGGATTGAAACATCCCATTTGGCATCCAGCTTTCTCTGTGTCCCTACCCTATTGGCACCATGTGACAGTCGACTATGGCCAGTGGCATCTCACTGTTTGGCTCATCATGTCGTTTGGCCAAGTCGCAATGATGTGGCTACTTCTCATACGCAGGAAGGTGTGGGCAGCTACGATTCAATCAAAATAGATCAAACTAGTATAAAACGGACCCTGAAAAAGAAGGGTGACTGATTCCCTTTTCCCAGCCTGGGTGAAAGAAGATAAAAGGACATGCTCATGCCACACAATTCTTGCAGAATCAAAAGCAGTAGCTTGAGACCCGTGAAACCGACATCACATAGTGCTTTCAACTCCAACAGCAGTATCATTTGTGAAACCGACGACGTGACGACGTGTCCAACATTTATTGTTCCCTTCTTCAGGCTCGAGCGGCACGGCGCACTTTGGAAGAACATGACATCTCTGTGGACACAAGAAATCGTCACCTCTCTGATTGTACAAATGAAGGACATCTAGTCCCTCTTGGCCCTTCCTTGAAATCTGCTGGATACACTCTGGATACTGCCCAAGTCAATTTCTCCGTGGATTTTTGTGAAAAAAAATCAAGTTACAGTAAACAAACAAATCACAGCCCGCGAATGGTTCCCCTGCCTTGACCCAAATGATTTTCACAGAGGAGCCCACGAGCCGAAGCGCGCATCAGTCCCTTGGGGAGATACACAGCCTGCAGCGCGGAAAATGCATAGACAGGCCATAGAAAACGTGACGTCGCACAGGTTGATTCATGTGATCAAAAAGGCTCGGATGGTCTCAGTTTCAGATCTTAAGGGTCACCAGTTAGCAATCCATCTTTTGTCACTCCTGGGCCATAAAATTGATACATACAATCTCAAGAGCACTACAAATATTTTTGGCTAATAATCTAATCAATTATTTACGGTATTTGATTTGTTGATGTTGAATGGTCAAACACAATCGTATTGCTTTCATCTCAGCATTTGTTGGCCGATACAGGATTCAGTTTCACAATCTTTGGAGAAAATCTGATCAGAATCATTTCCTGATTATGTTTAAAAGGTTAGCAATATACTACATACAACAGCTAGTCAACAAAAAACAAACAAATATATATATATATATATATATTACACCTATATATATATATACATGATTATACATGATTATTCTGTGACCCCTGGTTGAATTGCATGTTACATATTGTTACATGATGTTCCCTTATAAACATTTAGGGTTCCCCCCGGCCCCACCCTGGAATACCACGGCCTCGCCAGCACAAAGTTTCGCATGGCTCAGCGAAGTGCAGGGCTGGAGGCGGATTTTTGCATCATGCTGAGCCTGAGGCCCATTCGGAATGGAGGATGATGGGTCTACAGTTCTGGCCCGAAATACATCGAAATACCAAATATAAGATATATAAGTACTGAACTAACCCCATTTATGGAATGTATCATCCCATTGAAATAACCAGTTATAACTAATAAATCGCCATAACTGTAGATTTTCTGCCAGGGTGTTAGCCTTTATAGTCTATAGTCGTTTCACAGTTTGCGAACTGGAAGCTATGGCCCAGTTAGTTCGATGATTTTCTGTAGCTTTTTCAAACATGGTGAATATCCAGTATCATCCAGTATCCACATTACTGGTCTTCAAAATGTGTTGAAGTGTTCAAAGACATCATGAAACCAAGGTGGGGGGGCTTAACCGATAGGAATGAACATTGGCTAGAACTAGGATGAGTACATATGAGTAAATACTGTCTGCCAACCCCGGATTGATTAGTCAGTTATAAGTCAGCTATAACCCCATGTAAGGAATGTAAAACAACTGTTATAACCATATATTTTTGGTGAAGAGCTTTAGCTGTAAATACTTTCAGTAAACCATGGGTTTTTGAATTATGGTAGCCTCGAAATAGTGATTTCATATGAGTTAAGTGGGATGATAATTTCAGCCGTAGCGGCTTAGTTTGTTACTCGTAGCGGTGATGTTCCGGGTGAAAGCGAAAAAGTGTTTTTTTTATACCTCCTAGAGCTGCTGGGTTTATAGCATTTATATGCATTTATGGTGTATACATAATATACATAATATATAAACATAATACATAACCGTGTGTGTATATATATATATAGATATATACGAGTTGTAAGGTGGCCCCTGCCTACCTGGTTGCGAATCATAAACACAAACATTATCATAGTTATATACATATATATATATATATTATATATATATAGCGTTATAAGATCTTAAAAGTTATATCTACCATAAATCCTGGCGAAGGATTGGGGGTCTCACCTTGGTCTGATGAAAAACTGGGAACTGCACCCAGCGGTCGGCAGGGTGCTAAAGTCCTCGCAGAAAACGTCGCGGTGTTTCGGGTGGTGCCAAGAATACACCATGAAACATAAGGGAATACCACACTTATAACCAAGAAAATGATGGATTCATATGGTTCATATGGGATAATACCAGTACAGGAGAATATGGGGGATAATAATCATCATACCATCCCCCACTGTTTATGAATTTGAGATGATTTCTGTTGGTTAATGTCATGGTTCATCATCACGGGTATCTCCCCAATCGTGCTTCAACCGGTTAGTGATTTGTCGGCACAAATGCCAAAACAACATCAATCTTCGATGCCCCGCAGAAAAAAAAAACATCCAAGATTGTCTTCTAAAAGCTTCGAAAAGCAGATATGTTCGAAACCAACAACCACCAGCCCCCAGCCCGTTCTTTGCTGCTTAGTCACCCCGAGCAGCGAAAATCCCCACGGATTCCGAGGTTTAGCCCTTGGAAAGTCAACTAGGGTCCACTGGGTCGACCACCCTATGTTCTAATAATCTCTGATAAGGTTACTCAATATAAGTTATTGGTTCATAGAATATGGTTAATTATGGTTAATTGGATATGATATCATCTGGTTGGTAAATATGTCATCACTAATCAACCACTAATCAACCACTAATCAGCCACTAATCAGCCACTATTTCAACTAATTTCATCATTAACATGGTTAATCATCCCCTATTTCATCACTACTCAACCACTGTGAACTGGTCACGGCCGGTCCTTCTTCTGTGTTGCGCAGCTGGGGATCCACGATGGTCGCCGGGGCTTGTCGATGGGAATCTGACGCCGCTGGGAAGCCGTTTTTTCAGAAGAGCATGGTGCCCATGGTTAGCTCAGTTAGCTTATAACTACAATAGTTATGGATTTTATATGATTTTATGGATTTAACTGATGGGTTTATAACTACTATAGTTAGTTTATAACTAGTAAGTGAGTTTAGAATTACAATCATAACTGTTGGGTTTGTGAAGATTAGCACTATAGTTGGATGGGGTTCGATGCCGACGGACGTGGCTTGGATACCCTGCAAAAAGCACCATCCAGACCATCCAGAGGTGACCCAAATAAATGGGATCCTGGCTCTTAGATATGAGATGTTAGATATTAAATGGGTGATATAATATATATATATATACATATGTGGGTCATATATACAATATATGTTATATACATATAGATATATATTATAGTTGTTAGATATTAGATGGGCGATGAAAAAATCACTTACTGGGATGCACATCCAAGAGTCATCCAAGTGAATGTTGAGGATGATGTAAAACATGATATGATGGTATCATATGGTATAATATCTGCCTGGTTAAAACTGCTCTTGACTGGCTGAATATGATGGTGGTGTTCAGTCCGGCTTCATGATCAGGAAAAAAAAAACGTGGCTTGATTTTGGTGAAATTGTGTGAATATGTTTTGACATGATCATTGTCAGGAACAAAAATGACCATTGTCAGGATATCTCAAATGACGAGCCATTGACTTTGCCATGCCAGATGTGAGATACGACCAACCATAGGCCACAGTAACTGGCCACAGGATTACTAATCAAATTCTTCCCTAACATGTATATAAATAAATGGTTGTAAATGGTTATATACATGGTTGTAAAGGTTTATAAATTGTTATTTCAATGGAGTCATACATTCCAATTTATGGGGTTAAAACTTATAACTGACTTATAACTGGTAAAGGGCTTAACTCCAGTGCTGTGCGCATGATCATCCCAAGCTTCGTATCTTTGCTGATCATGGCTTCACACAGCCCTCTTAGATAATTGATATGGTTAGTGTATGTTATTTATTAATATGGTTCATATATGTTAATATGATTAATTCATCAAACGCTCTGAAATTTGTGATGTTTGTGTTCTTTCACTCAGAACTCACAGCCAGCTTACAACTCATGTGCCAACATCTGCGAATTGCGTCATCAATTGAAACCCGAATACCATAGCAAACCCTTGGCTGAATTTGCTGCACATTTAGCATGGTTGTTTCACTCATCAAACCGCCAGGGCAGTGCTTGGGGTCATGAGATGATTTGAGCAATCACTTACCATCTCAATCAGTAGCACTGGACCTGCACATGGGCCAAAGAAAATTAAGCAATGGCATGATTGGGAAAATCAGTTAGTTATTCCATTTGACTTGGGAAGGTTTCCCACCATGTTCAAACCTTCCCCATGGAATAAATCACGATTTCCCCCATCAAATCTAAAAGGTATGGTAATTGCTGAGTAAACCAGTAAAAATAACCCTATCCCATCTCATGAAGTACTAGTTGGTCGTAAAGGATTTCCCTACTATGGGTTATCATAATCAGCAATAAAATAGATAGCCCCTAGTTCTTAACTAATCAGGATATGTTGTTAGTGGCTATATCTTGAGTAAGTTGAAATTCCTGTTATATTCCTATCATAATATATACCCTTTGGTTATGACTAACAGTTCGCCATGGTAAAGATGGCCCATAGAAATAGATGATTTTCCCAGCTAGAAACCACCATTTATGGTTGGAATTTTCCATGGCTATGTTACATAACCAGAGGGTGTATATATATATATATATTCAGTATTCCATAAGCAATCAACCAAGGTAGTATTCACTAACATACATTATATAGATGATTATAGATTATATGATGTGACTTGGAGCCAATTCCATATGTCCTCTTTCATAACTAACCAACAAGGGTATTATTCACCATTATCCATATCAAACCAGGGTACTTTGTTCATGGCTCATATCCCAAACCCATGGTATACCTATAGCCAAAATCCATCATAAATGATTCAGATGATTTTATATATGATTATCATATTATGATTCTCATGGGTCACATGATTACTGTATCCATTATATTACCTATATACCTGAAGTATATATACCATCCATTATGTCAACTTATAGATGTTTATAGATGTTTATAGATTATTTACATGAATGTAATAGGACTATGATTTATAGGTGATTATTAATATGATTCCAGATGATAATCCATGATATAGATGAACAACATATCCATGATGATCCAAAAAGAGTTCCCCTGCTCTACCGGGAGCTCCCGACCCCTCCAGGCTGCGTGTGTGCCATGCGCATCAAACGCAGCAGGCCGCGCTTCTCGGTGTCACCCACCTTCCGGGGTTGACATGGTTTAACCATGAACAATGGTGGTATCATGAACCAATCTCAAATGGGGATATATGATGATATATGTAGACCTCCGAATACCCCAATAAAATGATGCTTTACCCAATAATTGTAGTACTTTAACATACTTTAACATACTTTAACATACTTTAACATACTTTAACATACTTTAACATACTTTAACATACTTTAACATACCTTAAGCGACTTCAATCATTTTTTGGGTGTATTTGAAGGTCTGGGTCTAGGTATAGCCAGTTAATTGTGCCAACATATATTAAACATCCCCAAAGCAGAGCCGCCCAAATCAATAGGTGGGAATTATACCCTGATAAAGAAGTCCATGAACTGCAAACTGGTTAACATCCAACATAGAAACCAGTCCATGGGGTGATCCTCTCAAGTAAGCAATATTGTTGTACGCAGGCAGCCAGAGCAGGTGCCAACTGGTTGTACCCCGAACTAGGGGTTATGATGGGTTACTAACCCTATGTGTATACCCCAATAGAAATGGCTGTTGAAGTATATGAATGGGGTGTACCCCTTGTATATGTTGGTGTTACTGAATTAGTATACTCAAATAGAGGCGCTTCCAAGAGGAACCAGCCTCTTTGCCCATCAAAGCGTTGAATGTGATGGTGATTTAAGTGATACGACATGTGATAGGACCAACTCTTTCTGGATCAGAGTTTCAACAATCGCAATAATATTTGTAAGATTCACCCTAATCATAAATGAATATAAATCACACATCACGCTAATTGCTCGATAGCCGATGAATGACCGGGAAAACAAGAATAACTAAAAACATCTAAAAACCACGTTTGACAAGGACACTATTCCTCTTTTCTCCCATCGACTGTTGCCAGCTTTGAGGTAGTGCAGTCTTCAGTTCCCAACATCACCTACAGGGTGGTTCCCTGCAGTGAAATGTTTGTTGGGTTTTGTTACCTCCAACATTCACTGTGATACTATGTGAATTCATGCATATATATAAATATTATACATATAATATTTCTAATATCTGGTTGGTGGTTTCAACCCCTCTGAAAAATATTAGTCAGTTGGGATGATTATTCCCAGTATATGGATAAATAAAAAAAATCCAAACCACCAACCAGATACTATATATATATTATATTATATATACCCTCCTGTAATCAAACATGGCAGTGGACAATCCACCATTGATGATTTTGCCGGCTTTTTGAAACCTGCATTTAGTTCGGGGATTTTCGAACCCGCAACATTTGATTACCAGAGGGTATGTACCGTAAACATCCATGAACCCAATACTCAATCTACTGAACTAAACCAAATGAGCTAAGGCTTGGGGCGGTGACCCGTTGACCCGTTGACCCGTTGCCTGTGCCATCCAGGGTTCGATGGCATGATGCATGTGCGGCCTGAGTGCGGAAATGTGTGATGGCCAGGGGACACAATAAAAATGGCCAAGTTCTGGTAATATGGAATTTATGGGATTTATGGGAATTATTCATGGGATTTAAATTATGGTAATAAGGTAATTTACAATTTATCACCATGTTGTCCTGGATTATGGTGATTTAATGTAATTTCATGGGATTTCATGGGATTTGATCGGATTTGACTATAATATTGCTATCCCCGGAAAGATGTCAAAAGGTTGGAAACCTGGAACTATGGTTGGTAAATCTCATGAAACATTCACATTCTGGAAAGACTTTTCTACCTTTCTGGGTCTTAATTACTAACCAAAGATTCATTTCTGTCTTTGCACATGAAAAATGATCGCAACATGCAAACACATTGGCATCTGGGGTAGATTGAAACTCTTTTGTTGGTCATGAGAATTCCCTTAAAAAAAATGGTGGAATGACCATCCCACAATATGTGTGATCCAGAACCCCAAACAAACAGAAGTAAACGGTTGTTTCCTTACAGTAGTGATTTTTTTTGCATAGCATCTTTTTTGTGGGAAACGACCATTTGTGGTTATATCTGGTTCACCTAATCCGACTTTTGATGAAGTTGGTTTTATATCCCCTTATATCCCCATTTAGTTGGTATATTCAATATCATACATGCTTTCATATCAACTATATCAAAGTATCCAGCATTATAGTTGACTATAGTGGGTCTTATATGGTTTTATAATTGTATCCAGTTATACTATCCCCAGTTTAATCTACCAATATATATATATAATCACATTCTTCACGGCGGCCTCATGAGAGTCTTGAGCGATTCCTGCGACGATGCAGGGATGGCCTCATAGAGTTGTTCTGAGTGGTTAATAGGGCTAGGAATATGTTGATCAATGCTAATCATATAGTTAATCACAGATAATCATATAGTTTTTTTTGGTAATCATATAGTTAATATATTGATATATATATTGGTTAATCAATGTTAGTCATAACGTTAATATGGTAATCACATAGTTTATATATGTTGGTTAATCAATGTTAGTCATATAGTTAATATGATATATGGTAATCATATAGTTAACATATTGATTAATCAATGTGAATCATATAGTTAATATGGGGAATCAAACTTACAATGTGGAGCCCCAAATGATAGCTAAGTTGGTTCAAGTAGCTCCAATAGTTATGGTTTATGGTACTTGCAACAAACTAGTATTCATGGGTTTATTTAAAAAAAAAAATCAGCGAACATAACTGGGGGACACAAACATAACAAACATATGTCTGTATATATATATATATATGTATATGTGCATATATGTACATGTATGAGTTTATAATCCCACTTAATAATCCATTTATGGTTTAGTTTATTAATTAGTATATATCAGTATCAGTTTATAATCTAATCAATCATGGATTATATCTCCACCAGATCGAACCAGGTCTGTCACCAGTATCCTCGGTGCCCATCTTCATGTGAAGCTGCGAATCTGCTGGCATCGACATGCTGACCTGGGTATTTTGTAAAAGGAGCCTCCTTTTAGAGACTGCTGTGGGTTCTGTTGGTTCATTTCAATGGGTTTAAAACATGGTTGACACGATAAAACTATAGTTAGATTGGTTCAGAACATGGGTTACGGTAGATCAAACATGATAAAACTATAATTTAGATTCATGAACATAAACCATCATTAACATAAACCAGCTAACCAACATATCTGGGGCCTGGGCCCCAAGCCCCCGGAGAATATGACCTACTTGGGAAATGTTGGGAATCTACTCCATTCCATCCATGAAGACAGCAACAGACTTCTTCAATGCTTCAGAGGAAATCCCTAAAATGTTTAACCCTACGTAATTTTCACGTAGCTATGGAAAATCACAATGTTTAATAGTTAATAGGTAAACAATCATAAATCATCTATAAATGGGCATTTTCCATAGCTATAGCAGCTATGTCAAATAACCGGATGGTAATTCAACTGTCCACAATCCAACACCAAGGACGATCAAACCAGTTTTCGCATTGGGTCCAAACCCTGTGACCCTGGGACGTAAAAACACTCCGGGATAGATGGCAAAAAGATGTTTTTTATTACCCAAATGTGGTCCCAAATATGGTAGATTAGCTTCTGATCTTTCACTACATCATCTATCATTCATTTAACCATATGAATCTAAACTAGTATTATCAGTTCATATCATTTCGCTATGTTAACAAAAATCCTTTGTTCGCCATTAATATACCCAAGTCGCTTATGTTACCATTTATACCATTTATATTCCCATTTTTTACCATCTATATTCCCATTATAGTGCGCTATTTATAGTTACCATTTTATAATCACCACTTTATGATGGACCAAAAAAAGATCCAAACAGATCCAAAGAGCCCGCCTATCACGATTCGTCGCACCAGTCAGGTCTTCGTCACTCTTGAGCCAGGCTGTTTTTGACGTCGCTCAGGAAATTTGTAAAGGGAAAGATGTACTTTCAACTCCAGACCATGGCCAGTTTGTTTTGTTCAGATCATCCCATGCCATAGTGTCAAAGAAAAACACACATTAAAAAACACAAATACAGTAAACACAAATTGAAAACCATCTCTCAAAAATCCCCAGATCTAATGTGATCACATCCTATTGGCGTCACTCTGTTCCCAACGCGGCGTTTCGATTCTTTTCCGCCAGCTCTTCTCAGGCCTTGGTTCGTTGTTGTTTCATCTTGCGGAGAGTCTTCGCCTAGTTCCATGGTAGGCATACCCACTGGGGCCCCCAATTGGTCGATGATTTAATGTGTCTGGTTGATAAGTTCATAACCCAGCTTGTAAAATTGCCTGTGCCACATGGTCCCACAGTACTAGTCTTGGATGAACAAAACCATTCTGTTTTCTCGGTTCCTAACTGGTTTCATCCGGCGAGTGATTCTTCGACATCAGCTTTCAGCAGCGGCATCCTCAAACTTAAAAAAGTTCACCCGGTTAACAATGGTTAAACCCCCAACAACCATCAACAAACAAATTCTTTTAGCCACTGCTTAGTGCTCGAGGGTGAAGACAATCTCTCCGCCTGTTCGACCTCTTCATCTTGCGCTTTTGCTTGAGCATGCTTCTTCAACAAGTCCTCCGAAGAGTTTGTTAGACAGTGCCCCCACACTGATGTTGGCTGATTTAGAACACCCATTAAGTAGTTCGAACATGATCGAAATATATACCGTACATGCATGCTACTTAACCTACTTATGGCTCCCAACTTAGCCAAGGATTAGAATAATTAGGAGCACCACTGATCACCACCTGGTACGGTACTGCAGGATGCCTTCGGCGCCATCGGCCAATCCAACCAATTTTCACACAGTTGCTCCCAACACCACAGCGTTCGACAGGACCGAGCTTCACGGCCCATCAAAGCATGGTGCCCGGGCATGTTTCCCTCTGCGGCTATAATTTAGAGATCTTGGTGTGAGCAACCAAAAATGAAAGTTAAAACAAATCGCAGTGAATACCATGTGATATACCTTTGACTCCCCAGTAATTTCCAACATTTAACCCAGCAAAGTTAGAGGGTATTTCACTCACAACAGCTACTGTAGCGTCTTTGATTGGCCCACGGCCATCTATGACAGCAAGGCGCACTCCTACAATAAGGGATATGATTCACACAAATCCTTGGGAATAAACACCTTCCGCTTCTGAGTAGGAGCTACCAGTTGCTTGGGTTCATATTGTGTTTGTCGGTTCACATCCAAAAAATGTTGCCGGAAGAATCGTGGTCAGGATGGGTCAAAAGCTCACACAGTCATGGTTATATCAACTCATTGGATTGGTTTAGTCGGGAAAATCTTCACCGGAAACCATGGTAGTTAAATATTTCAGGGTTTTCGGTCAAAATTGTCCCAACAAAACCAATCCAATGATAAACGGACCATTCACCAAACGCTGGGCTCGTCCTTCATGGCTTGCTCCACCATGCCGTTGAAGCCCTCCGGTGGCTTAACAGGGGAGGGACTGGAATGGTACGCCAGGTTCACATATCTCTTATATGGATTAACATAGATTTAAAATAATGGTACAAGATGGTACAAGTAAACCTCAAAAGGACAGATTTAAAAAGTAAAAAACTATACTAAAATATGGGACCGGAATTGTTTTGGGAATGCCCGCACCGCTGATGGGGTCCCACACCGGATTTTTTTTCCCGTTTGGGATGTTTTGTTGGATCCGTTTTTTTTATGCACGTTTTCCTTCCTATTTGCAGCATTTTGGAGCTGGAAGCTGCCATTTTAAACGTCTTTGCAACATTTTGGAGTTGGAACCTCTCATTCTCCATCGAATTTGCAACATTTTGGTGGAGCCTGTAACATGTTGGAGCTGGAAGCTGCTGTTGAACGGTATTAGCAGCATTTTCGAGTTCGAACTGTTCATGTAACATGGTAGTTTGCAACTAGGGTTCATTTAGAGTCGGTTTTAGGGTTAGTTTAGGAGTTTTGTTTGGTATTAAGCTTTTTGAGGGTTGGTTTTAGAGTTAGGGTTTATTTAGGTTCATTTAAAGGGTTGTGTTAGGATCTTTTTAGGTTTTTTTAAGGGTTTGTTTTAGGTTTTATTTGGGCTTGGTTTAAGATCTATTTGTGGTTGGTTTAGGACCTATTTAGGGTTGGTTTAAGGTTTGTTGAAGGTTGGTTTAGGATCTATTTAGGCCTGGTTTAAAATATATTTTAGGGTTCGTTTACGGTTTATTTAGGCTTGGTTGAGCATCTATTTGGGGCTGGTTTAGAGTGTGCTTAGGGTTTATCCAGGCTTGGTTTAGGATCTATAATATCTAGAGTTGGAGTACGACCTAATTATTCAGGATTGGCTTAAGGTTTCTTTAGCGTTGGTTTAAGATTTATTTAGATCTGGTTTAAGATCTATTTATTATTTAGGGCTGGTGCGAGTTATTTAGAATCAGTTTCAAATTGATTTCAGGAGTGTTTAGGGTTTACTTAGAGCTGCTTTAGTGTTTCTTTGTGGTTGATTTAGGGTTTATTTAAATGTTTTTTCTTAAGGATTATCTGCAGTATGAGAAACAGAAGAAGAGGGAAAAGCAGAGAAGCAGAAAAGCAGGTAAGCAGAGAAGCTCGAAAAGCAGAAAAGCAGGGAAAAGCAGAAAGCCGAGAAGCAGAGAAGCTGGAAACGCAGAAAAGCAGGGAAAAGCAGAAAGCCGAGAAGCAGAGAAGCTGGAAACGCAGAAAAGCAGGGAAAAGCATAAAGCTGAGAAGCAGAGAAGCTGGAAACGCAGAAAAGCAGGGAAAAGCAGAAAAGCGGAGAAGCAGAGAGGCAGCACAGTGGAGAAGCAGAGAAGCAAAAAAGTGGAGAAGCAGAGAAACAAAGAACTATAAAATTTTTAAAGCAAAAAAACAGGGAAAAGCAGAAAAGCAAAGAAGCAGGGGACAGAAATCAAAGAAAACAAATGACCAAAACGGAAAAAAACATCATTCATCAAAAAAAATAGCTCTCCCTAAAATACTATTGATACATTTTTTTTCGGGGGATTGCCGTTCAAGGCATTAGCTAAATACTCAGGATACATGACTTGAACATGATATGGCTGAGTAGTGATAGCGTCATAGGCATCACATCATCATATATTTGCCTGTTACCCAATCACTAACAAAACTATTTGCATGTTATCCGAATTGGTTCACATAGCTATGAAGCTCATAATTCGAACACCGCCGTTCGCCAGTTTCGAGTTCACCATAGGCTGTCCAAGCAACGAAGAAACGTCCAGACAACCCTGTCCCATCTTGGAAATTCAGCAAAATCATATAAAACACTGGAGTTACTGTTGATACTGTTGACCGCATCGCTGGATCACACATACATTGTTTGCATACATTCTAATCGGCCAAAACATCAGTAATCCCCTTCCATCTACTTGTAATATTGACTTAAATACACCCACACAAAACTGGTTTACTGGTTTTAACCATCTTGAAAATATGAAAGTCAATGGGAAGGATTGTCCCATATATTATGGAAAATCAAAGCCATGTTTGAAACCGCCAACCAGGAAAGTGCTCCATCTGCGAGGTATGAAATCTATGGACGGGGGGAAAAAGACCGGTGGAATGACATGGGTGGACTGCTGGGTGGTCCGAGCTATGGAAAGGTACACTTTTCGGTATTTTCACATAGCTATGGAAAATGGCCCATAGATGATGTTCTTGTCAAAAATGCATATTTTTCATGCGTTCAACTACCAGAGAAAAATGGCGTAATAATAATACCAATAGCCAACAGCATCCATTAGCATTGTACACGATGGATCAATATAGATCAATGATGATTTTTATGAGTATCTATCTCAGCTGCTACTTTGTTACATAATCCACATAGAATTGGGGCATCTTTCATTTTACTAAGTCACCACAAAACACAGACGAGGCCTTGTAGGAACGCCGGTGTAGCAGCACCGTGCTTGCAGTGGCTTGCGCTTCTGGTGCACGCTTCTCCTGCGTGTTCCGTTTTCCCAGTATGAATGAACATGAGCGGATCCCCAATCATGGTTTATTATTGTTGTTCCCACATGATTATCCTTACCCCACAATTAATAATCATCATTATCTCATATCATCCCCAGGTATGATGGTGAATCTTAGATACCTGTCAACAATATCATTATTATCTGGTTAGGACTATTTCTTTTTACCATTGATAGCAAAATACTCAAGTCCCAAAGTATCTAACCAAGCTTGACCCAGAAATACGGACCCTATTGAGGTCTCAAGATAACAAATGATGCCCAAACCATTTCTTCTGGCCAGCTTCTCATTTCACAACATCAGTGTGAAAGATGGCTTAATCGGAACATAAACTGTGTCCATGTCTCACGGGAAAATAACTGAAGGCCCACCAAATGTCTACAAGTTTTCCAATCATACCGTTGTGCCAAAAAAAATGTGTGGTGTACATGCACGATCTTTCCCCAAGTGTTTGATATTCATTAAGAAACAGATGTGAAATTGTGACATCTATCAAGGTCCCCCCGTTTCAAATCTAGGACATATCGGACATATCTAATTGGAACATCTATAAGGTCTCAAATACATGGAACCAGTTCAATCCCATCATTTTGCAATCATGTTCCCCATCTCCTACTACAAGATGAAGTACATCCACTGTTTTGAGTTTGAGACACGAGTCTACCAGAGTCTACCATTTGCGGCTTACATCAAAACCAAAACCAGGAACAAAAAACACAAAAACAATCTTTGAGTTGAAAAAAACATCTGCGATATCAATATTGATACGGATATATATACGGATACCCAAAACATCTCCAAACCAGTCGGTGAGGGTTCTGCCATCATGGCAGCCATGGCTGAAAGGCCCAGCTCCTGACGAGTCTCCGCCTCAACCTCCGCTTCAAAGCCGGGGATCACCCACTGCATGTCCTACCCGGCGGTCAGACAAGGGCTCCGTGAAAAAACATGCGAAGGTTTTTGTTAAGGTGAAGAGAAGGGAAAGCATCATGTCTTTACAAAAAAACAACATATATTTGTAGATCCGAATAGATCTGCCTGAACCCCCCAAAAGCCTTCACAAAAATGGTTAAAATACTAGTTCATTACGACGTAAAATACACACATTTTATGCAGTAGAAAAGGAGGGTCTAGTTACAGTTACTGTAGTTGGAAACCATCTATCAGAGGTGAGACCATTAGGCAGCTGTGGTATCATCTATTTTCGAAACGTCGGCAAGTTTGAAGCCATGCGAATCCTTTTTGCACTTGGGTCCGACTTAGATCTGATCTCGGTTTTCACTTGATGTTTAGGCCACCAAAAATAATGGGGTAAAACCAAAATCCAAAGCAAGCCACATGCTTTTCATATCTATCCGCATGTTTACCACATTATCTGTGTATATTTCTCCAAAATCATTTCTCTTGCGAACATCTGGAGTTGCGCTGACCCCAAAACTTTTGGAGACAGGCCAGACCTCAAAATGTCGAAGCTTCTCATTTTCCATCCTGCCATTGAGATGTCCAAAGACCTACAATCTGGGCCCAACTGTGTCCAGAACCTGTTGAATTTTGACGATGTCTTTCTTTTCCCCAAGAAAAACAAGAAGTTCATGTCACTGTCCTGTAACTGTATAGGTCCAAATGCCTTCTCAAATGGCACTTGGCCCCCGAAATAACATTCAAATCACTTTCTCAGAAGGTGTTTCGTTGTTAGTAAAATAACCCCATTTATCGAATGTATAGCCCCATGTATTACCATTTATAACTTTTATACGGGCTTCAAATGTATCGTTTTGGCAGTTTGAGGCTGCGAAACGGCCCCCGCACTTCTTGCGCTCTTCGTTTTCTCGGGCACTTTGCATGAACCGCAGGCCCTAACGGGGCTGGAAACAGCAGGGATTTCAAGCTTTTATGTTGCTTGTGCCTTGCAGTTCAAGCCCTTTACCAGTTGATTTTATGTATATACATAAAGGGAGTTATATATACGTTACCACAAGTGGGGTGACTTACTGACTTTTAAACTGGTAAGTTGAACGACCCATATTGAATATATAGGCCAAATCTGGATGAACCTGAGTACGGATCGACAACAAACACATGTTTGGACCTTGAGTGTTTTTTTCCACCCAAGTACTAAGCACATGACTCCATTGTGCATTGAACGATGAATGGGCCGCTGCAACCGATGTGTGTGGTTCAGTGGCCGACTACCCAGCATCCCATCGTACATTGGGTATAGACTAGATCCCGAAATATCTCGAAGATACTCGAACATATAGGAATGAGTCAAAATTCAAAATTATATATATATATATGTATTATATATATATATAACGATCCTAATGTTTGGGTTACCTAATTTTGATCCATACCCGTATTAGAGCATGTTATATAAATTATATACTGTAGAACTATGAAAAGCGATTTCTGACCCCTAACCACCACAAAAAAAAATCCATTTATATGTGTTGTTTCCCATAAAAACATCATTTATACTGGATTTTCCAGCCACGCTTGATTTTCTGCGCACCTGAATGTTGGAAGAGAGGCTATGTTGTGCCTCCATCACCGTCATTTTGGGCGAACCCAAGAAGATGGGAAGGTTGAGGGGTAGTTACCTCTGCTTACCCTCGTGTCAACATACAGAAGCGGAAAAACCATGGTGTCCCGTTCGGAACATGATCTATACAATGGATACAAATGGTGGGTCTTCCACATCTATGATAGTTCAGGGGAGGGGTGATCCAAGGGACAGCGCCGAGAAGAATGGTCAATAGTCTCCCCTACAGGTCTGCATCGCTGGCTCAAAAGCACCATCTATGGACTGTCTCTATTTGGGTTTGTCTTTAAAAAAGTGAACCCAGCAAATACATTGGTTCATCATGTCATGTTCCCTATTTAAATTCTATCTGCGATTAGTTGATTAGTTATACTCATCATCAGACGCACCCGTATCATATATTTACTATAATGTTGATCAATTCTTGGCATAGGATCCCAATGCAACAATTTTATTAATCATGTTTCGAAGAGGAATCCACTAGGTGATCCCCACTAGGATGCCGCTTTGTCTACAAATTTCCTGTACGTTGAGAAGCTACGGCTGGATCGAGGACTTATGACCAACAATCACGATATTCTGGGCAAATCTTAACCATGTATTTTTTTGGGGCTCACCAAAATTGGGTGGCATCTTGTCCATGTTTATCCAATTACCATCTGGTTATTTAACATTTTGCCATGGAAAAACACAATTTTTAATAGGTGAACAGGTAAACCTCTATAAATGGGCCATGGCTTCCATGGCTATAGGTTAGTCATAGCCAGAGGGTAACAGTTCCCATGATTCTTGATTTCATACCGCTGAATCCAAGGAAGTAGGATCAACGTCCAGTTCTTCCAGGTGAACTAAGCCACTTTCTTCACCGAGATTTAACCAGTTGAGCTTGGTTCTCACTGCTGGTAGTTGGGTTGGTTCACCCAACTTATAAGTAAACTAACCCTACTGAGCCTACTAACTGAGGTTGCAACCCACTGCAATGAACCAGGTATAAACTCTCCACCTTTTTCAGCCTAACTTATCAATCCACTAACTATAAATTATATAAATCCCCAGGTATTTCTGGGTGTAACCATAAATCCGTCACCCTCGCCTCTAAGGTCTTTGGTGGCATACCAGGCGCTGCCTTGGCGGTGGATCCTTGAACGCCTCGGAAAAGGAGCCGCAAGGTCCAACGGTACAACGGTTAATTGACTAACCAATATCATTCCATTAAATGGTAAATTCATGGTTGTCAATGATAAATATTAATGCCGTAATAGTTCGTTTTAGGTAAGCTAACATAGATGTGGAGACTGGCCCATTTATGGATGAATTACTTATTAAAATGGTGATTTTGCACATCTATGTTTGTTTGCCCCAAGGTATTGGAGGTTATTAGTTGGTTAAAGTTGGTTTAGAAACCCTACATGGATTCAAATTACCTTCGAAAGTCATGAACAAGAGTATGATTGGGGAGTCAAGTAGAGTCAAGTACCATCTGAGGCATTTCGATCGATTCAAAAAAACATCGATTCAAAAAAGGTGGCGCAGCGGTCGCAACCGTTGACTTTTCATCACCGAGCCATCGGACCACGGGAGTATCGTTTCCCGTAGTAACCATCATTGTCACGGAGAACGACATGAGGTTATCCTCTTAGAACATCTTAGAACTGTGAAATACTGTGAATATTAAGGTGAACATTTAAGTTATAACTGTTTTTGGAATATATGTCTTAAAAATTGTTCATCCAGTTATAACATGTTATCACATTCAAAATTCACCGAGAAATTCCGTGAACATGTCCCACGAACATATCCCCATTATTCATCCAGATCCATATCATCAACAGTTGGGTGATAGCTCACGTCTTGTGAAGCGCTGCCAAGAGATCTCCAAGACACTTCCTCCACCACGACTCTTCCTCCTCTTGCCGCGACCTCTGCCTTTGCCGACAAAGATTCACGTGGGAGAAAAAACGAGGAGGTTGAGAGATATACGATGTGGGGCTTATGGGGACAGGCAACATAGCTAGGCTAACTGTAGTGTTAAGAAACCGTGTCGAAATTGCCTTGAAGGAAAAATGACCATATTGATCCATATTGACCTAAATAGTGTCACCCTATAGCGGCGGATTTTTATTTGTTTACATGTCTGCTTCTTGGTTTGTTTTGTTTGGCACTTCAATCAGGTCTGTCCACGTCTGCCTCTCGGGTCTGTCTCACCGGCTTGACTCTGCTATCTGGGTGCTGATTCCCCCAGCTCTCTATAGATATGATATATAAGTTTTAACCCATCTCCATCTGCCTTCCAAAAAAGAGTTAATTTGTGTGAAATGGTGCGCAAATATAAGTATAAGAAATCGGGCAATGATTTTGGATGACTAATCTCATGGCAAACGGAGAAGTTCATGCTCCAGCAATCACCCATGTCAGTGACTCTTGACATACTCTGATCAAATCAGAAATGGATTCACAAATAACCTAAAGAAAACAGATAAAACAAGATTGAATAAACCAAATGAAACATCGCAGATTTATATATCTGGGATTACCTGGATAGGACTAACATAGATGTGGAGAACCTACCATTTGTAACTCAAAAAAATCAAAAACTAAAATAATTCACCATGATTTTATCAACCAAACAAATAACCCATGTTTAACCATTACACATTCGGCGTCCATATTTTTTTGTGGTAACCCCGGCCAGCCCAACGTGAAACAATTGTCTGCCTCGTCCTCGTAAGGATGCAAGCTCCTGAGGTAGGCAGTGCAGCAACTGCAGCTGGGACAGCACAACTCATAGATAAATATATCATATATAGTAGAATATGCACTGTATATATATATATTTGTTAATTGATATAGCAAACATCTATGTGAATTCACTATATATATATATAAAAATACCCTCCAGTGAATTAACATAGACCCTGCCAGATAGGGGTTGGAAGATTTGTTTCCACCGATGTATAATGGTGTATGATCAGCTGATCATATATATATACACATCTCTGTATGTATAAATATATATATATATGTATACAATCGACATGACCCACATACATCAGCATAAATATCCAACATGGTCAAACAGCCTCACGTTGCAGGAACACTTGACCGTGAAACCCAAGTAAGTTATGGGAAGCTTAAAGGCCCTGAACATCATGTTCCCTGATGCATAGTTGACATGGCAGCACCTTGGGCCTCCCCCCATGCATCGTTTTCTCCTCTATATGTGTTCAAGTTTTTTATTTGCAGGTAGATGCTGGAGAAAAGTTAGCATTGATCAGTTATACATATAATTCAATAATACATTTGTAAGACTACCACTAAACGTTCTTATACCAGGATCTACAAAACAGAGAACAACAACCAAAACAGTTCATAATCACATACTTTCATATATATATATATATAATATGTAAATCATTGCAACTATCATCCATACAATCTTGTTGCATGCAAATTATGACTATGTATGTTTCATTTGATATTATGTTATATGGGTGTGTCTGGAAATGGAATACTCCCCATTATTCCCCCAACATTCTGATGATTAATCTATGGATTTAGGTGTAGCCTAGTTTTCAGTCACACGACAATGACTGCAATATTATCGGATGATTTTAATTTTATATATAATAATGTTTATCCTGCTGTATGATCAAAAAGTATGATTCATTGTTAAAATTAACACAGTTTCTTATGATATTCCATGGTGAGAATTGGTACTCAATATGTTATTTACAAATCATAGGATTAAACTTATTACTGCAGATGTCTGATGGACTGGTGATTCTATCAACGGATTGGTTTGTTGGTGAAATTCGAAAGCGCCGTGGTCCCTCTCCCGTGATCTCCTCTCCATCACCGGTGTCCGCCTCAGAGTTGCCACGGATACAACTTTGGAGGTTGGGTGGGAAGGCGACCAGGTCATGTTATATCAGGTCATAATTCATAGAATGCGTGATATATACTTTTACATGTTTTTTGTTTTTGTTAATGTACACATTATACATTATATGTATCTATATATATATATATAAGTCAAAACATTCAACATTCCACGGACTGTTCCATGTAAAAAGATAAGATGCAAAAGTGACCCACGATGACCGGTAATGGTATGTAACGGTTCCATGTCCAATCGTATCTGCACCCTCCAGTGGTTGATTTCACACTGGATAGCCAAGTTGATGGTCCCAATAGAAAACGCAACGGAAAAGACACCGCCAACCACCAGCTGGGACCATACTTTGCGCTTTGGGTATCACTGAACGTGTTGACCTACCATAACCTACCACACTAGTTCTAATTTTTTTTCCTCACTGAGTCGGCAACAAGCTGTTGTGCATCGCGTCTTTGTTTGAGGATTGAAACCGCGACATCACCTAGACACTCCGTTTACCCGCAAATCATTGCTGTTTACAGTTTGCATCATAATTTAGGTACCTTCCCCCAGTCTTCAATGAGTATGGTGGCTGTCGTGGCATACAAAAAGTCCCAGGCATTCGCCATTCGCATCCAGTACTGTCAAGTGGCCATGTCAGCTCGATTCGCTCGAACGTCGTTGGATCCGATGTGACCCCGCGAAAGTGGTGCTGGTCCCTCGATGAGTCACGTTGGGATAGCTTTTTGCAGCCGGCCAGGGGTAATCTCAGAGAATTTTGGCAACCAATGGAGCTTGTCCCAGTTTCCCTTGGCTTTGTGGAACAAACATTAATGCCATCCATTTCTTGCGAATAACCCGATCATTTTGCGAAGTTCGTCAGGGCGGTTCTCTATCCAAAGTGGCTCCATGGACAGTTTCTGTGCAAAGGTATTCCATGGAGCACAGCTATTACAAAATGAGTTTTTGCACCATGTTTTCCCACAGTTTCTCTTGGTGCTGGAGCCACAGGACGTCCACACTGGCTAAAGAGGTGACCGGCTGCTCACTGGACAGTATTGGGAATATGAGGTACAATTTCACGACATATCATCTCTGATAGTTGTGGTTTGACCATCAACATCATGGACCGGAAGCTGGCGAAAAAAAACACCTACATGTTTTTGATTTTCTATGTAAAAGTTCAAGTGCTTCCAAGCGAGCTGCAAGAAGGAAACCCGTGGTTGTAAATCAGGTGTGTCTGAAACTGAAGTACCCATAAATCCTATTGTTATATGTTTTTCACACAATTTTCCCCTCAGAATGGCCATTTGGGGCGGTAAGCTCCTTGGACAAACCCAATTCCTTTTAACCATCGAGAACTAGAGATATCTAGAGATGTTCATCCATGAATCCAATGGTTGTCCTGCTTCGTGACAACTTACCTGTCGTTGCAGGCCCTTCCTGTGACTAGAACAGATATTGAAACTAGCGATCATGATGAGAGTGCTCACCCCTACCTTCGGCTCTCCCCCAAGTGTACAGTCACATCCCAAATCATCTCATTTTTGGTATGGGCGCATGGCCCCCCTACCAATAAATGTCGCTATTCACATCTATTCACTGTTCATGGCTGGGATATACCAATAAGAATTGGCCACTTTGGGATTTGGTTGATCAGTTCATCCATTGTTTTAAACCACAAACCATGAAAACACAGTCCGAAGATTGGATAGTCACATAGTCCCCATCCAATGTCCATTCCCCAATTGCTTGTCCCTACATGCCAAAAAAATGCCAAGATAGTCCTTCAATTGTTGCTCCAATCCAGTAGATCCTGCATCCCACATCTTTCCCGTCGCAGGACAGCACGGAGCTCAGCTAAGGCTGGAGCCTTCAAAGCTGTACACCTCCAAAGAGCCCCAGGTCATCAGAATGTTGATATCCCGTTTTGATGTAATTGATTGACTATGCTCTGTTTAAAAAAACATGTCAAACATGAAAATAGATATATATATATATATAAATATACACAAATATGTGTATGTACATGATATATATATATATATATATTTATGTATGTAAATGTATGTATTTATCCTGTATAGTTAATTATTTAATATCCTGTAGCTCCCATTGGGACACAAAAATGTGTACCATATTTTTTCTGCTCGAGTTAAAAAAATATGCTCGCCTAGGGTTCTGGAAAAAAAAAGTGTACGGAGAGTTGTGGTCCCCGATGGTCTCCCAAGTGATTCCCACACATTCCCACTTCATTGCACGCATTTTTTGTTAGTGCCGTTGCATGTGCAGTGTCTGCCATGCACATCACTTCAAGCATCCACGCCTGACAGGAGAAAAAACATGACGCATTGGATTTGGGAAGTTGTGTTTCCACACATCAGCAACCAGAGCCCTGAACGGTCCTTTAATGGCAATAATTTTGCATGTTAACCAACCAACTATATAACTAGTATTAAAATGGCATGTCTTCTTTAAAGCCTAGCCCGGATCATTCTCGTAAACGCTTATGTTTTCGTCGGGGGATATCGAAATATCGGGATAGATCATAAACCACAACAGCACACATGAGCAACCCTTTGATTAACAAACCTCATCCTGGGTTAACCTTGCCCTGCAGTCCTTGCCGGCCTCGTCCGGTTTTTTGCGGATTGCCACTTGTTCTGGCGGTCGCCAGCACATAGGATTCTGCCTGAGCAACGTTTGGATGGAATCGATGATGCAACCAAAGGGACCGAAATTGGAGCAAGTAGCAACAATTGCAGGGGTACAAGTTGCCCAACACCAGGTAGTGAACACACTTGGAAAACAAAATTCTATAAGTAGCCACCACTAGCAGATATTAATTAACATATTCATAGGAATGCTGGGATATGACCAAGTTGATTGGGGATGGGGGAGCCTGATGGAACCCTAAATCGTATATATTGCTCACTAAACATCTCAAACCTAAGAATTTAACCATGATCCTGGATCCACCTTATTTTTGCTTTGTCTCACATGGTCATTAAGCTTCAAAACACATGAGCCTGTCAGGCCCAATAAACATAGCCAAGGAGCCCTGTACAGTAATATCGTCACAGGCAATGCTTCCGTAATACCAAATGCGAAAGGGGCCTTAGGCCAGAGGAAAAACACATAGGAAACACACAACAGTACCTCATGTCACCCGTGATAGTATATGCCATGAGGAAATCATCAAAACAGTTCAGGCCTTGTTTTCGCATAACAGCAGTATATCCAACGGTTTGCTGATCTCACAGAAATCCGTTTGCACGGCCATATCCTGACAGGGGCTCAGCAGAAACAACAACTAGCTACAACATCCGAACTCAATGCATCTAGCCTTGACTTCTCGCAGGGGTGCAGCAGCCGCCTCCTCACATGTCACGATAAAGGCATATGTTTAACACATTGCAAGGCGAA
>Ga0126342_10001678_pt1 | contig 32142 bp, 22 predicted proteins | sample Cyp1metagenome_FD_92528 | JGI IMG/M metagenome (GOLD analysis project Ga0126342, IMG submission 92528) | Coral microbial communities from Lord Howe Island, Old Settlement Bay, Australia - Cyphastrea 1 metagenome | ecosystem: Host-associated > Invertebrates > Cnidaria > Coral ...
AGGGCTCTCCCAATTTTGTTTTGCCACAAAAGCGAACCCTCCAAACAATACATGAGTTTCAGAATAATTTGGAAAAAAATTGCCACAATAGCGACCCTAGGTACTAATCAGGACTCAACATTAATACTAATCTAAATACCCTCTGGTAATTTGTTACATAGCTATTGAAAATGGTCATTTATAGTTGAATTACCAATTGAAAATGGTGATTTTCCATAGTTATGTCAGTTTACCACAGGGTAGATACGTTTTGACTGGGGCAACATCTCCAGGCTCTGACTGGAACGAAGTCAGGTCATCTGCAGAAGCCCCGAAGCAACGATCGTGGTTTTCCCACGAAGCGGCTTACATCACCGGTTTTAGATTGTAACATGTCACCCCTTGAAAACCTTAAAACATGCCGGCAAAGGGCACCTGAATCAGGTGTTTCACTGAACAATTCAGCAAACTATGCATAACCTATCATATCCTATACATTTGTCTACTTAATACATTGATGAACATCCTATAATATCCTATCATAATCTTCTATCATAATATCCTATCATAATCTCCTAACATAATATCCTATCATAATCTCCTATAACAATGATATCCGATCATAATCTTCTATCATAGTCTCCTATCATAATCTCCTATCATAATCTCCTTCTATAATCTCCTCCTATCATCTCCTATAATAAGTTCTTGGATATAAGTTCTTGCTATTATCATATAGAAGTTCTTACATATCATAATACCCTCTGGTAAATTAACATAGACCCTGAAAATAGCCTAGTTTTAATGGAAACTAATCTTCCAACCCCTATCTGCCAGGGTCTATGTTAATTTACCAGAGGGTAATATCCTCTTGAATTTTGCATTTTTTTCCATCCCCATGAGGACATGACCCGAAAAGCCCGGCCGCGCTGCGGCTGAAAACTGCCCCGGCCTCGGTCCCGACATGCAACGTACACCACCTGGGAAATTCGGGACGGGGGAAATTCCATCCGAAATCCCCGACATAGGTCTTATGTCCTGGGATATGGTGGAATTCTAAATGGTGATTCTATAACCCATAGGATCCATGTATGCTATATATGGTAACATTTACCATCAATATACCCCAAATGTTAGCATATATACCATACATGGATCCTATGGGTAATGTGCCCAAACCAAAATCCCTGATAAAATTCCCATCAATGGAATCATATATAAATTGGAACCGTCTCTGATAATATGGGATAATATGGAATAATCATCTATAAATGGTGGAATAACTTATCATAGAGATCTTTTTTATAGACCTGTTTTTTTTTGGATGGATTATCCACGGATCATCGACATTTATGGTTAGGACATAATATGAAATGGGATAATATATGGAATAATCGACAAACGGTGGATTTTGTCCATAATTTTCATACGTATAACATGTATAAACACATATAAAAACAAGGGAACAGATCATGAAAATCCCTTGAAACATCACTGTCTCTCTTAGAGAAAAAAACTTCCGTGGCTTCCAGGCTCCGCTTTTCGGGCTCCCGAACCCGATCGATCTCGTCCCCCGTGATGCCAGGTCTGAGGGAAATCTGTGGCACCCCCCGTTGGGTTGCCATGGCTTTGCTCGGGGCACATATGAATGGGACAATAAAGATCAACTGGGGGTGAATTGGAAGATCATGATAATATGTCCAGATTTTTCGACCAAAAACATGTTTGACTCTGTTTGGATTCATCAGTTTGATTCGTAAATCAATCAACAATGAGCGCGACATCTGGAGACACATAATTCTGAACAATAACTCAAGCCAATCCCCAATTTCGTGGAGATTATCCCCATTTTGATCATGCTGAACAACCTATCTCGCACGGGGTCTCACGTGTCCAATTCTTCTTGGGCTGACTGTTACCACCAACAAATGCAGCTGTGGAAAACATAACAACGAACATGAACAATCCATAGCGCTGCATTATTTGCTTGATTGAATGCACGCTCCTTGGCCACATCTATGGTCCGGTGTAAATTTAGAACATCCTCTTTCATGTCGATTGAACTATCATTGACCTTTGTGGCTCATTTGAGTCAACTATGGGTGTTTCTAGAAAAAAAAGGATATCCCTCAAGTATGTTGTTATATGTTTGTTATATGTTGGAAAAAATGTAAGACTCAAAAAAACGGCTCAATTGAGACAAATTCATTCCAAGATATAACAAACATATGCCAAACTGTTCCTAACTCGGATGATCGCTTGGGGTCCACAACCTGGGAGTTTCTCAATGGTGATGTTTACCCTCTGGTAAACGTTTACATAACCATGGAACATCCATCTTTTTGAATAGGTAAATCAACAAAATTTCTATGGTCATTTTCAATAGCAAACTGTTAACAAACTACCAGAGGGTAATCCCATATCATCCCATTATTCACCATGGTTAGTTGACTCATTGTTAAACCATGAAATCACCATTCAAGGCCATTCTTTACGGCTGATTTCTCCTTTTTCACCTTTCTTCTGCGGCCTGAGCATCCTGGAAGCCAGGTCCAAGACCTCTCGGCCCTGCAAGCAGACCTGACCAAAAAGCTCGAATTGATGACCATAACTGGTCATAAAAAAGACAGATTTTGATGGATTTTCTTCATGTTTTAATCATGAAGATGCGGGACATAACATTTTTGAGTCAATATAACCAATATTCCAACGATATTTGGGATTCTTTAATATATTTGGGATCATATGACCATAATCTATTGTTATTACAATTGACAAATAGCGGGACAAAAATCACAATCCATGACAAATCCTAATAACCAACATCAGTTTCAAGTTTCAAGGGATGACTTTTCCATGGTTTCTGGAACACTGCTTTTTTGTATTTAAGTCAAGTCATGGGTCCAACATCAGCTAACCCAAGAATCTCCAAACATTGCTGCTTGGTGGTGCAATGTGCCCATCTTGAAAAATGATGGAGTTCGTCAATGGGGTTGGGATGACATCCCATATTAATTATGGAAAATAAAAGCCATGTTCCAAACCACCAACCAGACATATTATTATGAAAAATGTTCCAAACCACCAACATTATCCCATACATGATGGAAAATAAAAGCCATGTTCCAAACCACCAACCAGATTGAGTGAAGAAAGATCCGTTATGGTCACATTTAAGAGGCCATCGCAGCTTTCTCAAACGAGCTTGGACCGTAACAGAACTACCAAGTACCTCCTTTTAGTCCAATTCCATCTGCCAGTGGAGACTACAACAATCCCCCCCGGTAGCTAGGGGGTCTACCAGGAATTCATTATGATCATTTTCCAAGGATCTCATTTTTCAAACAATCCCTTAAATATCACATTGTTCAGCATGTATCCAGTAAATATCCGATTGTATTCTGTGAAATATTACCATGATTGTTGTTGGTTAATGTTGGTTGTATATTCATACTTACATGTATATATATATATACACACTTATTTATCATTTTCAAACCAAAACCAAATCCACTATTCATCCGTTGGATATCATGATTCGTGGTTCAATCGGTTAAACCCACAAATTTTGATGGTCACATGTACATTTAGGATTGTTTAACTTGATTAAGTATAAAGTGTATATATATATACATATATGTATAATATAATATATATATATATATACACATCCCCTTCTCACCATGATTTTCCCATGATTGCTGGTTATGCCCCCCCATCTGGCAGCATTTTTTTCGCAATTCACTCACCTGAACATAGCTGTAATTCATGCGGCCTGTTATGGGGATGATTCCCCTTAAAGATCATTTCAGTGACGTCACGACGTGAGGTCATCATTAAATTCATTCAGATTACTGGCTTACTCCTATTACCCTCTGGTAATTTAACATAGCGAACTGGAAAATCACCATGCTATTAATGGGTAAATCAACGAACGCAATCACCATTTTCAACAGCTATGTTAAATTTCCAGAGGGTACATTATTATCACGCATTATTATACATCATATTCTCGTGGGATTATGTCATAGTATCTCAGAATTATACCCATCAATGATATAACCCCCTTATGACAAAATCAACATATTTAGGAGTATTAAATTGGTTATATATACGTAGTTATAACTCAGGATATTCCGTCATCTTCATGGTTCTCCCAGTCCCATCATTACTCCTCTGGTAAACAAACATAGCGATAGAAACCATGGCACATGTATGGTTGATTTACCATTTTACTTCTGATTTTCCATAGTTATTTTAGTTTACCAATCTACTAAACCTATCATTTCGAGTTTTCCATAGTTTTCATGTTAGATTTACCATGATTTACCTATGCAGGCTACCTCCTTGCCCTTGCGACCACGTCCATTTCTCGCGGCGACCTGGCGCATCTTCTCCAAGTCTTCGCCCTGCAGAACCGGGATGGTCTTCGTCCTGCGAAGCGAAAAACAGTTCCCGGGAGATCAGTACCCTCTGGTAAACTAACAAAAAGCTATGGAAAATGGTGATTTTCCCAGTAAAAATGGTGATTTTCCCATAGAAATAGTGGATTTTTCCATTAAACATGGTGATTTTCCAGTTCGTTATGTAAAAGTTTTAAAATGAGGGTATACCATGGTAATGACTAACAGTTTGCTATTGAACATGGTCATTGAAATAGTGGATTTACGCATTGATAGCATGGTGATTTTCCAGTTATGTAAACGTTTACCAGAGGGTATAGAAACGGTGGGTTTTGCCGTTTTACCATGAACAAATTGGGACTCTTCATGGAAGATATGAATAAGTAGAGTCCTTTGAATCGTGGAATCATGGTTACTATTGAGGAAATTAAAATTGAAAGGCCTGAGCCCTTACAACCATGCTTGTTGGTAATTGAGAGTCGCCTGCAAAGTGAAACAGAGTCTTCCAATTTTGAAACTGGGGTAAACATCCCATTTGTAAATTCCACACATGCTGTTTCCCATGGTTATTTACCGTGGTCATTAATTCAAACAGATTGTTTGATATGGGTATTTACCATGGTTTTATACACATATATATATATATATACCATATGCATTTACCATATTTGCAAATAGTAGGATAAACCCTGAGACATGGGTGAACTAACCTTTCCTATTGACCATATACCAACTGAGGCATAGTAAGTTGGTGTTGTATCGGTGCCGGCCCCGGCGTTTTACTGGATCCATACAAAACCCAGATATGCCTGGGCAAATCATTGGAGGATTTGGTAGCAACAAACACCGCAAATGGAGTGCTTCAGCCAACACCATGATATCCACAATGCGGGGCCCCCCAGTGATGTTAGTTGGTTTATAGACCCCATTAACTATAGTTATAAGATGTTATAAGTACAATAAACCATAGTTATTGGAGCTATGTTCACCAACTTAGCTATCGTTCGGGGGCACCATGATATCCATGATTTGGAAGGTGTGTTGCTTGATCGATGAACATGATGAAATAATTCTCCATAACAATAGAAAATTCATGGGTTGCTTTCCATCGAGAGTATCGCAGTTCAACCTGTGCGCTAGTGCATATCAGATACCCTGACCTTGATTTCGTACTCAACTTGGTAAGAATATGTAAGATTTTTAGACCATCATCACTGGTTCTTCGAAGTGATACGCGGAGGTATCATCAAGTTCAGTTCTTGTTGCTGTTCCCCCACACAAATAGTTCACATGAATCCATCATGTGGTAACGTGGTATCATCCCAAAAAATCACCGGCTTGGTAACATTGGTTTATTCATCAAACATCAAGGGTTTTGATATGTTTTGATCGTTGGGTTTACAACTTCAGCAAGGGTTTTGACCCCTTCAGGTCTTCAACAATGGAACCCCCGTCCTGCTTCGAAGGAATTCGGACCTGCCAGGAGTCCAAGTGGGGATGGTTTCTGCGGGTTGGAAAACCACCAGGCCGCTGAATGACGAAGTTATGGCAGCTTGAGGGCTTGGAAAACCACTTTCCAACTGTGACAATCTGTGACATGTCCATCCAAGAAACGCAATTCCATAATCCTTTTGCTTTGGAGAGGATGTGCGATTTTTTCAATATACCATCATAGGATCATATGGCATGCCTCTTCAAGAGGTGTCGCTTCAAACAATTTGGAGCTGGAAAATGCTCCCAGGAATCCCAGGGGAATCCGACAGGAAGCTGAAGGAATCCAAACAAAAGCTACAAAATGCTAGAAAGATCCAATCCTATTCTGTTTTAACCCTAAAATGCTAGGAAAAATCCTTTAACCCTAACAATCCAATGATATTCGGTTCTTTTTGGAGATCTCACCACTGGCACTCCAGTGGTAAAGTTGACCTACGATTTATCAAACTACCCTGAATAGTGCTAACAAAACTCCAAAACTAAATAATAAAACTAGCCTGAATATTGCTAAGCTTTTTTGGCCCTAAACCCAGATTTGCCCAGATGGGGCTGAAAAAAATTGTCCATGCTTTATTTGAGGTGGCTTTCATGTACTAATTCATATTGCCAGCTCATTAGATCTTACCTTGAGAACTTCAAATTTTCAAAAATAATGGTTGCTCTTTTCTATTCAAAACCTTTATTCAAAATTATCCAAAATCAATCCCAAATCAACTCATCAAGGGTACCCCCCATGAGGTTAGCACTACCTAGAGTTTGACCCTGAATAAAGCTACTGAGCTTCCCCCTCCTGCTGATCAAGAAATGAATACTAAATCAATACTAAATCCATGAAATGAATACTAAACCAATACTCAATCAATACTAAATCCATGACATGAATACTAGATCAATACTAAATCCATGACATGAGTACTAGATCAATACTAAAACAATTGTTGGATTCCTTTTTTTTTTGAAATTGCATTTTATGTATTCGTTTTAAATTGTGGTAATTGAAAACCTTTACATACAAACAAGTTTGATGGTGGCTTTAAGTCTATTTAGGGGAAAAGAGGAGGGGGGGGGGCCTATTTATAAATCAGAGGTGGACATTAATCAATTTAAATTCTACAGAAAAAAACAGGGAATGCCGAAGGAACATTAGAATTCAGAGAACATATTGAAGCTACAAAAACTTGAAAACCAAAGAAAAATCAGACAAACTAAAAGAAACTAGAAACAACGACAAAAAGCTGAAACATGCCGAACAAAGCTATAAAAGAAACTAAAAACAACTAGAAACAACTATTGAAACAACTAAAGCATGCTTGAAAATTGCTAAACAAAAGCTAACAAAGGCTAAACAAATCCCACTTTTGGGCCGCCGAAGGGGCACTCCCTCCAAGAGCTTTTCTTTAACATGCTTGATTCATTGATTGTTATTGTCTAGATTTTTGTTAGCTTTATTTAGTTGCTTTGGGCTTCCAGCACCCTCGTCCAGTGAGTTGAAGAGGCAGGTCTTGAAGAGACATGTGACGTGTAAGTAAGATACCATTTTTTGCAAAGAACACATGAAACAAACGGTACAACAAACATCAAAAAACTGTGAATGCCTGAAAACACACATTACAAACCAAGAAAATGGCTCGTGAAAATGATTTCCCCAAGGGATGGATTTCAACGCACCAACGATGGGGCCAGTGGCTGAAAATCTTATTGCAACCTTACTGAAACGATAACTTGTAGGGGTTGCATAGTATTACTGCATTCATCAGCAAAGGGTCAACATTTGATTCTCAATGATACCATATATCCACATCTATCTAGCATGTTTAGTGATTAACATATGTTAAAATAGCGAACTTCTATCATCTTATATCTATATCCACATGTTTGGTCAAAAAAAAAACTGTTACCCTCTGGTAAACGTTTACATAGCGAACTGGAAAATCCCCATGCTATTAATGGGAAAACTCACCATAAATGACAATTTTCAATAGCAAACTGTTAGTCATTACCGTGGTATACCCTCAGTTTTAAACTAACATAACGGACTGGAAAATCACCATTTTTAATGGGAAACTCACCATTTTTGATGGGAAAACCACCATTTTCAATAGCTTTTTCTATGTTTACCAGAGGGTAACACCCATATTTCATGGTCTCTTCGAACTGGTTCCCACCTCGGTAGACCCTTGCGATGTAGGGCGTAGTCGGGGAGCGGCCCACGACAGCCCTGGATGCGGACGTGTTCAAAATAGCATCCGGACGTTGGCAAAACAGATATGAAATTGAAACGCAACGTCCGAAACACGCTGGAACATGTCGATGATCTTACTCCAATATCCGGAGACATCATTCGAAATCAGCTGATGTTTCAGTTTCATGTCTTGTTTTGTTTCGCAGTAAATCGCAGTTTTTGCAAAGCCAAGTTCTGGACAGAAACCCTGCGACACTTGATTGGAAATCCCCATGATGGACATCACAGGCATCACAGGTTCCTGAAAGTTTTTTTGTTTACATCATATCTGGTTGGTGGTTTCAACCTACCCTATATATGGTGATTGTATGGTTTCATTATATAATGGTTTAATCCCATTGATTATCATACTTAGTTACTTAGCTGGTTGGTGGTTGACCTACCCCTCTGAAAAAAAACTTCGTCAGTTGGGATGATGACATTCCATATTATTCCCGCATATTATGGACAAATAAAAAATGTTCAAACCACCAACCAGATCCTATTCTTACACCGGGCCCAGTATTGGAACGGTGGTTTCTGCTGAAAACTGGAGCCATTGGCCAGAAAACCCCATGCCAATCCATGTTTTTTCGTCATTTTCTCTCCCAAAAAAAAACACATGGAGTTCCATCTCCTGTTTTTGGAGAAGCCCACACATCATATTGGCATATATTGGTTGTATATCCCGTAGAATGTGGCATAATTCGCATACTGTAGATGGATTTGTCTGAAAACACATCATATACCTCAAAAATTGGTGATTGATCGATTTTGTTTCATTAAATTGCCAAGATTTGAGATACACCTCACTATGTCTCCATATGAATTATGATATTTTATGTTGGATTGAAATACCCGATGTTCAAGACAAACCCAAATCCATTGTTCATTGGTTGGATATGGTTAACCATCTCATATTTCATTGCTAAATCCACAATGTTTGATAACACCTCTTTTTGTGTACATATATTTCACCACTGTTTTATGGACCCACCATGATTGGACCTCCATTCCAGCCTCCCATAATACTCTCGAAAGCCCTATGGCGTATGGGAATCTGTCCCAGGAATCGGGCCCCCATGATTTTCCCTCGAATTTTGCCTGAAAATGCACCAAAATCTTATGGTGACTCATGATTTTCCCTCAATGGTGGCCATTTGGGGGAGTATTCCACAATGGTTTGGTTTCAGGGAAAATCTTCACCGGAAACCATAGATCATGGGGCTTCCCTGTAAATATTTACTCCCGGAAAAACCAATCCATTCATAATTCCCCATTTTTTCACACCCCGTGTGGAATTCCATATGGATTTTCTTACGTTCCCCGAAGAAACCCTGGCCATCCTGGCGTTGCCTCTGGCACCGGCATCTGGGACGAAACACGCCCTGGCCTCCGTGCCATCGACGTTGGATGGAAGAAATCCGAATCACCAGTTGATAAGTGTTTGTTTCGTCATTATTTATAGAGTTTCAACATGTTTCAACCATCCTTTTGGTGATGCAGGTTAATCCACTTGATAAGTGTTTTTCCCACTATTTATAGGTAGGGTTTCAACCATCCTTTTGGTGATGCAGGATTTCGCTGGCCCATCCGTATGTATAGATACACATAGTGATATACTATTTATGATATTTTATGATATTGTTGTATACATGTCATTTATATGAGGTGACATATAAACAAACAAACACGTAATAACGATGTTCAGAAGGGCAATAATCAGATTAGTATTAGTCAGACTAGACATATACACAATAATGCAATGAATACATACTAAAATGGATAACAATACACATATTGATGCCAGTAGGTATCAATAAACACTAACATTCTATCAAGTGTGCATTTTGTTTTGACTCAAGAGGATGTTTGTTTACTTCCTATCGAGTGGAAATCTCAACAAGAACCATTTACAATTTCATAAATCATGTGTACCCTCTGGTTATTTAACATAGCCATGGGAAATGGCCCATAGAAATAGATGGTTTACCTATTAAAAAAAGGTGATTTTCCATGGCTATGTTACATAACCAGGTGGTATCTTCATCTTGTTCCTTTTTTTGAATGTGGTTTATGATGGTTTATGTTGGCCCATTCCCAAATCCACACACTGGTTAGATGTTGTTAGTTGATATGCCATTTTTCTTTGATGGATCTCTGTCTTTTTTGGGTGTCTAATTGTGATCCATAATCTCTAACAAATTCAACTGGCCAATGGAAACTAAAACAATCATGTAGAATCTAGAGATAAACATAAAATTGTTCAGCCCACCAAGTCAAAATCACAGAGGATCAAGTACAGGAAACGTCCCTTAACAGGAAATATCCATTAATATATTCAAGTTTTCTTGAGTTCTATCTCTTTTATTTCAAATGTATGCTTAGTGCCCAGGTGTTGAAAACACAACCCCAGACCCTCTTCTCAAGGGCCATAATTCGTAGAAAAACATTCGGCTTGTGTCAGGCAGCAGGTAATCATAACTTACAAAAACATATTATATTTGAGATATCTCCAGCATTCCTGGACTTAAGTTTCAAATCCCATCAGAATCAAACAAATCATATCTTAGTCTTAGGGGTTGGTATCCCAGGTATAATACCTCAACAAATCAGATTCCTTCCCAGTCTGCCTCAAGGATCCTGTGAACTTGAAACCTGCCCGCTGCAGGATTCATGGATTTTTCAAGAATTGGGTCACACCATGTCACGCAACGAAAAAAAGGCAGGTTTTTAGCAAAGATTCAACATCAATGACTGGTTGGTGGTGCAATGTGCCCATCTTGAAAAATGATGGAGTTCGTCAACGGGAAGGATGACATCCCATATATGAAATGGAAACTAAAAGCCATGTTCCAAACCACCAACATCAATGATTTTTTTGAGTTTCTTGAGGCTTGCTCCAACTGGGTCACAGCCCTAAAGGTATCACTGGGCAGGCTTGCTGAAAGGGCTGGTCACTGGGAAACCTTAAATCCATGGTGTTTCCACTTCAATCAGGACTAAAACACCGTGAAAAAACAAAAAGTTTGATTGGATTTTCGGAACAAATGTTGGATCCCAATCCCTCAAATTTGTTTGGGAAAGGTCCCCACAAGTAACCAGTAACCATTTCTTGGTGGCCCCACTTATCGAAAAAAACAAAAGAGGTTGTCATTAGTAGCAACTTGTTCTTACACATATTCTTTGATATTTCATTGGTTGGCCCACCACTAGAAACCATTTGACACTACTGAGTACATACAGTAGCCATTCGTCAGTATCGAATTGCCGCTGGTAACCAACACCGGCCATTGTTAAAAAGTTGTTCTATTTCGATGATTTTCCCATTCAGGCCTGCAAATATGAGGATTTCATAGGATTTCCCATTGCCATCTTGGCAACCAACCAATAACCATCTGTGCAGTATGCCATCTCGCCTTCGAAGTCGGCCAGTGCAGCCTAGCGAGATGCTACTGAAGGTGCAGCCTATGGTAGGGAGCGTAAGGATTTATGTGTGACAACCATCTATAACTGGTTGGTGGTATACCTACCCCTTCTGAAAAATATGAGTTCGTCAGTTGGGATGATGAAATTCCCAATATGTGGGGAAATTAAAATTCATGTTCCAAACCACCAAGCAGAATTTGAATGGGCATGTTGGGCTAGCCCCATTTTCAGATATATCCAAAATTATCCAAATGTTCCTAAACCACGAACCATCTATATTTATACGCTAATATCTATTTGTAAGTTCTGTGTATGTGACCGCATCACCACGTAACCACGCTTGGATTGTTGGAGCCTTTCAGATCGAAATCACCCAGCAAGTGCCTTATTGTTGGCTTCGTTGCTGATGCGTTTGGCTGTGAACAACGTGTTCTGAAATGTCGGCTTCAGGTTTTTGTTGTGCTGGTTTTTAAGTTTTGGTTGTTGTTTGTTTTTACAGTACTTTCTGCTCGCTCTTGATCATTTGTTTCTTCAGTTTTTCTTTTTTTTGGGGGGGTTGGTTGATCCTAAGCGATATCAAGTTTGATGATGTCTATTCTACAATGTTAAATTGTGGGGAATTGTCATATTGAGATATTATTGCATATTGTCACATTACTTTTTGGGACATTCTTTCTTACCTTGGATATTATCCCATTACTTTGTGTCCCATGCACTATATTTGGGATACTGCCACATTTCCCACAACATATTGCTGATGCTTTACTGCAGTTGAACTACACATAGATATGGTATCAACATTTTTAGCCCAAGTTTTTTGCAAAAAGCAAATGTAAAACCACACACAATAAACAGTGTAATTGCCAGTTCAAACACACGAATGGTCAACTGCCTTTGTGGGTGATACCATATATGGATGTGTATATGTAATTGGATATATATATATATATGTAAATACAGTGTCTATATATGATATATGCATATATATATATAGTATGTATCTATGAATGTTTGAGAGACCTGTCTGTACTCGCAGGTTTTGGCGACGCAAAACAACACGACACCATGTATTGCAGGAAACCAAACACAAAGCGAAGGGAAGGGAGTCAGCACGTATGGTAAGTTTTCATCCCTTTTTGAGTTCATGATTTCCTTCAGTTCTGTCGCTTATAGTTTCTATCTGGCCATTATGTCATGGTTGAGATTGTTGGGTTTGATCTACAATTTCTGTAGATCAAATATGCCGCCATTATTACAACCGTTTGCAAACATTCACCTGGTATTACTCAACAATTTGGGTTGCTTGTGATCCTGTGTTCATTGGTGTACTACCTCCACCAAAAACCAGCTTGTGTGGACCTTTTCGAACGGTTCCATCCGTGTTGAATCTACACATATCTCTGGACTTTGAGCCAGTTTGGGGCCTATCCAACAAAACCTTGTGAAACCATACATACAATTGTGGATACGTAATGATGTGTGACATTACATTTTATCATGACATAATGTGGTTAAAACACTAATAAAGCACACCATTTTTGATGGTTGAAATCCCACCCATTTATTAAAATGGTGAATTTGGGAAAGGTTGATTATTGTTTTAATATGTTTTAACCACATTAATGCTTTTGAAGCGAGCTTTCCACTCCATTTTTTCTCATCACCGGACCTCTTTTGCATCGAAGTCAGCTGTCTCCCGAAGCGCCTTGGCCTAAGGGGGTGTCCATAGTCATGGGGCTACCCCTTTATCGCTGGATGGTTTATTTCATGGAAAATTCCAAATAAAATATGATACATGGAAACCTATATGATATGGGACTACCCCTATTTCAGGAAACCTATATGATTATGGAAAATCCCATAATGTAACTGGGGGTACCCCTATTTCAGGAAACCTATATGATATGATATGATATGATATGATATGGGATTAGCCCCCGGTTATTTTTTTTCAATGCCCCATTTATTTCGACGATTCATCGTGTTTCATAATGGAGGTAATTCAACTAGATGGAGGGGAAAAAATATAAACATGGCTGGGAAATCCACTATAGATGCAAGTTTATAGCTGGAACAAATCAAGTACCTGGGTAAATTATAATATTTCACTAACCTGAATTAAGGCCATTTGGGGATGATTCCCCTTACTAACCATGATTCCCAGTGAGGTCGCAGTGAGGTCGTTATAATTTACCCAGATAAATTGGTAAATTGTCCAATGCCAAGTTTGATCCCTGCAGGCCAGCATTGTGGATTCTTCTTTGCATCCAAGGGTCCAAAACTATTCAAGGGTTCACTCAACGCTCAAATACTTAATACCGTATTAATACCAGATATCGGGATAGTCCAAATTGGGTCAATGGTAGCTATAGTAGTTGTAAAATGTTGCAACTATTACGTAGCCGAAAAAAATGCAACTAGTACTATATACATGGTAACTCCTTAATAGATCTTAATAGTTGTTTCACAACGAACTCGCTGCGAAGTCACTGTAAAAAGGATGGCTTTATTATACACGCCATCCCCAAATGACCTTGTTCACCTTGTTCTATGTTGGTGAACTATTGTGCCTGGATCTTCAAAGTGATCTTCTTGAACCAGCAATTCAAGGTCATTTCACTCCAAAAGGGGTCACTTACCTCAAACAAAAGTCACTTTGAAGAAGCTTTTTGTGATATTTCTTGATTCCCAGTTATACCTATTGTAATAAATAGCTAATGATCTCAATCATGTGTATATAACTGGGTTGTGCTTGTTGGGATACAGTAGTTACTCAATGCCGGCGAAGGTCCCCCAACGTTGCAGTCAACAGTCATTCCCCCATGGAACTACGCCCCCCCAACTGCCAGGAAACTATGGAAAAACAATAACAAAACGATATATTTCGATATCAAAACACCATGTAAACGCATGATTCATGTATGTTTGGGTAAATATCTCGAGTACAGGTTCGCGCAGAGCCGCTATTTCTTCCCTGGGAAATCCCACTTCTTCTCTGACCCGCTACTGCTCTGAGCTGCTTCCCTCTCTTAGCACTGTTCCGTAGCTTCTGCCATTCAATTCTTCTCTTCGCGCAGCCAAGTGCGTTTTGAAACTTGAGGCTACTGTTTCAGCTGCAATCCTGCCAGGTGAGAGTCGCAGCATCACGGATGCTTTCCCGCAGGGAACCGAGCAATTGCGTGTCATCATCTCTAATTGCAATCCCGCATAGCCGCAGCATCGCGCCAAAGCGATCAACTGCCACATAATATATATATATATATACAATGTGCACGATTTGTTGTGGGTAGCTATGATAACTATTAATTATATCATATTATATCTGGGTAAATTACCATAATGAAAATAATTGAAATAATCCATAATGACTACAATTTACTATAGCTATAATAAATAGTAACTATTACTATAATTATTACCATGATTTGCTAACCTGATGTTTCGATCATTTCCGGGATCCCGACCTCATTCCAGGCTTCGGAAAAGCGACGTGAGGTCTTACAATGTAGCCACTATTTCTTGTGGGTAGATATGATAACTTGTGCATTTAATCTACACTATGTATATTATTTTACAATCTACACATTCTGTATGAGTATATACATCCATAGATGATAACAAAATTACATTATATTGTATATATATATTGTCATAATAGACACTTACCATCTGGTTATTTAACATAGCCATGGAAAGATCCACCATGTTTAATAGGTAAACCCAGGTAAACCATCTATTTCTATGGGCCATCTATACCATGGCTATGTTAGTCATAACCAGAGGGTAATATGGATTATGTATAAGTATATACATCCATAGATGATCACAAAAGTAACATTAAATATATATATATATATATGTATGCTGTATAAATTATATTATATCATAATAGACACTTACTATGGATTGATCATAACATAATCTACTATGGATTATATCACAGACACTTACTGGGATGGATTCTGGTTATAACATGTAACCCAGTTATCATCATCTTCCATCCCAGCTCGCCAGCTGGGACTCCCAGCAACAACGGCTTCAAGTTCGTCGGCTGTCTGAGTCGCGGCTGCGACTGTTAGGGGCGACAGAACCGAAAAAAAAACAACCCTGCTGAAGACGCAAATAGTTGGAAAGTGCATCTTCCAATATGTTCCAATGTTAGTTTTTTTTTTTTTAAACGGCATTTCATAGATGTTACAGTACTAGTGTTTTTGCATCCCCGCATGAAACCAAACCCCAGAAGTTTAGTGTTGTGGCCACTTGTGGCAAAATGAAGTAGTAAAGTCAGTATACTGACGTGATCAAATGTGTTTTTTGTTTGTTCATACACGGAAGGCTGTGCCACCATGTGAGTTCCAAAATGTGCCTAGCACATTTGTTGGGTAGTAATTCTACGCCTGCGCCCAATCAAGTAGCCCCACTGATTGCATCAAGCAATTCATTGAAATGTGTTTCTTGATGTTTCTTAAAGTCTTAGAACTTGCATTCTTGGACTCCATGTTCCATGTTCAAGTGTGGTATAAGACATGTAGTCCTAAATGGATGTTCTGTCCTGTCTAACCATGTCTAACAGTGAAGAAAAGATGCCAAAATTGGCAGCAAGATGCATCAGATGTCACAAATACTTGGGAGTGCAACCACTTCATGGCTAGTCTTACACTACCAACATCAAAACATATCAAAACCATGTCAAAGTGATGGTAGTAGGCCCTCATATATGTGCCATGGTCAAACATCCGTACGGGGTAACCGTATTTTGATTGGCCAGTGCAGGTCAAAATGGATGTCGTGAGTTTCGGATGATGTTTTTTCACTTCGTCTTTTTCTACGATGGCATTTGCCCGTTTTGTGATTTTTGTGGAACAAATATCTAACTGACATGGCTTGGTGCCATTGCCATTGCCTGACGTATGTCAGAAGCAACGGATTCACTTTCTTTCGCAGCAGTGTCTGCAAGGTTGCAGGTACCAGCTACATGATCAAGTTGATAGCATAGCATCAAGTGCATCTTAGAAGTTACGTAATCAAGTTCATAGCTTAGCATCAAGTGCGTCTTAGAAACCAAGTAATTTACGTAGGTTGGAGCGTAGCATCAAGTGCTTCTTAGAAGTTACATGAGCGTAACATCAACTGCATCTCTGAGAATGCATTTAACATTGACATGAAGGTTAACACGCCCCACCCAACCCCACCCCGGCCCAAATTACATGATAAAGTTAGGAGCGTAACATCAACTGCGTCTCTGTGAATGCAATTCATATGAACGTTGCCCCACCCAACCCCACCCCCAGAAACATATAAAAATAGGGTCCGGTAACCCCACCCCGGTCGCCCCGTTAGCCCAAAGAAAATATATGATAGTATATGGTTTAGAGTCATCCATCCACAATGGGAATCCCAACATCATGGGTTAAATTGGGTTAATCTCTATCCACATGGATTGATGAACATCCCTCAATGACTGGCTCAACATCAAGACACCCATCTGGTTATGGAAAACGTAGCGAACTGGAAAAAAACACCATATATCGTTTATAATACATGATAAATGATCATAATTATACTCATCAATCATCGGTTTCTAAATGGTTTCCAAACCAACAACTCTTAAACTGGTTGGTGGTATACCTACCCCTCTGAAAAATATGAAAGTCAGTTGGGATGATGACATTCCCAATATATGGGAAAATCATCCATTCATGTTCCAAAGCACCAGTACAGTAAATCAGAGAATACAGGATATTGACTCGGTTTCAACATGTTAAACTAGATGAGCAGATGTGAAGATGAGCAAATGTGAAGATGAGAAGATGAGATACAGACCCCCACTATTGGAAGAACCCTGCGCTCAGACGCTCTCGGGAAAAAAAAAAAACTTCGCCGGGTCTTCCGGGTCTCCCGCCGAGCCAGCTTGGTCGATCGCCCCTGGTGAGCTCCCGGGAACGCAGAGAAATTTTCTGGTGATTTTTCATGGGAGTCGGTTCGGGATTCAGTGGGATTCAACAAAAAAAAATCGGTCATGGCCGAAGATCCTGGAGATTCAAACGAAATGACCAGCAGTATTTCAATCTCAACGAGTCTCTGAGCTCTCCAATTTTGTTCCTCATCGATAGCAGGATCAAGCAGATATAATTCACACTTTCCGCAGATGAAGCCGATGTTCAATGGAAAAGTGATGAATTTGACCTGCAATTTCAGATAATTTAATAAGTTCCAAGTTGCGGCACCAGGATTCACAGGTGATCTCTTCGAAACCGCCAACGTTCCCGAGCTCACAGACCCATGCTTGATTGGCCTCCACTTTGAAGCAATAAACGTGGTAGAACTGGCCAGCAACGGATGTTTTCATGTGTTCAAAAGGCACCGTGGAGCTCATGGTCCTTCGCAGGTCCGAAAATTCACGAAGGTCTGTCTTGGGCTGTCATCAGATGACGACCGCACGCCATCTTCTTCCTCCCGACGCATACCCGATAGCAACAGATGTAGACCGACCCGTCCCGAGCCATTTCTGAGAGTGCCTCTGAACATGTTCATGTAAGCCATATGTTTCCCAGAAGATATGGGTATGGGTCAAAATTAGGTACCCCAAAATTATGGATGGTTAATACTAAACTAGACTAACATCAGTGGTTCCCTAGGTCTTCCATTTTGACCCACATCCATATGAGAGTGTCAATGAAAAATAAGATACTGTATGCCACCCGTTCTACATATTTCACGGGGAATATGATGATCAGTGGACCTGGGATAGACCGCGCCTGTGGATATTTGGGATGATCTAAATGAGATAGATACATATGTATCATGCAATGGATCATCATAGAATACGATCAACAAATATCAAATAATATACTATGTAATGACTCTTGGGAATAATACGAGCAGTCAACATATAACACATGTATGCATATATATATATATGGGGAGAAATTAATCAATTGGTAACCACATTTCAAACCAACAACCAGCTCATAATTATCAAAATTCAGTTTCTTGCTTAAATCATATAACATCATATGTTTTCAACATGTTTTCAACATGTTTCTTGGTTAAATCATCATAATAATGGAAAATAAGAGCGTAGCCTCCCCGTCGAAAAATCACCCCCGCCTGTCTCCACTTGAGGCCTGGAGCACAAAAAACAAAACAAAACGCCTGGAAGAAGTGCTGGAATGAGGAATTCCATCAAGGACCCTCATGATTTTCATGATATGTTTCATGAGTTTTTTCCATGATTTTCCGGGACTTCATTGACCCCGTGTGTTCAGCAAGGATTTGGTCGATCGAACGTTCGATTCGGATCAACCAACAGCAACTCAACGGGGGATGTCATCCAACCGAACCCCCCAGGGGGATGGCTTCACAGGGGACAAGCCAAAAACAACCAATACCCATGACGGATCCGGCTGGTGCTGGTATATTAATGCTAACATGACTGGGGTTTTTGTTGATGGGATCCATGGAGCACCATATATAACAGCACCATGGATCCGTCATGGGATATATTCTGACTTAAACAATTGAAACAAAGGTTTGCTTCGCTGACTCATTTATACAATTTTATACATATAGTATCTAATATAGTGCATGGAAACATCAAGGTGATAAACCCAGACACAAACCATACGTACCCAGCCTCGCACATGGTCGCTTCGCCTCTGGTTCCGAAATGAGGTCCTGCTGTGAGCAACTGCAATGGACTCTGTAAACACATACCCATATCATTTGGTACACTTAAGATCATTTAAGTACCGTATGATTTTGTAGTACTGATAATTTATATGTATTGATGGCATTAAGCTTTTCCCAAAAAAAAAAGACCAATCCTTGGGGCAAACAAAAACCATGGATCATATGGGAAATGTCTTGGTCTCAATGGTTGCTGATCATCATATGGGGGACGGCACTTAAAAATTTCAGGCTGTGACACTTACAAAAGAGAAACTCCCACTTATAAGCTGATTCATGTTCATCCGAAATGCAGATATCATGATATATATCTATACCAAAAACCCAAACTACAATAATAGTTGTGTAGCAAAATTACCTACAGTATCTCATGGGGAGCTTACCATATCTACCATGTAGGGCTGTATCTGACCCTGCACAAAGCCAGCATCCCACCTTGTCCATGGCGGAGTCATTGTCATTGCCAGCTGCACTTGACATCGGCCAAAAATCGAGTGCCTGCTTTGGACCTGAACCAAAAACCAACAAAACCTGAAACCTCTAGGAATCTCAAACTCTGTGAAATAGGGATGCATCAAACCTATGAAAAGCAAGTTTAATCCATTTTATATCATATCTGGGAGATAAACATGAAAATCGAGAACTACCGACGATTTGCTAAAAAAATGGGATTTCCATGGCTCTTGACCCAGTTCCGCATATCAAAAATGGCCTCTTCAGTTCAAGCAGCTAGGTTCTAGCGCAAAGCCATTCTTGTGGGCTGAGATGCTGCAAAGTTTGTAGGGAAAATTGGGTCAACAAACCCCCAAACGGGATTCCACAAACTGCATTGCTGTTTCAAGAGTCTTGGTTCAGTAGTAGAAACATGTAGAAACATGTTTTTCAGTCCCACAAACTCAGCTGACTCTCTGCTGGTCGTACTCACGGACCAAAACCACGGATTTGAGCCAGATAAGAGGGAGCAGGCCATTCCTTCACAAGTCTCACAAGTCCGTTAGGCGACCCGTCGGTTTGCAACACATTTGCAGGGTGCCACGAAGGCAATATCTTGCTTGCTATTCTCGGGGATCACCGCAAGTGAAAGGCCCAAGATCTGATGGCCAATAAGCCTTTATTATTTCTATCTTATTCATAATTGGTGGTTAAGAAATGTTAAGAAAGCCCTGAACAAGGCTTCATGGGACGCTGGGACCTTGTCGATCTTCGATGTTCTTTCAGTGAAACAAAATCATGTCCCTTTTGGAGTCGTTTTCAATCACATACCCACATTATCCCACATTAAGAATTGAACCAACATCGGGTTTCAAAGGCTTCAGTGGAGATTGCCGAACCATAAGACAGACGAATTCAGAAACAGTCACATCTTGGAGCCAGCCATGTTCTTGATTACGAATCCATATTTGCAGCTATATTTATGATCAAGCCACAACAAGCCGCTTCGAGAAGCTGCAGGATAGAACATCTAAGCAATTCCTGCAATTTGGTCAAACTTACCCTCTGGTAAACTAACATAACTATGGAGAATCACCATTATTTTTAATGAGAAAGCGCACAAAAAAGTGGGCAATTTTCAATAGCTATGTTGACATAACCAGAGGGTATTCATCTCTCCAATTTTCCCAAAAAAAGGCGAAAAAAAGGGACCCTCTGGTCATCCCATCCCGTCGAGAGGTCACCGAGTAGGCCAATCGCCTTTCCTGGCGGACAGGGATAGCCGCTATTTACAATACCCATGACGGATCCATGATATTAGTCAGTTGGGATGATTATTCCCATATATTATGGAAAATAAAAGCCATGTTTGAAACCACCAACCAGATATGATCCATGGTGCTGGTATAATAATGCTAACATGACTGGGGTATATTGATGGGATCCATGTTACCATATAATTAACAGCACCATGGATCCGTCATGGAATATGAATCTGAAGTATATTGATACAGTATAAAACCACAGCAAAAACCATTCAATTCTGAGGGAAAATAATTTTGATCCATACCTATCTGATGATGTTGGATGTCCTAGATGCTCGGAATGGTCAATCACTTAGCAAGTTGTGCCAGCCATTCACAACAAGAAAGAGGGAATACAAACCTGGTATATACCGGACTATGACATACTATGAGCAGTGACTAAGTGGAACAATGTGTGACACCCTTGGGTAGCCTCCGCTGAATTGGCGTTCAGTTGATCATCCAACATCATCCAGGTGCAGCAACCTTCTACAAATCAACGGGGTTATCATAAGATATCCTATAGGTATAGCCGGTATAGCCATGTTGCAGCCATGCTTCTGGAACCAAAAAAAACAGTTATGAATACTGAATACTGAATACTTTTAAGTGGGAGCACATCAAAGTGGGATGGTTGATGCTGTCCCTCCTAATGGTTGATCGATAGGGACTGCCATAATCGATCACCACAATCCGAAACATCTCGAAACAAAAACTGGGTGACATCACCCAACAATCCATACTTTTGAAACTGATCAGTTGAGGGAAACTACAGTAAATCTGACTAACCCATCACGCATGGTTGTAACCCAGCTATTGGATATCTCAGGATCTCAGTTGGAAGGCCCTACTGACACCTCGATCACCTCGCTAGGTCACCCTGGCTGAAAGACGGAGAAGGTGCAAACCACCGCAACCGTCGCGAAGTAGAGCTCACACCTGGGTTTGTTGCCACCACGGGAAAACCATCGAAACAATGATGTCTCAACATGGAAACACATAGATGACATAATGGATCAATGAATTCACAAGTGGATCTGGGATGACAAAAGTGGATCTTGTAATTGTAAAGTGGATGAACAAGTTCTTTCCATCTGTGGATCAATGGGTTGTCATCGGTTCGGTGCCTATTCAGGAAGGGCAGTCCATATGAAGCAGGATACTCCGTTTCTTTCAATTAGTGCAATTCCTGATGGTGTGTGTGTTTTTTGGTGTGTGTGTGTATGCAGTTTATGCACAGTAGAGTAAATGTTTTTTATTGACACATGGATGCTTGGATCTTACCGTACTGCTACACCTGAAAATCAACAGGGCACATTCAAACCGTGGAGGCTTTTGCAGATGTGGCATCTGGCGGTGTCGACGCTACTGCAGGTTTTTACATCCAGAATGTTCATTGAGGTTGCTTTCCCCAGGACTTTAGTGGAACCAAGGCCAGCCAATTGCGGTACAGCATGAAACATGGAATGTGATGAACCCTGGTTGACAATTTGTATTGCTGATGGCGCTGCGGTTAGTTGGTTCCATTGACAGTTCTTGTCTGAATTCGGAAAATTGGGTAAGTTATGACAGAATTGAAAACCCAACCAACAGATTTCAAAACTAGGTGGGTTATAATTGGGTAAGTTGGAATTTAGAAAACCCAATTGAAAACCCAACCAACCAACCAACAGCATCTAGGTTTACCCAAATCCTCCTCCATTGGGAGTCATCTAAAAAATCGATCGCCCAAAATCTCATGTTAGATCAGTTGATCCTTTTCCGCATCATTTCTCGAGGAATTGCGGTTTTGAAACCACCAAACAACTTCTTTGCTGCCTTCGCTATTTTGGGCCCATTAAGCCAAGTCAGCCATGAGAAATACCACTATCCCATCCCATTCTACTTACTGGTTGGTGGTTTCAACCTACCCCTCTGAAAAATATTAAAGATGGAGTTCGTCAGTTGGGAAAAAATGTTCCAAAACACCAACCAGCTTATTAATGCTTATTATATATACTGGTTGGTTTAATGTATTCGCGCAATGGGTCATAGTATGTCATAGTATGTCATAGTCATCCCGAAAAAAAAAAAAAAACAAACATCGAAAAAAAAAAAAAACAATGACATCCCAAAGGGTGCGGCTTAACACCTATGAAAACGGTATTTGGTGTTTGTCCAAATCCGTTATCATTCATTGTCATTCCAAGAAATACTGTTGGTTAACACCTTAGAAAAAAAAAAACATCAACCAAAGAATTTGAGACTTGCTCTAACCATCAACAAAAATACTGTTGGTTTACATGCCCATTAACCAATCAACATGGATCTTATGTCGTGGCTCTAGTCAGGACAAGCTCACTCCGCCATGGAAGACGGAATCATCCCAATGGATCAGCGGTTGATGCAGACCGTTGATGCAAAGCTGATGATCATCTGGTTGGTGCTTAAAAAAACCATCTTTTTCAGAATGATGGAGTTCGTCAATGGTTTTTTTGGATGACATCCCATAACCCATGACGGATCCATGGTGCTGTTATATATGGTGTGCCATGGATCCCATCAATATACCCCAGTCATGTTAGCATTAATATACCAGCACCATGGATCCATTTGGGGATGATTCCCCTCAAATAAACCATGATAAAATAATCCAGCCATGTTTGAAACCACCAACCAGTCATAATATGTCATAGTTCATGGAGATCCCAAGTACCAAACATTACCAAACCATGATTTTTCTGGGGATTCTCCGATCTTGCTTAAAACTGCTCTAACATGATTTGGGAATCAGGCAGTGCCTCAGCGCGTCAAAAACCCCAGTGCGTCTTTTTCTGGAAAAGCTTTGTCAATTCACATCGTCTCTTTGGAGCCAACTCGGGGCCACATGTGAGTCAACTAGCCAATTACTACCCTCTGGTAATTTAACGTAGCTATAGAAAATGGCCATTTATAGTGGATTTACCCATTAATAATGGTGATTTTCTATAGCTACGTTAGTTTACCAGAGGGTAACAAAGCCGAATGATGTCCCGCAAAGATCTGGCGTTTGTGACACGTATTGGAAATCTTTGATATCGGATAGGGGACGTATTGGATTTCAAAGATCATTAATCATTAATTTATTCATAGGATTTATATCCCATATAGGATCCATGGTGCTGGTATATTAATGCTAACATGACTGGGGTATATTGATAGGATCCATGGAGCACCATATATAACATACATGGATCCTATGGGTATCTGACTATATGAATGATATCCTTTAGATATTCGGTCACCACTTGTGTGCCTTACTGAGATTTCAGCCATGGAGATTTCAACCACACAGAGGGATTGGGGAGGGATAATGTATCCCTATGGATCCAGCCGTACCTTCTTGAAGTATAACTGGGGTATGATGACTAGGGGGTTAGCCGTACTTTCTCAGGGTATGATAATTTGGATCCATAGGGTATGATAATTTGATCTGATGTCGTCTACAGGCAACCCACAGCTTTTCATCTTTACAATTAGGTTGGCGTTGGTAAACGTTGTTGAAACGGAGCTAATTGGCTAATTTGGGGACAAAATGACAAGACTAAGAGTCTTCAACACTCATCTACTTTCAGGGCTCAGGCCACCAAATGGCTATTTGGACATACTGGTAGGGATCTTTGGAATCTACAGGGAAGCGATGTGGGTACCATCGGATGTACTGTAAATAGTAAAGCAAAGATTGCATCAGGAATCATCAGGTATATGAACCAACAATGGGGTATAAGAACCAACACAGTGATTCCAAACGAAGCAAAATAGATGATATAATGTACATAATATGTAAATATAATATATACCTGTACAGCCTGTACATAACATTAAAAACACAATATATTGTCATATACAACTATGGGGAAACCAATCATTTCGTTCCTTGACACTAATATTATGAGTTCATATATAACTTCCTGGTGCGTTTTACGCAGGGAAACTTCGGGAATGATCCATTTCATCACTATCAATAATCATCCCAGCAATCCCCAGCAACCCATCCATTCCCTACGTAAAACGCACCAGTACCCTCTGGTAAACTAACATAACTATGGAAAATCACAATTTTTCATGGGAAAATCCACTATAAATGGCAATTTTCAATAGCTATGTTAGTGTATAGGGGTCCTTCATTTTTTTCACAGCGCTCAGGGAATCTACCAACCGGTGCTGGTTATCCCATGTTATCCCATGATTCCGGCATTAGTTCCGGCAAGTTCTGCATCAATGACCTACATAAAGGATCTACGGAAAATATGGTCTTCCCATCCGCGGGAAGGGGAAATCAATGAATTAAACTTAAACATACTTCAACCATCTTTTCAACATGACACCGTTTAAATCATGTGAAAAAAAAACCACATGTTCCATGGTTAAAGCTGATATTGTTGATGGTTGAACAGAATATGTTGTTCATTTGTTTTTCATGACAATGTGAAAATATATCTTCATGGGCACATCTTCAAAAGGCCAAACCTCCCTCTGGAGGCGCCCTCCGTGAACTATGCTGATGGCCTTTGTTCGTGCGGTCTTGAATGGATCCATCCTAAAAAATGAGTGGTATAAACCCATTGGTACACCTTAAAATTAGTGGTACCATCTGGTTATGACTAACATAGCCATGGAAAATGACATTTATAGATGGTTTACCTATTAAAAATGGTGATTTTCCATAGTTGTGTTAGTTTACCAGAGGGTAGTGGTAATTATAAAATTGGGGAAATACCACACGTGGATACCACTTTTTAACCTTTTCTTACCCACTGTTTACCGTTTACCCTAAAATGTCCTAAAATTAACATATGAATTGGGGAAATCAGTGGTCATAAACCGGATTTGGGGATACCCTATGGGAAACAAGCATCTGTGGATGAAAATCGATAGGTCACAAAGCTTAAACAAGATCACTTTGGGGATACCCTTGTTAACTATATTTTACTGGAGAGGTCGTCTGGAGGGAGGTTGTTATATATGATATATAAATAATTGACCCAGATCAGACTTGAATCAATCTGCCTTGAGTCCAGTGGGCCAAAATTGTGAAATTTATAATGCTCCAGAATGGAAAATCACATTCATAGACCACAGCCGGAAAATGTGTATATCAGTGAAACATTCTTCGCTATTGAACACGCCTTTGGGCCGCACTGGCCCTGTGGGCATATAGCCGGGCAGTCTCATCAATGCTTGGCTGCTTGGTAAGAATACATTTTTTTCCAGATGAGCCTAGATGAAAACCAACTGACATCTTCCTAGTCTCTTCTTCACAACTTGGATTTGCTGAAGGACCCCTCAAAAAATGATGGTATTCCCCAAGCAATGTATTTCCCATTGGGAAAGTAAACGATAACCTTAAACAAAGCCATTTTTCCAATCAAACCATTCCCTGGTTTAAGGCATCTTCAAATACTTCAGATCTCCTGAGGTTCCCCCCCAAAAAAAACATAAAAAAATCTGCAAAGAACATGATGGTTATTATAGATATAAACCAACTTAGCTAACTATGGGGCCTCATCCTGTTGGGATATCTTGGATATGTATCTGCTAGTCTCTTCCCAATGAACATGTTTTGTATCTAGGCATAGATATCTATCGATATCACCACAGCAAATTGCACCAAGAAGGGAAGGCAAACAAAATGAAAGCGCATCTGACGCAAAGAGGTTGAGCCATACTGCTGGACACTACGCCGCTTAGGGAACTCAACTCAATGGGGGCAGGGTACCACAAGATACGGCTAATGAGTGTCGCAGATTGCTTTAGCCCAAACATAAAGGGCACCTTTACCAACATTTATCGCGAAGAACAAACAAACATTTTACCTGGACATCGGGGTTCTTATCTCATGTATATATGTATATATATATACACATGAATATCACATAAATGTCAAGGCACTAAATCAGTAGCCTATGGCCGATGATGCGCCCATATATTGTACAGAATGTATTTGAATATGATACACATGGCACATATTTGGTAATTTAAAAAGTGGCCAACATCAGGTCATTTACAACTCACAACAGGACAAGGTGAACCAAGTGAACCATGAAGGACGTATCTGAGAACTCCATCTATAGAACATCACCAAGCCAAACAGCCCGTGGTTTTTGGACATTCACCATCAGAAATATATAGAACCAACATGAACCAACAAAACAGAGTTTCTTAGATGTGCCATCTATGTGGCATCTTTTGGTTAGGTCGGTTGAGGGATGTCGGGAGGTGTGAGTGGGACTTGTGCCATCATGTGGGCATTCTCAGCCTTAGATTTTGGCGAATGAGTGGGACTTGGGCCATCTTTCTGTTCCTCCAATTCCCCCAAAGGCAGATTCATTTTGAGGAAAAGAATTGGGTGATACCCTCTGGTAAACTAACATAGCTATGCAAAATCACCATTTTTAATGGGAAAATCAACTATTAATGGCCATTTTCAATAGCTACGTTAAATTACCAGAGGGTATTGGATGCAATCCAGCGGGGCCATGAGTGGCGCAGCCTGTCTGCACATTGGAGTTGAGCCAGAAAAATTCCCTGCATGAAAGGCCTGCCACATAGATGGCGCAACGAAAAAGAATCTGTGCCATCTATTCTCAACGTGGAGTAACAACTAGGTATGAACAACCACAGTACACCCTCAATATGCCATTTGAATGGGGCAATTTATGACTAAGCAATATATTTTTGGGTACTCTATTTGCAAAGAAACCCAAACCATCACAAAACACTTCGTGGAATTTATGAAAGGTGCATCTGAAAATGAGAAGAACACACTCCAAATATATAATGTTTCAACTAGTGATGGTTGCTCAATGTCTAAATATATTAATATATTATATATTGTCATCTCTGGATCTTCTGAACAGTTTGTCGCCTGCTCCGGCACATTCCGGCACCGCCCATGCCATTGGAAAGTCATGACTCAGAGGGGTCAAAAACTGTGCAAAACCAATTGTGATCAATCATGATCAATCTGACATTTGATCAATCATTTCTAACCCATAGGATCCATGGTGCTGTTATATATGGGAACATGGATCCCATCAATATACCCCCAATGTTAGCATATATACCAGCACCATGGATCCTATGGGAAAGCAACATCTACCCTCTGGTAAACTAACAGAACTATGGAAAATCACTATTTTTAATGGGAAAATCCACTATAAATCACCATTTTCAATAGCTACGTTAAAATACCAGAGGGTACTGTAGACTTGAACAGTTCGCAAGTCGACCAAGTCATGACGGCAAATCGTGCCCAGTGATCGACTCGCCATGGACGGCCGGCGGGCTTTCGAGCCTCCGTAAATGTTCCGTCGCCTGCAGCCGTCGACAGTTGACGCCCAAAACAAATCCCAATCAGAATCCCAAAACAAATCCCAAAAAATATCCCTCAGAATCCCTCTGAACCCCTCATGTCCTGTTTCATCCAACAATCATCCAAAAAAACATCCGTGCATGTACCAAAAAGTCCAGAAAAGCGACCAGTTTTTGACCAACATCGTCGATGTTGGGATCATTGAAAGCCACAGTGATTTCGGAACATTTTAAAGAACACATGTACATTTATAATTCATGTATACAAAATTATACCATATATATAATATATATATATATTATGTAAAGACATATATATATATAGTTATATGATAGACAGTATAGACAGTACATACATATATACATACATGTCGTTATATTATAGACAGTCTATATATATATATATTCATAATCATACATATGTGTGGCATACCAGCCACAAAGAGTTGCCACAACCTTTGTATATTTCTCAACATATCGTTGGCACTTGGGTCATAAGACCAGGGACACATGTCCTGGTGATGGGCATCTCAATGGTTCATAAGCATCGAGAAACACCATTGTTTTGGCTCACGCCGCCTATATAAACACCAGTCGGTTCGCTCTTTTTTGCATCCTACAAAATCATAACGTGGTGCACATTGCCTTAAAGTTCACACAGAAATAGTTGTTGTTTGATGTTGTTTGTAAATGTTAATCCCCTCAAATCAATGGAAAAAAGGACTTTGATTCGTTCCCCCAAAGCATTAATATATTGGCTTTTGAGGACATCCCTTTTCTTCACGCTCCCAGATGTGCCGGGTCACGTCTACATTAACATAGTGGTACTATCCTCTCCCTGAACCGAGGCGGCATGTTTCAGCTTCGGAAGCCTTGGTTTCCGCAGGCACCCAGCTTGCGAAGTTGGTTGATAACTATCCCATAGGATCCATGTATGCTATATATGGTAACATATACCATCGATATACCCCCAATGTTAGCATATATACCATACATGGATCCTATGGGTATGAAGGCTGAGTAGGGTTTATGATATCCGCAACTATCCATAGCAAACTGGGTCTATATATAAACGACATGATCACTTGAATTGAAGGCACCACATTATAGGATGCTTCAAAGTTGTTATTATCTTACACACGTGGCACGTGGGGTATTTCATGAACAACTGACGATCCAGCAAACACAAAATCGGACCGTTCACATGGTTTCACCGATAGAAACTCCAAGTTGGACAACGAGTCTGATGCACAATAATCAAAAATAGCGGGAAGTGGGAAATTACATGCAATAATCATAGATATAATAGTAATTTCTCAAGGGATGCATGTGATACAGTATATATTGTGATACACCAACTTCCGGGCATCGGGCACTGAAAAATACGACTCTGCACATCCCACCGGACCGGAGGAAATTCTCCACTGCTCCGGATCCCACTGGGTGGAACCAACCACTGAATGTCACAGAGGTGGTCAGTCTTTGATTTGGCTATGGATCATGGATAATCATGGCACCCTGTACATCAAAATATAGATGTACTAATACTAAACATGATCTTAGTCCTGAATGAATGCATGGATAAAATATATAATCTTCACGCATCCCCGCCATGGCTCTAAGGATCCCGTTACAGGTACCCCATTGGTACCACAAAAAATGACTTGAGCCTCCCCAAACTTTGCCACGAAACACAATGGACATCAATGGACCAGAGAAATTGGTTGGTTGTGAATCCACATGTTGCGTAAATTGTTTGGCAAAACATAGTATAACCCATAGGATCCATGGTGCTGCTATATATGGTAACATGGATCCCATCAATATACCCCAGTCATGTTAGCATATATATATATACCATCAGCACCATGGATCCTATGGGTAATATTGAATGTAAAAAAATCATCTCATTTACCGGTATCATCCCATTCTATCCCCAAACCAAGAAACATGGCTGTACGGTAGAGGAAGGTCTGCGCTGCATCGGACAATCTGCGTCGACTTTGGGTCTTGCTGACAGACGGGCCCCCCTGCGCCGAAGAACTGAGATATTTATGTGTTATTCAAAATTATAATCGGTTCACCGTGACATGAAATATCAGATATAATTATCTATATATATATATTCATATCAAATATCTGAATTAATATAAAATATATTAAAACTTACATTATAAATTATCATCCAAATAAGGTGAACATTGAGCTTTTGACCAAAAAAGTGGGCAGGTGGAAACGCACTCCAGGGTGCAATCTCTGCAATTCCGCACTGGTGCCGCACTGGTTTCGAAATAAACTTTACCCAACATTGGGATGTTTTGGGGGGCCTGCTGTGTATGATCATTTCATTTACAGAGTGTTGCAACTTAGCTATAATGATTCAACTAGCTCATTGAACAGAAACAAACCCAAAGAAAACGTAAATTCTTATATTGAATGATGAACATCAATTATGGGCAAATTCAAATTGGTACGTACAGTGTTGGCAGCTCTTGGAGAAAAAGGTGCAGGCTGAAAATGCAATCGCACGTGCCTACAAAGTCCTACAAATAGGATGGTGACTCACTTGCTAACTACAAAGAATTATTTAGCTGGATAACCATCCTATTTGTAGGGTTGGTAGATGACTAGATAACCATCCTATAACTAGATATCCAGTGAATTCCAGTGATATCCACTAATTTTCCATTATTGTTTTCAGTGTATAAATTATATAAAATGATTCACCCACCTGAAAAGTTCAGCCATTTGTGGATTCCGATGGATTCTGCCGGCTTCATCCAATGACTCGTTTTTTTTGATTTAGGGACAAATACAGGACAATTACCCTCTGGTAATTTAACATAGCTATTGAAAATGGCCATTTATAGTGGATTTACCCATTAAAAATGGTGATTTTCCATAGTTATGTTAGTTTACCAGAGGGTACAGGTATACAGCCATAGTTGTTCTTTTATGATTCCACATTTTTTTTTACCTACTTCAGGATTTTCAGGTTTTCTTCCCTCAAGTAGTGACTACCGGATCTCTGTGTTTGTTTTGTTTTTGCTGCAGAAAAGTGGCATCGTGGCTTTGGTCGGTCTGATCGGAAATCCCGCGGACAAAGCGGTTCTTGTCGCTCGAGATGGGTGTGATGGGCTTAAACTCGCCACTTTCCTTGGCACCAAGAAATGGGAAGAATTTGCCTGGCATAACTTGTGATCAAACAAGTGACTTAAAATGTGGTGTATACATGTACAGTATGTATATATATATATATCTATATATCACATATATATATATATATATCACATATATAAATATATCACATATATATATGTGATATATAATGATATATATATGATATAATATATATATGATATAATATATATATATATGATAATATATATATATATATATATATAAAATATATATATATATATGAAATATATAATAGTAATAATAATATAATAATTAATTTAATAATAATATTATATATATAAATAGAATGTAAAAATAATATAACAATATTATTATAGTAATAATAATATACAATATATATATATATATATGTTTTGTTTATTTGTTCACTTTATTTATTTTTCCTGTGAGGCTTGCAAAGAACTACAAACAATCAGCACATAACAGAAAACTTCTGCTGCACAGCTTGCCATAAGAATATGTAGCTGCGCGTCCTGGAACAGAATATACAGTAGCAATAGGTGACTAGTGTGATAGAGGTGATGGAGAAATTCTATTGCTAGAAGCAATTGATATGATATAGCTGTTTCTTCATGAACTTGTTAGATTGATATCATCTCAACATATATTGTATATAGAAGCATTTGCGCTACATAAGAAGTATGGTGGGAAGGGCATA
>Ga0126342_10001679_pt1 | contig 32136 bp, 36 predicted proteins | sample Cyp1metagenome_FD_92528 | JGI IMG/M metagenome (GOLD analysis project Ga0126342, IMG submission 92528) | Coral microbial communities from Lord Howe Island, Old Settlement Bay, Australia - Cyphastrea 1 metagenome | ecosystem: Host-associated > Invertebrates > Cnidaria > Coral ...
GACGAAGAGTGTTAAAAAAAATCTGAGCATCCACGTCTGATGCACATGATGTTTACCTGGATTTGTCAAAAATCAATAGATTTTGCATCCACTTTTTTAAACCAAAATTCAGTTATCCAAAGATTTCGGAAGAGCATTTTATATTGTAAATTACAGGTGATTGTGACTCTCCTGGAAGCAAACAATCAAAACGCTCGCGCGGTTTCCCATCCGCCGGGATGTTTATGGGATGTTTATCAACCTGCTAACACGACCACCTGTTTAATCCTGCTTACCATTCCTATTTTGACCCAACTCTGCCGGGAGAGGCTCATGGAAAAGTTCCAGCTGGCCTTCCGCGGCAAGTTTCTGTGGAGTGCTCGTTTGGCTTTCTAGAGTTTTTTTGAGTCAGGTCTTTGATCTATTCTCTCTTCGGTTTTGGTTGGATTGAAGAATATTTGTTAGGTTGACACGGTTTTAGCATCTTGTACTTGTAGCATATCATAGCATCCTTCCACCATCTTTCATACCCTTTCATCTTTCGCATGTTTTCTGAGGCTGATGCTGAAGCACCTCCAGATTCAGATGGCCAAGTAGGTGACAGTCCAGCAAACGCAATAGGTGACAGTCCGGCAACGGCACAGGGTGCAGCTGCCAATGCGAACAGCTCAGTGCTGAAGACAATGCAGACCTTGCAGACCATGTCGGTGTAATTTGACAGCTTTAGCTGAAGCTTCTCCACAGATCGCTCCACAGAGTGTTTGCTTTTGCTATTGAATTTGCTACCGTGTCCACTGAGGCTGCTCGTGCTCTTTCTGCGGAATCATCCCAAGGCTTGTGAATTGCAAGCTATGGATTAAGGGAAGCATTCATCAGCTTCCAATAGCTTACACGTGACACACTGTGGTGGGTACTGCTTCGAGGAAAGGTGAACTACACTGTTCAAATCACCTGTGACGCGAACAGTGGGGCTCGGGACTTGAGTTGGACCTGAAAGTCTCTGATACAGGAACAGAATCAACTGGATCAAGGAAGCAGCAAGTCAATTAGTTCTGTACATGTTTGCCAATCTTCAAGCAAAAATCATGGAGAAACCGAGTGCAGACCTCACACCGAAACCTAAAGAAAGTGGAATACATCTTAGAACATCTTAGAACGTGTTAGCGCCATATGTATATATACATAATATATATATAATATATATAATATATATATATATAATATATATATATATACATAATATATATATATATATATATGTATATATATACATAATATATATGTATATATATACACATAATATATATATATACATAATATATATGTTATATATACACACAAGTCACCACACACACATACATATATAAACATATATACATATATACATATACATATCATATCATATCATATATTACATTACATTATATTATATTATATTGTATTATATTTTATTATATTATATTATTATATTAATATTATATTATATAGTAATAATATAACATAATATAATATAATATGATATGATGTTTTATTGTATTATATTTTGTTATGTTATGTTATATTTTGTTATATTATATGTATATTACACATATATTTTATGTATATTACATGTATATTACATGTATATTATATGTATTTTTTAAATGTATTTTATATGTATTTTATATGTATATTGTATGTATATTATATGTATATTTTATGTATCTTATATGTTTATTATATGTATATTATATGTATTTTTTAAATGTATTTTATATGTATATTATATGTATATAAATGGGATCCCCATATATATGTATATATAACGTATAAATATACATATAATATTATATAGTTTGGGGATCCCCATATAATATATATATATATACACATAATATTATCTGTATATAACGTATAAATTCCAAACACACACACATATATATATATATATATTTATGAAACTGAAGACATGTGCAACAAGGCTCTACGGGTTCGCCCTGCACGAGGGAATCGCCTGGCTAATGGAGGATCAGGCACACAGACGGAGCACTAGCGCAATCGCCTTTCTGTGACAATCATGCTGTTGTGTTGTCGATGTTTGTCGATGTTTATCCATGTTTGTCGATGCTTGTCGCATGTATTAAGGGGAAGAGATTTTCACAGTGATTGCACGTGCGCTCCTTACCACTGTCATCTTCTACTGCCATCCTCTACTGCCATTCTGCCTTTCATGTGCAATCATCTGCTTGAGCCCAATCTGAAGTTTCCCAGGTCTCACGGAAGAACGTCGTCGCTTGATCAAGGATGAACTGTTCGGAAGAGAAGGTCAGGGATGTCAGGGCTCAGGACAAAAATGTAGAGCTAACTGATGAAGGAATGATGAAGGGCCGAAGGGCACGTTGGAATCTGCCGTGCGTTCAGGTGATACCGACTTCATCTCGAAAAGACTGTGGAAAAAGTACATCAAGTCCTTGGTAGGGACCTCAAATTTTGTCAAGAATTTTGCCAGCCTCGATTTGCAAAAGGGACATATATTTTTGTTCTTACTATGAATCATAAATTATCCATCCGTGCATATATTTGGAACAAAGGGTGCAAGCAAGATCGAGTAAGATGCCTTTGTAATCCTTGTAGGTCATTGTATTTTTTTTCAATTTTTCCAAAATAGCAGTTATTCGAATTTGCCCTGAGCAAGGTCAGTGACCTGGGCAGGTCATTTGAATCCTTGGGATTTCCTGGTGGCAAGCGTCAGTTCAAGGCTCCCCTTCACCTTACTGAGTTTTGCTCCAATCATATGCAACCTCTGACGCTATCTCAAGCTTCTTCCTTTTCCCACCCACAGTTGTCCTTTGTGCAAGCTGTTCAGATTTGTTCAGATTTGTTCAGATTTGTTCAGCATGTTCAGCTTTTCTCTGGCTTCTGCTTTCAGAGGCCACAATGACCCGCAAACTCCGGGAAACTGGAGATGAAGCGATAGCAACTTGGCCAGAAAGAGAACCCCAAATTGAATCAAATCGAAACCTCTGTCACAAGCGGAACAGAGGGATTATCTCAGTTGTCTTCTGTAGATGGAAACTTGATTTTACATGATTTTACCGTTTTACATCGTTTTACCATGTGTAAAATCTGCAGACAAGGCAACTCTCAAAAAAGAGTTCTGCCCAGGTTGCAGTCAGGCAGACAGAAGATGCTGCAGCTGCGATAGCTGATCAGCTTCGAGCCACTGGTGTCCACGGCTTAAGCCACGGCTTAAGGCTGCTTCACAATGGCAACGTTTTTTTGTTTGATGATTTTGATGCCCCGTAGAAAAACTTGGGCCATCTTGGGCCATTGGGAGAAGAGCACAGTTCTGTGACTTGAGAACTGACGTGGTACAGTATGCTGACATGGTACTCTGACATCTGAGGCATTGGCACAAGAACTCGAAGCAATGGAAGACAGGACATTCTCCGGTGTGCTAGGAACTCAGGGAGGGCAGATTGAATATGATGGAGCACTTTTTGCTGCTGAGTTTGAATGTATTGAATACAACACATGCAAAATGAATACTAAAGAGGTCTCCAAGCCTACATACATTACACATAACTGGCAGATATCCATTCAGTAGACAATGTCAAAAACTGTTCGCATTCTCCACTAATTCTTTGATCTCAAACTCGTCTCGAACTCCGAGTAGTGCGTTGCTCACGCGTTGCTCACGCACTCACTCTCTCACCCACTCGCTCACTCCTTCACTCATTCCAGCATATTCCAGCTGTTGCTCATGCTTCGAGCATCTTTGAGCTGTCGCTCAGATCTCAGGCCGAAGCTCTTCGACTTTGTGACGCTCAGCCCCGATGCGCAGGACTCCTGGGGGCCGCTGCGAAACGGAGTGAAGACCTCAGATGACACATGTTAAATAATGTTAAATACATGTTTACCATCGTTTACCTCTTAATTGTTATTTTGTGATATTTTGTGCTGTGCCATTTTGCCAGCAAATGTCTTGTTTGTCATTGTTTTGATGTCTTGTCTTTTCATTCTGCAGAGTTGTGGTACCCTTTCTTACCTTGCATTCACGCTTTGCATTGTAATGTAAGGATCTGTGTGTATACATGTATCAAGTTTCCAGCAAATGCCAGCAAATGCTGAGCAAGGTTCAGGTGTTCTGCGGGCTCATCCCCATGACAATTGACGAACGTCCAACAAAATGACAACAATTGTCAAGAGTGGTCACTGTCACTGACACATACTGACACTATTGTTCGATATTTCTATATTGGACCCCAAGAAGATGCTTCCAATACACCAAATACACCGGCTTGGCCTTCTTCCTTTTGGGACACTAGCATCAGTACACTTCAACTGATTTCCTTGGGTCTTGCACTCTCCATCTTAGATATTATTGTGGTGATTTGTGGTGCCTGTATCACCTTGAATCTTCGTATTTTGTCTCATTATGCCCTTCGTTCTTTTAAAGTACATTTGCTTCTCTGCTTCTCGGATTCATGGGTATGAAATGACCTTGCAAGTGACTTGGTCTGATTGCTACAGTACACTGTTTCCAATGTAGTTAATCATTTTCATGCGCAGTTTCGAGAGAGTTTGTGTTCGCATGTGCACTCTTGCTATGACCACAATGGGGAAGTCTCAGGCGACTGGCGAAATTGGCACGATCGACAACTATGGTGATCGCCTCATGAACTGGATCTCTGAACATGACTTGTTTGAAGCTCCGCTCCGTCGCTCCGTTGAACTTTGAACCAACGGTAAGGCGAAGCCTTGGTGTACATCCCAAGTCGAAACGAGGCTGGCAAATAAAAGTTCAAACTGGCAATAATAATCACGCACACCTGGCTGGATGATATGTTCTTTTCGCAATCTTGGCAGGTTCAGAACGTTCACTGGTATAGTTTTCGAGATATTATTTTGGCAACGAAGGGTGGCAAAGAGGCGGGGCGTGACCATAGTTGCTTGTTGCCCAACTCAAATCTTCAAAGACTGCGTTCCGAGAATTCAACTGCATGACCTGCATGACTGTGCTTGCTTTGACCGTTTGGAGGTGGCTACAATGACGACGGAGGCATGCAGTCTACACACACAGAGAGATTCCACTGCCGGCATGCATGTTGCATAAAGCGCTTCATGATTTATGGGAATTGATTCGGAATTCATACATGTCCATGAATATTCATGATATCTTATGTTGTGTCCCTGGAGTGTAGGAATGGCAGCAAATGCCCTCTGTCCGTGAGATCCTCAGCAGTTTGGGTTTGTGTTTCACAGCGTTTCTTCGATTCCAGTGCCAGTCAGGTGCAAACTACGTTGCCCTGGAGCCGTGAGCTGCTGAGGATTTTCCACCCATTGGAGTTTTCCTTTGGTCTTTGTTCCCACTCAAAACGGATTGGAATTACAAGGCGTCTTTAGCTCTCCGACAAATCCATTTACTCTCCATGATTTCAACGTAGTACAAACAACTTCTGCTATTTATCATAGAAGTGTATGCGAAGCTTGTGACCTTTGCAGTGAGCACAACCTAAAGAAATTCGGTACAGCTATGGCATCCAAGCTCTTCTCTTTCGATTTCATTTGTATTAGTATCATATTAAATTCATATATAGTATTAAAATATTGTATTGAAATCGACACCTTGTACCGTCTTATGCCCATCCAGTCTATGTGCACACAATTGATATTGACATTTTGTGAAACTGAGATGCAGCGCCGGGCGTCAGTCTCCATCAGCCTCTATCAGTCTCCTTCGTTCGGCTTAGTTCAGCTTCGGCACGCCAAGTTGGGTTCAGGCCTGGGCCACCTCCGAGTCCGATTCGGCCAGGGAATCAGTGGGCTGCTCGAGGTCGCAGGAGGCTCAGGATGGAGACACTGTGTCCAGAGACGTCGAGAGGATGTTGGAGGTTAAGTTACCAAGACAGACAGAGGCTAGCAGAGGTTGATAGAGGTCAAATTTGCTCAATGACATAATATTAAAACAGAATCTGTGAGAAACGTGCTGCTTTCTGCAGCTGCAGCGTGGAAGAGCCAAGGCCTCGATGCTCGCAACTTGCAGCTGGATTTGGAGGGTGAAGGCTCCTACACGCAGTTCTGTGCTGAACAATGTACTCAGATAAAAACAAAGAGGCGGTGCCTTTGTTTTAGCACAAATACTCGCCCATGCAAGTTTGTAGTTTTTACAACGCCAACGCATAGTCGCGTTACCATCTAAAAGATGTAAAAGCAGTAGAATGAGGCAATTTGCGAATTCGAAGAGTTTTTTGCGCACAGAACGAATGTTGTCCCTTCAAAAAATCCCAAAACATCCCAAACATGACAAGTTATCTCGCATAGTGACACACCGTGTTGCACAATCTTGTCAATCCAAGCGACAGGCGGGCGGTCTGTTGCCTATGCAGATGCGAGCCTCGTGATTGAGGAGGGCCAGGCAAGAGATCGAAATCGATCCACGCCCATTCCGTCCCCCATTGTTCAAACTTATTCCGGAGAGCAACGGCCATGTGGCAATCTTGTTGTATTTTTTCATGATGTATCCAACTCTGAATCCAGCCTTCATCGATCAAGATGTATCAACCTCGTTCAACTCTCAAATCTTTGGCAGGTGCCAGAACTCCAAGGCACGTGGCGAGCGGAAGATGGATCCCATGGCACATTCGAAGGACTGAAGGCCTGACCGCTTGGAGTTAAGAGGTGTTGCCTGCTCTGCTCGGCCAACAGTTTCACAGGGTTTTCACGGGATTTTGTAAATGTCGCGAAGCAAGGAGGCCAATGGTGACCAGTGAAGAAGTTCCAGTCATGACTGAACTTGTTCTGGCCGACATTCTATCACGTTCGTCCTCTTTTGTTTTGGTGATTGCTTCTCTCTTTCTGTTTGCATGGATAAATGGGGGACTACAGCACGGCGAGCGTTAAGAGCCACTCTTACTAGATCCCCCAAATATGTGCACTGCATTTGCATGATTGCAAGGTGCTTCTCAAATGAACCAGATCTGTTTGGTTCCTGCTGGCCAAATACCTGTTTGGATGGAGCAAGCCCACATCCATACTTCGATGGCCCAATTTAGCAAATTGTTCTGGTGAGATAATTAGAGATATTAGAGGCTGCAAAGACATAAAAAGACCATGTCATTTTGCAGGGGCGTTTGAGAGCGTATGTATGTCTACGTGTGCGTTTGCGTTGAAAAGGTGGGGGTTGGGCGCAAGTTTCTTGAGCCAGGTCTGTCGCGACTCACGCATGGGTGGAGTATGGCGATTTGAGATCCAGGCAGAAGGAACAGCGCCTCAAAAAGGAAGATCGCCTCGGAGCAGTGAGAGTGACATGGATAGACCAGGATCAATCCATGATCATATTTCTTAGATTTTCTTAGTACATGTATACAACATGGACACAAAAGTCATCATGGGCTCTGGAGAGAACCTGTTCTGAAATTGTGCAGGCTGGAGGAGACCCAATTGAGCATGCATGGAATGCCTGGCTCACTGCTCATCCAGTCTGGCTCCCAAAGACTCCCGACAGTCCTCTTCGTACTTCCAGCACAATGCTACTTGTACCAGATAATCTTGCTACGTAGGAGATGCGTCAATTCCTTTTTGAGATCATTGTGGAAAGTTCAGAAGCAATATGAAGCAATCTTTATTTTTTTTGGTATTCTTTTCCCAATCCGTTTCAGGCTGACTGCGAGGGTGATGCTCGAGCATCTCATTTGTTGAGAATCACCGGAGCTGCATTGGCCCGGTCCTGAAATATGGCTTGCCTCTACTCCAGCATCATGTCTGAGCGACTTGTTAGTCTGCACTTTCATGATACATTTTGATTCTTTGGCGATTATGACGATTCTGGAATCACTTTCTAGAGCTGGTACTTGCTCTATTCCCAGGATGCCGCTTGATTTGCTTGACTGGGATTCATCTTGAGATGAGCCGTGATATGAGGCTGGCCCTTTCATGAGCGAGAAAGAAACTGTGAGATGCTTGAGCAGCGTTTCGGTGATGTGCTTGTGCTTGCAACAGCTTCTAAGGCTTGAATGCAGATTGAATTGAAGTGCCCATGAATCTTGCTTGCTTCCTCCAAGTTCTCTAAGGTAGAGTGCCATCCAACAATCATGGGAGAGTTCAATTCGCTGACGAGGCACATTTATGTAGCACGAGCATGTCTTGTCCACAAGCCAGGAAAATGTGCAACAAAGTGAAGCTTGTTGTACTTGTGTTGTACTTGTGTTCTGGTTGAAAGGGCAGTTTTCGATGCCAGTTCCAAGATGTTCCAAGCATTCGAACTGCAGTTTTGAATTCAGAACTAATCGTACGGCCTGACCGGCAGCATCCGGCAGCCTAGGTCTCTTCATGTCGAAATGTCCACCGAAGGCTACGCGTACTACCGTACAAAGATGTACAAAGCGTAGATGCAAAAATGAACATATTTGGCACATTTTGGCACGAGAGGTTTCGACGGCTAAATGCTGCGCTCAGTAAATGCTTTGAACCCACTGACTTGTGTTCCTGTTGATCAACCCCTGGATGCACAGGTGAGAAATGGGACGGCATGATCTTCGATGCGGAACTAGGCCAGACATCAGTGGAAGATGAAGATGTGACATGATGTGACACATTGCACATCATTGCACATTCAGTGATGATGATATTAAGATCATCCTTTGTTTGAAAAGGAACTGATGGTGCACTTCGTGGGACCTGGCAGAAAGGAGAACAGCTCCTGCCTCAGTGTTTTGTATACCTTCAGGGTATTCCGTCTCAAGAGATTCTACCATTATTCTACCACATGTACTTTTAACTTGTGGATTCTGTGTTTGGATGTCCCTGCCTATTTGAGATAGGTCGGGACGTTGGATTGCACGACACATCGGGAAGAAGAACACTCAAAGCTGCTTCAAGACCCTGGCTTGGATAACAGCAGATGGTACTGTAACAGCCCCTCATCACACCACACATAAGGAACCCAGATGCGAGATCTTCATTGTCAGTTGGAAGGAAGTCTGATGTGCTCATGCAGCAAGGCCTCAAGTTGATGAAGGTGGCAAGTGGGACGCGAAGGCATGTGTCGTCGGAAGCCTGGAAAAGATTGGAACGGTCATGGTGCTGGAGCATTTCAAAGTGCCGTACAGCAACAGCACAATCTTCAGTCAGTTGTATGATGACTTATGATGTTGTATGATGTTGTATGCGTGTTTCTCAGAAACATTCAGAAACGATCCAAATTTGGATGTTTGCACTGGTACAAGACTATGCAAGCATCAGGTCAAGACAAACCTCCAGATGCCAAGTCCTGATTTGTGATACCGCGACAGCAATGGTACAACACTTGTGCAAAGATGTGCAAAGAACTCTTCAGCTTGGATTTGGTTGCAAAGATTTGCAAAGTGTGTTGACATAAGTTGAAGCTGACTCCTACAATCTCCTACATCTGCATTCACCTGAGGATTTCCACCAGACCACAACCTGGGGACAAAGTCAAGCTTTCCAAGGCACTTTGTCGTTGTGGAGCTATAGATTCATACGGAGTCTACAGTACCATTTCCAGGTACTCCTGGATCTAGTGAATCTACTGACATGTGACCCGAGCCGCATCGCACAAGGGGGTACATGGTAACACCATGGTAACACCATGGTAACACTGGTAAGTGAAATCGCTACCTGCAGAGGCTTACAAGCAATTTGATGGCGAAGATGGATGCTTGAAGCCAGGCAAGGCAGGTTGACATTTATGACCTCAAAGAACTACACCCAAAGTCATGGTTTTTGTGGAAACACACACTCCTAAATTCAGATTGTTGGAATATTGTAAGTTGGTGATGAAAGTCTACAAGTCATCGTATTTTGGGAAACATTTACATAGCCTTTTTTCATCTTTTTTCAACATTTGATCCCTTTTGCATTTGATGCCCACATACACGCGCGCACACACACACAATGGATCATAGAATCATAGTTGTCTACACCTGAATAAGCCGGTTGGTTCATTCAGGTGTGTCATGTGCTTGAAGCTTGCATAATTTCGGGTCTCATATTCGCACACAGCCAACGCGAACATGCCTTTATATGCCTTTATCATTATATCAGAAACAGATAGCCCGCGCTTTAGAGATGTTCAAGGTTTAGGAAGTTTAGGATAGCAAGGCTCTGCACTTCCGGTATCTCCAGCATTCTCCAGCATTCTCCAGCATTCTCCAGCTCAAGTAGAGGTCCAGGTTCTAAAACTGCTACTGGCACAGGACATCGATCCTGCCAGGACATGAAAAGGAACTTTGGTCCCCAAATCAGAAACAAGTGTGAAATTTGTTTGGTACAGTGAGCAGAATTGTGCAAAGGAGCCTCCTGCAAAGGAGCCTCCATGCACTAGCCATAGACTAGTCTTAAGTAACCGATTTCATGCTCCTTTCATACAGTTCGCATCAGTTCGCTGCCAGCGCCAAGTTCGCTGCCAACGCCATAACTCTTGGCCAGGTCAGATTGGTACACTTGTGGAAGACGACCGCTTGGGGCTTATGCTGTGAACGCATAGTGAGGGACTGTCAAAAGTCGTCTGGATCGAAGCAGTCAGCACAAGCAAGGGACCGCAGCCCGCCGAAACGTGCAACACATGGCCAGGTAGGATCATGCAGGCCCACGCATACACATTCACGCAGCGATAATTTCACCAAGAGAATCACCGCATCGCCAGTGAAATTCATAAATAATGCACATGCCGTTTCCACGGGCGTTTCTACTTCAAATAGTGCGCGAGAGCAAGCAGATGCTGAGACTGAGAGGCTCTGACAGATGATGTGCCAGAGGACATTCCGAAATCGGACGCCCCCGCCAAGGCACCTCATGTCCTTTCCTTGTTGAAGGGCCCAATGGAATGTCCCACTGGTACAACGATGGAGCTCTTGTGGCTGGAAACTCAATGTGTATCTGACATCTTCTGACGGATGCCATGTGACACTGAAATGTAGTGTTGGGAATGCACAAGCAACCAAGATCTGTGTCAATGTCCATTGCATCGCACTAACATGTTTTTTTTTACCTTTCCCAGGTGGTGAACAAAGAAGACAAAGAGCTCTTGACTCCACTTGGAGACATGCAGCAAGCTTGGAGAAAGCATGCAGAGCAGATGTGTAATAGCTGTTGCTTGCCCTTTTTTGGGTGGCAACCAAAGCAGAAATCGTATTCTGCGAAACATATGCATTTTTCATCATTTTCTTCGTGCATTATTCTGCTGCAGATTCGTTGATCGGAGGTTTGAAGGTGTTGCTTTGCTTCGTTTCCCAGTTCGCCCAGCTCTGAGACCGACCAATACAGTAAAAAGAGGCCCTCTTTCAGGTTGGCCGCCCATTTAGAGTAACTTGAGATACTTTGAGCAGAATTCAACTTTTGGAGCTCAGGTGAAGGGCTTTGGTATGCAGAGTTGGAGGTGAGCAAACTTGGCAAGTGGCAGTCTGAGTGTGACAGACGTTTGATCCACATCGACCGCTTCCCGAAGCGGGATTCTGTCAAAGCATCCCGGAAGTCGTTGAGCCTTTGCGGCTACCTTGATTTTTTTCTGCTGTTTTTGATTGGACTTGTCAACGGAATCCAAGCAGATGATTCAGTGATACTGTACTACTGCTGTCTGTCTGTATCCAATGCCAACTTCGTGAAAGACCGCACTGCTTGTGAAGCCTTCCTCCTCATTGCTTGTCCCTCCACAGTTGTTGCAAACATTTCTTGCAGTAAGGTCTCAGCCTTGCGTTGGATGGGGGTTGCAGTGCCATTGCCGCACGGAGATTCTCACATTTTTAGGTTCTAACTCGTTACATGTGTGGTTTGAGTTCCTCTCATACTTCGCAGCATCCGGCGTTGCAAATCTTAAGACTTGACTAACATCGGTTGGCTTGAAATTTTCAATGTATGTCCCTTACAGCCACCATCAGCCACTGTATTCAGGAAGAAAGGTTCTCCGAAAATCATTCGTATAATGGCCATCGGTGGTAAAAGCGCTGCTTCTTGGCGGCGTTTTGTTTTGTCAGCGTTTGCTCGGTGCACTGCAACTCTGTTGCACTTTTGATTCTCCAAATTTGTATGAGCTCAATGAGCTCCTGTTTCGTTGCAAGCACATGTAAGCTGAGGTTAAGCTGGACATGGGCTGCTCGGATTCAACAGATACACATATGAAATCATTTGAAATTTGAATTACTGTATTAAATGTATAATATAAATAAATAAATGAATAAATAAATAAAATTGAATAAATAAATAATAAATAATTAAATAAATAATAAATAAATAGATACATGCAGTAAATAAATAAATAAATTCTATTAAATAAATATTATATATATATGTATATATATATGTATATATGTAATATATGCACATTATATTATATCTGGTCGTGCACATATATCCGTGTGTAAATGTATATATATATATACTGCAGTCCCTACTGACATGGCACATTCAGTTGGAGGATGCTTTATGCACCCGTGGGGTTTTGGGTTCAAGCTGGTTGTGACCCCCCTCATCCTGTGGGACCGAGTGGGGGGGGTTTGGCCTCCTGTGGGAGAGAGCACACCTCCTGAGGGAGGGTAGTTTGAATGGCCGGTCCCTGGGTGTTTCCAAAGGACAATCAAGCATCCAGGAGCTCGAGCTTCAGAAGGGACAGCTCTCGGAATGTCAGCTGTATAAGGGAGACCTGATGAAGCGGCGCTGGCGGTTGATCCACCTGAGGGTGCGAATGTTGAACAAAGGTTGAAGGACCTACGCCGTGAAGTAGGAAAAGAGAAAGGTGAGAAGAAACACAAGCAGAAAGGAACGGGCTCTGAGAAGGAAAAGCCCGCCAAGAAGAAGAGGAGCCCTGCCGCGGCAGAGAAGCCACCTGTGGTTTGGGAGAGAAAAGCAGGCCGAGCAGCACGATGGCTCGGGCTCTTCTGCTAGTCTTCACGGCCTGTTATTCCAGCTGCTGTTTTGGTGGTTGGCGTGCCAAGTGGACGTGCTTGATCACCAATGATGAAGGGATTTACAGGGCGGTCCATCGGCCACACTGTCCTGGTCACTCATGGCTGAAGCCCTACGTGAGGGGCTGCGGTTTGACACTGAGGATGAAGCAGAATACCCGTGGGAGTTCTGCACCACCTACGCATTGCGCGTGGCCATGGGCCGAAGGACACCCCGGCCTGTGGGCTTGGTTGAGCGAGACCACCTTCTATTCGGCAGTGAAGCGGGCCACCAAGGGTCTGGCCACGGCTGTCAATGACATGTTGAAGTTGAAGGGGATGCGGCCGGGACATGAAGCCCAACACCTGGCTTCGCTGTTCCGCTGTTGAGGCAAGTTTCCACCCGTGGGTGTGACATAAAAAATTTGGTCTGGCGCACTTTGGTGGCTTACAAACGGCACCAACCTCAGCACATCAACACGCTGGAGGCTGGAGGTGTCAGCCTTTTTGGTGGAGATTCGGAGAAGAGCCCGGGATGAGCCCGGGTTCCGCAGATGGTGGGAGCCCGTCTCATCAACATCACAGATTCACAAGTTACGTTTCACTGCCTTACAAACGGTCGGAGCCCCTTCGCCAAACTCAATCGCCTGGTTCGTCGCATTGCCGCGTTGCAGCGAATCTCACCCTCTTCCACGTCTGGACCATCAGCAAGTGGAATTTTGCGGACTACCGGAGCCGCAAGTTCGAGACCTCTTGATGGCAAAAAAGCAACACTTAAAATCTTTGGGGGTGAGACGACGGACCATTCAGTTATACAGGCGAGGAGTTTCACTCTTTTTTGATTTCTCGGATTCATGCATCAGCCAATTCCTGCCACCTATGCTGAGCTGGACTATTCAGGGCGGAATACATCAATCACCTTTTTCAAGAAGGTGAAGCCATCAGTCGGGCAGGATGGCTGTTGAGTGGCATGCGCCGTTTCTATCCGCGGGTAAGAAAAGAGTTGTGCCTAGCCCAGCACTGGTATACAAACTGGACACATCCGAGCGGTTCCAATGCCTTGGAAGCTGCTCCAGGCCCTTGTCGGGCTATGCTGGAAGGAAAAATGGTGGCATTTATTAGGCTTATGCCTTCTGTTAGGTTCCGCTTTCTTCTTGCGTACCCAAGAGGTGTTGTGCCTCAAAGCTGAAGACATTGAGGTCAGCCCGGCCACGGGCTCTTTGGTAGTACGGCTCAAGCGTACCAAAGCCTCTAAGCAGCACCTTCAGACACTCACCCTCGAGCATCCTAAGGTGGCAAACCTGACAGCAATTGCTTTGGCTGGACTTTCCAGCCCTGGCTGTGGCCATGGTCACCCTCCTTTTTTCGGCGTTGTTTCACTTCCCTTTGCGATTTCTTCTTTCTTTCCTCCTTGGGATTTGTCCCATAATCTCTTCGAAGAGGAGGTGCAACCCATTTTTACATGGTGCTTAAGTCCTTAGACTTCGTGATGGTCCAGGGACGTTGGGAAGATCGACGAACGTGCCGTGTTTATCTGGATGATGCCCGCGCTATGCTGGTCAATTTCTCCCTTCCGGATGAAGCCGTGAAACTTTTGAGGACCTTTAAATCTTTTTTGTGACAGATCGCTACGCAAATGGGGCAAAAGCGGGCCGGTTGTGTCTTTTCCTCTTTCATATTCTTTTGCCTGGGGGTTGGGCAGGTTGTGGCAGTGACCGCACTTCACCTAACACGGGTGGCCACCTGTGGGTGCGTGTCTAGTGGTGCGTGTTGCTACAGCCGTGTGAATTTCGCAACGGCACCACAACCTAGAACACCTGCCGGGTTGTGTGGGGACAAACCGGGCGCGACCTGGTGCATAAATAATTTTATAAATATATATATATATAGGTACCGTATGTATATATATATATATAATAGATACATATTCATACTCATGCAGCATGGAACTTGGGAGCAAAAATGCCAGGCGAAGGAGCCCCTCCCAGGAAAAAGGACAAAGAGTCCAAAGATGGCGAGGGGAAAGGAAATGGCGATGAAAATGCCGAGGAGAGATTTGGTATTGAAATGTACTGAGGTACTGGTTTACTGGTTTCTTCTAGTCTTGAATCTTCATCGGTGTGATTTATCACGTCTATCAGATTCTATCAGCTAGCTTGAGGAACGCGGTTGGAGTGGGAAAGGGCAGCAGCATTTCACTGTTTGCAACACTTGTAACAGTGTTTTTTTATTAATATTTTATTGAACGCCTTGCAAAGGCATCCAGCAACCACTCTTGCGTGAGCTTCCGACATCTTCTGACAGCAGGAGGGAAAAGATACTGAGGAAGCTGAGGAAGCCCCAAAAAAGGAAAGTGCCCCAGGCGAGAGGGCGGCGCCTCTCATCACCCGACAGAAACCGACATATATTATCAATTATTATCATATTTTCTGACGCCCTTCAAACATATTTAAACATATTTACTGTATATAAAAGTCTTCAAAAGCTCGTCTGCAAGGTGAAGAAGGCGAGAAGGACGAAGGCGAGGGCGCTCAGGAGTGGGCTTTCCACCTTACTTGGATTCAGCTTGGCTTTATGCTGTGCACTGTTGAAACAACTGAGGGATCACATGTGTTGCTTGTGTGTAGTGTCCCATTGCACCACCGTCTCAGCATTGCCGGGATACTTGTATTGCAACATCCTAAGTCAATTGAATTAGCTTTTGTCGCCAGCCGAGTGAAGGACCCAGCTGATGAAGAAGGCCCGGACCAGCCTTATGGAACTGAAGTCATGTAAAATATTGTAAAATGCAAAGAATGCAACTGCCGCATCTACATTCGTCTAGTAGTGTTAGTAGTGTTTACTCATACTTGGATATATTTAAATTATTTGGCCAATCTGGCGCTTCCCAATTTGCAGGTGCCAGCAATTTGGAGGCTGGATCATGTTGGAGGTCATTGAAATTGGATGACCTCAGATTTGTTCTGAATCCGTTCTGCAAAGGAAATCGGTTTGCTGATTCTATCCGCATATGTATATATTTGGTTGGACTCACTCTTATTTTGAGATATTTTGAGCCATTCCAGCCCAGCGCCAGCATACTTGAGAACAGGAAGGAGAAGGAGGCAAACCACCTGATGGTGAAGCAGAAGAAGCAAAAGAAGGCACGTGAAAGCTCCACTTGTCATTTGCTACATACCAGTGTGTGGGATATACCCATCCAATTCAATACCATCAATCGCTTTTCACAAAGATGTGTTTCATTGCAAGATTGGCCCAGACTTTGGATTGCCAGGTGGTGAGGAACGTGAAAAGGAAGAGGCTTGCAAACCGTCTCTGGTTGAGCTTAAAAATTGGCCACCACAAATGATTCAAGCGGATCTTATTGCACCAGTTTGCCGTATTTCGCAATTCTTCATGTCGTTGACAAGGAAGGAGAAGCAGGAGGCAAGGAAGAAGAAGGAGAAGCAAAAGAAGAAGGAGAAGCAAAAGAAGAGGGAGAAGGAGAAGAGGGAGAAGGTGAAGGTGAAGAAAAAGGTGAAAAGAAAGAAGGCAGGGAATGCAGGACATGCAACTGTAGTTTTGCTTGTGGTGTATCGACCTGCCGCTCGCAGTAGTTCTTGGCATTGCTCTAGTTAAAAGCAGCGTTCAGCACCCGCTCTTGTCGTCTTATTCACCATTGTCGTTCTGTAGGGCTTTGTCGATTTGTTGCCGCTGCAGTTCTCTTTCTCGCACACAGCTTTCCTACTTCAGGTGAAGATGGCGAGGACCTGCGCCACTTTTCTTGGTGCATTGACATTGCTTTGGAACATTTGGGAACGCACTTCAGCAATCTTCAGCAGCTGTTCAAGTTCCTTCACCCGTCGTTTATTATTGTGCTGCTTGTCAGCAATTCTACGGTGCATGAGTACTCGTTACATCTATATAATTCTATATATAAATATAATTAAATATATAATAATATATATAGTTACTACATGTTACTACATGCTACTACATGTTACTACATGCTACTACATGTTACTACTTTATAGATCTTTATAGAGGTGCAGAGTGAGGGAACTTGACAACGCCATCAGGACGAGGAAGAATTCAGCGAAGAAGGGCATTGGAAGTATGGGGAGCCCTGATCACAGATATCACAGATATCACAGTCCTACAGCGAAGTCCTACAATGCCCTGCATGTCATAAACACAGAATCTTGATGAATCTTGAAGCACAACACTATACAGATTATACAGCACTCGTATACCGTATATCATTCTCTTAGATTGCCACCTCAGCAAATGTGCATCGCTATTCATCGCAAACTGAACCATGAGGTCTTTTGGCGCTGCCTGGAAGGAAGGTGATGTCATTGGGATTTTATTTTCTGCCAAGGACCTTGATTTCCACTGTCTTCACTTGACCTCAACAAACCTGCGTATGACAAAACGCCAGTGACGCAGTGTAAAGCACCATATATAAGCACCATATCACTACATATCACAGTAATTAGAACGAGCAGAACGAGCCTGGCAGCTTGGATGTTTTGGTTTGCTCTTGCACGCGACAGTGCAACATAGTGCAACGGATGCCGACAGATTGTGACTGAGTCCACACAGGATGGAGCCTGCAAAATGTCTTTCTCCTTAAATGGCTCATTTGCTGCCCCGATGGGAGAGGCAACAGCGGCAACAGTTGGTTTTGCTGGCGGGTAGAGCAAAGTGTCAACAATGCGACAATATCTAACATGCAGCATTTTTATTATTTTTTACTCTTTTTGGATCTTTTTGCAAATTCCAGAGTCGTGCCCAACATGTCTCTGCAATTATGCCTCGTTTTCAATCTGATCTTCAGGCCTTCTCCATGGATATTGACGAGGACGCACTGAGCTCATCCATTTGTTTTTTCCAGCGGCTCTTCCCTCATCTTCACTCGTGCCTGCCGCATTTTTATGCATTTTTTAGATTCCTCCAGGACTCAGCATTCTCGCTGGTTCTTGCTTCCGGTGATGAAGGACAGAAGACAATGGAACAACGATAGTGTTCTGTGAGTTGTGCTTCGTTTTGCTATGCTATAAGTGCAGAGAGGGTGTGTTAATTTGGGTGTCGCCCACGGCGAGGGGAAATTCAAGTGAACTTTGGCCAACGTCTCTTCCAGACCACTCCCAAACTGGAAGCTCGGAAGCGGATAAGATTGGATAAGATTGGAAGAGATTCCATCTTTAGTTTGTAGAATCTTTCGAGCAAGAGTTGCCGATCCCATGTGTTTGACACAGTAGTGAGGATGAGTCAGGCTGAGGGCGAGTGACACTCTCGACACTCTCAAAGTCTAAGGAAGAGGATGGTGTGGTGCGTGGACTTGGAGAGGCAAGCGACGCAGCTTTTGCAGTTCCAGGTGTGACTCCGTGCTTTTCATTTGAGGCAATGAAGATGCGGCCAGCTTGGAAAGTCCAGCTTCCTAAAGGGGTCAAGGCAGCCTGCGACAACCAAAACACACTGGTAGTCGAGAGAACGAGACTACGAGTTCAGATAGTACTGATAGTACTGTAGTATATAGATGATATAGATGGACGATGGATATAGTAGGTCAATATGCAGATGATTGCAGATGTACGTATACATACGCATACTTATAATAAGTTATATACGTGACGTGAATGCAAAAATCAATTAGAACTCGGTTCAGCTGTGCCCTTTGCTTCAGCCCATAGTACTGTCAGGCCTGGCCAGTCTTCGAAGAGCCATCGAGAACTTCAAAGGGTCGCAAGCCATTGGAGGAACTAAACAAGCTATCTATATCTATCAATGGCTATCAGTGGCTCTCAACGAATGTCGCATGAGTCACATAGTGACATAGTGATACATGGTGAATGTCACCACCCAGTGAAGGTCCATTGATGTCGATAAGCCATTCAGTTTGAATTTTGGCGATGGATTCACATTGACAAACCCTGGCGAGGACAAAGTTGAAGTTGACCAATTACACTCTGCCTCTGACAACTGGGTACAGCTGATGGAAGGTTCTTTGCACTTTGCAGATTGCACTCGTGAGTGTCATTTCAAAGCTGCAAGTGTGAAACAGTGAAACTTGTGCTTCAGGCTGGGTGCAAACAAGAATGCTGGTTGCTGGAACAGAGTATGAAGGTCTCAAGCCTGAACCCAAGTAGAACAGCCACTTCTGTAGCACAGCAATCCTTGCATCGTTTGTGAAGGCTTTCTGAAGGCTTCTTGAAGGGGTCCTTGCAAGTCTGAAAAGTAAGGTTGCGACCGCCTTGGAGTCCAGTAGATCCGCCGCGAAAGAAAAAGGAAGCAAGACCCAGCCTGAGATGTGCTAAGGCTTCCAGCGAGTCGCATGAAGGCAATGAATTGATGGCTCCCCCTCTTGAGCTGTTTCCTTGCAGTGACTTTGTGGAACTAGCTAGTCTCTGAATGACTCAGCCCCTCAATCTAGCAGACACCTGAATGAAAGCAGTCATGAACGCTTCTTCGCACAGCCTTCCAGCTCTTATCATCTCTTACAGTGCCCTTTCCTATCAATTCTTCATCATCGTTTTAGAGGTCATGACTTTTTGCCAAGGAAAAAAGCGTCAACAGACCGTCTATGCCACCTTTGACGCTGAGCCAGAATCCAAACCTGCTTGTGCAAGAAGTCATTCTCCACCAGCTGTCGGTCTTTCTCAGCAATAAGACATACTGGACAGTATGATGTGTATGTATATAATATAAGTATAATAATGGATGAATTTTTGATATCAGATTCCGAGAATCAGATGCTGGCAATGATGGACCGTACTATCCAATTTAGTGGTCAGGTGCGTTTGTCTTGCACTAACAACCTTGAGGCAGGTTGATGCAGGTTGTACACCTTACTTGACAATGTTTCACACAAATTCTCTAGAGCACAACAGGGGAGTCGAGATGTCCAGTATCCCGTCAGCCACTCAAAACCCAGGTTTTGTGAGACCCGCAACTGGCAGTTCACAGGCCCAAGCTCCAGCTGGAGACGCTGTCAGTATTTGTCAGTACCGTACTGATCTGATCTGTACTTAATCCTGTCATTCTCCTGCATTTTGTGATAGTGCTGTGATGAGTGCTTGTTCCATCGTGCTTTTATCATCTTTTATCGTTCTGTATTTGTTCCCTCTCGTTCCTCACGTTGACCCCACGAGTCAAGCCTTTGCTCTGGGGAACCCTGCAGGTAATGATCTTGCAGTCGCTCAAGGGGGGCTTGCGGCTGAGTCTCGAGAACTGCACGGCATTTTGTCCCGGTGGTCTCGACACGACGTGATTATCGCGCTGAGACTTTGTCTTTTAAGATGGCTCAGGAATGCTAGGAGATTCTGGTAGAACGGCTTGATTCCTGCATTTTTAACGGTTCGACTTTCCAGGCCAGACCTTTTGGTAAGTGCGGAGGCTGCGAGCAATGGCCCCAGACCTGTCGTTTGTGATTTTCAGGCTCTACATTCCATTCTTTCCGAGGTAATGGAATCCTCCGCTGGCTGCTGAAAATAGAGGAGGTGTTGAAGTTGAAATGGTTCTCTTTGGCTTGGTAGTTGACGTAGTTGCAAGTCGCTGCCAAAGATTGACAGATTTGACAGTCACAAATGAATTTGCACTTTTGAAGGGCAACGATGCGGTGGAGGTAGGCATTGTGCCTGTCAGCGAAGTTGAGGACAATTTCAACGGCATTTTGTGATCAATTTCGTACAGCTTACAATATCTTACAATCAGCTTACATTTAGTATCATTTTATTGCTGCTGCCTGGTACCTGCTGGCAGCAGTTCTTTTTCCTGGTTTCTATAGTGGTCTTTCTCTTCAAAGATATCCTGGTGCTGCTGGGTTCCAGTGTTGCCAGGGAACATTGCTCGTTCATACTCGTTCATACAAGTGGCAAGCACTGCAAGTATTGCTATAGCAAAGTTACGTGTGCAAAGGAGCCTGGCTACCTCTTCAACACTGGCCAGTGCCCCCCCAAAGTTTCAGCTTTCACTTTATGTTTTGACCATTCTAGCGTAGTCACTTGCCGAAAGTACCACAACTGCTCTGCTTTGCAGGCGTATTCAACTGCTTGGAAAAAGGATGAATTCAGATGACCCCTGAAACATTTGCTGCTTTCCTTTAAATGAGAAGTACTCACTGCTTTCAGAGCCATAGCAAACGAAAATCGATGTTTGCGACTCTCGCGCAACACACCTTTCTGCTTGACGATATTTGACCGGCCTGTGACGGCTGCTCCGCTTTCAGGTGTGGCCTCAAATCCGAAAGTGTCAGCGGAGGTGACGGCGGAGGGGAGCAGAAGTTCATTCCTCAGAACGGGTTCCAAACACATGCCTTGAAAGCACAGTTTAAACATCTTGAAAAATGCTAAACACATGTTTAAGCCTTTAAGCTTAGCCTCATTTTGTTAGAGTAAGACTGCCCAAGCCAGCAAAATCTGGACACATCCACACAATTCTTCCAACTTTATCAGGTTCCTGAGGCTTGCAGAGAGACTATTTGAACCTTCAATTTTCTAGGCCTACATGGCCTATGTACATGAAGTTTGTCGAGATCATTTGCGATGTGGATCGCAAAAAGGCATCGGATGATGCTGGCAGTACCGGAGCATAGTATGTCTTAGCAATTCTTAGTATGATGTCAGAGAAGAAGGTGGGCAACCATGCTCAACTCTTGTGCTAGGCTTCTTTCCATGTCGGGAGCAAAAAGGACAACTTGCAAGAGGCCGGAGTAAAAGCAGACCACAGCTCTGCGAAACGAACAGCTCATTAAGCCAGAACAAATTGCCTATGACAGGTGAAGACTCTTGAGCTACCTTATGATGAGGAAGTAAGGCTTGCGGTGACAGGATGGAGTGGAACGCGCTTGTGCCTCAGGCTGAATGAACAAGAATCTTTGGCATCACAATAATATTCTGGTCGCTTCGCGACGACAACTGCCTGCACGGGAGTGTTAGCTCCGAAGTTCCAATAAAACCATTTATGTTCTATGTTGGGCCTTTGTAGGCTCATGTTGGGGGTATGTTGGGCCCATGTTGGCTCTATGTTGGGCCGTGTTGGGCCCAGGTTGTGCCATGTTGGGACTCTGTTGCATCCTGTTGGGCCTTTATATATTGGCCCTATGGTGAGGCATGTTGGGCCATGTTGGGCCCGTGTTGGGCCGACCTAAATCCTTCCTGAAAAAATACAGGATTCTAGAGCAATAACTGCCCCCCCAATTTAAAGCTTAATAGCCATTGCAATTGCTTCCGGTCAAATGCGTGGACGCAAAAAAACGCTTGGGCACCTTTGGTGCGGGCCTTTTTTTTTTGTGAATGCAGCGCCGCAGTGACAGCGAATACTTTGTGGTGGTAGAGATGTCAATGTCGATGTGCTCCCAGTGTGAGGCATTCAGCTGACATACTTACTGTATCTTACTGTATCTTACTGTACATAACAGTGTTCGTTGTCATCCATCGTCGTCATCTCCGTCATCTCCGTCTTCTGCGTCGTCGTCGTCGTCCTCCTCCTCCTCCTCATCATCATCATCATCGTCATCATCCTCGTCATCATCATCACCATCACCATTATCATCACCATCACCAATATCATCACCATCACCGTCATCACCATCATCACCACCACCATCACCAGCATGAATCAGCATGATCATCACTATCCTCACTATCATGACCAGGACAACGGACAACGACCATGACCATCATCATCGCGACCCGTTGCTGTCATCATGTTAGCATCCCTCATTGTCATATTGTTTCATACTTGTTTCCTTTCCAACAGCATTACCCTAAGCGTCCAAACCCTGAAAAAAATGAAAAAATGTTGGGTCTACGCATGAACCTCGGGTTTTCTGGTGATTTGGCGAAATGCCTGGAGTTTTGATCAAAACCTCAGGTTTCCCACAAAATGTTTGAATGCCACGAGCCGCAGGTTCTTTCTAAGACCAGTTTTCACCAGGATATACTAGGATAATGCGGCACTATCCATCATGAGTTCAAACGGTTTGCTATGTAAAAGAATCAGTGTCTACTTGTCTCCGAAACATCTGAACATCTACCATCCCCCCCACTGGTTGCCTATTTAATATTTTCTTGGTTTGTTGCCTTTGAAACAAAATAAAATAAAAGGATTGGGCGGGGTATTCAGGCCTAGCACACCCTTGACAAACCTCCCATGACAAACTGACAAACCCATGATAACCCGTGGTTATCACCAAAATACATTGTGTTTTCCAAAAAACCTCGGGTTTGCCTAACCCGTGACGAACCCGTGACAAACCCATGACAACCCGTGACATGGGTTTAAACCCTCCTCGAATGATCAAACCAAGTGCATCCATTTTGTTTTTCAGTGCGACACTTATTCCACAAAATCAAGTTTTAAAAGAATATGCGAATTTTCTGGGCTGCAACTCAGAATCATCCCTTGCCATATTTGCCAGGTCCCCTCTATAGTCCTCTATTAGATGGAGTGCCTTTATGGTTCTAAGGTTTTGTCGTAAATGAGGCATGTGAGGCAAACCGCACTTAGAGGGCCGAAACCAAAACCTGGGCCGCTTTGCCAAAGCATCTCGCGCAACTCAGCTGCCAACACGCTACAATAGGATAACTATGGATAACTCGGGCACATGTGACTGGTCCTTGGATCTGACGCTACGTGCAACACACAAAGATGCGAACCGGACGCGTTTGCGCTGCACCCTGAGATTTGAATAGATTTGAAACACATGGACCACATGGATATATTAAGAAACATTGTGAAACACCCGGCATTCCAAGGAGTTCGCCTGGAGCCTCCGCAGAAGTGGATGGGAGGCCAACGTTGTTGAATGCACAATCAAGTGCGGGACATTGCGAAGGGGTTCAGACAGAAAACGATTGATGATGTCCTGCCAAAAAATGGTGCCATACTTTGCCAATCCTTTGCATTATGAATTATGAAGGACCTTCGTTCTTTGACAGCCATAGGGCAAATACTGAGCCAAATGGATTGAAGGTTTCTTTGTATTTTCTATTGTCGATGTCGATGTCATTTCAATTTCAAGGTGACGACTCCGATTCTGACTCTGACTCCAACGGAGAGGAGGTTTGGAAGCGCAGTGTTGTTTGATCTTATTGCAACATGGTACCAGGCAATACAGGCAGTTTTTGTTGGCAACTTGCAAGATCCTTATTCCATGCCCCGCAGGACGATCGATTCTCCAATACTTGTGGAAACGTGGCCTTGTGCTCAATGTGCAAACATAAGTTCAAACTTCAAAGAAGGGTTATCTCAAAGGGCAAATGCTTGCTGGTGGCAACGCAGCGTAATGCATCCAGATGCATCCAGAATAGCCGACAAGCACAAGCTGTTTGGTGCCTTTGTGATTCACACTTTCTGTGATTTTAGCATTGACATTGAAAGACAACTTACAGTATGTCAAACATGATCTGCACACAGTAGGATACAAAGTTGAAGTCAAGTAGCGCCCTCGGGAAGGTACACTTCCAGTCTTGGGACTCAATTTTCTTGACAGGAACTTGCCATGAAGAACAACACCAATACTGCTAATACTGTAGCAGTCGGCAGTCACAAAAGATCACAAAACCAACCTTGACATGGCAAATCACAGGAAACATGCAACCGGTGCTAACTAGCGATCCCCTTGATTTGTGCCGGCGTGTGCTGGTGAAAACCACAAGTGGTGACTCAACACAGACACTGCAACGCCCCTCCAAAATGAAGCTGCCTAGACATGTAAACTGGATAAAACATGATAAAACCATATGGACCATAGGTAAATCGTCTGTAGATGGGTAGAGGTAAGGCAGGTCGAAGTGGATCGAATCAAGTGGAGCAGGGCATGATTTCCATGTTCTGAACAAGTGCCGAATGCCAAAGCAAAGGGCCCAAGGCAGGTCGCCAAGAGCGACAATGTTCGAAAAAATCAAAACATTAAAGCACACTACAATATATACGTATAATTACGTATATATATATATATATATGCATACATATTGTATAGGAAATATGAATTAACCAATATCAACCATGACTATCACCATTTCTGTTCTGGACTACGCGAGTCACTTGTCCCAGTCACCGATTTCTTTTACGTTACAAGCAATTACTGCGCACCAAGTTACCTCTGGCAAAGCAATCAGAAGTCAACCGCTTCATGGCCACCTGGAAATAGAAGGATAAGCCAAGCAACCAAGCGATCGCAACCACAGCAGAGTTATCAAAGCGCTCACCGAAGGTCGCATCAACTTAGTTATGACTTGGACATGTACTGTCATACCACTTTTTGTACCACTGATTATACCGCTTATATATGTCCACTTGTTACATACTTGGCATTACCTGACTGTGGTAAGGTGCAACCCTCTACCTGGCACGTTGCGACTATTTGTGTCGACCTGGAGAAGCGACAGGTGCATGACTTGATCCCGAGCCAACCAGCTGAGCACCGCTGCACCTTTAGACTCGCACCATGATGGCAGCCTGATGGCACAGGAAATGCAGATCATTTTGGATGGTGAACAGCATTTGGTGGTCCAAGACTTATTTGAACTGGCTTCATGGGATTGGAGCCATAGAGCCCACTTCTGCCGAAAACGACACAAGCCTGAAAGTACCAATCATTGAAGCGTGCAAACGGCAAGGCCAGAGATCCAAACCTTTTTGCTCCTGAAGGCCTCTTCAGTTTGACTCCAAGATCGAGCAGAAAGCAAACTCACATTTGTCAGAGAAAGATATTTCGGAGATAGACGATGGTTGTGAGAGTGGGTTAGATAACTTGTGCAACTGTATCAACTTGCAACATGTGTGATCATATGTGTCATGAGTCACACAATTAAGACTTTGGATTTACTTGGGATGATTTGGCAGGTGCAGTAGCTCCGGTACCATCTATTGCTAAGGCATCGATCCAGTGGAGGGCCTTGTCCTTTTCGGACGCCGCCGGGTTCGCTACTCATAGTAAGTCATAGAAACCGAAAGGAATTTCTGACTGCATGTGACCTATGGCATCCTGTAGCATACTGTGATTGTTTTGCAGTCGAGGCTGGAAAGATTGCTGAGCGAGAGTGGAGGCTAGGTGGTCACCTCAGGCAGATGCGGATGGAATCGCCGAGTCCTTAGCGCTTTCGGCAAAGGCTCATCTTGCACGTCACTGACGGATCTGAATCATTTGTGATCCTGAGGAAGTTCCCGTCGATTTCAGAGGCAGCCTGAAGTAGCATTGAAGTTTGCTTGGGCAAGAGGGGATTGGAATAAGACGAATAAGGCTCAGGGATGCGTAGGGCACTTTTGGCCGTCAGGGGGGCAGATTGCTCCCATCACCTGACACGTCTTGACATCCAATTGGACCCAGTTTGCACATTTCATACATTTGCACTGTTTACATATTCTTTGCATGTCTGTATCTCATTTTCGCGTTTCTGCTCTGCAGGCTTGGGGCCAACAGCTTCCAAAGGGTGTTTTGTCCTCAATTGCCTCAATGCTCCAAAGGAATATGATTCAGATTGATTCAGTTTGTTAGTTCTTCTCCGTTGGCGCACTTTGCTTTCAACTCTGCCGTGCATTTAGAAATCGATAGAAATTGAGGGTGTTACCTGCTGTCATTGAGGTATGGGGTTGCCGTACATGTGGCTCCAGAAGTGCTGCAGACGTTCGAATCTGTTGGAGCTGTCTGGGCCCGGGGAATCTCACATACCACATCCCTTGGTTTTTGCAGCCGCACGGAAATAGGATTAACACGGATTAGATAATATTAAATAGCACTTCGAAAATCTTCGAAACAAAAATGAACTAACAGATGAATAGAAGACAATAGAAGTGGAACGTAACGGTTGCTCCACAAATGCTGCGAAATGAAAACCACTCGCATAGACTCAGGCCACACTGCACGGCAAAAGAGTGCATCCAGGCAGAGAGCTGCAGCCAGAAGTTTCTCAAACTGCAGGAGTTTTTCAAAAATCATCCGATTGCAGATTGCAGATATCAAGTCATAAGTCAACTGCATATTGCCTCTGCGATCTGCCGTGTCTGAAGTTCTCCTATTCTCTGAATCGGGACGGATTAAATGACCATAAGATTTGTTTTTTCCCAAGTGCCACTTGCAAGGCCTCCGAACGATGCAGACCCACGACACGATGGTCTGACAGTTTCCACCCCAGACCAGGAAACTCATAGAAAATGACCAACATGCCTTGCTGTGCAATGTTGGAATTTGAATCTGTGAATCCCAAAGACACGTGAAACATTGCAATATATTGTAACATATCGTAACATTACTATAACAATGAATGGTGAAACTTGTTCTGTTCCGCAGGTGTTGGTGGCTGATTCCTTCAAAGACCTTGTCCTGGAAAGCAAGGTGTTCCTGGCTCAGCGCCAGCGAGTTCCTGTGTTTTTCTAGCTGTGAAATATGGTGAAATCTATTCAAAGCTGAATTTCAAGCTGCGCAGTTGTTCCTTCCGCAGAGGCAGAATGTTTCAATCTGCCATTTTCTGCCATTTTGCAACCTGTAGAGGCTCATCACCAAGTAGCCACAAGTAGCCTATGAGCCTATGGGTAAAGTATCTTGAAATATATTGAAATATGATGAATGATAAAATCATGTTGTACCTGCCTCCCAACCTTTGACACGGAATTTATCGGAACAATCTTGGGGACTAAACCATTACAGGTTTGCGGCCGGCGTGCTTGTTGCAAGCGCATTTGTCGCACCATCACAGTGAGGATGACGTTTGCCATCGTTCATTATTCAGAATTTATATACGATTATATACGTTTCTTTCATACTTCAATAGTTCACTCTTTTTGATTTCCAGTGACCAAGGCACGTGTTCGTGCTACTTTATGCACCCTGGTGTGAAGCATGCCGGAGGCCTAAAGTTGTAAGTACCATGGAGGTTTGGAAAATGTGAATAAATTGAGAATGTTTAGATAGATCCTTGGTTCGGTATCAAAGCAAAAAAAAACAACTAAGCTGCTCCAGTAGGGGAGTTCCTACTTCACGAGACATCTTGCTGCAAATTGAAGTTAAACAAAAAATGATGAGCTGCAATCAGTTCATCCAACTCTCGAGAGACTCCAGGGCCAAATCAAGAATCTACAAGATTAGACAAGATTAGTTTTGAATCTGTCAGCAAATTCTTTGCATTTTTTGGCTGGATTTAGGTCAGGAGGTGAAACCTCACTGGAGGAAGCTGGCCAAGATGCTGAAGGATTCCAAAGTGCTGGGGATAGCGGTCGCATGTTGCACAACAAATCATTGCTTTACCAATTCCTTCTGACTTTCTGCAGGGGTCAAGCAACATCCACATCGCCATGATGGACTCAGACGAAAACGATGCGCATACGACTCAGTGGACCATGGACCAAGCACTTGCCAGATTCGAGCTATGCCAGTTATGCCAGTTACAGTATGCTTGCAGATCTCGCAGTTCCGATTTGCACAGAATGATGATTTGTGGGACCATCCCCGAATCTTCGGTGAACGTGGCATTCGTGGCATCTTTGCAATTCTGTCCAGATTCTGTCACCGGTTTAGCAAGTTTAGTCTGGGAAAATACTTTCAGGTGTTAACCAATTCGTGCGACTGCAAGGCCAAGCCGCTTCTTCCCAGAATCCTTCATTCCAAATGTCAAGTCTCTTGCTCAGTCAACAAGAGCTACAAGTCGTGCTGCAACAAGATCTTCAAGCCTCAGTGCTACCGGAGACAAAGCTTCAGTTGCCGTCTCCAGATAATTTGATTCAACTCGTGTTGGATTTGCCCGCAGTGTGAGCTTTGGATAGTCATAGTTTCGGTTGCTTTCACAGCCTTTTTTAGACTTCCACGAGCGTTTTGGTTTGGGGTCTCAGATCGTCCTGGTATAGTTTACTTCAAATATGTTTCTTTCTTGGCTTCTAGTTAACAGCAGATATTTCAAGCGTCATCTCGAAACTCAGAGGAGTTATGATCGTGATGATCAGAGAACATGTAACACGGTCCTTCAAAATTTAGACTCTAGTTTTGTAGTGGCCGCTGTCGAATCTGCAATGATGCGCCGCAACAACCGAGCCGTGTGCTTGTTGTGCATTTTGATTGTGCCAGCCTTCATCACAGTGACGGGGCCAAATTTAGAAGCATTTTCCGCCGATGGTTGAGACCATTTGCGACCTATTTTTAGTGCAACATGCTACAGAATTGCTGGCGCGAAATCACAAACTCGCTGCTGACAGACTCTCATTAAGCAGTTGAACTCTACTGGCAGCATGCACCGCAGCACAAAGATATGCAAAGCTTGTGTTGCATTCTCACACCCAGATCAACCGAGTTCACATTTGTAAGGTGGCCAACTGTTGCACTATTCTTCAATTTCAGACGACTATCACAGGCCAGTCATGGTCATCCCCATTTTTCATCGCTTCCGTTGTTGCCTCGCCTGTAGTGGCAGTATGTGGCAGTGACATGCCAAGGACAGCTACTCTTTCTTTGCACGCATCGCTTCCTTGCGACGCGGCAAAGCATCACCATGTGAGGGATGCTAGGTCTTCATAGTTTTTTCACAAATATGTTGCAATGCCATGCAATGCCTGCAATATCCTGCAAGGATTTCAGGAACACTTTTCATTTTTTTCAGAGTTGAAGCTGACAACCAGTTTTACTACAGGCTGGCATATGGCCGGCACTTTCTTGTTTACAACATTTTACAACTGCTTCATACTGCTTCAATTGTTTCGATATTTCCCTATGTTTCACTCAACACAGAGTCAAACCAAATCCAGAGTCGATGAAGTTGGACCTGAGGATTGCCTCACGTGGGAATTCCACCGAACGAGGTGCAGGGTGTTGCAGCTCTACGCAGTGCTGTGGCTACGAGTGGCATGGAACCACTGGCAGATCCACTGACACTCTTGCGGTTTTACAGGCATGGTGGGCCTGGTGGCAAGTTCGCATGCAGACCTCAGTTTACAAATTTTACAACAGTTTTCAATTAATTTCAATTATTGTAGTTTAGAATGTTTAGAAGCGGTTGGCTATAGACTGATAGCAGCTGACTGAGAGAATGATATGAATGATATGAATAAGATCTAGATTAGCGAATGGGAAAGCTAGGGAAATGATGGGAAATGCACAATTGTTTCCTCTGGCTGGAATCCTTTGTTTCCAAGCACGATTCAAGGCAAGGTACTTCACCGGTTTGCTTGAACATGCCCAATTTTTTTCCTGGACATTTTGCGGTATGAACTGGCTGCGCATACCACTATGAGTATTGTGAGTCCAAAGTCCATGATGTCTAATCAGGAGAGTGAGACAAGCAGAAACAACAACAACTCTGGGAATATCTGGCCATGCTGCTTCTGACTCAGGATGCCAAAGCATGGCTGGTGAAGGGGTGCAACTAAAGCTTACACTAAAATCACTAAAGTAAATGGCTGAAGCAAGCGCTACCAAAAATGCAAGAGCTCTTGCAAATCTATGTCCAACCATGCAAAACCCAATGAAACTACAAGATCATCAGCTTTGCAGATGTTTAGGTAGATTTTTTGGTCAAGAATGGGCACGCTCTCTTTTTTTTGGTACTCTTAGCTCTCGTACTTTCTAGCTTTTGGATTCTACTTTTGATTTGCTGCAGTTGTTTTGTTGCAGGGCTCGCAACCGAAATATTGATGCTGCTGCAGAGATGTACAACACCACAATGGCCTGGCGATCAAGTTATTCGATTCAGGAGCTCATGGATGCTTTTGGAACTGAAGGGCACTATGCCACTGACGGTGGTCGAGTAACTGATCCTATCGACTGGACTTGGGTTCCACATCCAAACACATTGGAAGCCGAGTTGGCCTATCGGCATGCCTTTTTTACTCGCTTGCCTGCGGAGATTTCGCCTGAGCCCGTTTTGATTTGGCGCGCAGGCCACGCAGACTATCAAGGAATTGTTCGAGAGGATTTGGTTGACATCATGATCAAGGCCTTTATTGTGCATCTGGAAGTTTCCAGACTGCAAACCCGATAAACCATAGACATTTCAACTTTTTGTTTCCAGCCTTTGCTTGTTCACGGCCATCGTCACAATATGACTGCAAGAGTCCCTGTCGCCATCTTCACCCCCCACCAAGATGCCAGTGCGTGTGTGAGTTTTGCACCACTTCTGTCGAGGGTTTGGAAGATTCAACATTACTGACAGAAAAAAATGCTTGCAAGCACAGGTGAACCATCGGAAATTGATTTAAATTACCAGATCTTCCAAGTTCTAGTTTGTATTAGTGAGGTTTGGGGTACAATTACTTACATGTATCATTGCTGAGCAGTAGTTGCGACTCAGCAGGTTCTGATAGATTTTTTGCGAGGGTTGGTTGATTGTCAAGAGGACTGCCACACGCTGCTGAAAATCGTAAGCCCAGGAAACAGAAGACAGTGGTAGCTTATCAAAACGAGCCGACTTGAGCTTCTTCTATATACTGTATGCATTTGTATGATTGTAATTATGATTGAATGATGCAGGACGTTCACTTGGCAGCTTGACAAACTCGGTGAAATCCGACATAGTCCGACTTTCAAGTCCTGTTTTTTCAAATTCGTTGACCTACTTTCAGCCGAGGACGCTTTGCAAGCCTCCAGGGCTGCATCTTTGAGGAAAGGGAAGCTGGTCCGAGCTCGTCTTATCGTAGATTGCGACGGCCTTGGTATTGAAAATATGCGCTACCTTTCCATTTTGAAGAAGATCATCACCTTGGGAAAGTCTTATTATCCCGAAGTTGCTGCTACAGTAACAGTGATCCGGGCACCTGGGTTTAGTGCGTTCTTTTACAATTTGCTAAAGCCTTTGCTACCGAAGTTGCTCCAAGAAAAGATTTGGTTGCTCGGTCGAGACTTTCGCGAAGGGTTGATGAAACATACTGGTTTGGACGCGAAGTCCCTGCCAGATTTTCTGGGAGGTGAAATTACTGATGTCGAATTTGCAAAAGTGCAACCGGTGCCCAGCAATGCCCTAGACTATCTCTCTCAACCAGAATTCCAGTCATGACTCTGCTTTACTCGTACGGCTTGAAACATCCGTTGCAGATTCCATGTGTGCCGATCTCAATGGGATCGCTTGCGCGCTTTGGCCAAGCCATTGGAATCAAAAGACTGAGTCATGTGAAATAGCAGAAATAGATACAAAATGATACAACTAGATACAAATAGCCCAATGCGGGCGACAGGTTTCAATCTGCACAGTTCGAATAGTACAGCGCTCCCATAGTGCATGAACATGTGCACATGGAGAGTTTGACTTGTGCTGAAGGCACAAAAAGTTACAAGTGCTTCTGCTCCATTCTGCTCCATTCTGCTCCATTCTGCTCC
>Ga0126342_10001680_pt1 | contig 32119 bp, 19 predicted proteins | sample Cyp1metagenome_FD_92528 | JGI IMG/M metagenome (GOLD analysis project Ga0126342, IMG submission 92528) | Coral microbial communities from Lord Howe Island, Old Settlement Bay, Australia - Cyphastrea 1 metagenome | ecosystem: Host-associated > Invertebrates > Cnidaria > Coral ...
ACATGTTCTAAGTGTATGTTTTTTTTTGGTGTTCTAAGTGTATACTTAGAACACATTCCCCTGCAGAAATTTTCGCCATGCGTTTTCCAAATGGTGTTCTAAGTGTATGTCCTTAACTATATATATAATATACTATACATAACTAAATATACTAATATGGTCAGACTACTCGAATTTCCAGACCGAAAGTACTTAGCATGACTTGGAAGTCGGGAGTGATATCTTTCTTCACCATGCTGAAAATGGTGAGGTTGTCATGAGGTCGCTATACTTCTTCACAAAACACCAGGCAATTTCGAGAATCACACCGGTAGGGACAGAAGTACAGCAAACATCAGCAAACATGTTTTCATAATTTTGCATCCGCAACCAGTAAACGACAGCCATCCCCGTTCAATGGGAATTTCAAAACCCTAAGATGGAGGTACTGTAGCATATATAAATCCATATAAATCCATATGTTGGGGTCAAATCCCTTCACCTCCATGGCAGATCCCGCCATGGATGCCTCGCCTCCAGCTGCTGTAAAGCTTCTTGCGCCTCCTGGGCTGCCTGCTGAGCAGCCTGGACCATGAGACCAGCGAGAAACGAACTGGGAACTCGGCTGGGAACTACGGTGGATGGGCCAGCGAAATCCGAATCACCAGTTGAGCCATTCTGAAAACCTTCAGTCACTCCCTATGTCGTATCATTTTGGGTACGCCAAAGCTTACGCCATGCTTACTCGCGTAGAGTTTTTCCTTACGCGAAGCAAATTGAGGAAACCCTTACGCGAAGTCCTTACGCGGCCTTACGCAAGTGAGGGTTCTACTTACGCCAAACACGTTATGACAAGGCCCTTACTGAAAATGTAAAGGGAGGTTTTCAGAGCGGCTCAGTTGATAGGTGGTAAACATCCTATTATTTTGGATGGGTTTCAATCATCCTTTTGGTGATGCAGACTTCGCAACCATCCACAGTATGAAACATCATGGATATTGGGATAATAATACTGGGATTATACTGGGAAACTGGGAAACTCTTGGGAAGTTCCGACCACATACTGTAAATCATGGGATTATCATGGGATAACCTCTGGGATAAACCATCTACCATCTAGCTGCAGGATTTCGCAACCATCCACAGTATGGGAAATGCGTCTTCATCTAGTATTTTACTTTGAATGCGTGCAAACTATGGAATACATTGGAATACTATGGAGCTGCCGAAACACATCCCATGCCTCTTGCGCTTTGCTCAGAGTTTCTTTGGATTTCAGCAGTCCAGCCTGCCAGGAAGTGCAGGTGTTGCAACTGTAGGCAGAGGGTTCACTCTCGAAGCTTTCCAGAGCACTGTGCTGGTTGAAACTGATTCAGCTGCACAGCTTTTGGATGAACTATGCAATGACGTAATGTGGTAAACCCGATAAGAAACCATCCCAAATTCATCATACATGGGTTGCGAAAACCATCCCCAAAACTGGAGGTTTATTCATTCTTGGGTTTCCCACATTAATGATAAACCCCAATCGGTACCCCAAATCATCGAAAATTAAACCATGTTCCTATTGCAACCAATGACATTTTGGGGATCCGCCATTGAAAAATAAACATTTTGGGGATGGCTTGGAATCTTGGAATAACAACAACTTGTGACCTCCAAATGACGACTAGGGACGTCGGTCACATTCCCTGCCTTCACAGTGCCGGAACGGCTACCTGTGGCCTCTGTGTGCGCCACTTCAGCCTTGATAGGAAAATCATCGAACGAGAGATGGGGGAATTGTCCATTGCCACGTTTGATAACGGAGGATACAGTAATTCTGATGAGATCTGATAAGCACAATATTGATCATCTTGTGTTGCAAAGTGCGGGTAGACACTGGAAAAAAAAAAAACTTTTTACTACTGAAAAAATATTAAGGTTCACCCCTACTCTCCACACTGGAAAAAAACTTAAGACACTGGAAAAAAAAACTTAAGAATCTGTACTTTGAACCTTTTTGCAGCTGAAATCTCTTATTTGATCTTATTTGTACAATATGTGCAGGGTTTGGGCACTTAAACATGCAATTGAATGATATTTAAAGAGTTCTGGCCTTGAATAATTCAATTTTGTGCAGCTGAAATCTCTTATTTTTAGAATATTTGCAGGGCTTGGAACTTAACTATGCAATTTGCATGGTATTTGCAGGGGACCAAGGGACCAGAGGACCAGGGGACCAGAGGACCAGAGGACCAAAGGATCAGGGGAACCTGAAATTGTTTTTCCAGTATTTTTTTTTCCAGGGTCTTAGATCTTTTTTCCCAGGAAACTTAGATTTTTTTCCAGGAAACTTAGATTTTTTTTGTCCAGTATCATCCCGCAAAGTGCATCAATCTGTCGGCAGCAACAGTACATGGGTCCCCCAGACAAGCTGAAGAGAGTCGTGGGCCATCTGCAACTCTTTTTCGAGCGCCTGGAAAATCGTGGGGGAACCAGTAGACTGGTTATGACTGGTTAGTGCCCCTGAAAGGTTGGCAACAACAGGATATATGAGGATATATGACGATATATAAGGATATATGAGGATACTTGCCAAACATATGCTGCGTAGTATCGCAGCCATCCCCAAATCTTTAAGCCAATGTGAGGGGATCGGATGAGGGGAAAAAAGATGAAAAAAGGGTATGCTGGTACTGATTTTGGCGGCTATGATAGAGAAAATGTTTCTCAAATCGTGAAAATTTGGCGATGACGTTATGATCCAAAAAAAAGTGCAGCTCGCGCTCGCTTGCACCCTACATATACTCTGCAGTTACTATCCCATGAAAACAGGGGAGAAAACTGTGCGGTTTCTTCGTCGTCTTCCTCAGAAAGTTTTCTTCAATACAAGGTTGGATGATGTTGGATGGATATCAAGCTTCAAGTTGCCACTTGCTGCGAAGAATAACAGCGATCAAGACACCGAAAAATCTGAACAAAATCCTCTTTTCAGACCTCTGCATGAGCTTGTCAAAACCGACAAAGCTACAAACAGTGATCATCAATCATGACGCAGCCAACGGAAAAATGGGCTGGCATGTCAACCATACAAACATAAAGTGATGCTTGATCGACGCCGGTTTCGACACATGTAGCCTGACTGAAATCATCACAATGTTCTGTGCAAATAGTGAGGACATTGGTACTCAACAGCAAGTCTATCCAAGTCTGGAAAACCAAACGTCAAGCCTCCAGTGTGTACAGATACCAGCGACACAGCAAAGAGTCGTTGCTCACTGCAGTCAAGATGTCCTACAAATTACAGGATCTCTGATGGGTGTTGCTACAAAAATGCGCGCCACGGTAGCCATGGACCCACATGTTTTTTGTCGTTTTCGCCAATGATGAACCACTTCAATCACCACTTCAATGGTAGATGATATTCAATGATATTCAATGATTTACCCAATTATATAAATCATCTACCTCTTCAATGATATTCAATCATCCAATCGATGATTTTCAGCGACCCCATTTAGATTGCATCAGCAACTGGTGCAGATCTTGGTCATTCTTTACTGGCCACCGGCGTCGTACCCTTGTACGATCCGGGGATGCACTTGGCAACGAAATGAGATCTCAAATCTTCATTTCATGTAAGGTTTGCTGATTCTCAACATCAAGGTCTAGCCGTCTAGCCGGCATCCATTCAGAACCCAGGGATCCCAGGGGGTGTTTCTGAATGGTTCACTTACCACCTTCAGCACAGCGCGGCCCACATCACACATCCCTCACGGCCGCAGCAACGCCCAAACACAGCGCCTTGGCATGGAGTCAAACTGGGTTTGACATGTTCGACGCGTATCCAAATGCCAAGTTGTTTAAACATCTTGACAACAATGTGTCAATGTGATCTTAAATTCATGCATGTCATCATGGGTTTTTTGGTTGGATTCATTTATGTCCTTCAACAACAATGGTCACTGGAAAAAAAATAGAAAAGATCTGAAAGTAGGAGTACTCGAAACCCAACAAGTGTCAGAACAGTCTCATTACATATTGAAAAAGGAAATATATCTCCAGCATTCTCAGTGTTGAATACAGCTGTCATGGACATGCTACACCCTGGTTATCTTTGGTTTCCTTTGAACACGCTATGACCAGCAGTCACGGGAGGGAACTTCCTAGACTGATTGTCCCGGTGCTTGCGTTCCCTATCTGGCCATGACATGACTATTTAATGATCCATTATGGCCATACGCTGATGGCCAGAGCAAAGTCCATTTCAACTAGACGCTGACCATGTTGGTACCATGTTGGTACCATGTTAGTACCATGTAACATGGCAATTAACTGTAGTCTGGTTCATGTTGATTCATCTCTTCCAAGGTCTTAGTCTTGTTGCTGGAAATTGTTTCTGTCAAGTCACCACTGCAACTGCCATGCTCATTGTGGCAATTTGCGTCTCTGGCCAGCCTGTCACGAGCTCGTGTCAGGCCATGGCTGGCCGAGGTGGTGGATGACACACCATGAATGGCAGGTGTCCAAAACCTCAATTGTTTGTTCCCCATGTATGGCAATCACTTTCGGGTTATCATGTCAACGGCATGTAATCTCAACCCCGAATCAAACCTACCCACGAATAGCGATAATCCACAATCATCCTCAATTTAAATGGTATGTCCCCTGATGATTCAACGCCCCAACAGATTCATTCCAGGGTTGACATCAATGGATTTACAGGAAAGAGCCATATTTCATGGTAAAATCCCATGGTTTCTTGGAAGACCCATGGCTGTCATGGCTGAAGTCATCCCACCTATGTTGGACACCAGCGGCATCGACAGTACAGTGAAGGCTGCCGCAGTGAGGAAAACCGTGCAATCCTCAGGGTTGGGGAGGATATTTTTAATAAAACAACGATGCTTTGAAGATGTTTGAATATCCAATAGAGTGGGTATTTTTTGAAACAAATCATCTAGTTTGTAATGTTAAATAGCATTTTTGTTGCCTTGAACTACTTCTATGATCTTCTACGGCAAGACCTGAGGTTTGCCCCAACTAGCCCCAACTCTCAATGAGCATCTGGACGATGCTGATGGTGATGCCTATCATCTCTAAACCTCATGCAAACCCACTCCAAGATGCTGCAGCTGCCACCACTTTCAGGGACTCCGTGGCTTTCAAGCAGGAATTCAGCAACACTGTGCCTGGACGTCTGCCCTCTTTGACATGACGATGATGTTAGCTAGGGTTTGTGGTAGATATATCGTTCTGATACATGCGTATATAAATAACATGTGTATATATATATATAGGCTAAGTTGGTAAACATACCTCCAATAGCTGTTGGGTGAGGTGGCAAGCACAACTCCAAAATCTGCTGGTTATATGGTAGATGATCTATGCTAGATATATTGATCTAGTTCATGGGGAATATTATATAACCAACAAACATAACTGGGGAGGAGGCACCACCTTGCTACCGACCGTGATGATGTCTGCTGGGTTGACACCACCAATCTTCAACATAATTTTGAAACACAGTTTTCTGATCAGATCTAGAACAAACATCTGATGCAGCACTTTACCCAACCTTGGGGTATAAAGTTTGTATAAGTTGATAAAGCACACGGATTTCGCGAAAATCTTCCTTCAAACAAGTCCATGATATGTCCATAATATGTCATGACAGTTCTTAAATGTTCTTAATGATTCATGATGATCCATGACCCATGAATACCCATGATGATTCATGATATGTTTCCATCTCCAGCCTCCCAAGAACATGAAGTTCCAGGTGAAGCCCAGGAGACCCATCCTGAGCAGCATTGGGCTAGTTGATGCTGTCATTGATGCCCATAGTTTGTATATGTTTGTATTGTTCTTAATGATACTTAAGGGATCTTAAGGGAAATCTTGGTCTTGCTTTGACTTTCTCGAAGGCTATCGCTTGCTTTGATGTTGCTACTCTTTAAGAGTCTTTTCTCATGTTGTTTCATTTACCACATGCTTCTATGATCTTCTAATGTATCACATCGGACCGTTCTGCAAACGCCCCACGAGAAACTCAACGACTTCTAGCCAGCTTTGGCTCAGTCTTCCAGAAATCTGTGGCCACAAGACCACCAAAACATCGATCTTATACTCAACAGATCTCAACAGTCATCCATGTTGGGTTCACTATGTTGACTTAAAATCTGGAACGCCAAAATGATCCAAAATCCCACAGACTGGGAATGGCCATGTTGGTGCATTCCCTATCGTTGGACAAATCCACTTACGAATAATCCGAATATTTCCTCAATCTCATCAATATGTCTCGTCTTTGGGGCGAGTAAATCTGTAAACTAAAAAAGAAAAATCATCCCAATCTGCCTACAAGATCATCAATATGTCTCACCTTTGGAATAAAAAAACACATCCAACTATTTCCACAAGATGGGGTTCAAACAATGGGGGATCCCCAAGTCACCATGGGCCGAGCAACGCCACCATGAAGGCCCAAAGCTCGTTTTCGAGCCAAAGAATGATGGCCGTGGCGCAAGCTAAGATGAGGCCAGACTGAATCACCTGTCCGGGGAGAATTTGACCAATTTGGAGATGGTGAGATCTCATTGGGATAATCACTGGGATGATGTAATGATAATGGATAGAATTGGATAGAATGGGATATTCTTTGGAATAGAATGTGATTCACAAAAACCAGCCTTCAAGCTTCCGAAGCGACTCACCAACTTGCCAGTCAAAGGTGAGGGAGCAAACATGCAGAACATGTGTCCCATCATGGTCAAAGTTGTGGGCACGTAGCCATGGTTGTAGTACCTTCATTGGATGCGGCGCTGTTCGATTCGCTGAACAGCCAAGTGTCACGATCTGACAAGCTACTTCCATCGTGCAAGAGCCAGACTCGGAAAAGAGACCAGAAAACATTTTTTAAAAAAAAGCAGAAGGCCAACACAACAAGCCTGTTTCATCCACTTGCTCAAAAACATCCACATTTGGAGGCAAGGCACTGTTGCATCACCACAGGCGTGGGAGCCATGAGTAGAAGCATAATGCCTTGGCCATGCAGGAGCGGTTTTTGTATCTGGGTCAGTACAAAATACCGTGGGTCAGTACGTCAAAATACCCGTTTTTTTTTCACTTATGTCATTTTTTTCACTTCATCAGTACGTCAACGGTTCAGCTGATGATTGACCTACTGATCTAGCTACAACTGACTTTGTCTCCTGGACACGGTGAATGCAAATCTAAATCAGAGCATGAGCTCGTCGGGTCATAGTCCTCGATCCGGTTTCATCTTAAGATCATCCAAAGCTCAAGAATACATAATTATATATATATGTTCTAAATTTCTAAGTAGTAATAGTGAAAGCAATCATGACAATATTAATCATCCCAGAAATATGCAGAAATCGTATATAAGAATAGCAGCAGTAGCAGTAGCTGTGGCGGTAGCGTTTATTTGTAATTGTGACATCAATGATCATCAATGACACTATTCTACTCATACTTCATTGTAACATATTGCAACCATAAGAATCAGACCTCAAAATTCATCACTTTGATCCTCGGCCCAGCGTCTATAGGATGAAGCCATCGTCAAGATCGCTGCGAAACAGCTGGGCTGTCGCAAGATGCGGCACAGAGCACGTGGCGCTTCAGCGTCGCTGCTTCCCGCGGAAGAAACCACCAGGGGGAACTTCACGCAGGCGATGAGGACGAGACTCACCTGGCCAACAACGAAAAATAGCAACACCTGGAGAAATTGAGGGTATCTTAAAGTGATTCTATATAATATAGATATGTTTCACCAACATATCAACAAGGGACTCTGATAAGAATTTGGATTGAACTTGATTTCACCCATTGAACCAAGAAAAAGATAGAAAAAGTATCTATTCTTACTAATTCTTACCCGGATAAACATGATTTGACCGTGTGTTTCACCGAGAAATATGGGGATTTTGATTTCATCATCGACTGCTTTTCAGTGGGGACTCAACTGCCTCTCAAACAGCGCGTTCAAAGCACAAGGACCAGGAAGGGAAAGCACGTGAGTATCACCAAATTGGCAACTTGGACAGCAGTTTTGGGACTGTTCTATCTGTTTTTCCCTGAATGTCTTGCAATCATACTGTATAGATAATCAAGAAACTGAATCAATCAAATCAGGTCACTGTTGCCAGGCGGAGCCCTTCTCACGCCGCGAAAATGCCAAGTTGCTACGAAGACACATCCACCAAGCAGGTAGATTCCTCAGAGGCAAATCTGCGCTTTGCTAGGGGTTTGCCAATATTTACCACATGAAAATGAAACTAGAAGCATGACATGATGAAATTACTCGTTGATTGAAGCATGACATCATGATGAAATTACTTGTTAAGGGATACGTTCCAATGGTAATTCCCAATGGTCGCGGTGTGTCCCAAGCACATTGTGAACGTTCAGCCCGCAGCCCTGAGGAACGTCGCGTCAGCTGAGTCACTTCTAGAGGTTTTGGTTTGAAACTTTAAGCATTACATTGATGGATATCGATGGATATCGATGGATATCAAAAGAATAGATATGATGTATTTAACATTGTTTAAGTATGTATATATATATATATGTATATATTATATATGTATTATATAATGATCACATATTATAAATGGAATATGGCAAGGGACATTAACATGACTTAAGTCCATCAAATCAGGTTTTTTTGATGTATCCAATGACAGCCGAGTTTCCAGCGAAGGGCGCTTCCAATAGATCCTTTGCCTAGCGCTGAATCAGGGGAGATTCCACCGATCTGCCAAAAAAAATCCAGCCCGGTTGGCATCACTTCTGGATGATATAGCTATATGTTTCATGGATAAAAAATGGATAAAAAATGGATATATCAACCAGGAAAAAAACTCCTGGATGATTGATGCAATTTCCGGATGATATCCCCATGTTAGAGGGTTGAAACATCGCTGCAAAATGTGAAATCCTGAAAGTCGAAAGTCAAAATCGCTGCGCATTGCCACTGTGTTCATTCAACCTCTGGTGACAAGTATTGCCAGTATTGTCTGGGTGTGCTATTTGGGCATGGGTGAATGTGGGGTTTGAGGGGATGCTAAAACACAAGAATGATTCAATTGATCGAATTTTGGATAGTCAAATCCCCAAATCCAAATCCCCAGACAATCCTCAAGCCATTATGGATGGTCAAGATGTCAAAGTGCTGCGCCTGCGCTAAAGCACCTGGTCCCAGTAGGGATCCCAGAACTCCTCCGAAGAGGACCGCAGACACGGCACTGGCTGGGTTCGAAGGTAGTAACCTCAGGAACTCTATGGTTTTTCTTGATTACTTGGGATTTGCCAAAAAATGGGATCTAACTGATCTAACCATCAAGAACCATCAAGAACAGGGATTTCACGGATTTGGCTCTGACAATGGGGAATTAGGCCCAATTTATGGTGAGTTTAAGACGGATGATGATTAGCTTGTGGAATTAGGGCTTTTCCAATGATTTTCAGACAAGCCCGTATCAATGGATTAGTTGAAGGGAAAATAAAGAGGATGTTGCAATGTTTGGGAATGTCAGGGAACATATTTTTGGGTACAGTATGGCTCATTTCAAAGGTGACCTGGAAAGTTATGGAAAGTTTCGCAGATTCGGGTTTGTCCAGCGTCGGGAATTTACCCGAATATGATCGAATATGTATATATATATATATATATATATGGCAATTTCAATGAGGAAAATGCTAAGCCGATGTGGATTTTAGGGGAATAGCCTTGTTTGGCCAATCTCAGATTTGAATAGATTTGAGCGGTTTGCTGATTGTGAGTGTGAAATCAAGTGCCTTGTGATATCGGTATTGGTTGGCTGGCTAGGGCTGCGTTTGATCTTTAGACAAATGAATCGGTCAAGCGTGCAGAAGATGTCAGCCACGTCCGACACCACGGCAAGGGCAACTGACAACAACGATCAATGTCTACATCCAGTTTTTGCTGTATCATACCCACAGTCACGCCAAGACGCAAGACTGACACAAAGCGATAGTTCTGAGCAAAGCTCAAGCTGAAACCAAGCAAAGCGCTTCCAATGCATTGGGTGCCTTAGCAAGGCCCCAAAACCTTCCTGGTATGGGATGTGAACCTCAACTCAAGGCTTCATTTCATCTTGACAACCCCAAAATTGCCAACTCAGCTCAAAAAAACCTGATCATTAATTGCCGGGGTTACCCCCAAAATAGTCATTACTATCACAAATTAGGACAGTATCATCCCTATTATTCTCAAACTGGTGGGTTATTAATCCTAGACATGACCTAACCAGCCCTTTAATATGCCAAGCAGCTGAAATCCCCGAGGAAACAGCCCAGCACCAGCAGGCCGCAAGCCACGATGCCCACGGAAGCTCCCAAGAAATAGGTGCCCTTCAGGCCGAGTTTCCGCTTGCAGATGGGCAAAACCAGATTGGCCACACCTCACAAGACCGTGGCCAAGTTTGTGTCTTGAGGATCATTCATCGTTGATGTTCAATGTACTTTAGTCATGATAGTATAATATCAATGGCCTAATTAGATCTAATTAGTATATCATTATGCTAGTTATTATAATGACTATGATCATATTGTTAATGGCTATTATGTTAGTATATCATTATTATTACAGTATATGCGAGTTATGATTCATATTATAATGATTGTGATCGCGGAATATCAATGGCTTGTCTGAAAGACTTGACCTTATTACTAAAACCATAGATCAGTAAGGTTAATCTTTGACTCCAGTCATCTGAATTTACGTAGTTTGAGCCAATGACTTGAGGATCTAAACTGATGACGATGATCCGTCCAATTGCTCGGTAAGCTTTGATGTATCCATATTTCGCCTGCTGCTGTTGTTGATGAGAAGTAGCACTTCAAAAACTATCCGGAAAACAAATATAATAACAATGATCTATAAGTTGAGATTTATAGCGGGGGGAATCATCTATAAATGATATAACAACTACACGTATATATATATAACTAATTATATAATTATATATATATAATTATATATATATATATATATGATATGTATATATTTATATGATATGTATATTAAGGATTATTAAGGTATCGGCTCAAATACGCCTTTTACCTAAGCGGGTTGTGTGGTGGCCACCCGCGGGCTTCGTTCGCTTATCTGCCATTGGGGATTTGGTTCGAGGCCTTCTCTTGTTCACCAGAAGTCGGTTGGGGGTTAGCCGTTAAAACCCTAAATTTACAACTTCTTCGAATCTTGTTTGAACCTCTGCTGCCTTTTGATAGGCCACTGGATCTTATTTGGTTTGGGTTGTTGGTACAAGTTTCAATATTTTGTGATTTTTCGCTGGCACTGCGGGGGCCTACAACCGTTTTGTGGTAATCTCAATTCGTGGTGGGCTGCTTGTCGGGAAAGGTTGCTTAATTTGGATTTTCTGGATCGGTGAATGTGCTCCTTTTTACTGATTTTCTTATTGGTCATTGTTGCGTTCACCAGTGTCCAAGATTTTGCTACAGGGAATCTCAAATACCCAGAGGCGCAAGGACAGGCGCCGGAGGGCATTTGCAAGAAGGCAGTGGTTTTTGCATCGGAAAGGGAAAATCTCCCTTGCTTCGTCCTCACTGATTCGAATCAGGAAAGTTTTCACCAAGCACCATTCAAGAGATTCTTGTTTTCTGAGCAGGCTTGCAGCAGAAATTCAAGCAAAGATGGCAGCAGAAGAAGCTTATCCATGGGTCTGCCCGTGTGGGCGACTGAACAAGAAATCAGCGGACGTATGTGCAGTATGCTGGGGTCACTGGACCAAAGGCAAAAAACACGATGTCACTCCGAAACCAAATACATATGGCGGCACCTCCCAGTGGAGCGAATCCTGGGACAAATGGGATTCAAATTGGGAACAGTCGCAGAAATGGGAAGATTGGGCAGAAACAGAATGTGTGAGGCAGTCCTCGCAGTCACCGAGAGGCAGAAGTCAATGGCAGGATACTCTCTCTCCGCGACAGAGAAATGCAAAAGGCAAAGGAAAAGGCAAGTGGAAAAACAAGGGAATGTCAAAGGCAGAAGCATCAGGAAGCCCATTTGGCCAGGGAAAAGGTGGTTTTGCGCCATTACCACCATGGCCTGCATGGAATGCTCCGGAGCCTTCTCAGTCGCCCTTCCAGGCTGCTCAGTCTGGGAAGAATTCCACAATGCAGGAGATGGCAGCGCATTTGCGTCACGCTACAAAGAGAAGGAGACTATTCCTTCCGAAGTGCAAGCATTTCTGGAGAAAGCGGACAAAGAGTACACCAAGAACAACATCAAGTCGCTGCATGCGGCTACCAAGAGCCTAGACCATGCACAGAAAGCCCTTCGAGAAGCTGTGGAAGCGAAGAAGGACCATCGCCTGCAGTGGACCAAGCACGTGGGCGAAGGTATCAAAATATGGGAAGCACAGCTGGAGAGCTATCGGGTCCATCAGGCCACATTGTCAGAGCATGCGAGCAGGGCCAGATTGGAAATCGAAGCCTCCAGAAAGATCCTGAAGGAAGTGAGCGACAGTGCAGTAAAGGAAGGCAACCTGTCCATCCCCCAACCCATTATGGAGGAGGCAGAGGATGCCAATGCAGACAATGTCGACCACGAAGAACAAAAACTCAGAGATCAGCTACAAGGGGTGCTCAAAGCATGTGCAGGGTCATTAGGCCTTCAAGCTGGTCCGTCAGACACTCAAGTGCAGGAGGTGTCAGACGAAGACAAGGAGACAGTTCCTCACCACAAAAGGCCCAGATCTGTCGAGCCCGCAATGCCGGGTGGCAGTGTTTCCAGGCAGTGAAAATCGGCCGTGGGATTTCAGTTTCCAAAAATGAATCTCATGAGGCCTGGCCATACATGTTTCCACACGGACATTCGGTGACGGGGGAGCAGGACTATTTAAGTCCGTTGTCAGCGATATCCTGCGCATGGAAACTGAGAGGTGAGGTCATTTCGCATCAATGGTGCCAAGCCAATTCCCATCAAGCTTTACCTTGTTGTGCCAATCCGTTTTCCGTCCCATATAAGCCGGAGGTTTGCAGTTCTCAAGAACCACTTAATGCTCGTCGCAAGAAGTTGCGTGTCCATTTTGATGATTGTATTGAACTTGCTTTTGTAGGTGATGAGGCTTGGGATTTGTACTTTACCAGAGTTGCACACAATGAATTGCATGGATGGAGAGATAAGCCTTGGAGTTATGTTCCTGATCCTCCTAGCAGAAAGTTTTCTTGGAGGAAGCTCACGAACCTGATTTATCCATTTTGCGATTTCACCAAAGAGTGCAGTGACAAACAATTCAATTACCCAAAAGAGTCGAATCTCAAAATTTCAATTCCCAATTGCGTCAGTGAAGCATCCGACTTGTCCAGCATTCCAGAATGGGCCCTTGATGTCCTCAATGATCTGTCAGTTCGTAGAGAAAGCTCAGGTACATTGTGTAGACAGTCTGTACTCGCTTGGCCGGTTGGATCGGCAGGGTTTTGCAACCGGTCAGAAGCCAAGCTTGTTTATCTAGACGAAGATCCAGCTGGATGGCGGGACACGGTGTTAGGACTTTGGCATCACGCCTTTCCCAATGGGCCAGAACCTTTCATCCAGGCAGTGGTTCAGCACAATCTGCTCTATGCTGGACATGAATGTAATGTGGAGGTTCTATTGTTAGAGGACTCGAGCGGAGTCTTTGTTCGTGTTGATTTGTATCTCACAGACAATGAAAAGCAGATCGAAAATGGCAGATGTATCAGTTTTGTAGTTGCTACACAAAACATCACGTCAGCCTGTAAACTTGCGGCTCATCCTCTCGGTCCCCGCATCCAATTGCGGATTTTGAATTGGTTCATTAATGGCGCAGCTGTTTTCAAGGAGGATTTTCCTGTTAGCAGTGGTGATTTCATTTCTATCTATGCACAATTCCCAAGTTGTGTTTCCGGCAAATCACACAATGTTCATGTTTTGCGTGATGTTACCGACAAACACATGTCCGATATTCCTGCATCAAGTGCATTTTTGTGTTCGGTTGGTGCTCCGCTGTCACAAATGGCCGTGTCGAGCTCACCGAATACATTTGCAACAAGTGCAATCAAGAAGGCCAAAACTGGCGGGAAAGAGAATTTTCCCCCTCAGGATCCAGATGAAGCCTCCAACGTTCAGATTTCATCGAAAGTTGGGATTGCGTTTAAGAATTCTCCTTTTGATACTCAGCAAGAGAACATGATGCTTTCCTTTCAGCAAGGACGTGCAGAGCCTCAAAATCAACAAGTTGGTTCTGAAGGGTCGGATCAGTTTGAGTCCAGTGGATATTCTCCTAGTGTGGATTCTCAAAGTTCACATGTTAGGCCCCCCAGTTCCGAAGGAGGAAAACAAGAAATGCTGTTGTTTCATCTAGAGGATCCGCCTGTCAAAGCATTGGTGGACTGGAACAGTTATGAGGGGATGATGACTGAAATTGCCCATCATTTCGCAATTGACAGGGATGACCTTGTTGATGTCTATGAGGTCGCTGTGACACCACCAGATCTCGTTGATGAAGCAGCTGTAACTGTTGTGCATGTTCAGAATGACATTCCGGTGGGTTCCAGTCAAAAGCTTGTTCTGCTCGATGTACAGTATCATGCTCACAGATCCGAGCCGCACTTCAGAGGTGGCCCAACGGTTGTCAGAAAGGTGGTTCCGATTCCAGCTGTAGCCAGCAGAGATGAGCTGCTCTACAAAGCACAGGTAGACAGGTATTGCAGGTCTGAGAATGGTCGATGCCTGGTATTCATCAACACAAGGAGATGGCCAGATTATGACCTTGATCGCAAGACAATAGCGCATGGAGACTACATCAGAATCGCAGTGCCGCCATCTGATCGTTTTTCGTGTCCCACGGAATCCATCGCAGACATGACCCAAAGAGGTCTATCCGACCAACAAATTTATGACGAAATCTATAATGAAGATGCGGTATCTGGTGTGTCTCCTAGCTTGTTAGATGACTCTGAAATCAGGGATCTGCTGGCAGACAGTGTTGACCTCTATGATGAAACACAACTAATGCAGAAGGCGTCAGACTGCGCGTCGTCGTCTGTCAATCAAAGTTATCACAATGACAGCAGCGATGTTACCAACGAGAGTATTCCTCAGGATTGGTACATCGATCTGCAGAGGTTGGTGCAGAGGCATGTGGATCAATTGCCAAATGATGATCAGACTGAGGTTGTGTTCCCCATTTACACTTGGTTTATTGACCATCAAACTGCAACAAGCTGTCGTGATCCAAGGATTGCCCACATTGGAAATGATCCGTCAAGTTGGGAACAGGAATTGATGTTACCCTGGGAACACCGCATCATTCGTGGAGAACATGTATTTTTGGACTTGGTTAGTCCATCATCACCAAGAGCAATAGTTGAAGATCACATTGCTCACATTTTGATCACCCAAAGGGCTGCAGAACTCTCAACGGTGCTTTTCTCCATGGAACTTTTGGATGTTTCTGAACCTAGCGTGCATGTAAGGGTAGCCACAGTTGTGCCCAAGGAGTGCACCGTTCGTCATTTATTTGATGCGGTTCCTCTATTTGCATCATTTTCACTGAACCACTTGATTTGGCATAACCCGGTCCCGATGGGTCCTGATCAAGGTTTCAGAACTTGGACTGGATTGGGCATTCAGGTACAGATTGTTGCTGAAGCTACACCTGAGCAAGAGTCTTCTGACAGTCACAGCTTGCTGCAAATCACTGGCCGAACAGACACCGTGGTTTCCTTTAGGCATAAGAGGTTAAGCAGTGAGTGTTCTCAGGCACCTGTTGACTTTGCTGGTGAAAGCGTTCTTGGAGTGGACAAGAGTCGTGAACAGGCTTCATGTATTGATCCAAAGACTTCTGATCCCTCACAGAAGGAACTTAGCCTGACGGAAGAATTCATCAGATTTGTCAATGCAGTTAGCTCTGCAGAGGAAGCGCCGACTGATCAGCAAGAGGAGCCCAATGGGTTGCGTGACCAGCCTGTATGGGTACAAGACCTTTGGGAAAAATGGACAGAAACTATGTCATTGACTGGAGCCAACCGTGAGGATGGTCTCAGGTTGGAAACTTGGTTCACTAATCCCACTAGATGGTCCAGATGCGTATCCCCGAGAGTGGTTGTGCTTTCACCCAATTTCATCTCGTGGGAAAGAGAGTTGTTGGCGGCATGGCCAGAAAGGGCTGACATTTTGTTACCAACGAACTTTGCTATTGTTTTTCCTTCTCCTGAGGACATTGACAGGACAGTGCAAGAACAGCTCATCATTGAGCAACAGTCCGAGCCCTTTTCAAGATCTGTTGTGATGACGGTTTATGACACCAACAGAGATCGTGGTCGCCCCCACTCCATTGCTCTGGTAGTGGGTGACATTGTTGATGTCAGGCAGATCATCACGCTTCTTGGGTTTTCTGAACAATGCCCGCCTGAAAAGACTGAAAATGAATGTCTATTATGGATGGGCAATATAGCCATACGTCATGATCAGTCACTGAATGTTAGGCTGGGCAATGCTCTCAGGTTTCTCATCAGAAGAGGCATCAAAATTGGAATCCCTGAGTTACTGTCTATGAATGACCAGCAACTTAGGAGTGAACTGCAAGCTGCGATCAGTGGCGCAATTTATCGCAGGCCAAATGTACAAGGGTTTCAGGCTGATGCCTATGCTGACTCCAATCCTGTTTTTGCGGCGGAAAGTGATGATCGTTTTTCAATTGATTTCCCGCCTGAATGGCTCAGTTCGCTGCAACAATCGTTTGATGCACATGCAGTAGTTGAGCGTCAAGAAGAAGGCCCTGTTCTTTACGTGCTTGTTTGGTTTGTGAATGGGATCAATATTGTCAACTGTGGTGCCCCGAAAGTAGTGAGGATAGACTCAGACAATTCATGGTGGCGCAGTGAAATCATTTTTCCATGGAGAGACAGCTTCTCTAGGGGGGCTGTCATTGATCTACATCATGTTGATCCAAATCCGCCAAAGGAGGCATGGATGTCACACAATGCACATGTGATTGTCTCTCAGGCGCTCAACACAGACCAAGTTGCTGTTCTGATTACTGACAGGCTGTTAGCTGATCATGGAACGGTATATCAACATCAAGCGGTAATTATGAACAAGTTTACAAATGTGGACGAGGTTGTTGCATGGAGTGTTCGACCCGCACAGATGCGTCACAGGGTTGCTGTCAGTCGCGGAAATTCGGTTTTTCCAACCGGCCTAAACGTAAGGATTGGGTCAGGAGATGGATTGACCATCAGGAACATTGAAGCAGCCAGAAGTCATGATGAACATGGTGGTCAGGCATCCAGTTCACATGAACAGGCCAGTGGATCGGATGCACGTTTTGCGGCAGCCGAAACCGAGGCAATGGACAAGAATGAAGATGATGACGTATTAGATGACAGCTCTCTGATGCAAACGTTATGCAGTTATCACAAGCATGGCTCGGAGCAGCAGCCCTCGTTCAGTCAGGACCCGGTATGTGCTCTCGAGATTGATTCCAACGAGCCAAATGAAAATGAAGGGTTTCAGTTCAATCCCATGGCGGAGACTTTCAGACCGGGAGCGGTGGATTTGCCTGAATGGGCCAGAATTATTGAAGAAATATATCACGATTGGGATGCCAATGCCTTCTCTTGGCAAGGTGAATCGCGAGCTGCCCACTTCATGTCATGGTATGTAGCACCGGGACAAAATCGCCTCAGATGCTTGCATGGAAGGAAAGTTGCCCTTTTTGCTGATTTCTGGAATTGGAGAGAGCAAATACGACAGCGTTGGATTGGTGAAATCGATCCAATAGCAGATGTTGAGCTGGTCTATGTCTCTCCTCCACCCACGCATTTGGAAGCTGGAGTTGTTGGTCACATCATCCTGGTACAGCATGATTCACCAGAATGGTCGTCTTTGTTGGTGTCTACGTATGATCCGGCGATCAACCGTGGATATTCTTTCAAGACTGTAGTGTGTATTTCACAGCAAGCCCATTTTCGCGATATCACGGAAAGAATTGGATATGATGCTGAATGCGCATACCATGCTCAATGCGAATTTAGGCTCAGAGGTTTTACATATCACTCAGATGACCGATATAGATCCAGCGATGGTGATGCTGTTGACCTGATTGTCCAACGGCAGGTTTGGCCTCCAAATTGGTACCCACCTGTTATTCCACATGCGCCTGGAGCCGAGGGTCTTTCCTTAGTGCAGACTAGGGCTGAGATTACCCGTCCTGGACAGAAAGCTGCAAGGGCAGATCAAGAGATTCAGCAAAAGGATCAGGTTATTTCACTTGAAAAGGCTTTGGATCAGGTAGTTTGGGACATAGAAAATATCCCTTTTACATTATCCATGCTCTTTCAGAATGTGAAGGAAAAAAGTGATGTACCAATAGTGTGCGTGTGGGAAATCAACGATGGAAACACGGATTTCGATATATCCGATCGAGACAATTTTTGCCAGAGGAAGATGAAAAAGCGTTTTATCCAGAAGCATGCTCTCCTGAAAGAGTGTTCTGAGCTTTTTCCCATCCGATTTGTGAGAGACTCATGGAAAGTTACATCAGGCAACTGGTATGTTGGGTCTTATGTGCTGCCGGCTCATGACATGGCCATTGTGTTATGTGTGGAGTACAGAAGAGATGGTGCAATTGTTCGGAGCATCACAATGTACAAATCCTATCGTGCTGATTTGCTAAGGTCGACTCTGGGAATTCGATTTGGCACTTTGATCAGGTTGAATGGAAGGTTTGTGCATGACAAGGTCGAATTCCATCATGGTGATGTTCTCGAATATCATGCCTTTGATAATGTGCCGTCTATTTGCATTGATAGACTCAGTAAAACACAAATTTGTCTGGAGGCAGCAGTGGAGAACTACATTCCATGGTTTGATGAGGACGAAGATGCGTACGAGCTGCTGCAGGAGGATGATCTTGGCAAGGCACTTCAAAATGAAGATCAATGGAGCTTTGATTGCATTCCTGAGGGCACCGATCTGCATAAATCTACATTTGAGCAATTGCATGTGCAAAATGAGGAGTGCCATGGAGAGATGCAATCACTGGAGCTTTACATTGATGGCGCCACACATGGAGACACCTCTGCTTGGGCGGTCGTGGCGGTTGTTGTCACAGCAGGAGGGCGCAGATTTCATGGATGCTGTGCAGGTTTGACTGAGATTAACAGAAGTGCCAGGCAGTGGATAGGTGCTCTGAGTCATTCAAACATCGATGCAGAATTGTCAGCAATGGTTGTTGCCACCTCTTTCTCATTTTTTGCATCTGGTGATCTCCCGGTCACAATCAGGCCTGACCTATCCCTCAGTAGACGTTTTCTTGTTGCAGATAGTGCCACAAGGCAAGACAGTACAATTGCCAAGCTTCTGCATTTGTTAGGGCAGCTTCTGCCGTCAAGGGTTCGTGTGCAAGAAGTCAGAGCCCATTGTGGGGACCCATGGAATGAGTTAGCTGATGCGGTGGCAAAGAAAGTTGCACGAACTTCAGTTCCAGTAGGACAGGTCCCTTGGGATTTATTGCATAATGCAGTCACTGAGCCGTCCACGCTGAAGTGGGAGTGGCTGCGCAATGAATCTGCTGCATACTCCAAAGCCATGCCAGCGCTTCATGGGCGAGCTGTCTGGCAGCCTACACCTTCAGCTAAACGTATAGGCGTGACAGTCGCAGAAAATGAATGCACCAGACATGATCTCAAGATGCAAATCAAGGTAGCTACTTACAATGGCCTGGCTTTGGGTGATGGAGAGCAGCCTGAAGTGACATCTGGTGGACGCACTACTAGGTTAGATATGCAGTTTCATCAGGAGAAAATCGCAATTATTGGAGTCCAAGAGGCCAGGACTTCAACAGGAAAAAGGGTCTCCGATCATTACTGCATTTTTTCTTCTGGATTTCAGCAATGTGGCAGGTCCAAGCACTTTGGATGCGAGTTGTGGATCCATAAGAATTTGCCGTTGTGTGTGTTGCCAGATGGCACCAAAGTCAGTCTTGCAGACTGCAAAATCACTATCTCTGTTTCCGATGCCAGAGTTTTGATTGCAAAAATCGAAGGTGCAATCTCCTTTCAGGTTGTGGTTGCACATGCACCATGTGTTTCTGCTGATCGACCAATTGACATGGTAAAGCAATGGTGGGATGATTTGTCAAAGCACCTGCAGAAATGCCATGCTGGACATGCTATACTCCTGATTGATGCCAACGCGCCGCTGGCCGATCATGAGTGTGGCTTCTTTGGTACTCACCAGGCAGAGCCCATGAATGCTCAAGGATACGAGTTCCAATTGTTCCTTATTACGAATCAATTGTATGTTCCAGCCACATTTGAAAATCACACAGGTTCTGCGGGCACATGGAAACATCCAAGAGGAGGATTTCTCCGACGAGATTATGTTGCATTGAGCGAAGCGTTTTTCAAGATCTGCATAAGCTCACATGTTCAAAGTGACTTTGACGGTGGCTTCGGACACATGGATCATTGCCCTGCGGTTTGTGAGATTGCTGGATTTTGGAATGTCAAAGAGGTCAAAAGGAAGTTTGCGTGGGACTATGATAAAATTAAAGATCCCACGTCTCAAGCGGAATTTGCTGATGCTCTCTCAACGTTGCCATTGCCCTCATGGTCAACATCTGTTGATGATCATTCAGCAATCCTCGAGACCAACATTTTGCAAATTGCCAGACAGCACTTTCGCAAAACAAAGATTGAAAAGTATAGGCCCATGCTCAGCGAGGCAACTATCAATGGAATTCAGCTGAAAAGGCAGGCACCGGACATGGCCAGGAACCTGCAGTTTGATGATCCTGAGCTGATTGGTGAAATCAAAGTGCTTGAAAAAATGCTGAAACCAATGGTCCAACGAGATCAGAAAGGGTGGTACTCTGAATGGCTGGACAGTATCAATGAGGCTGGTAGTTGTCATGATACAGCTCAGGTCTATCGCAAGCTTCAAAGACTCGGTAGAAGAAAGAAAGATTTAGAGAAAGGGCCGAGACCGCTGCCCAGGCTGCAGCTTGACAGTGGTCAGTTTGCGCAGTCTTTCCAAGAATGTCAGCAGACCTGGATGAAGCAATTTGCCGAGGTTGAAGCAGGGTTAGAAGCTTCTCCGATTCAGCTTCAACAATTGCATCGCACACGTTGCTCTGGAGCAGATCGCAAGGTGATCAACTGTGCTGATCCATATGAGATCTTGTCGCTTATCAGGAAATTCAAAAATCGCAAGGTCCCTGGTCCTGGACAGCTTCCTGTTGATATAATCAAGTGCGGTGGAATCCAGGTTGCGAGAATGCTTGCGCCTTTGATCGTGAAAGCCTCCTGGCATATGAGAGAGCCGTTGTCCTGGAAGGGTGGCCTGCTTGTGCCACTTTTCAAAGGAAAAGGTTCGCCTAGTGAACCTGCCTCGTACAGGTCGATCTTCCTGTCAGATATTTGCGCCAAAATCCACCATGCCAAGATTAGGACGCATTTAGCAGAGGTTTGGGACCGAGACAACTCTCTCATTCAAATGGGAGGGAGAAAGGGATGCTCAACAGATGTAGCACATCACTTTCTTCATGCGCACATGTCATGGGCAAGGCATTCCAACTCGTCATGTGCGGTTCTCTTTGTTGATCTGCAGTCGGCATTTTATTCTGTGATCAGGTCTTCGCTGTTTGACGGAGAGATTCATGATGATGTAATTTGTTTTGCAATGAAAGAGTTGGGTATCATGCCGGATGAGTGGAATGAAATCAGAGAGTGTGTTGCGAATGACTATGCGACGGATGGTGTCGACTCACACTGTGAGGGAATGCTTAGAGACATGTTCTCAGGCACCCATTTCTCAATGCATGGTATCTCCGGGCAGGTGGCCACACAAAGAGGCACAAGACCAGGAGATCCAGTAGCTGACATTCTCTTCAACATGGCCTTCAAGCTTGTGATTTTGGATGCTCGTAAGAGGATCAGAGACTCCTCAGATTTGGATTGGTTTGGAACTCCTCAATTAGTGAGAGACCTGTCCAACCTTGATGCGATTCCGCCCAGAGCATTTGCTGAAATCACATTCGTTGATGATGTTGCATACGCAATACATTCAAAATCAGCTGTCGATGTGATCTCATCGTTGCAGGTTGTTTCATCTTGTTTACATGATGCAGCCGCAGCAAGAGGTCTGGTGATCAACTACAAGGCCGGAAAAACGGAAGCGATAGTCAAACTGGCAGGTCCAAGGTCGAAGGCCACCAAGCATCAGCTGTGGCATGAGAGCAAAGGCCATTTGCCAATAATCACTGAACATGGCTCTCAATCTCTCAAGATTGTGCACTCGTACAAACATCTTGGGTCCTTTGTTCAAGAGCATGCGATCGTGCAGAAGGACATGAGATATAGGGTAGCACAAGCACGGAAAGCCTTTGGTCAGCTCAGTAGGCAATTCTATCGCAAAAACAATGTGAATGACTCCACAAAAAGCTCGGTGTTCGCAGCCTTAGTTCTATCTAGGCATTGTTACAATGTGCACACTTGGGCTTGGGTCACAGATAATGAGATCAATACATGGGCGAATGGTATCAAACAGCAAGTTGCTTCTCTGGCTGGCAATAAGATCAGGCCGGTACCTGCATTTCAGTTCTCCACGTCGGAACTTTGTGCGCTGTGTGGTCTTCACAGCCCTTGGGACTTGCTGCATGCTAACAGACTGCGATATGTTCGCAGGGCCATTCAGACAGCTCCAGCCATGTTGTGGTCATTTCTGTATGATAACAAAAGTGAGTGCTCGTGGGTTGTGCGGGTGCTTGAGTCAGGGAAGTGGCTGAGACAACAGTTACCATCAGGCTCGGTGCCTGAATTTGAAAGTGTGAATGATCTTCTCTCTTTCGCAGCGATTGATCAGAAATGGAATGGGAGGATCAAGGCTGCCTTGGGGTCATGCCTTAACTTCCAGTCTGCAGCCGCGGAAGGGAAACTATGGACATTGAGAATGCAGATGCAGGTTCAAAAATTTGCAGATGTTTCATTACCAGACTCGCAGTTGAAGCAAGGCAGATGGAATTGCTCTCTGTGCAGTAGTAGTTTTGAGTCAAAGAAAGCGCTGGCAGTTCATGCTAGGCACATGCATCAGTACCGAACAATTTTGAAATATTTTGTTCTTGGAAATGATTGCCTGGCTTGTGGTAAGATGTTCTTCAACAGGACAAGGTTGCTTGCTCATGTTGGAGCGTCTGTAGCTTGCAAAGACTCCTATTTAGCATGTTTTGTGCCAGCGGCTGAGCAAGATGTTGAACAAATTGAACAACTCGAAAAAGAACAAAGCAGGGCTCTCAAAGCCCAGGGATGGCTCCCATCCAAGGCCTTCCTCCCTGTAACTAAGGTAAATGGGCCCTTTCTTCCCAAGTGTGGTACGGAAGGAGCAGCTGTGATGAGAGCAAAATGGCACCATCGCATACCAGTTGCAGGTCGAGCCTTTGAGGGTCTTGATGGTTTTTGTGAACATTCAGATGAAGCGCAACAGGCAGAGACGGAGATTTTGCCTTTCATTATGCATACAAATGGTGGTCAGATTCAGGGAGAGGCTGGCGTGTTTCAGTGCTTCGGCTTAGCTGCCGAGGCAGCACGGTTGCATATCCATGGATTTCTCTTCGTACATTTTTTCAGTGGATTTCGCAGAGAAGGCGATTTACAACATTGTATAGAAGACCACGCCATTGTCGGAACTGATCACATTTTTTGTGTATCGGTTGATTTGTGTTTGGCCAAAAAGTACTCTGACCTAACAGACACAGATACCAAGAATTTTTGGATCAGCAAAATGCGCAGCGGTCAAATCCTGGGAATAGGAGGAGGACCAAGTTGCGAGACCTGGTCGGCAGCAAGGCATGCTCCCGGCGGTCCTATGCCGCTGAGATCCTACCACAGCCCGTGGGGTCTTGAGGGTCTTACTCAGCGTCAATGGGACCAGGTCAACACAGGGACAAAACTGATCCAATTTCTGGTTGAACTGCTGATTATTGCGGCTCAAAGTGGTATGTGTGGCTTCCTAGAGCATCCTCAGTTTCCAGTATGGCTTATGAAGCAGAAACCGGCCTCCATTTGGCCCTTGCAAGTTTTGCGGATTCTGTCAAGGCTTGAATGCTTCCAAGTATGTTCTTTTGATCAGTGCGTTTACGAGCTGGCAGCAACCAAGCCGACCACCTTGTTGCTGTTGCGACTTAGCACTTTCAAGGACATCACAATGACCAGAGGAAATAGAGGACGCTGTTCACATAGAGCAAAGCATCAACCTTTGCAAGGAATTCAAAGTGATGGCACGTTTGCTACAGCGAAAGCAAAAATCTATCCTGTGGCAATGAACAAGGCCATCGCTGTTGCGGTGTCACGGTTTTTGACGGAACGCCACTTGCAAAGCACCTGGTGTGAGTTACCGCATGACCTGCAAGAATTGAGATGTACAGAGGTGATTCATGAGTCCATTGTGCAGCCGGACTTTCACCGATAGTGCAATGCAAGCACCAAGCGTCGACATGCGCAGTAATCGCAAAGTGACAAAAAGATATGTATATTACTTTATTAAGTTATCAAATTCCAAAAAAAAGTTCTTGATGCCCCAAGGCTTTTCAAAGTTGCCTTGCAAAATGAGTGCCAAGGACAACGGCAATGTCTCCAGGCCGTTGGGCGCAGAGGCATCAACTGCCAAGGACAGCGTTGCAACCGCCGAGGAGAAAATGGAGAAGGCGCAGGCCCAGGCACCTGGCCATGAAGTTACCATGGGATGAATACGATGTTACTCTATTTTCTATATACACTGTATATAGTATGTGTATATATATATATATATGTGTGTGTATGCATATATATATATATACGTATATGTATATATTCAATATATTCTCTATGAAATCGGAAAATCCCCACATGTGTTTTTTTATAATCCACCTTTTTTGTCCATGGCACACATGGGAATGGGTCCAGAATATCAACTAGATGATGCGGGGTTCTCAGCAACATGACCTGTTTGTTCACCCCACAAAATTATGAGTTTTTCATGGTCATCAAACAATGCTGAAATTATAACAATGCTACAGTAATCTACGGTATTTATATCAAAATATGGTATGATATGCTTACATCCCCATAGATGATCCAAATTGATGGGTCTCTGGATATCTCTAGTATACCATGGTCAAATCACCAGCATCTTCGACCTGAAAGAAGGAGGACTGATGTCCAATCATCCGCAGGCGACGTGACTTTTGGATCGCCTTGTTCCACATCCTTTGCCATCGATGGTGTTAGCGCTCTCGCCCGGGTCTGATGTGATGTGAATTCTGGATAAATTGGGTAAAAATTTGGGTAAATCTCAATCTAAAATAATCTAAATATGTCTGTTTGATGCAATTTGAGGCCGAAATGTCCGACAGTCCTGTTTTTATGTGTTGTGCCAAGGCTGACGGACTTCAGGCTTGTGTTCAAAGCAAGTTCCTTGAGCCATGCCAATGGTACATCCCCGGGCAAGCCCTGGAAAACCGTTTTAACCGCTCGGCTGAACATTTACAGCATCTGGCAGTGGCAAGGACAGTATCCAAGTTTCATGGGTGAAAATGGGTGATTGTTGGTGCTTCTCCAGACCTATTTATGAGGGTCTGGACTATTGAACATCCGACTCAAGCCAGATTCAGGCCCCATTTTTCGGTTGATTCCCCTTGTCAACTATGACTTGTCTGACGGGGGGTTATTGAATTGTGCTGCCCTGAGTTTAAAACATTTACTATTGTTTACTGGCTATCGATACATCTTTCAGCCCCAGAACGTTGAGAAATACATGGGTTCGAACATAGGATGCCCCTAAATCTGCTGATGAATCACCATTTTCCCTCTTTAAGACATGAAACAAACATAAACAAACTCAATTTGGAGGCTATTTCCCCATTTTCGGATACCTGGTAGAACTTCTGGTCTCCCACGCCACACGTTCAAATCACTCGGCCACCTCGTTCACCGCTTCCTGTGCCCGTGCCCGGCTTTGCCGATCTTCATGCGCCAGGGAGGCACCTGAGGTTGGAGCTGGCCGATGCGTCTCCCGCGAATTTGTGATGCGAATATGTAGTGACTGTAGGGTATGTAGAGTAAATGGTGTATTTTTTTGATGTTTTTTGATGTCTGGTGTGATGTTTGAAAAGTGATCCCACATGTTTTGTATTGTTTTGTTGAATGATGTGATGTGTTGAGATATCCCAACCATTTTGAGACCGACCAATGGTGGATGAGGCTCCGGACTTTCGACGATGTCTCGCAAACGCTGGAGCTCGAACTGGGCAAAAAACCAAGCTGGTGGCAAAAGAACCCGTAAAGTCGTAAAGTGTGGCAAAAAACAAGAAACCTCGGCATCAATCGGATTCAACCCAAGTGTTTTCCAAGATTTTCCCAAGTGTGTTCCTGGAATTTGGGTGTTGACCCATACTGAATTCCACAACCGGGGCCTGCAGGTCTTCCTTCTCTTGCCCAACTTCAGAGAGCCTCGGAGCATCCGATCCAGGCCACACGAGGTCACGGAACATCAGGAACATCTTACAAGGTGTGAAAAAAATCTGTGTAACAATGGCAATAATGGAAATAGTGCTCATATTTACCAATAATCCTGTATAATACATATATATATATATTATTATATAATATTATATATTATAATATTTAATACCTCCTATTTATGGTGATGACAGGGGGATGGTTTATGGCATTGTTTTACGAACATTATATAATATAACATCCAACTCTTACCAGCAAGGATATCATCCCTGCAATCAAGTCACGCATCACGTAGGGCACTACCTCCCTCCTTCACTGCCTAAAGCTCAGCAGCTGCGGATGTGACATTTGGACCCAAAAGGATCAATAGTTGATACGAGTACGACTTGCTATGCGTGCCTCGTTGGGGGGGCTGGTTTTTTTCCGGATGATGTGGCCAAGAAATTGGCCAAATGTTGCCAAACGTTGCCAAAAATCCAAAATAGGCTACCACAGGCTACCCCAAAAACCAGTTCAGAACCTCAAATCTCAAATTTCCCCAATAAATCCCAATAAGATACTGTAGGCATTCCTAGACCAAAAACAAATGCAAAGGAAAAAAGTCCCCCGAAGTGCCAACGGGCCTTGATCTGCTTGCTATGATTCGCCTGCGCTTTTCGCGCCTGGTCACCTCGCACTGCTGGATCAAGGCCAAGCGTTTCACAATATATCTCAAAGATATCTGAATTATCTGTATAAACAACGTATTGTAAAATGATATTAACATATATATTGAATGCTTTGAATTATGTGGATATGTGATATTGTAACACATATAATATATATATATATATGGTTCTAAAATGTCCTAAATGTCACCTGGCTCTTCAGCTCAAACTGCCATCTCCAAGGCTTCGGGCCAAACTCCGCAGTTTTCGCCTCCATTCTGATCAACATCCCCAAGACTGTATAGGGGTAGTACATTGGTAGTATCAATGGATATATCATATGGATATATCATATATATATATATAATATTCTACCATATCTACCATGGATATATCATAATGGTAGTATCGCACGAACCATCAGCCAGCAAGTTTCCTTTTTCAAGAAATCGATGGATTGGTTTCAGGGATTGTTTACAGGAAAACATTGTGTGTTACCATAATTTGTAACACAATGTACTGTAAGAAACTGTGACAAGTAATTGCAACTCACATATCTTGTTACCATTGTGTGTTTACAGGCATTGTACTGTAAGGTTTTCAACTGCACGTTTTCCCTGAAAAAAAAAAAACTGTGACATGCTGTGACAAAAAGGAAAAAGAACATTGTCACTTTGAGTATCAAAATAATGGTTGGTTGATGGAGTTTCCCAATGACGATAATACCCAATATATACATAAAGGGTAGTATAAGAAAATGATCATATCCCGGTATGAGCGTTAAACTGCGACTTTTACCGTGGTTGATATTGATGATTATGATATATATATATATATAGATAATATTAATATAGCCAATATGAATAGAATCATAGTCATCAGATGTCATTAGTCAATCTATGTCGACCTAATGCTTAATGATGATAGGGGACCAAGGCACGACCATCTCGGAGAGTTCATCTCGCGTTTGCTCCAGCCTGGAAACCACCAGCCGAGGATTAAAAAAGTGGTAGACATCCCGCCTCTATGGGAGAAATCTCCTCAAAAAATATCGTATAATTTGATTATATCATCTTATATCTCCTTTTTGTTTACTTCATTTGCATATTATTTGCATGTTTGCTGAGATTCTGCTGCTGACCCACGCCAAACAGGCTTCAAACTGAGTCACAGATCATGTCCTTTTCCACTGGAGTACGCCCAGTTTGCATCGATGCTCACCGATATTGTTTGACTTCTCAGCGGCTTCGGTCCCTCATTGCTGGTGTCCGTTGGTTGTGCCTCCACGTCTTGGTTGTTGATAAACATCCCCAGTATTGCTAGTTCATGATGTGGAACCGTTCCGCGCATTTGGATTCAACATGATTCAACTATAGTTCTCATGTTATGTATTGTTATGTCCATTCACGTGCTGCATCTTGTTGATGTCATCACCATTCTTGGTTGGCAGTTTCAACAAACTGGATTAGGGGGGTCCCTGCTACTAATTTGATGATGCTTTACTTCCTATGGCTATGTATAATAATAATAAATATATGTGGATGATTGTGGACGTATATACATATAGAGATCATCACCATCTCGGGGGGGGGGGCACCCGCTGCTGCCTCAATTGCAGGGCTTCATTCTCTTCCTGTCCGCCTCAGAGCCCCCACATGGTAGGGCAACCGCTTATGATATCGCCATTTCAGAAAGCTGGTAATTATGGTAGTTAGTCATGAAGGATGTATGTTTATATAGTATTATATAGTCATATCCATGCAATTTTAGTCAATTTACACCTAAAATTTTGGGGACTGAGCAACATCGTTGACCAACAAGAAAGAGAATGCATTGCCATTTCCCGAGGGCGACACTCTTCTCTACTTGGTCCACCTGTCAGGAGGTCAAATCGAATGTAAAAACAGGCATAGATAGATGGGTTTTGATGGATTAAACGTACAAAATGTTGCTTAATATGAACCCAAAAGTTGTGTGCTATTCACGTTCTGGCATGACCACCATTCTGCTAATTTCTGGGATGTGAACAGCAGGGTACCAGGGTTTTGAATTATTCACAATTATTCCCATGTGGCCATATGGATAAACCTCAGGTCATGGACTCCACAAGGTCTTGCAAGGTATGCCACCAGCAGGCACGGTTGGTTCAGTCTCAAAGTCCTCTAGATTTCAATTCTATAGCCCCTAGCAGGAGCCAACCCCATCGCAACATATCCCAACCTTAGATGATTACCACCAGCAAAGCAGTGATCAAAGTCACACATAAAAACTGAAATCGTTTTTTTTCTCGGGCAAAAGCTGCCTAGAATTGCAGTAAAAACATGTAGAACCCATCAAAGGATATCAAAGGCACTCTTCGAGTTGGAGTCTGCACCACCGAGTGATCTAGTAGTGAAAGCCTCCAACTTCCATCCATTTGCAGATGCTGCGTTTGAAACAGAAAATCCCATCAAAATCCCATCTCTGATGGGTAAAATCTCCATGAAAATCTCAGCCCTGGACCTCCTCTTCAGTCTTTGTCACAGCCTCGGGAGAGCCAAAGCTGTCTTCACTATTTTTCTCTATAAAAAGAATGGGACAGTTAATGGTCATTAGATAACCTATCTACGTATCTGTCGGTCCGTCGGTCTTTGTCATAGATAGTCAAAAAATAGATCGATCGACAGATAGATAGGTAGATAGACGGATCGATCGATAGATCGATCGACAGATAGATAGGTAGATAGATAGATCGATCGACAGATAGATAGATCGACAGAATAGATAGGTAGATAGATAGATCATGATAGATCGATCCATCAATCGATCGGTAGCTAGAGAGATTTTTTTCAATGATGCAATTGGCACTAAGATCACCTATTTCGACATACGCAAAAGGACAACGTCGCAGCGCACCTCGCGGCGCCTTTGCGCGAGGACACGAAAACGATCAGCCTCCTGCAAGGCCTGGGAAAACACGAACATTGACCAGTTGAAGGTTGGCCTAAAGATCTTCGTGGATGCTGACTTAAGAACTAAGAGACCAAGTCTGTAAAAGTCTGTAAAATGTCCAATTCTCGAGATTGACTAAAGATTGAATTCTTGAGATTGAAGAATTGTCTTGAGGAAATTTCAAAAGTTTCCCAAAGCCTAGGATCGGACTTTGACTTCTACACTTGCCATGACCCAGCCCTGCGAAAAATGGACATGCAGAATGGCAAGGGCAGTCTTTGCGGATTCCTGTCACTGCATCTGTCTACGTGGGCCATGGGTGCTCAAAAATTGGGAAGACAAAAACGATTGGTTTCCTGTTTTTAAAATGAACCAATCTGGGGAATCGAGGGAGTCTTGCCTCCCAAAGATTGGCTGATGTCCAAATAAAAACACTTGGCTGGGTATATGATATGCCTGCATTAGGTTTGTCTGAAAATTGGGTACCCCAAGATCAAGATTCAATTGTTTACCATCATGTTCCACATTACAATGGCCTTATTGGGGGTAAGTACCCCATTTTCAGACCACACCCAAATCTATTCTTCAACAACTCTACATCTATATATATACATAAGTATAAGTTAAGTATAAGTAAGTCCCCCATGTTTCATGGTTAAATCGTAAGGTTTCAGCATGTTTGATGTCAAGATTCAGCTACCAACCCCCACAAGTTGTGCGGAAGATCGAGCCTTTTGCGCTTCTTCCTGCACCTTCTGTTGACCCGGAAGAAAGGCCTCGCTGAGACGGTCATAAAGAGAAATGAAGGGAGCTGGGCTGATCCCATCAATATGTAATAATTATTAATATTGTACATATAATATAATATAGATATATGCGTGTAAATCAAATGAATTTATATGAAATATATTTAAAAATAATAATAATAATAATAGTAAAATAAAACTAGTATATAGATAATTACATGAATCGCTTTGAGATCACCCAATGTGCGCCTGCACCTGTCGATGAACTAGCTCCATGGCATCTTGGCCCAAAGCCACCTGCGGTCGAATATTATTGCCAACACATGGGAACCGACTGAACATCAAAAATTCATGTCTTCAGCATTCCACTGGATGAATCATGACAGTTAGCCCAATCCTAAGCATCATTCCAGTTATGTCGCAGTGAGGTCGTTACAATTTATCCCTCTATCTATTAATTTCAGGGGCCCAAAAGGAGTGGTATTTATGAGGGAGGGTTGTTTGGAAATGGAAAAATGACACGCTTTGACATCCCAGCCAATCAAACACACGAAATTGACACTGCTCATACCCACAAGTAAAGCAGAAATGTCAGCAACTACCCTCTGGTAATCAGCCACATATCCATCAAAAATGGCCATCGTCCATCTCAAAAGCTGGGATTTTGCCGTCGACCTTCTCGGCGAGCTCGTTTTCCATCGCAAAGCTGAGGCGCAGAGATTCACTGGAGATATCTGGTTGGTGTAAAAGTATTATTCAAATAATTGGTGTAATATATTGAATAATATTATAGAATCCAATTATTTGAGATATCTGGATATATATATATATATATAATCCAATAGAATTACTATGTATTATTCAAATAATTGGATTATATAATATTACCCACAAACGCCGTGTGTTGCCCCGACATTAACATTGAGAATGTCGTGTTGTCGAATATATGATAGGAGACATAGCAGAAAATACTGCGTATACGCAGCGTTTTCTAGTTCAAAGTTTTCAGGGCTTGGGTTTTAGGGCTTAGGGTTTGGGGTTTTAGGGTTTAGGGTTTTAGGGTTTAGGATGGTTTAGGGTTTTAGGGTTTAGGGTTCGTCGTCTGGGAAATCTCAAAACACTGGCAGTGCGCAGGTGTTTGAGCATGTTGAAGGATAGTGTTTAAACGCCATTTGAACCGTCCGGGCAACACAAAGCGCCTGGCCGTAATATTATTCAAATAATTCAACAATAATTTAGATATACGTAATATCTGCTTGGTACAACTATTAATCAATTGGGATAAAGAAATGCTTTTCC
>Ga0126342_10001681_pt1 | contig 32108 bp, 40 predicted proteins | sample Cyp1metagenome_FD_92528 | JGI IMG/M metagenome (GOLD analysis project Ga0126342, IMG submission 92528) | Coral microbial communities from Lord Howe Island, Old Settlement Bay, Australia - Cyphastrea 1 metagenome | ecosystem: Host-associated > Invertebrates > Cnidaria > Coral ...
ATTGACAAAGTGGATGGCAACTCCATTGCGGTGCGCCATCAGGTCCGGGACCAAAGCGTCAGTCACGCTGTGGCCCAGGACCTGATGGTCCAACGCAGAACTGAGATTATCCTCGGGTAACCAAGCATATCTGGCTAGGAAACCCTGTTCCTTTCCTGGGCAATGCATCAATCAAGCGATGTACCCAAAGGATTAATCAGTTGCACTGTAGGCCCTTAGCAAGCCTGAGTCGTTGTCATTGGCTGAGGTGACTCGGGAGCTGGGATCCAGGTAGTAGGTGCTGCGCCATGCTGCGCCAGCGGGAGATCAAATCTGCCAAAGGAGTGGAGTCCCCGACGTGGATTCCAATCCTTTGACAGATTTCTCCTTGGTACCTGGGCGGATGTGGGCAAGAACCAGGGAGCCTCAAAAAAAATTAAAGTTATGAATCTAAGCACTTGTTTGTGGTTGGATGAAACATGACAAAACTGGATGGCTATGACTCAACCAAGAATCGCCAAGATCTTTGCAGGTTTGAAGGGTAATCTTGACCCAAGACCACCTGCCATGTAGTGTCGCTTTCGCCGCGTCAGAGTCATCTCCCCAACGTCGTAGAGGTGTCATGATCATTCTTTCGCCAGGGTTCCACCATCTTCCCAGCCGCAACATCCCCGTAACAGAAGGCCTGAAAGTGTTGCCTTGTGATCAATCTCACCTCGAAGCGTTCCGGCAAATTGCAAAGGTCTCAGTTCCCATGATGGCCATCCCATCCTCCTTGAGACTGACAGCAGCTTCAGGGGAACGGAGTGACGGAGTGACAGCCACTTCTGGCAAGCGGCTCATGGAGATGGGGTGCAGAAAACAAATGAAGCCATTGGAAATGAGGGATCCATGACCCAGATCATGACCCTCTAAAACCATCTGGTTCAACCTACAAAATGTTGATCATGTTGGCATCATATCATCCCAACCTCAGGGCTGGAGAATCGTTAGAAATGTGTTAGAAACATTCAGAAACCACCAATCACCAAGCAGTCATCCTAAAGCCTGGCCAAGAAACGCAGGTGGAGCCCACCAGCTCAAACCTCAGGAGACCAGACAAACAGATAACCAGCCATGATTTGGAGAGAAGATAAACCATGTTTACTGAAGGGTAGTCCTGGGGATGTCACCAGGATTTCTAGAACAATGGGAGGCCCAAAAATCACGCCATTGGTGATGGGCTCGATCTTCATCCCACCAGGCCGAGACGCTTCTTGCGCTCCGATAAGGCCAAGATCTCCTTGTCCGTTTGCAAGAAGGCCTGGCGCGTCATGGGATACCAATGGATACCATGTCAGTTTTCCGCAGTTATGGCATATGCCCAGGTGATCCCAGGTGTATGGCTTGTTACACCCAAACTTCTTCGCCAAATTGGAAAATTATTTGAGCTTCTTCTGTTAATTACATACTTTCTCTTAGCTATATATACTATATACCAACTTTGGGTAGATTCCCCGCTGATTGGGAGCAAACAACAATCCTGTCCTTTTGCTTCCCTCTGTCATAATAGCAATTGCTGCTTGGCTGGTTGAGCCACCCATCTCATTTCCAGCCATATGGCTATCGGTTGAAACCCCCGGTACACACTGATAGAGTAGTTCTTGATGTTCATCCCCCCAAGATGATATAATGCGGTAGACCCAATACTCAACCATCCCCAAATTCCCCAAATGCTAGGCTTATTATAAGCTTATTGAGTTTATCACATTGCTAATGGATCCATCTCCATATCTTTGAGGCCTCTTTGATGGCGGTCTTGATCTTCTCGTCGCGAGAAGCAGGTTGGACCTTCATCGCTGGGAAGTTGAGGAATGGCGTCCCCTTCATGAATCTACGGTTGAAACTTTGAAACCATATTTTTACCCCCAAAGTGGTTGGGGGTTCCTGTCTAGGATTCCCATCCGAGTTTGGCAAAGCTTGACCCGAAAAGATCGCTTTGTGGTGATCCCAAGCAGTATCTCAAGATGTCTGAAGTGAGATCTGCCCAACAATGTCGGTTGAAGTTTGGCCCACACCCGTTCATCCTCCAATAAAAAGGTCATTTGGTCATGTTTGCCAAACAATATTAAAATAGTGGTGCCCAAATCAAAAAATATATAGAGACCTAGAGATCCATACCCAAACGACGGAGAGAATCGGCTAAAGCCTTAAAACTTGCGAGTTCGAACTGCAAAAACGTTCCAGGAACGACATAGTTGGGGTTTCAGCCACTAGTTTTCAGGGCATCGTTGTTGCTCATGCTAGCCCTGCTAGCCGTGCTAGCATCGGTTGATTTCCAATCCAAAGAACTCCATGGTTGATCAAGTTCCTCATTTTTCTGGCATCCCCTAGCTATCATAGCCATTTTGCAAATGGCAACTAAAGATCATGCCCCTGTGCCTGTCGCTGCCGCATCTGTTGAAGAACATTCCTTACCGCCACTGGAATCGGATCAGGATGCCAAGGAACCCGGAAGTCATCGTCGTCTTGAAATGGACATCTTCAAAGATAGGGCATATTCCTTAACCATCCCCATAGAATAGTAACACACATTTCCGGGTAGTATGACACGAACAAATTTGGGAAGCCAGAAGATTTCTTGTTCCATGATTGATGCAACATGCCATGTTGGGATTGGGGCACCCCTTGGGGCACCCTTGGGGCACCCACCAAATCTACAGGGGATCCGCTGGATGGGACTGTACAATCCGCTACTCAAATGGCATGGCTCCTCACAACTTTGGCGTCAACGACCCTAGGGTCCCTAGGTCCTAGGTTCAAAAATTTCAGTGGCTCAGCTAGGCTTTTTTCTGGCACTGGGCAAAGTTTTTAGACAGGAAAAAGAGATTGGGCTCAATTTCAGTATCAACCCAGCCAGTTTGATATTGGTTTGATTCTTATGTTTGATGCTCCATGATGCCCCATCCCCGCTCTTTGTTGCTCAACTCCCCGATGGCCAAATTTGGCAGAGTTGCTTATGGAGCTTCTCCTTTGCCATATCAGCCACCTGCAAAGAAAACGGCAGGGATCTTCGGACATCCAAGCAGCAAGAAATCGAGGTGCAGCTCTTCAATTCTGCTAGGGGACATGTAAAACTTGGATGATGCTGGGCATAAAACCTGATTTTCCAATATCTTCCATCAATCACTTCTGGCACCTTTCATTTTTTTACTGGCACAGTAGAACTTGTCGTGTTCCAGCTGGTTCTGGCAGATTCGCACCTGCGTTCCGCCGTGGCCGTCGAGGACAGCAAAGTAGACGCCCAGTTCCTGGCGGGTGAAAACCAAAGTCGATGGCTTCAAATACCAAAATGTAGATATATATGTATATATATATATATATATATATTATGTGTATATATATATTATATGTATGTATAATATATATATATATATGTATATTGGTAAACATGCTTGAACTTTCTGAACCATTCGCAAAAAAAGAAAAAAAACAACCCACTCAGCAAATGAGCGAAAGCTCGGAGGGCTTTCGCAAAACCTGGATCTCCCCTTTGGGGATGGACGAATGGAGCGTTGTTTCCTCCAACCCCATCAGCCTCCAGCGGCTCGTCCAAAACATAGCGATCCTGCAAGGTCTTCTTCAGGCCGGGCCTGCGAGCGCTGCTTCCAAGCAGCTGTGGATAGGATGATAACTGGTCCAAATGTAGGGCATGATGATCATGATGCATACAAAACTAAGGGAAAGAAAAGTTATCTTTGCAGCTGGCGATATCATTTTAGGGTGATGATAAATAGATTGAATGGTGACCCAAACGACAAACGGGGTGATTCTAAATGGGATATAATCATAGCTCGTGTAAATGGTGTGTGCTTCATACCTACCGCAGAATTGGTATCACTGGGGTTCGACCTACCCATAGCTGAGGGTTTGCCCCAAATTGCTCCAACCGCTTAAAGGACAAGCTGTGGCTGCCCTTTTAAGGGGTGTTTCACCAGGGCCAAGCGCACCAGCTTTCACAGTGGACACGAAGCCCCAGAGACTCCGCAGAGACGTGGTAGCTCTTCTTCTTCTCCTGGTGCCAGGCTTGTCATCGCTGCTGCTTGGTATGGCCATGAATCGACAAATCACTGGAGATAAGCAGTGAATGCCCAGTGAATGCCACTGAAGATTGGCAATATTGACGTGAAGGAGCAGAATACTTCCGAATACACCAACAAGTCCACTTATGATCGATCGACCTACCATCCCATCAAAGGGCAACCGCCATCACCGCCATCACTGATGATAGTATCATGATAGTCATTTTGCCGTAAATGGCAGGTGCAGATCCTCCAAGCTTCTTTTGCAAATGCTTTTCCTACTGGTCCTACTTTGGGAAGAGGTATCATGACAACCATTTGAGAGCACAAAGTGAGGCATCCTACACACACAACATCACACAACTTCTCAGAAATCTCACTCAAAATGTGTGCATTGGGATAGCGACCCTGCTCATGACCCCACTGGCTACTGGCTTCCTGGGTTCCTGCGATGGCAACGTCGCTTTGGGGCAAAACTTTAAGGACCCCCACCTACCCCCCACAAAAGGGCTGGCATTTCCCCTTCGAACTGTCCCAAAGGGCTTTGCCTGTTTTTATTTGGTGTATTCAATGTTTTGACTATGATTTATGTGATAGTCCAATCACCAGTCGTACTGGTTGCATGGTTCCCATCCGTCTGATTTGGACCTAAGAACATAAACATCTGGGTTTGTCCAAAACTGGTGGATACCCAAGAAAAAAACATGTTTCTTGCTGAAATCCCCCGTTGCCTCCAAGGTTTGCGCTCCCGCATGAATGGGCAAGGGCTTGCCATCGGCCCCTAAGAGATCACGGGATACCCGGATTCGGTGCTTAGTAATTAACCAATATTTCCCCACTATCCCATAGGATCCATGTATGCTATATATGGTAACATTTACCATCAATATACCCCCAATGTTAGCATATATACCATACATGATATACATGGATCCTATGGGTATGGGATGCCCATACCTGGGAATGCAATGGGTTTCAAAATGGGATTGTCCAAGGGGATTCTATTGCAATCTTCATCCTATCATGGGTGCGACTTTCTATAGCCAAGGTATTTCGGTGGTCCCGTCGTATCTATTGTCCTGGCAATGCTTGACTCTTCACACTTTGGGGGTGCTTTCTTTTTGACCCTTAGCTGCTAGTTACGTCACTTCCACTCCGACCTTTCCTTCACCATGAGATACCAAAACATGGGAAATGAGGGGTCAAACGATACAGCTCACAAACATCAATTTTTGAAAAAAAAAAAAACCTTGTTCTTTCCTCAGCAACAAAATGGATATCCCAAAATAGGGGTCAAACGCCTGCCGCTCAACCCTGAAATCCTAGTCTGAGACATCGGTTAAATGATGATAACCGAGACTGTCATGCAGCATCTAAGCCCCCGAGCCCAGCATGAGCACCTCAAGAGCACACGGCTTGCTGTCCTGCGTGCCCTGCTTGTAGCTCACCTGCCACATGGAGGGCATGCAGCGGGAAAAATGGCGAAACGGCGAAACCCACCACACCTTCACACCCTCCTTGAGGTTGATGGGGTTGCTGGGAGTGCTGCCCACGATGAACTTCCGGTGCACAAAGAGGCCTGCAGTTCCATATCCAACTTCCCATTTTTGTAGCTTGAGTTCCATCCTTTTTGCATGGTCATCTGGACATGTGTCCATTTGCAACAGCATACCATTCCATACATCCACATTATTGGATGGTTCATCTACATACGTTTCCAAGCGTTTGTGGTGTCATTCCCTTTTTGTTTCGCTGCATCCCAATTTTCAGATCGATCATTTACCCCCTTGGGGCTCCTTTACATCTGTACAAATTTGGATCTGGTTACGAATCGTTTCAAACAGATTCTCTTGACCTCCCAAGTGGGGACCAGTTGTGGATGGTGCAAAAAAACCTCCAACTCCATCGGATCATCGGATCATCCGATCCGCGCCTTTGCCCATGTCACCGCCCTCCTCCTTCCCCGCAGGCATGATGAAGCCAAAGCCCTCGCGATGAACCACAAAATTTAGCCATGGTCAAAGCATGGCATATGGGGTGTACGGTCATCTATCCCATGATGGGAATCATTCTAAAAGGGAAATTACATTATTTTTAATCCCTATTGATGACATTGATGACCATCCCGCAAGATGGGTACACGAATCCAACTTTTGACCATGGCACATGTGTGCATCACCTTCTCGGACAGTATGATGGGCCAGTTGTCCAAAATATGGGGAAATCAAACAGCCAGCTCTTGGGCACGCATCAAACATTAGGATGTCACCACCAAATGATGAAAGAAACGTGTCCAAAAATGGGGGGGAATGTGGCCCCAATTCACAATCTTTTAAGGAAAATATGCTGACAAACCCTGGATTTGGGTAAACCTACCTGATATGCAACGGATGGAAACTTATGCAACAGTTTTTTGCTGGAGCCAGCAAATACCTGGACATGGATAGGGACCATCAAACCATGGGGCGGCGATCAGCAACCGCAAGAATGGTGCTACATCAGCAAAAATTGGCTTTCAACCAAGAGAGATCCACACTCAAGAATATAGGACTTACAGCACCAAACAAGAATGGGTATACAAGGTGGGGATTCAAGCAACCAAAATGTGGAAAATATCAGCAGAATATGCAACTGAGCGCCTTCCAAATGACTGTGCGTGAATTACCGACATGAAATGGTTCGTGAAACCACATATATCCCATTCCTATAAGTTTCTTGTTTTTTTTGTATTTCACCAAACGATTTGTCAAAACGAACAATACTTGCGGCTCCCAGGCCGAGCCGATCTCCAATCTCCGCCACAAATGTGTTGGCTGTCGACAGTGGGGGGCTGGCTCTTCGCTGCGGGCCTTCTCAGAGTCCCACTTGTTGACTCGCCCCTCCATCCGCGCATCCTGCGTAACTTACGGGTCTACGGTCTACGGAAATATCACAAGTATATATGTCATACATGCAATATAATATGTATATATATATATATATACATTTATCTTATATAGATAGATATTAAACATGTATATTCATAGAAGACACATATTTATAAATATCTGCAATATTTTTACATGTATAATATGCTATTATATCCGCTGCCCCTGCAACAGCAAGGGGGAACGTGTACAGGAAGAAGAGTTTGCAAAACACCACAACCACAACAACAAGGATTCGTGGCCAACCATCTCCAGGGACATGATGAAGAGAAATGGGAATACCACCTACAGTATGAGTTCTGGTCTATGATTGCCCCATCTTCAACCATCAATCAAATCTACACTATCCACACACCATGCGACCCAAAAAAAAATACGAATTTCCAGCCCTAAACTCATCTTCTAACCCTGATGTTTCTGCATTTGAATCTATACCCAGCTCAGATGGGTCCCCATCCATGGGTGCTGGGGCAGCTGGCCTCCTCCTTCTCAGGTTCTTTGGGTGGAGGCTCTGCCACCGTGGGCGCCGGAAGCGGCCCTGTGGGCGCCTCGGACTCCTGGCGATCAAGGCACTTTGGATCCCTGCCATGGGGGGAGTCCTCATGACCTTGGAGTCCCAAGGTAGTGACTCTAGTGACTAGCTGACGTTGAGGACTAGCGTTCTTTAAATTGAAAGGTCCCAAAGTCTTCCTCACGTGCCAATCAGCAGATGTTCAATGCAGGACCGAGGACCCTGCCTGGGCAGCTTGGCCGTCCACCTCAAACTTCACGAATTCCGTCTTGGAGATGGCTTTCCTCATTTCTTCGGACCTCACCAAACAGGAAAATCTGGCCCAAGAATCACTGATGTTCCACACCTTTGAGAAGCATCCATTTTTGGGGAAGAGTTGAGCTTCAAAGTTTTGATCTGAAAACCAAATTCGGAGGGGCCAGATTTCTGCCTTTGGCAAGGGCCCTTTCCAGCAACTGTGCCCCGCGCTGCTTCATCTTCTTAACAAGCGGATCCTCGGTCGAACACAGTTGGACATTACAAACTACCAGAGGCGTAAAAAGGCTGCAAATAGCGAAGATCTTACGTATGTAAGTTTTTTGGTAAGCAAAACGTCATGACAAACAATTTGTCGGCTGATGCAATCGGAATCACCCTTTCTGAGAAAAGCATTGTAATATGCATTCAATGTTCCTACAGTTTCAGGCTCCAAAATGAAGATAAATCGCAGCAGCCTATGTCTTTGGACCTAGGCAGCTTTAAAACATTGCTTAAAACCTTCCACCTCGTTTGGAGTCTAAACTATGTGCACATCATTCATGGGTCCACCGGCGGAGACAGCGTTTAGAAACAACTCAGCAAATATGTATTGACATGTATTATATCTATATACACATATCTATCTATCTATCTATCTATCTATCTACCTATGTATCTATCTACCTATCTATCTATCTATCTATCTATCTTTCTATCTATCTATCTATCTATCTATCCATCTGTCTCTCTGTCTGTCTATCTGTCTGTCTGTCTATCTATCTGTCTATTTGTCTATCCGTCTATCTTTCTTTCTGTCTGTCTTTATGTCTTTCTTTCGTTTTTTCGTTCTTTCTTTATTTATTTATTTCTTATTTATTTCTTTATTTATTTATTTCTATCTTTTTATCTTTCTATCCATCTATCCATCCATCCATCCATCTATCCATCTATCCATCTATCCATCTATCCATCTATCTAATCCAATCTAATCTAATCTAATCTAGTCTAGTCTAATCTAATCTAATCTAGTCTAATCTAATCTAATCCATCCATCCATCTATCTATAATACATGTACACGTACTACGCGAATGTGTATAATCAGAACATGCGCAAAGCGTGTGCAAACGCATGGTGCACCAACAGCCATGGATGTTCCTCCAGGCCCCAGGCGTCGTCATCATCTATCCTTCTGAAGAATCTGTGGTCGCTCTCTTTCGGTGTGTAGTACACCTGGACGGTGGATGTTTGGGATGCGATCCGCTCCAGGCCAGAAATCCCCTGGAAGATACATGAAAGGCGTGGGTGAACTTACCCTCAAGGTTGATGGCAGGGTTCTTGTAGCATTTCAAAGCAACTTTGTGGGAAAGAACGAACAGGAGTGATCGATAGTCATCCTAGGTATTTGGGACCCCCAATCGTCTCTGGTCCCCCCCTCCAGCCCAGCGAGGAAGCCTGTGACTTGAAATGGAAATAGAGCCCAGTCTCCGGGTGGAACTTCCATTTTCCCGTCTTCTTATAGACCTCGTGGCGCCGTGGCACAAGCGGCAACCGGAGTTGGTGGTGGGTTAGTGATGGCTTGTGGCTCTACCCGCCTCCAAAAACCAAACCAAAATTTCAGGCAGGCCCCATGGGTTTCATCGAATTGAAATCACCATCCTTCCATGGCTGGACATAAGAAACTCAGCCCCTACCATCACCTTTTTCTTCTCTGCTGGCCTTTCTTCGCTGATGCGGGCCATTTTGGGTCCCCATCTCCGACGTGGAAATTTTGACCCCTGCAGCGCTCTCTGCGCCGCCAAGGTGTCATGGGGCAGCAGTGTCACCATACGATCCAAATACCCAGTTTTGATGACATTCAGTCAATTTCCTAACATCCCAAGCACTGCGCGCGTCAGTTGGGCACGGCACGGATCAGCCCGTTCGGGAGGAACAGCACGTCAAAAACGATCTTGAACTCAGCAGCAGGCTCCACGATTACAAAAATCCCATGGAAACTCGGCAGAAATTTGACGTGGTGAAACACCACAGCCCATCTGCATCTCAAAATTCTCAAAGCCAAAGATCGGCAAAAACAACTAGGATAACTAGGGGTCTAGACGGTCTAACCCCAATCGTTTCTCAATCTGTGAAGCCCTTGGGATCCCAACCACACTGGCAACTGCCAGCAGCTTCAACAGTTCCAAGATGAAGGCCCCAGGGCCGCAGAAGAAATCGATGATGTTCGCCGCCTCGGAGCCCCACGGATGACGTTCGCATTACTGGATTGGAAGCAACACTCCTGGGGATAGCCCAATGTTTGGCCATATGGGGATGGGTCAAAACCCTGGTACCCCTGGTGAACATCAAAATAGCTGGTAAATGGATGTTCATCCCACTAAAAATGGTATTAATAGGTATTGATCCATAGCCATATCCATGGCGAAAATGATGATCAACCATGGGATTTTGGGGGGCCCTTCGGACAAGCTCAGACAAGCCCACATTTCTGACCCAGAAAATGGTGTGGAAGATATTTTAAGTATGTGCGTGGTGAGCCGTCCACAAATGGGCTATAAAAGTTGTTGAAAATGGTTTTAGGAAACAGTAGCCGAGCAGCTGGCACATGATTAACGACCTTGGGATACACATAGAGTCGATGAACAAGAATAGAAAGAAATGGTTTGTGACGTGGGCATCCAACCCCAGAAACAACCGATAGGGGTCACCCAAGATCGTGATAGGGGAGATACCCAATTTTCGCAGGGACGCACCCGATCAAAACATATCAAACTGATCAAGAATGGTTCCAACAAACTTGGGGTTGTCTGAAAATAGGCTACCCCATTCCATCTGTTAATCATCATTGTCCCTTCAATGGCCATGATGGTAAGTATACATCACTTTCAGACACACCCACTCTTGGCCCTCAGGCCCTTTGGTGACCTTTGGAGTCAACCGATGCCAGCTCCACCATGCAGCACAGGCACCACCACGGTTCGTTGGAGTCCAAAGCCCTGTAGCGATGAGGCCTCAGTTTCCACGAAAAATTGTGGGATCTCACGAAACATCACAAGTTTGCTCCTTCCTGTCGTCACCTTGGCTATCGAAGTTCCAACCCCAATTTGCACCGGATAATTGTAAGTCAAAAATAACTTATGACTCGCTCATACAACACGAATCTAGTACAAGCTAAATCAGCAGAAATCAGCCCCATTGGTCACAAATTGTAGCCCTGGGTGCCCCTGCCCTGATGGCCAGCACTCCAGGGTTCTTCCTAACCACCTCCTGCGCCATCTCAACTCCCAGGCCTCTCTTTAGGGCCTGGGACGCTGCCTGGGAACCGTGAAATCAAGCGATATCCCAGTTGGATCTGTATATCTATGTCTATATATATATGTAAATATGTGTGTGTATTATATATATGTATATATATATATGTCTATTATATATATATATGTCTATATATAATTTCCATCAAAGGGTGGTAATCAATCACAACTGGTATTGTTTTTACAAACCATAGTATCCAGATCATGTGTGGTTCTACAGAAGTTACTAGCTACTGCCCTTAGGTAAACAAACGTGGCTGGCTGGAAAAAGATCCAGTTCTGGACAATAATCCACAGATCAACAGGCTCTGTGTTGACAATATCAACCCCGGATTGACAAACCATTAGGCTGTTTGCCATTTAAGTAGCAAATCGGCCCCAAGTCAATCAAGCAACCAGGGCTCACCAATCCAGGGCTGACATCACACAGCGGAGCGCCGTCCCGGACGCACCTGCATCACGCGCTCACCCACGCAAACGATGCCCACATTGCGCCGCAAAGCTGCTAAGCCCGCCTCCTAGCCGGAGGCATTTGGATGCGCCAGTGAGGTTCTTGGGGGTCCAGTTGAAAAACAATGGAACATTACTATATATATGTATATGTATATCCTTTATATAAACCAACGAATATGATGTAACATCAACGTTCGATTTCAAGTACCTGGATGACCAAAAAGGCTATGCCAAAACTGGTTGCAGGGATCGCAGGCTGGTCCTCACCGCCGGCTGCTTCGGCAAGCGCCCTGGAAGAGCGGAAAATCGAAGGATTCTTGATATCAATACATTGGTTTAAAACCTTAAGGGAAAAATCATGGGTTATCATTGTCTTTTACCATCAAATGTAGGGGCTTCTTCCTGATCTATGTGCTTCAACACATCTATTTGTGGGACTGTTCAGTTTGTATGGATCCAACCGTGAGGGTAAAATACCAGGAACTACTTTGGTTTTGGTGGGAGCATCGCTATTCTGGCATCTATCATCCCTATCAATATCATAACGGGATTCACAAACACACATATTTATATATATATATATATATACATACATATATCATGTATATATCAATGTCAAGATCAAAATCCCTATAAATTTCAATATCTATCATAAAGGGGCAACCCCCAGCAAGATCCCACCTGAAGCGCCGTCGCAGCCCCACTTCGTCGTTGGGCGTGAGGAAGCCCTTGCGCCAGTCCGGCACCTGGTGGCGTATGTGTATATTATTATCTATATATATATATATATATAATTTATATTGTATATATATAAATATATATATATATATAAATCACAAAAAGACTAGCTGTGCAAGTCCAAAGGGGAAATCATGGGAAATCCACGGCAGCGACAATTTTTGCGCAATAAGAAGCAACAAATTGCGATTGGAACCGCAGATGGATTGATCCCATTTTGGGGTATCGGACCCACACCCCAAAATGGCCCAGTTGGGTCGTGCGAAGTAAAAAAAAAGAAGGCACTGGGCCTCGCAACCCTGAAAAAATTCTGGGGATTCCACTCAAAACCCCAGAAATCTGGAGATTCAAAACCCCAGTCACGGTTCAAAACTCAGAAATATGGAGATGTTCGGAACCCCGAACCAGTCCCAATTGGATCTGCCCGGCCTTCTCTTCTAGGACTTGAATCGCTTCCACCTCCCGGCCATGGACCCAAAATCAACTGGTTCCAGTTTCAAGATCAGCCTTCACCATCCTTCACCTAAGAGAAAATCCAACAAAAACTGGACGGATTTTCACCGATTTTCACCCACACGAAGTTGGAAGAGAAATTGGGACGTCCAAACATCACAGCCTCCAGCGCAGATGCCGGCAGAAAATCGGCGAAGGCAAAGCCGCTGGAGGCCCATGGCATCTCACCAGTTGAGATAGCCCAGTCATTGGCCAAATAGTCGTAAAACGCCTGGCGCTTGTGGTTTTTCGTCTCTTTTTTTTGCAGTTTTTGATATCCAAGATCGAAAAATCGACTATGTTGATGGGATATCCAAGAATCAACCCCTTTTTCAGGGCGCACTGCGGTCAGTTTCCTTGGGGCAAATGGCCCTGAGAAAATCTCCGTTGCTCTTGTGGGTAGCATAGAGATCATCATGACGCCGGCCCCAAAGTTGCGCAGCCAAAGAAAATCTGCCCACAGCAATCGAAGACGGACGCAATTATGACCTAGCGTCCAAATTAAATATAATTGAATACTAAAATGATCTTCCAGATTCCAACCCCGGAAGTCGTTGCACGTGATGTCGTCCAAGTTGGATGTAGATGTGTCATCCAAAAAATGACCCACCAATCCATGCGTTCGAACCGTTCGAAACCTGCTTCTGTGCAGCCAGTTTGGCCCGCGCCGTTGAAGCGCGGCCCGCTGGTCCCGCGGCAGGCACGAAGGCCTGCGAACGGGATGACCAATCGATGCTCGTCTTTGGACACGGGTATACGTGCACTGTACATGCATAAATACGCATATGCTGTTTATTTATGCATTTATTGTCGTATTTGGTAATCTATCTAATTATTTATGAGTAAATTCAATTAATCAGACATATAGATAAATAGATTGGATAGATTGGGATAAATTGGATAGATAGACAGACAGACAGACAGATAGATAGAAATAGAGACAAGCAGGGAAAGGATGAGGTAGAACAGGGTGGGATGGGACATGATAGGATAGAATAGGAAGGGAAGATAGATAGAAGGATAGACAGGCAGACAGACACACAGAAAGATAGAAAGAAAGAAAGAAAGAAAGATAGATAGATAGATAGGTAGATAGGCAGACATATTGTTGCATATAGACAGAGACGGATCCACATATACAGTAGATAAAGACATATCTAGATATAGATACAGGTGTAGAAATATGGGTGCACATATATTCGTGCACACATATACATATACATACACATATACACATACACATACACATATACATACACATATACATGTACATACATATATACATACACAGTCACATATACATGTACATACACAAATATATACACATAGACACCATACATATACACATATACATATACATATACATGTACACACAAATATACACATATACATATAAAAACACACATATACACATATACATACACATATACACATGCAGATGCACATACACATACATCTAGATATACACATGTATATATAATTACTCTCATCTCTCTATGTAATTCATGTTTATCTGTGCCCCTTCATGGGGGCTTAACCAATGTCTCCTGGACACTTTTGTCACTTCAGCAGGAAACAAAAGCCAACACTGAAGCACGTGTGCAGAAAAAACAAATCCAATCGTCGCCTTCCAACGCATCTAAGCCTAGATGTACTTGGCTGAAATGTATCATCACATATATAACTATATTATATATAATAGTAATAGTAGTAATTGTATTATATATATATATTCTACTATAATATATATATATACAGTATACGTATATCTACATATATAATATTTGCAAGAGAATGCAGAGCAGCACCTCCAGCTGCAGCACCACCAGAGCACTCAGCGCCAGTCCCAGCCCAGCGGCACGCCGCATGACGGGCCCCCCGGTACTCCACACGGACGCGGGGTCCAAAAAAGGAGTTGTCCAAAGGTCCATAGAGTTCCCAACATTTCATAGATATCCATAGATATCCATAGATATACATAGATATACGTAGATAGATATTCATAAACATTTCAAAACTGGGTCTTTCAGCTTGTTTTCATAGATTCTTCTAAAATGTTGTAGATTCGTGCGAAAAAAAATGGGAAAGTCGCATGAATTGATCGGTGAAACGCTCAAAACTCATTTCAGTAACGCTCGGTGAGTCCAACCTGTGGTCATGGATTTGTAATGGATTAATGGGTTAAACAACCCAAAATTCTTGCAGCAAGCACCTAGCATCTCCGAAAACTGCGGGATACCCTAAACCTCAGGTTTTGATTCTGAGCTTGGCTGCAGCCAGTCGGCTTGATGTGTCAACGCCGCGCGGAGCAGTGCGGAAGCTGATGGCATGTGATGGCGAGATGGGAAAGCCACCGGTAGCTGTTTTTGGGGGGATATCAGGACAAATTGGGCCACAAGAAATGGATCGAAATCATCCGTTTTGATCCATATATTTAAAAAAAAACATATGGGCCATGTCAACAAAAGTTTGGTTTCAAAATCTTTCAAGACCTTTGAGGAAAAAAATCTGAGGCTTCAGCATACCAGCCACTGCCTCGGAAGCGTCCAGTGGACCGGACACAGTGCAGGATCAAGGGATGATTTTACATTACCTACTCGGTGGCTCATAAAGCTCGTAGCTCGTACGGCTCGAGAAACCCTCGTTGGTTTTTCAACACTCAGTTTCCTGGCAAAGTATGAAAGCAAATCAACTTCCCTTACCCTCTGGTAAACTAACATAGCTATGGAAAATCACCATTTTTTATGGGTAAATCCACTATAAATGGCCATTTTCAATAGCTATGTTAGTTTACCAGAGGGTACTGGTTTTCCTAACTCAATGTTGCATTCCAAAGACCAGGTGCCTCCCCTGAAACAACTGACCCACCGAGCTTCAGCCTTTCAAACACTTTCTGGTTTAAAAAAAAAAAACTCGGCACTTTGAAGTTCCTCCACCCCATGAGTGGGCCAAAACTCTACAAAAAAAACACCTCGTGACACGTCGTCACTGTGCATCCAGGCCATCCCCTGCGGGCTCATAATCCTCGAACTGCGTGGGCGGCACGCGCTCCGGGGAGCGCGACCTGGGCGTCTGAGGGCCCCAGGGCCGGGCTGGAGAAGGACCTGGTTATGCTACGACCTTAAAAAATGGTACGCTGGATCCAGGGAAAGAAAAAGATGCTACGCTTTTTGGCACGTAAATCATCTACAAACGATGCATTTTTCATTGCCAGCTTCGTTCGCTGGAGAGCGTAGTAGACTTTGGGAAAATCAAAATTGCAGGAGAGGCAACAATAATTCAAGGCTCATGTCACACAGGCGCAGAATGGCAATTCTTTTTACAGCAAGTACCCTGGCAATTGTTTATAGATGATTTACCAGTGGACAATACAATAGGCATGAATTTCAATCAATGTTTCATTGCCATGTTACTGGAGAATGTGTTTTATCATTGCTATCCCCTGCTTTCCATATTGGTCAAATGCCATATTCATACCATGGCTTTATCCAAGCCATCAATCATTTCATCCATTCAACAAAACTGCATTGGAACCATCCAATTATGTCCATTAACATCTCAATAACCCAATTTTACAGTATGTCAATGTCCCAACAATATCCCCCAATTTTCCTTTGCTTCAACCAGCACAAAAATCCAACTTCTGGACTTTCCCCGCGGCTGCTGCGGTCTGCGCTTCGCGGGCCGCGAGGGAGACCTGGCCCACATGGGTAGCTTCCCGGTACAAAATGGAATACTCATAGGATATTGATGGGTTTTTGATAAGATATTCATAATCAAAATATATCAAAATATGATGGAAATCACTATTCTATTGATATCCCATTGTTCCAATAATATAAGAATGGGATATTGATGGGATATTTTCATGGGATAATCTATCATGGGAAATTACGGGAAATTATAGGATATTATGGGATATGTTACTGTTTCAAATGTTAGTGTTTCAAATAAATGAAAAAATCCTTTTTCGGTGGCTTGTTGGGGTGACAATCGCCAGAATGGTCATGCATTGGGCAACCTGCAACTGGGGGACACCAAAACCTACCCAAAATTTAGCGTAGGCTAAGGCAGCCGATCGCATGTTGGATGATTTTTCGCATCATCGGAAACGTGGATGAATTTCTGCAAACGCTGCGAGGCCTTGTCAATATCTGTCAATTCCCATCCTTTGATGTTCTCAAATGTTCCTACTTGTACCTCAAATTGCTCAAATCCTGAATTAGCACGAAGTTCATGTTGTCACTTGTCATGAGTCAATACCATCCACAAAAAGAGGACCAAAGAAAAAAACTGGTTGGTGGTTAAGCCACCTCTCCCCCAACTATGAAAGTCAAATGAGATCGCTATCCCAATCTTTGCGGAACTAAGTGAAAACCATCGGAAATAACCACCGTTGTTGCTTGTTATGACCCATCACCTTGCTGTTTCCATGCTGGTTGTATCCCCATTTTTGCAGGATCTTTAGGTTTGGGGCGGGTGGTTTAATAGCAAGAACGGCTGCTTATGTGGGTCTGTTGGTACCCCAATTTGGAGCCAACACCATTCAGGCTTGTCAAAACATATTTGTGCCCGAAAATCGCATACAGGTTTTCATCAGCTTCATGATTAAGATTTCTATTTTCGGGCTATTCCACATTTTCAGACGATCCATGAACATGATATTGTTTCTTATATATTCCATAGTTATCCACATTAAGTGGATGGTTATCAACCAGCATTTTTCTTGCTTCAACCCAGCTCAAAACCCCTAACAAAAATAGCCGTCACCTCGACAACTCTTCTTCGAAGTCCGAGAGATTCCTGAAAAAAAAAAGCTCTGCCAGCGGTCCATGGAAACGATGGTCCTTCCAAGAACATTTCGTAGAGGGGTTTGACCATCCCAAAAAAATGATCTATATGGATCTGTCTGAAAATTGGGCTACCCAAAAATTGATAGTTTGGGGAAGGAAATGATGATGAACCATCAAATTTGGGGGTACATTATTTTCAGACAAACCCATATGACATGATTCGGCCATGTTCGAATTTATGACATGATTTTATCCTTAAATTCCCCCCAGAAGACCCCCAAAATGAATAGATCTAACACTAAAGCTGGGTTTCGTTTGGGGGCATTTAAAATCGTAGGGATTTTATAGTGAAAGGCAAACCAAACCAAACCCTTTAGGGCCCCAGGAAGGGAATTGCTGCTGATACCCCACAAATCCTACCACCAACCCAACCCAATAAGGCAACCATAGGTTGTGCATGCCAAACCTTCAGACCCTGCCCGAGTATGCTCATTGGGTCACCGTGCTTCTGCTCAGATTCCGACCTCCGCACCAGGAAGAAGCACGAAATCAAACCACATCTTTGCGTAAATCCACTCGTATACCGTTTGTTTTCTCAATTTGGCTCTTATCTGTGTATGAAAGATATTGAAAGATGTCAGCAACATGTTCGTCCATTGTGTTGTCATTTGTGATAGCAACCCCCACAAAGATGTGGTGGTATGCCACTACTATCCATTAACCACATTGAGTTAATTAATATCATTCAAACCAGTTTTTTATATTAATATCACCTTTTCAGCCCCTGCCTGGGCGGTGAGGGTGTTGGAGCCCGGCGCACAGCCTTCTCCTCAACGCCATGAAAAAAGGAAAACGGGGCGAAAACGGTCGACTTTCAATGATGGATTCATGTGTGTTTCATCGGAAAAAATGGTGCGTTTTCATATCGTTTTGTGAAAAAAAAATATGAAATCTAAAACTGAGAACATCTGATAACTATCCAGACGTATCCAGACGTTTATATAAAGTAAAATGATTTAGTGTACATTGGCTCAAAAAGTGCGTGTGGTACCGCCAACTGAGGATTTCTCTAAGACCAGGCCGCAATCGATATGCCGGCTTCAATAGGATGGTGCTTCAAGAAGCATTGGAGTATTCTCCATGTATATATATATATACACATTATACCTCCCCCCATGGTGTGGTGGGGGTGTGGTACTGTCCTCCCTCCTGCCTGTGGTGTGGTGGGGGTGTTGTACTGCGTGTATATATATATAGAGAGAGAGAGATATATATATACATATTTATATATATATATATATATACATGTGTATATATATATGTATATGTATATGTGTATGTATATGTATACTATATGTATATGTATATGTATATGTATATGTATATACATATGTATGTATATATATATGTATGTATGTATGTATGTATGTATGTATGTATGTATGTATGTATGTATGAAGTAGATACATAGAACATGTATATATGACTATAGGTAGCACGTGGGTACTTTGAGGGAGTAGGTTTGCTACGTAGGTCGTCTAAAAGGTAGCATGTACCTAGTAAATGCGAGGCTGGTTGTCAGAAATGCTGCAAAGACCTAGCAAATACGAGGCTGGACGGGTGCTACCTGGGGACCCATATCATTGGGGGGGTAGGAACACGGAACACGAGACCATATATATATATACACATATAATTATACATACTTAATATATTTGCCTCAACGGATATATAAGTGGATATAAGTGGAGTGAGTAAAGTATCCCAGGAAATCTTAGAGAAGGAAATCACTCTTACCATCCAATCAGCTCGCAAATCTTGGATCAGTCATTTGTGGCACGACAGCGAAATTGACGCTAAATCACCTATCATCACTGTAATATCATAGAGTATATCACTTTTTCCCCACATATTGTTATCACATGATATCCAGCATTTTTGGCACCCGGTTCAACCATAAGAAACACGTCAAGTCATCAAGCTGCAGTTGACCGCCAATTTCAACTACAAGGATCCGTCTGAGAGTCTGTACCAAACTGCACAGCAAAACTCTCCCATTAGAAAAAAAAAAAAGAAAAAAAACACTGTGGCAACATTCCCATGCTGCTCGCAAGGGATGCTTCATGAACAAACACCCGTTTTGTAAAAAGGAACCGTGTTTGGAAGGTTGCCACTGCAAGACCCTGCCTTGAGACTGGCAGACAATCTGGAGCTACTTGTCTCCGGCTCCTGAAACCCGATCTCCCATCCTGCATCCTTCTCGGAGGTTGCCGACGTTCTACCAAGAACCCCAAGGTGGCTGGTGTGGGTTCCAAGATGAAAAACATGTCTGCCAGGCCGTACAATCCTGTACATTGTACATGGCAAGGCCAGAGAAACAAGTTTTCTTGACTCTCTTTGCTTCAAAGGTGTGCCAGCAAACTCAATTTGGGTATGGGCCATGAAGCTATCAAGTTCGAAATGATTAGATCCTTTAGCCCAACATCTGGTGGTTTGTGCATCTTTGGACCCATCCACAGTTGAGTTCTGCCGGTTGTTGTCGTAATCACCTGATCAGCTCAACAAGGCGAAGGGCACGGCCGCATGGATCATATCTGGGAACCGCAGTATCAAGCAGTCCCAAGTGTCCCGCGGACCATCCTCAGGTGGGCAGTCCTACCGGCCAGGTGCTTAGAACTCATGCTATATGCACCCAGAAAACAAAGTTACAATTCCTTCAAAGATTTTTACGAAGCAGGCCTGAGTTGATTGGGCCTAAAGCGGTCCCGGAAAGGTGGGAAGTTTCGTCGTGTGGTCCGGACGTTGATATCTCGGACAAGCTGCAGCTGTGCTTTCACCTGTGCCTGGTTTATCCAACCTATCATCCCCTTGCTGCCATAGCTGCTACGGGTTCGTTCCTGCGTCCCCATATGAGTGCCTCAAAATGATTCAAACTCGGGAATACCCCCAAATGGTCCATGTTCAAGAGGAAATCATGATAAGCCGTGGGATTGTGGGATGCCAAATTTTGAGACATCCAAAATAATCTACATGACCCGACAATTCAGAATGAAAACTATGGAGACCCACTACAAAGGAAAATCGTTTGAAGAATTATGAAATGATATGACATGGCTGTTTTTTCATTCACCTGACAACAATGTACCTTGGTTTCCCCATCCCTAAAAATGAACAGAATTGTTGATCTTGAAAAGGATTCATTTCGTCTGTGTTTCTTTGCAAATGGAAATTATTTTGCCCTGTACATCCAGGAGTCAAAATCGTGTATCTAGATTATCATAAATTAGATACTTCGCACATCTTCGCACCAAAATGGCTGGTTCATAGTATTAGTAACTCATAGTATAAAGGACCCATATTGACACGTCCGCTTTTCTTGTGCTGTTGGATACACCTGTAATTCCCCTGTTCGAGATATCAACTGGGACCCGCCAAGGTCGTGAGATCCTAAGGATCTCGCCTGGCCGATATTATCAGGCGCTTGTTTGTCTCACTTGGATCAGGGAAATGGGATCAATCCGTAGATTCCACACAAAAAAAACATGTTTTCGAGGATATCCTCCAGATGAAAAAAACAACAAGTCGACCCCAATGCGAAGCAAGTCTAAAGCAGAAGCGCCCTCAGGAAGGAGGCATGGGAGGAATGGGCTCCCTTTGGGACTGGGTCAAACATGTCATCTTTTGGGTGCTTTTCCAAAGAATGTCTTGGTTATGAATAGTTCAGACTGAAAAAGAATGCATAAGAATTGTCCCATTGGCCCATTGACCACAAATTTTGACTCTGCCCTTAAAGCAACGTCCTCATGGATCGATAAAGTCCTCATGCATCGCTTGTAAAACGAAGCGTTGGAAGTCTGGACTCCTACCAAGGACTTTGCACCAGGGTTCATGTGGGAAAGGAGCGTCCAAAAGAGGTTGCCAATGGATTGATTCAAGGGAAAATCTAGGGGAAAGCATGGCCTTACCCCAAATATGGTCTTTATCATTTTTTCGTTTCAACGCCGCTTGGTCAGGATCATCCAAAACAAGATCTAAAATTCCTGAAACCCCCAAGAAAAATGGTTGAAGACTGCCACAATCGTCCCAGGACAGGACTGACATCGCGCCTTGGTCAGCCGGCCTCGTGGATGTTTGGTTGGAGCCAAACCACAGCCATAGCCACAAGTCTTTGGCTCCTCGGCACGGCTCACGTACCAAGAACATTGGCATGGCTCTCAGTCCCAAAAAGATCGGTTGCCGGATTGTCAACAAATGAAGGTTTACTAATTTCGATGTCCAACTTGTTCATCTATTGAAAGTTCCTATGTTAAGTTGCTTGGACTACGGACCATTCCAGTAACAGGGTGCCACATCTTTTTTGGGACTTCTTTCCATCCTTTGTAACATGGTACATGTCTCAAAATATGTGATCATCAGATTGCCCACTAAAATGGACCAGTCATTGGTGAATTGTCGATGTTTTGTGCTTCAATCCCCATGTTGGATATACTGCTTCAATCCCCCTTTCTGTTGAGACAAGCACACATCACATGTATATATATATATACTGTATGTGTATGTATGTATATATATATATATGTGTGTGTGTACATACAGGTATCCCAGAATATGTCCACACATTTCCCCTTATCTCCTTAACTATCCCCGCTCCAGTTGCCCCCCTCATCGCGCCTCCCTCTCATTGAGTCCCGGAAGCTGTGGAATTTCGGAAGTTTCAAGCTCGAGGTCATGGCCTCCGACGGAAGATTATGAAGATTATGGAGATTAGAGGTAGAGATGCATAGTATACTATATATGCATATATATAATCTGTACATGCATAAATATACTGTGTATATATATACACACATTTGTGTACATGTGGCCCAGTGTCTGCAGGCGTACAATCATCGGTTGGGTTTTTGAACACTGCTCACGGATCATGACGTACCTATGGTGAATAAATACAGGGTGTGAATATGCAAAATATGTTTGATTCTATGTGAACATGTATGAGTAATCATGAGTATGTATCTCATTGGATGCAGCGTTGGAGCCGTTGAACTGCCGGGTCCAGAGAAAAGAAAAAAATGGGGAAATGTTTGCTGATGGCTGAGGGGATGGGCCATGGCTATGTTCGCTTTTGATGCTTTGATGGATGACAAAAACAACTTATGGACAGCACAAATTAGGGCCCACTCGGGTATGAATTCCTGGGCTCCCCTTGCGCCCGTGACAACGGATCCAGCCACCCAGACTGACCGGAGATGTCCCTTCCAAATGGCCCGACTGACCACTACGCAGACTCTGTAGATATATATATATAGAGATATAGATATAGATATAGATATATATATATATAATTATAATATATATATATATATGTTCACCAGCATAGCTTTGGCAAAGACCCTTATAGTTGAATCAGGTTGAACCCATCCGATGCCAAGTACCCCAACGTAGCATCTCCAACTCACAAAGAGAAAGGGTTGTGCTCTTTCGAAAGTATCCTTGCCAGGTGCCAGGCAATGCTCGACTTTTGACGGGTCGGTTGCTTCTCGGTGACTCCGAAGGAATCGGGGCATAGGAAAACGTGCATAGCACCCAGGCATCCTTCGCGAATTTACCTATGAAACATGACTGAACAGAAATGTCTAATAACCAAATCATCTGGCAATTGAGCCAAATTGGTAGGTTTCCCATCTCTAACCTGTGCTGCTAGATTTCTTCCAGCACCCGTGCACGGCTTAAAACACACTTCAAGACCCGAAGCATAGTCACTTCGACAGACATGTCCAAGGATAGCCAGGGAATGTGCATACATAAAATACCACACAAAGGTACCCAAAGTGGCCAAGTATCCTACATATACATACACATGCACATACACACATACACACATACGTATACATACGTATATATACGTATACATATACGTATACATATACGTATACATATACGTATACATATACGTATACATATACGTATACATATACGTATACATATACGTATACATATAAGTATACATATACGTATACATATACGTATACATATACGTATACATATACTAATGCAAATACAAAATACAAATATCTCATTATATGTATATGTATGTATATACATATACATATACATCTACATCGACATCTACATCTACATATACATATACATATACATATACATATTCATATACATGTACATGTACGTGTACGTATACGTATACGTATACGTATACGTATACGTATACACATGTAGATATGATATATATATATACATAGTTTATCATGGTTTTAAATTAGCATCAAAATAAGATAAATAAGCATTCAAATAGCCGTTCTGCGGGATTTCTAGGTGTCTCTGCCTCGGCCTGTGGGCAATCCGTCTGGCTTTGAAGGCCTCGCCAGGTGAGTACCGCGGATGCCCTATGCTCAAAATCTGGGCTGCAAAAAGTGCCAAACAAACCTGGGTTTGAAGCTCAAAGTCTGGTTTTGACCTACCAGAAGTGCCAGAAATGCAGGGGATTTGGATGTTTGCCCTTGTGCTGAGAATGAACCTGGGGACCAGCTGTCAGCTAGCCGAAAGGCACCAAATCACAACCCAAATTTCCAGCCTCATTGCACCTTGGCCGCCACGGAGTCAGAATTGGAAGCCAAGCAGAGGTGTCACCCAACAAATGCAACTTGAAGGCTGATCTGCTGGTTCTGCTAATTTCGAGATACCGTCCAACTCAACGGTGTAGACTCAGTGTAGACAGCATCTTATGTGAATGCATCATCAAAGTACGCAAGCCGTCACAAAAGTCGGTTTGAAATTCAATCATTTTGAACTGCTTTGTAAGGCACCCCAATGCCATTCCAATCAGAAAGTCGTCCCAGGAGGCTGTAAGTTTGGCACTCTCCGACTTCTCAAGGATATTGGAGCTGCTGTAGTCTCGATGGTTGTATGTGGAGGATCTCCTTCACGCAGAATGACAGGCAAACAGCACAAGTTTGGTCACTGTTTGGACTGCGTCACTGAATTTCAAAAACAAAAAGGCTGGTCTTGGCTTCACTTCTGCAACATTCGTCGAAATTGGCCAGCCCAAAAAAATCACAAAACCTGAGAAGGGGGGAACGAAAGCCAGCATCCCCTCTACCCCTATATTCCCCCAAAGATTTTTCACCCACAGACTTTCCACCAATATACTTTTCACCCACAGACTTTTCACCCACCGTCTTTCACCCATATACTTCTCACCCATATACTTTTCACCCACAAACGGTTCAACCATATACTTCTCACCCACAGACTTTTCACCCACAGGCTTTTCACCCACATACTTTTCACTCACAGACTTTTCACCCATATACTTTTCACCCAGAGACTCTTCACCCAGAGACTCTTCTTGCACAGACTATTCAACCAGAGACTTTTCACCCACAAGTTTTTCACCCACATACTTTTCACCCACAGACTTTTTACCCACATACTTTTCACCCACAGACTTTTCACCCACCGACTTTTCACCCACCATCTTTCACCCGTATACTTCTCACCCATATACTTTTCACCCAAGACTGTTCAACCATATAGTTTTCACCCACAAACTTTCACCCATACACTTTTCGCACACAGGTTTTTCACCCACAGACTTTTCACCCATACCCGTTTCACCCATATACTTTTGACCCAGGGACTTTTCACCCGCGCACTTTTCACCCACATAATTTCCGCCCAGAGACTTTTCACCCACAGACTTTTTCACGCATGGCCTTGTCACATTTTTCACCCACAGATTTTTCACCCGCAAACTTGTTGCCCTCAGACTTTCAATGATCCTTACGTTCATATTTCATATTTTCATTTTCTCTTTCCAAAGTTTCCTAATTTCACATCCCATGCCGACAGAAGTTCCCTCAAATCCCCTACAAGGAACGGTCCAAGAGAATAGTGGTCCCACTTCGGAACCCACTGCATATATTCGTCACCCCTTCCACGTGCAAGAAATTGTTGTTGGTTTTTTCTCATCTCCGTGAGGTTGCAGTGGTTGCATCGTGTGTGGTCCAATAGAGGGGCCAAAAATGTCCAAAAAAATGTCAGAATTTTGGGAAAATCTATATCTCTCTCTCTCTCTCTCTGCCTCTCTCTCTCTTTTTCTCTCGTTATTTCAACTTTCAGGCAAACTTCCTTCTCTCTCCAGTATGTCTTTCTCCCCATCCACTTCTCTAAGTAGGTAGCCCATCTATTTTTCCAACTGACTGACCCAAGAAAACCGGACCTAGGGGGAATCGATACCCACCGTCACTGTTTTGCCGCACGGTACATTACCCTGCAAAACCATAGCTTTCTGACGTCTAAAACACCGCTTATTTACGACGTTTTCGGCTCCAGGCCCCTCACCCCCTTTCTCACTTCGTTCGCGAATAACAACTAGCCAGCTTCCCAGCTGGCTTTCGTAAAAAGTTGACAATACAAACAATTTTTTTACATTCAACCAAAGTTTGGCTTTCAACATTGGCCACACCCACCAAAAAAAAAAACTTCCTTTCGGAGCAGCCAACACTTTCCCACCAAGCCCGGGTCCTGATCGGTTTGGGCCTCACAAGCGGCCTAATGGCATCGGAGCCTATCGAAGTGGACGCCTGCAGATACGGCCATCACAGGGAGAATGCATAGTTTTGGGGTTGATTCCCAAAATAGAACGTTTGCAAACCAGTGGACCTCAGCAAAATAGCTGGTCCTCATGGACGATGTTGCAATAGGGATTGACTCATCTCCATGGAAATGTTTGAGGAATTCACGAGTTGAGGATTTAAAATTGGGTTGTTCCCCAGAATTATCCCCGATGCTCCCATTTTATTGGAGGTTACCAAGACCAAGGCCAGCGGAAAATGCAAAGAGTTCCCATCTCCATGGTGGAGGTGGAGGGAAATAAAGCAAACAAAAATCGGTCAATCCGCACGTCCCGGGACCTATGGAAACCCGAAACAGAGGCCAGAAGGTGGGCCGATCGAAAAAAATAACGGAAAAACTGGCTACACATTACGGCTAGCCAAAGTGTTAACGAAGCCGACTCAAAGAGGAAACAATGGTGACAATGGCACGTATATGATGAAGGAATGAAGAATATGAAGGTGTCCTTGCAACCAAATCGTGGAGCGTGATGCTTACATGGACTGAAGATTCGTTGCAAACTGACTTGTATGACTCGGCTGATGATGGCAGGGTTAACTGGTCTAAACTGAGCCGTAAATCAAGGGAGTATTCTTGCTGGCATGACAAACTCTCACTGGGATGTAAGGATACGGGTAACCAACTCAAGGTTTCAAATGGGGCACTAAACAAGACCGATGATCAACCATTTGTGGGTTTTCAATGGATCAAATCCTCGGCCCTGATTTCCAGTGCATGGGTGTTAGCAATTTGAAACCGTGCAGCTGCACTTTGAATCAGTTAAGATGAAATTTCACCTGTTTATGGTGGACACGATGTTGTTTGCTAGAGATGGAAGAAAAGAAAAGAATAGCTGGGGCTACGGCTATGGGATCAATAGGTCAACATTAAACATGTTTGAGTCAAAACTTGGCCGCTGGTCTGGCAAGTTTCAAAAATAAGAAAGTATAGGAGAGGTGAGTTGTTGTGATGCATGGATGGCAGAGCGAATCCACTGATGGACCGAAAGGTGGTTCGAGTTATGTTTTTTGAAGTGGTTGCAGTGGCCACCTCACCCACAACTGCTGGATGTAGTGTGGTGTAGTGTGGTGTAGTGTGGTGTGGTGTGGCGTGGTGTGGTGTGGCGTGGTGTGGCGTAGCGTACAGTAGCGTCCTGCAGCGTAGCGTACTGCAGCGTACTGTACTGTAATGTATTGTAGCTGTGTGCTGTAGTGGTGTTGTAGTGTAGGGGTGTACTGTTCTTGTGTACTGTAGTGGTGTACTGTAGTCGTGTAGTGTAGTGGTGTACTGTAATGGTGTACTGCAGTGGTGTACTGTAGTGGTGTACTGTAGTCGTGTACTGTAGTGGAGTACTGTAGCGTACTGTAGTGTAGTTGTTGTAGCGTCGTGCAGTTGTAGCTGTAAAGGTAGTTGTAACTGTAAATGTAGTTGTCGTTCTGGTTGTCTTTCCCGTCGTCGTTGTAATTGTAGTTGTCGTGTAGTGGTACTTGTAGTTGAAGCTGCGGTTGAAGCCGTCGTCGTCGTCGTCGTTGTTGTTGAAGCTGTTGAAATGGTTGAAGTTGATGAAGTTGTTGAAGTAGTTGAAGTTGTTGAAGTTGCTGAGGTTGTTGAAGTTGTTGAAGTTGTTGAAGTTGTTGAGGTTGTTGAAGTTGTAGCCGCACTTGTAGCTGTACTTGTAGTTGTAGCTGTTGTGGTTGTAGGTGTAGTTATAGTTGCAGTGGTCGTTGTAGTTGTAGCTGTAGCTGTAGTGCAGTGGCAGTGGTACCGGTAGTGGAAGTGGAAGTGCTAGTTGCAGTCTGGTGCAGTGTAGTGCAGTCTAATGCAGTCTACTGCAGTCTAGTGCAGTCTAGTGCAGTGTATGTGTAGCTACAGTTCTAGCAACAGCTGTAATAGTACCTGTAGTTCTTGTGTAGTGCAGTGGCAGTTGTAGCTGTAGCTGTAGTTGTTGCTGCAGTTGTAGTTGCAGTTGTAGCACTTGTAGCACTTGTAGCAGTTGTAGCACTAGTAGTAGTAGTAGTAGTAGTAGTAGTAGTAGTAGTCGTCGTCGTCGTCGTCGTCGCCGGCGCCGGCGTCGTCGTAGTAGTCGTAGTCGTAGTCGTAGTCGTAGTGGTAGTAGTAGTAGTAGTAGTCGTCGTCGTAGTAGTGGTAGTAGTAGTAGCAGTAGTAGTAGTAGTAGTAGCAAAAGTAGTAGCAGTAGCAATAGCAATAGCAGTAGCAGTAGCAGTCGCAGTAGCAGTAGCACAGTAGCAGTAGCAGCAGCAGCAGCAATAGTAGTAGTAGTAGTAGTAGCAGTAGTAGTAGTAGTCGCGACAATATGGACAGATTCGGACAGATGAAAAACAGAGATGGGAAGTGTCAGAGAAGAGAAGAGAAGAAGAAAGAAGATCACAAAAGAGAAAGCCTCAGAAGAAAGAAGATCCAGGTGCGCTAAAAGGTATAAAAGCCGCGAAAACATTGCGTTTTCCCAATGATTTGTGGCTCCGGAGGGTCGAAAAGTAGGCTCCCTAAAGCGGCGGGCGCGGAGCCAGCTGGCCAGATGAGAGATGAAAAATTGCACGCCGTTGTGGCGCGAAGCACATTTCCAAGTCAAAATGTACAAACCACCTCAGCGTCGGACCACTTTTGGAAGTTGCGATGTCGAAAACATGCACGCCGTTGTGGCGCCAAGCACATTTCGGAGTCAAAATGTTAAAAACACTAGGGGTTCGGACCACTTTTGGACGTTCAGAGGCGTTTCGCGTGGCAGGCGCAAGGGATTGTGCACCTTGTCAAAAACAAGCAAAACTTGAGGTTTTGTAGCATTTTCAACTACAACCACCACTACACTCCAATACACTACACTACAACTACACCTTCACTACATTCCACTACACTACACTACACTACACTACACTCAATTACATTCAGTTACACTCAATTACACTCAATTACACTACACTACACTCCACTACACTACACTACATTACACTACACTACACTACATTCCACTATACTACACTACACTCCACCACACTACACTCCAACCCTCTACACTACATTACACTACACTACATTCCACTACACTACACTCCACTACACTCCGGTCCACTACACTCCACTCCACTACACTACACTACAACTACACTATACTACATTCCACTACACTACACTACACCCCACTACACTCCGGTCCACTACACTCCACTACACTACACTACACCACATTACACTACGCTACACTACACTACATTCCACTACACTACACTACACTACAACAACTACAACTACAACTAGAATACATTACATAACACTACACTACAACTACAACTGCAACTACAACTACAACTGCAACTGCAACTACAACGGCAACTGCAACTACAACTACAACTACAACTGCACTAATTGCACTACACTACACTACACTCATTGCATTACACTGCACTACACTACACCACACCACACCACACTACACTCAATTACACCACCCTACCCCACATTGCATTACATAACATGACATTACAATACACTCATTACACCACCGCAAATGCAACTGCAACTACACTACACTAATTACACTACACCATACATACAACTCCACTACACTACAACTACAACTACAGCTGCACTACACCACACTACATCCAGCAGTTGTGGGTGAGGTGACCGACCAGGTGACAACTGCAACCATTGCAGCCACTCCAAAAAGCACAGCTCCAACCACCTTTCGGTCCATCAGTGGATTCGCTCTGCCATCCGTGATTCACAACAACCAATCTCTCCTATAGGTTTCCTATTTTTGAAACTTCAGCCACCGCCTTGTGCGGTACTACTGGTAGCAGTTGTAGTAGTTGTAGTTGTAGTTGTAGTTGTAGTTGCAGTTGTTGTAGTAGTGGTTGTTGTTCTTCTTCTTGTTGTTGTTGATGATGTAGATGTAGACGTAGATGTAGTTGTAGTGTGGTGTGGTGTGGTGTGGTGTGGTGCGCTTGAACCTCAAAAAGTGGTCCGAACATGTGGTGCATTGGCCATTTTGACTTGGATATGTGGTTCGCGCCACAAAAGAGTACACTTTTTGATCATTTCAACTTCCAAAACTGGTCCGGGCTAAAATTGTTAATCTCTCATATCCCCAGATGGCTCCGCACCCGCCACTTTAGCGAGCCTACTTTTTGACCCTCCGGAGCCACAAATCATTAGAAAAACACAGTGTTTCGCGACTTTTATGCCTTTTGGCGCACCTGGATCTTCTTTCTTCTGACTCTTTCCCTTCCCTGATCTTCTTTCTTCTGCCCTTCTCTTCTCTTTCCATCCGTCCATATAGTCGGAAGTTTGACTTCTAATCGAGTAGCTAGTAGTACTAGTCATTGCCTCGCTTTGACAGGGCACTAGTTGGTGGTTCGAACTTGGTTACCCAGACAATATGCAAAATAAATCATATTTGAAACGACAAACCAAGAAATCAACTGCTTGTATCCCCATTCAATGGTGGCCAAAGTTGTAGATAACAGCCCATCTTCACCATAGATTCAGCAGTCACATCCTCATTATAGATGGTTGTAACTGCATCTATGGACCATAGACTATGGCGATTAAATGTTGGTTGCAATTCCATCTTCAAATGTTTGGTTCCAGCAAAATGATGGTCAACTCCATGAATGCTGGCTCATTTACGATGCTTAATGTTGATAATTGACACAACCATTAGGGCCATTAGGGAACTCGTAATTGCAGCCTTCCCTCCACCAGTTCCTTCCCTTCCGCCTCAGACATTGCATCAAGCTGCCTCCCACGGAAGAGAGGAAAAACATGAAGACAGGAAGCAACACATGTGGTGCCGTGATGCCAGCAACAAAATTGGGATGATTGAACCAACAGCTAAACTGGGGACAATCACTGAGAACTATACTTTTTTGTTCACCAAACCTGTGATTCTCGGATTCCTTGGGTTCTGAAATGGAGAAGATCCTTACCAGAATATAATGATTTTGCGCGATATGGACTTTGGGGTAGGATTGGTTCGACTGGTTGGTTCAGGTGGGGTTTTGAATCATTCTGGGCACGAATCCCCACACTGGGACAGGCTGGTGTGTGGTTCGTGTTGTTACTAACAGTTACAGCGCAAGCTGTATGTGCAGGTGAGGTTTGAACACAATCTGAATATGTACGTTTAAAAAGAAAAACATTTTTCCATGCGGTTGAGAGATCTTGCAGCTGCCCAAATATAGAGTTGCACATGTCTGACATCATGTCCAGGAAGCTCTATTTCCAAGGCTAGTACTGTGATGGAAATCCCGGATGAACCAAAATATTGTGAACCAAAATATTGTCTGGATGCAAAGACAAGACTCATAATGTCATCTAGGTCATAAACAAAGTCTCCACCATCAACCACCATGGGGCAGTTTCGGCTGCCCATCTTGAAAAATGCGAGCACTGTCCCACCTACTGCGTGACTTGCTGCTCGTCTTGCTGTCGCCCCTTCGCAGCCCAAAAAGGGGTCAAATTTTATGGCCCCAAACCGCAGGTTGGTCATTTTTGCCTTGGAATATCGTCCAATCTCATCAGGCATCCATTTTGGGGTACCTCAACTACCCATACCCATTGGAGACTCCACTTGGGGATGGACCCACCGCTTCGCTTGACCCGACCACCACCCAAACAAAAAGGCGGATGAGAACAGATTCCGCACACTCCGAAACGAAACATGTCAAGGAGTCAAGGATGCTGGAGATATACCACAAGATAAACATGTATACATTGTTACATGTGTGTATATACATATATCCATACATATATATATAATATATATATATACGTATGTATTATACATACATTATAAACATACAAACATACAAACATACGTACATACGTACATACGTACATACGTACATACGTACATACGTACATACGTACATACGTACATACGTTACATACATTACATACATTACATACATTACATACATTACATACATTACATACATTACATACATTACATACATTA
>Ga0126342_10001682_pt1 | contig 32104 bp, 33 predicted proteins | sample Cyp1metagenome_FD_92528 | JGI IMG/M metagenome (GOLD analysis project Ga0126342, IMG submission 92528) | Coral microbial communities from Lord Howe Island, Old Settlement Bay, Australia - Cyphastrea 1 metagenome | ecosystem: Host-associated > Invertebrates > Cnidaria > Coral ...
GATCTAGATCTGCAGGTGTGAAGGTGTGAAGATGTAGATCAGCAGATGTGAAGGTGTGAAGATGTAGTATAACGGCTGCTTTTTTACGAAGAACCCTTCGCAGGCGCTCTCGGGAAAAATTGCTTCAAAGCAATTGTTAACTTATTTTTCAAAAAAAGTCAAGAACACTGATTAAAGCCAATGCGAGAACTAATGCAATAGATTTGAAACACTGATGAAAACCATGGTAAGATGCTAAATCTGTGAAACAACAGCTGAACACCAATGGAAAAAATAATTAAATAGGATGGACACTTGCTTGAAACCAAATGACAAAGGCTGAAATAGGTTGGAAAATTGCTTTAATGGTAAAGCAATGAAATATAGTTCAAAAAAGAACTGATGAAAGTCAATGCTAAACATCATGAAATAGACTGAACAATTGATGACAACTTATGGTAAAATGTTCCAATATGTTGAACAACTGCTGAAAACCATTGAAAAAACAATTAAATAGGTCGGACAATTGCTTAAAGCCAATGGCAACGGGCTGAAATAGGTTGAAATATTGTTTAAAACCATAATGGTTAAATGATGAAATCTATCGTGGGACACCTGATCAGCAAATGTGTATACTTTTCTTTATAGATTGGTTTTTCCTGGACGACCATTTCCGGGAAAGTCAATTATACAAAAAATAGAATCGAAACGAAATATCCGGAAAAAAATCGGAGAAAGAAACTGATGAAAGCCAATGCTAAAAATAATGCAAGAGAGATTTGAAAAACGGCTGAAAACCATGACAAGATGCTAAATCTGGAAACAATAGCTCAACACCAATGGAGAAAAATAATGAAATAGGATGGACACGTGCTTGAACCAATGGTAAAATAGGCTGGAAAATTGCCTAAAACCAATGGTAAAATAATAAAATGTCAAAAACAGTTATGAAAGTCAATCATGAAATGGATTGAACAACTGATGACAACCTATGGCAAAATGCTGAAATAGTCTGGACCATTGCTTAAAATCAATGGCAAAATACTGAAATAGGTTCGACAATTGCTTGAAACCAATGGCAAAAGGCTGAAATAGGTTGTAAAAATTGCTTGCACCCAATGGTAAAATGATGACATACATTTTGGGACAGCTGGTCAACAAATGTGTGTACTTTTTTGATAGATTGGTCATCCTGGACGACCATTTCCGGGAAACGGTAACTATAGAAAAAATAGAATCGTAAGAAAATAGCTGTCACAAATCATCCAAAAAGGGTAGCCGGTCAGATCCAGCTCCCAAAGAGCATTGTTGAATTGAGGACTCCTTTTGACATTGTTCCCAAAAGCCGGGAGAAAGAAACAGATGCAAGCCAACGCTAAAACTGCTAAAACTAATGAAATAGATTGAACAACTGATGACAACCTATGGTAAAATGTTCCAACATGTTCAACAAATGAAATTAGATGGACACTTGCTTGAAACCAAATGGCAAAGGCTCAAAAATAGGCTGGAAAATTGCTAAAAACCAATGGTAAAGTAATGATTAAAAAAAACTGGTGAAAGTCAATGCTACACATCATAAAATCGATTGGAAACTGATGAAAAGCTATGGCAAAATACTGAAATAGGTTCGACAATTTCTTGAAACCAATGGCAAAAGGCTGAAATAGGTTGAAAAATTGTTTGCACCCAAGACACCTGATCATCAAATGTGTGTGCTTCTCTTTATTGTTTGGTCGTCCTGGACGACCATGCCCGGGAAAAGTCAGTCATAGAAAAATAGAACCGTAAGAAAATAGTTCTCACAAAATCATCCCAAAAGGGTAGCAGGTCAGATCCAGCCCCAGAAGTGCATTTTTGAATTGGGGACTCCTTTTGAAATTGTTCCCAAAAACCAGGACGAAGAAACTAATGAAAGCCAATGCTTAAAAAAATGAAATAAATTGAACAACTGATGACAACCTATGGTAAAATGTTCCAATATGTTCAACAACAGCTGAGCACAAATGGGAAAATGCTGAAATAGGTTGGACAATTTCTTAAAACCAATGGTAAAATAATGAAATGAGTCAAGACACTGGTGAAAGCCAATGCTGAAATCAATGAAATAGAATTGAAAAACAAATGAAAACCATGGTAAGATGCTGAAATGTGTCGAACAACTGCTGAAAACCCATGATATCATGCTGAAATAGGTTGGACAATTGCTCAAAACCAATGGCAAAAGGGTGAAATAGATCGGCAAATTGCTTTGGGTGTCCGGGTATACGGTATATTTGATTTTTAGATCCATGCATATTTTCCATAATTCAATATTCCCCCTTAAAATGCATTCAAACTGCGAAAAGATGGACGTGTTCCAGCCGACAGAATTATGGAAAAAAATAATTATGGAAAAAATAATCATGGAAGAAAAAAGGTCCAGAATTTTCCTGTGATAGACAGGCGGCGCCTGCAAATTGTAACCTTTTTGTTTCCACAATTCTGTCGGTGGCTGTAGCTAGATAGCTAGATAGCTAGATAGCTACCTGGATAGCTGGATAGCTAGATAGCTAGGTAGATAGTTTATATAGGCTAGATTAGACTGGACTAGACTAGACCAGACTAGATTGGATAGATAGATAATATAGATTAGATAGACTAGAGCCACTGGATAGATTAGATAGATAGGATAGATAGATTTGATTAGATTAGAATAGATTAGATTAAATTAGATTTAGATTAGATTAGACTAGACTAGACTGGACTAGATTAGGTTAGATTAGATAGATAGATGGATATCGACAATATATCATACAATATTTATATATATTATTATATATAACATATGATCAAATGCAGTACATACACCGTAGCATCAGCTTTGCGATTGGAGCACAGCTGCAGGAACCTCAGCACCTTCGAGTCTGGGACGCTGAGACCTTCAAGGTTGAGACCAGCGTCTTCCCCGTTAATTTTCAGAAACGTCAAGTCAATTCGAATCAACTAGGACAGTGTCTTGACAATTCTGCAGCTTTGTTTGCAGGAGTGATCAATATTCAATACTGCTGTACTGTTGTTGCCTATGTATACGTGTATATATATATACATGTCAAAAAAACTCCGAGTAGCATAAGGTAATCGGATTCAATGGGTTGCCTTAGGTGCCTTGATGTTCAAGTTCGTTGCAAATGCTTTCGCTATTGACAATATTGAATCTGGAGCGGGCTAGCAATACCCATGCCACCAGTGGTTCCATCAGCAGGATCAGCAGACACAGCAGCCACTTACTCCATGGCGAAATATGCCACGAGAGCGGGCCTATCTCAGGTATGCTCAAGTTGGGATTTGTAGCCGCAGCAATTTCCGCATGTAAAATTATACAAATGGTTTGAACTTTGTTTGAACATATGTCTATTTAATATTATTTAATATTATTTAATTACTGCAAATACTTTCAACGCAGAATCTTTGAAAACTCTTGAAACTCCGCCGCAACTCGTGGTACCCACAACACATGACAACACCCACGCAGCAGCGGCTGCAGCATCCAACCACGGAGATTGCCAGGAGATGCTAGGAGTCTGACTCCATCACTTTGGGCCACTGACCAGCCTGAGGAGAACAGTCACCCAAGATCTCGACCTACATGTCTCATCATGTCCCTATCTTTTCTACTGGAAGCTAGGCCAAATGTTTCATGAAAACGAATCTCAGCACCAGCACAAAAAAAAAGATAAGAACTGGATCTCGACTAAAAGTTGGTCTCAACATTGCAACCAAAACTGAGATCGTGATAGATACGTTAGTGCGCTTGGCATTCTCGGACTCGCGTCAGACCAAGACTTCCCCTCCTACTGTAGACTCTGCGAGCAACGGTGAAAAACTGCCCCTGACATGAATCAGATTGATATCAGAGTCTACCTCTTCATGCTAAACGAACCGCTGCAACCCCATCACCAACTGGCCTCGTTCAATAAATTGGATGCAACCGCCCAGCAGCTGCTGGAACAAAGCAATGTCGCTGCCTCAATGTGGTCTAGAAATGTCCAGGTCGTCGATGTTCGTAATTTGTGTGGTCACAGATGGTCACAGAACCTAGACTCGTCCTGAGAACGCTCTGTGACTTTGACACAAACTGAACACTGCACACCACCAGAATTCCAAGCCACGCACTGCATTCCTTGCAGCGCTGTCAGTCTCGGTGTTGCTTCCTAGTGCAGTGGTCCACGATATCCACTATCCCACAAGTTTGAATTTGGTCATCTTAGATCATCTTAGGATCTCACCAAGAGGTGCTTCCAATAAATGCAAGGCCCACTTCCACTGCAAGTCCTGAAGAGACACACGACATATTGTCCCGAATCGGAGTACAACCAGCTTTTCTGGTTGTTTGCATTGGAGTGCGCTGCTTGCTTGCACTGGAATATCCTGCTGCTCTTGTGCTTTGGGCGCAAGCATTGGTTTAGCAGAATTGCTTGCTACGAGTACCTAGAGTCCACCTCTTCTATATACTTATTCCAAACATGTTCTAAATTCTTTCACCTTCGCCTTGTCCTGCTCCTGGGATTGCTCATGTACTGGGTTTATGGCCGATTTGGGCGGCCTTCCTGCCTTCTACGCACGAACCATCACCGGTCTTTCCCCACAGAGATATGTGAGAGTTGCCTATTCCACCAAAGGGGGTTGAGTGACCAAAGATCTAGCCGGATCAAGCGCGGCTTTTGACTGAATGTAAACTAGAAACACCACACCTTACAGGAGTTACATGAGGTTGCGAGCTAATCAAAACACTATATACAGACATGTTTCTTTGCATAAAGCAGGCAACTCTTCCTGTTGCATCCAGATCTTATTGCAGCTCGCTTTGCATCCATCTTGCAGCATATTTAAGACATGTGCTTTGGCACACAAGAGCTGAAACATCTATATAATTAGGTGGATTGCGTATGAGTCATCAGCAGTTCTAAGGGGTTGTTCTCCTGTCCAGTCACATCCAGGGCAATTCGTCGCAATATCTTGTTCATCACAAAGTTGGCTGCCCGACCCTGTCACCAGAGATCTCAGAAGAGCATTCTAATGTTGCTGAGGAAACTGCATTTTATGCGGAGTTGAAGTGATTGCCTTCCACAGTATTTCTGGAGCCATTTGCCATTGCCGGCCGCCACCTCAGGTTTTTTGTCGAGCCTGCTTGTAACCAAGTCAGAAGGGGAGAAACAAACATAAATTGACACTCTGGTACCGCAAGAACAAGAGGTTCGAGTTAAGTGCAAGTGTGTGTGTGTGCTGCACAGGAAAAGGTCGGACTGGAAAAGGTCGCTCCATCAGAGAAACACTTCGGACAGAGAAAAGTCACCTCATCGGTAAAAGACACCACAGAAGTCAGACCCGAACAAGGAAATTGTTCGCACCGAATCCGCAGCGAGCATGCTCAACTCTTCAACTATCATTGAAACTCTTCAAATCTCTTCAAAATCATGCTCAACTCGCACAAATTTCTTCCTGGCAGACCTTCACTATACCGACTATACCAGCACCGGCCACAAGAGTAATCTTGTATACTCTGCATTGCATTTGCAGTAAAGATAGTTGTTGGGTCTGATATGGTCTTATAGTTTTTGCATGCTGCTACAGCTGTTGCCAGATGGTCTCCAAGGTTGATCATCTGTCGCTGCTTGTGTGCATGAATGAAATGCCACTTCATTTTTGTCATACTACTGTACCTCAGTATCGTTCATGAAACTGATGCTACATATCACCATGTATGATCGTGTCCACATCATTTACTGTCCTATTCTAATGAGTTTCATATCATGTGCCGGTGTCTCAACAATGCAAATCCGATCAAATCCGTATGAAAGTGGAATCGCTTTCGCTTTCAGAGACAAAAAATGGGGCAACAATTCCCATGCTGCTTTCCTTCCACCACTTTCCCAGAAACGGTGAATGAACCGCAATCGGAAAAGAAGCGCAGCGCAGAAAGCACCACGCAAATTGTAGGTGTGGCCGGTGTGGCGAAATGCTCTGAACAAGAAAACATTGATTCGAAAGGACTTCGCCCGCCCTAAACAAGACGGTTTAAGCCCAACCCTAGAGACTTGAGTGTGACCTACGAATCATATGATTGATTAGAAACTACAAGCGCGTGGAAAGTGCGGGTGCAACTTGAGTTTGAGACCAACTGCACTCAGAAGTGGCCCCAAACAAAGTGTATCCATTTTGCCCTTCGAGGTTGCTAGAACCTGAAATGCGGGTGCCATGTGTTGAGATCTTGGTTGATCATGGACTCATGGTGACTTCGACCCGTGGCACGCCGTGGCCTCAAAGGTCTGCAGAGCTTCCAGCCACTTTCCTCTGTCACCTGGGTCAGAAAGTGCATAAACTGTTCATAAATAAACCCAATAAATTTCGAACAAATAAAGAAAAAGGAAATGAAGGGGGCAACAAATCGTTGAATGTCTTGAAGCAATTGCCTTCTGGGAAGATGCATTTAAAAAAAAAGGATAAAAAAGGCCCAAGGCATTGAGTATCTGACTACAAGCATCTGCTATTGCAGTGAAACTTGCCACAGAGATCTTTGCCCAGATCTGCGAAAGCCTCGAAAATACAGGAAATCCGAACAAATGCGATGGAAGTTCTCATTGTCCACAGTGCACAGCATCTACAGAATTCTAGGCATATCACCGCGTCAAAAGGCCCAAAGTCTGGCAGACACAGAATCCACAAATGACACTAACGCTCGAGACTGCTCTTCCCCTTGCATGTCACAACCGCGACTTCGCCTCAACCCAGTTGCCACCACGTTGGACTGCTGTGAAAGCGGCTCCACAAGCTGTTGCCTAGAACATTCGCATACATAAGTGAGAGCGGGTCAGTTTCCAAGGGTAAATCGCTAAAGTTGCATTCTGTTTTTCTTTAAGCGACGACAGTGTCAATGGTGGAAGTTTGTTGATCTTAATGGGTTTGTTGATCTTCAATGTGCTTGAAGGCATGAAACGTGCACCTCCAGATCCAGCCGCATCTGGCAAAAACTGAATTCGGGAGCCAGCAGCAGTTGAAATGCAAATTCCTTGGTCTCGGATTTGGTCAGGAAAGCTATTGGCAAGGGAGTGACGAGGCCAGTACCCATTGGCCAGTGAAGGAGAGCGAGGAATTTGCGGAACTGAGGACGAAATCGTCCACCTACCATGGGTTCAAACTTGGAAGTCAGCGTGCATACATTTATAATTTATAATCTATAATTCAGCTGGGAAATCTTGTGCCACATGCCCGGCATGATCAGAAGTACTTGAAATACTCTGCCTCCCGATCCATTTCACGTGTTGCTTGTAGCAGCGTGAGAGCCTCATTGCGCTTCTCAAAGAAGACATGTGGAGTTCTCCTGTGGAGTTGTGGAGTCTGCAGAAGCTTCAAGGCTCTGAGTTCTCGCACCGCTTTCCACAGGCTATTTTGCGCAAAGCCACTCATGGCGGAGCTGGTCCCAACCTCGTCTGCCAAGATGTCTGGTGTATCAATTGTATATCTTGCACAAGTTGATACAATTCGCAGAAGTATTCATCTTGCTGTATTTAGTCGTGCCTCTTGATTCACCTTGGTCAGGCTATCTATCGTGTGTTTGTCATTCTATCTTATTTGGTGCACACATTGTAGACCCCTTGCCAGGTCTCTAGGCTCTAGGTTTTTTCACATGATGTTGCCAGGGTCTACAACGTACGGTGAAGCAACGCAAAATCATCCCGATACCCTCAGCTCCAACCATCACTACAGTCACTACAGATCACTACAGTATATATTGCATTCATTTGCATTCATTTGCATTCACAAAATTCACAAAATTCACAAAATTCACAAGATCAGGAAACGTTGACGCATTGCCATACTCGCCATACTCGCCATACTCCTACCCAATCCCACAAGCATTTGGGCTTCACAGCAATCTAGTCCAATTCCAAGCAAGCTTTACTTTGTCTCGCGAGTCCAATCGATTGACCTATCTATACACCTACTACTACAGTAGCACTCCATTGACCCGTCCATCCCTGAAGCATCCTGAAGCTGGATTTCCCCACTGCATCGAAGTTGTAGCGACTCCAAAGACGAAGAGCCAGGGACTGTGCAAAGGCACCCAGGTCATTGCAGATCAAGATAATGTTAAGTTCATATTAATAAGCAGCCCGTATTAATCAACACCCACAGTCCAAAAATTTGTTGGCAATACTACTTTGGGTTGGTCCCCCCGAAATACTGTGCATGTGCACCCCAATTAAAAAACACCCTCAGCCCCGCTGGCCATAAGTTGATTTCAATTGAAATCCTTACTTATCATTTAGATTTAGAAGGAACATCAATTGAAAGTAAATTGATTTGAATTGAAACCCCTACTTATCCTTCAAATTTAAAAGGAAAAGCTCACCCCATTAGGAGGGAGGTTGCCACTGAAAAGAGAAATCTCAACCCATTAGCAGGCAGGTTGGTTGTTTTATATGTATGACAAGCCCTAGTTGTTTAATTGGGGGGGACTCTTACCTTCTAGGGTTTTTGTTAGTTTATATTATACAAACTTGGCATTACCAGCATGATGCAACTTGCTCAATTCAAGACAAGACATGGCGGAAATACCCAATTGCTTCCGTTGCCTTGTGTCAAACACGTGATTCACACTGTGAAAGATTCCAAAACATCCGAATAAAGGGATGACCGTACCGATCAAAGGGTAGGATGACTGCTGAGAAACGGGCTGATGGAGAGCAGGAGCGAATTCCGAGCAGCGTCCTGAGAAAGCTCCATTTCTTCATTCTCTTGCGAAATAGGACAGCTCAAAACTCAAAACTCATGCACGTGAAATTGCAGTACTGCTGCTCAGGCCGGAACACCAATTGTAAAGCCCATAGTTGAGAAGCTGCTCTTTAGAAGAAGCGCCCTTGCTCAGGATTCTTGGATTCATTGGATGCTTTGGGCGAAAGCATTCACTTCGCAAGGTTCCAATTTGGAACCGTTCAACTCTTTAATCAAAAGAAAGCATGTCTTCAGAATGTATGGACTGCCTTGACCACTCCTGCGATAGCCCCGACATCAGCGTTACCAAGCTTACCTGTCCGAGGAAAAAGATCCACCCGAGAATTCCTTCAGCTCTGACAACCTGTCGATCCATGTCGATCCTATCGCCTCATTGGGTCTCACGGCGCCAGAGCCTCGAGATGATTCGAGATGCAGCAATGCAGCAATGTCTCTGAATGTCTCTCAGTGTCGTTAAGGTCACTGCTCAAGACCAAGAAGTGCTCCAGTCTCCAGTTGTGTCCTAACTTTTCTGACAGCTGATTTGCTCTTCACAAGGGCTATGTTCAGTGCATAGGTAGGATCCTCCAAAAGCAACCGCATTGTGGGAGACTTCATCTGGCCTCACCGTTTGCACGGAAGCGGAAAAAAACGATAATATGCCAACTGTCTAGAAGTTCAAACACCTTGCAAGATAATCAGAGGCAAAGACAAGATCTTCTGTCGTCTCAGCAAGTACAGGAAGCTGTACCTTGCTCTGGCAGCAGATTGCCTGAACGTACGGTAACCGTACTCTTCAATCTCTTCAAATCTCTTCAACAACTAAACTTCAAGCAATACACGTCTCAATACACCTGCTGTACCACAGCTGCCACAGCTGTACCTGGACAATACCTGGATTCACAAAATGCGGGGTCTAAGGAGTCTAAGGTCACGATTCTCGCCAAACGCTCCGGCGACTGATGCCGCTGATGGCCTTGGTGCCCAAGACAAGGCACGCAAGGCATGAATACAGCATGACTGCAGCATGAAGAACGATGGTGAACGAAGCAAATCCGAAGCAAATCCTTTCATATGCACAAGTCTCCAGACAAAGAAAGTGTCTCTAGACATTTCTATTAGGTCTCCTGTCGCCTTCGGCACCTGCGTCCGACACTGCAATTTTCCTTTTTTCCCAAACGATATGCAGTTCGAAGGATGAACTACGTATCAGCAGCAGTATTCCCTCAGCTGGTTGCTTATTTCACTTTGGGGATAAGTAACTTCCATTGTTCCCTGTTTTCAGCAATCTGCCGAAGGAGGTTCATAGCTCTGGCAATCTTGTACCCGTTCTTCATGCTGGTGGAGGAGAATTGCTTCAGTTCGACGATGGTGAAATGCTTGCAAAATGGATGTAAGAAATACCTAGAATTGGAGGAAATTGCGGTATTGTTGGACTTTCTGGGAGGAATGTGCAAGAGTAAGTTCAGGCCCATATGCACGTGGCGCACCGCGACGGAAAGGGGATGAAATCTGACGGAGGGTAAGCGATGGATTGAAACAAATATGGAATTCTGGGCATTGGGGATGATGGAGAATATCGGCAAGATGCTTGATGAAGGAGTTTGAAATCCTCATAAACTCATAGAGGAAGGGATACAAGAAGGCAAAAACCGGATAGGATAGCGAGAGAAAATACTCATTGGAGCATGGAGAGTCGACTATGATTGTGGGCATTGATTGTGGGCATTGATTGTGGGCCTTGTCTTGCGTGCCTTGTCTTGCATTATTAACAAAATTACTGATGACCTTGTCTCGAATTACTGTGCCCACAGCATGCATGTCAGGCCCTAGCCTATATAGATATTACATGATATTACTATGGTAATAGGAGCTTTCGATCCGAAAGATTTGGCGCAAAGCTTGTAATTGGCGATTTATGCAGGAGAATAAATAGACTTGAGATTCGGATCCGTGAAGCAGGCTTGCTTGAACAAGCTGGGAATATACAAGGAGTCCAGGAGTTAATTTTTTGGGGAGATCAAGGGATGGCGGAAAAAGGGATCAAGTGTCTTAAAAGCGGAGGAAGCTTGTGAGAAGCGGAAATTGACATTCGGGACGGAGGAGGAAGTGGGAGCAATGTATGAACCAAGGTATTTAGCACTGGAAAGTGGAGAAAGAGGGGAGTCAAGTGCAGAAGGGTCTGGAGTGGATTGAAAAAAGGGTACACAAAAAGGACAATCGCATTGATTGTGGGCATCGACATGCAAAGAAAGTGAAATGGGGAGAGAAGCATGAATACACAGCAGCTGGCTTTTTGAGCCATTAAGGAGGGGACCAATACGTGCAGCGAGGTGCTGGAGGAAATGAAGGAGGCGAGAAAGCATCTCTTGGGTGCGAGCGATGAGGACGGCGTCATCTGCATATTTAACGAGTTCAGTAAGATAGTAAGAGGACGGGAGAAAGAATATGTCAACGGACCTGCACTTTTCTTCTCAGGAGAAATTGTTTTCTCAGTCATGAAGAACTGCTTTCTGTATTGTGATTCTGCTGTCATTCCAGCTTGGCAGAGCAGATATGCTGGTTCTCAAGGCCCTTGCAGCATTCAGCGACTCCAAGCCAGGTTCCCCTCGATCCTCTACAGCACGCCTTGGATGATCAGAAGACAGCAACGGCAAAGAAGGGCAAGAATTGCGCTGCATATGCATTGCGGTATTGCATCGTCAAAACGTAAGGTCCGGACCTAAGGACATCTTGCGCTCTTGTCCAGCAAGATGCTCCTCATGCTGCATGAAAAAAGGAGAAATGGTAAGGCAGGAGTACCCAAGAGGTCCACATCCAAAACCCCGATCCTTTCTTGCAACTGGTTTCCGCTTCCACTTCAGAGCCTCCAACGATCTGTATCTGTTCAGCTTGGGGAGGACAAATGACTCAAATGACAATGCTATTGCCAAAGAACAAATACTTCATCAGCTTCTTGTGAGCCAGCAGCCAGCAATGCCCCAACATGACAACATGGCCAACTATGGACAGGAACAACAGATATCAACAAAATTCAACAAATCGATGTGGAGATTTCACACCTCGATCCAAGGCCTCAGACTTCAGACTTTGCAGCTTAGGCAGATGTCAGATCCACACAATAAGCTTCACATGCTTCATTATACCGAATTATACCTCTGGAAACTTCTGTCATGGCTCTCATCAAACCTTTGCAAACCGATGAATTAAACACCCAGGATTATCAAACAAAACAAAACAAGTGCTTCACAATCTGAACTTTGAAATTCCTTGGCTTCCCTCAGGCTGAGTGGCTTACGGCAGTCAGTGCAGCAATCGTGGCTGCCTTGAAATAGTCAAGCGATGTCAAGCGATGTCAAGCGCTAATCAAATCTGGACAATGCATGGAAGGCTCAGATCCCAACTGTTGGGCGCAATCCAGCTGCACGCGTTGTGTGCAGGACTTGCACGGCCTGACAACGCAAAGAAAAGGAAGAGAACAACACATCTGATCTAGCCGCATCTAGCCAGTAGAAAAGGTTGACAGCAAAAACTAGCACTCTTGAAGAGGGACAGAAGAAGATGCGCAGCTTGCGAGCTCGACGGCCCTTGCACGCCTTCCACCAACAAGTCGACCTTCCGCATGAACTTAGGGCAGAAGTGTGGGCCTCAAGTGGGCTGCGTTGAGAGCATGGTGTAAACCTGAGTATACTGCTCAATCTGGCAACAGCAACTCAGAGCATTTTGAGGCCATAGCAAAAATGTCTTGCTCCAGGAATAGGTTGCTGTATCCACGGCAAATTTCAAGCGCCTCTTGCCACCTGAGAAAGCTTTGGTGATTTGTGCTGAGTCATGGTGTGATGCTTACCTGCCTGTAAGATCTCGCGCATGCATCTACCTTAGTTGCACTGGAGAAAGATAAAGTGAGAGGAACAAACCGATTTTCATGCATGTGCATTTCAATAGCATGATAAACTCTTTGACTTTATACGACTTGGGATGTCGCTGCGGAATTGCGTGGAATGGTATGTGGCTGCAACCTTGCACTTGGCCTCGGTGTTGTCAGGTTCCACAACGGGTTGATGGCTAGAAGAAACACTTTAAACAGTTTTACGGCATCTCATGCCGTCTCTGTGCAGCGTGCATGAAGGCCAGCAGTTGCAGAGCCTGGAGCTGGTACTGTCTTAAGAAACAGAAGAAATAGCATGCAATACGTGCAAATACATATATAAAGAAAAGCTATAGTGAATACATTGTGGCCCATAGTGGCCCAACTGTCCAGTACATGTCCCCACTGTGCAAAGTCCCGCCGTCTTTTCTGATCTTTTTTCCACCATGGCAGTGTGGTCCGAATCCCAGGCGTGTGCCCATTTTCTTGCGCTACACCGGCTATAACCGGCTACACCATGGTCAAATGAACCGTGCCTCCGTTCCCTTCGATTGTAGCCCACCCCACACTACCATCTTTCAAAGCTCTGCCTTTGAGACGGCGAAGGCCTGTTGTTGGATCAACTTTTTCCCACACAAAAACCTCCAACAGCTCTCCGTCTTTGAGCTCTCGAATAGTTGTGCAGGCTTTGGCCGACAGAACGTCAGTCAATGTTGTTGAACTCTTCACTTGAAAGTGAACACGCTTTTGTTCAACGAAAACAACTCCATTGCTGCCCGTTGCAGTGGCCCAGCCAATAGCACCATCCTTCATGGCACGACATTTAACTCTAACCACTTTGTTGATTTCTTTGATGGGGCCCTCAAGAAGCTCCAATATTTCATTCACATCTAATTTACGCACAAGTTTCCCCTGTGCAACTCCCATAGTTTGAACCAGGTCGACACTGGGTCTCGACACACGGTAAAAGACAATTGCAGCTCGCATGAACTCATCCCGCTCAAGACGGCCAACGCGAGCATCGTCCAAATAATCAAAAAGCTTTTTGAGCTGATCTCTGGAGAAATTCCCAGGGCAATCGTTCATGAAGTTCTGAAATTCACTGCGCGAGACAAACCCGTCTCCATCCACATCAGCCAGGGCAAAGGGGTCTTGATCCTCTTTGATCTTCGACAAACGCGAAAGAATTGCTTGCGCTACCTCTGTGCGAATGGGTTCCATGACTTGCGCATGCTTGTTGGATGCAGTCGCTCGTAGGCGTGACACCTTGGTGGTTGCATCGGTGCTCCGCTTCCGCAACTTCTGACACTGTTCTGGATCTGCCCCACCAGCACCTGCAAAGAGCATTGGAAAACCACACAACGTTAAGTGACATCAACAACATTCAACAACAAAGAATCACACAGAATGCGAATGAAAACATGTTGTCTAGCAAACACCATGAAGACTCGCATCATTCTTCCATTTTTCCCAACAAAGGTAGTGAAAATCAAAGGGAATGGTCCCTCGTAACGTGCTCTTTTCCATCAAATGACTTGGTTCCAAGGTACGCTTCCGAGCTGTAAAACAAACACCTCGCATGGTCACGAGTCTTGCAAATGCGGGTCTTGCCTTATTGCTACCATTTTGCTATAAACAACTCTTTTGTTCGATTGCCGTCTATGTTTCCTGTATCTATTGGCAGTACTCATGCATCCTGGATATTTTTATATAATTAATGTTCTTAGATATTCGATTATTTCTAGTCTTGCTTATTCCTTAGCCAAAATTCCAGGCCCACTAGTTTCAACGTTGAGAACCAAGAAGAACCAAAGCAAAGCCACAGGAAAGCCAAGGGCCTAACCGAGGAGAATGAGGAGAAAAGAAAAGGACAAGATTCTAAGATAGGAGAAGTATGGACAAGTGATGAGTGGTAATGAGTGGTGATGAGTGGTGATGAGTGGTGATGAGTGGTGATGAGTGGTGATGAGTGGTGATGAGTGCGCCTTGTCTGGCAGCTTCCAAGTCTCGCTCAAGTGCCAACAGGTTGTACATCACCTCCCGGGTACTTTCTTTGACCTCGGATGGCTCCAGGCTGCTGGCGATGTCGACCAAACTCTTCAGCTGTTCTTCCAGCGTCTCAATGCTTTTTGTGACCCGTGCCAGCTGCTCCCCAGCTGCCATGGCAAGTGAGATCAAGAAATGTCCAAAGGTTTTCTTGCAACTCCAATCGAAAGGGTGAACTCCATAGAGCTCCACGACTGTGAATTGGACTGTTTATGACTCGATGACTATCTCTATTTATATATATATATATTTGTTTCCAACGCTCTTGTCCTTTTGTGTCGGGAGCAGGACTTTTTAGACTTGAGCCAGCTTCGCCAGTCAATGTACGGTAAGATGCAAGGGATACAGAATGTGCAAATCAAAAAGCTTCCAAAGTGGACATCTTGCATAGTGCTGTGTAGGGTGCAGAAGCAACCGGAAATAGTATGAAATAATAGGAAGCTGAATAGGAAGCTAAAGGATGGTAACGGCGCTTCCCTTCATAGTGCCTCGTGCCAGCATAATCTTCGTCCCAAAGTACGGATTGCAGCTGTGTAGGCAGGTGCAGCGAGAGGCAAGCCTCGAGGCGAAGACCAACACAATTCAGATGACAGCTTCATGGTCCAGGGAGAATTGCAAGAGTTCACTGATGAGAAGTTAACAAAACATCAGTACATATCAATATAATTCAATATATCAGTACATATCAGTCCTCACTTTCTCTCTGAGGAATTCTAAACCAGACATAGTGTGAACTTGTTTCCCAAACAGCATGCTGCGCACCTCCATGCCACGATGGCACGACTGCCATCTTAGTGCGCGACAGCTCAAACATGAAAAAACAGTTCTTGCCAAATGGTCCCCAAATCAATTTCAAGAATTTTATATAATGATTTTAATGATTGCATCGATGAAATGGGCTGAGCATCCCACAACTTGCTGCCCATTTGAAAATTCCACATCTCGAGGGATGATTCGAACATTGCCACGAGGAAGGGGCAGGAGCTACCACAAGCTCCCACCCGAGCATCGTGCTGCGCACATTCAGATGCTCACAGTCACATCTTCACGCTGCTTCTCCAGACTGTGTTTGGAACTTGGCCTTCTTTCTATCACCAGACGACCCATGTTGTCCTTCTGAATTCCCAGTTGTATTTTTTGGGGAAAGCTTGATTGCACCTTTGGAACATGGTATGATTTCATGTTGCATCATTTCACAAAGAGACCGCCATGAGTGTGCGATGCATATTACAGGAAATATGAAATATTCTTGGTACCTTCACCTCCCTTCTCCTTTCCAACAGCGAGCCGAAAGCATAGCGAATAGACGCTGATGTCTGACACACCTTGTTGACAAGCTACAGCAATGAAAAGCAAAAGGGACAATTTGCAGACGCTTCCGCCTCGTTCAGAATCAAGACAGCTTTTCGGCTGTCAGCATGGTCAGCACGTAGTCGGTCAAAATCGCACTTGACCTGCTCTTTTGTGCTGCTCAGCTGCTCATTTTCGAAAGTTCGATGTTACCACTTGCTCAACACGCAGCGCATCCTCACATGTTCGGATCGAGATCCCTCCCAAAGCCGCTCAAAAAGGTTGGCAATCTGCTCGCTTTTTGGCTCTGCGCAAGATTGCACCGAAGCTCTGGGCGCTCTGGGCGCCAAGGGAAAGCTACCCTGCGAACTCAGACTCGGCAAAGCCGAAAGAAAGTAGCTCCTTTCGGCTTGAAACAAAGTTCTTCAGAAGTGGCAATCAGCACAATCAGCTAACAATTAGCTAACAATCAGCTAACAATCAAGCAACAATCTTGCAATGCTTCGCACAAATCACTTGAGTAAGTATCAAATCGCCCAAAAAGGCCTTGTCAAATCTGTTTACCGTCGCTGTCGGGATGTTGATCTTCCAGGTTTCAAATCCTGGGAGTTTGATCGCTTGATGGACCAAGGAGGTTTCTGTATTGGCAATATTTGGCAATTCTGCCTTGTCCAGTCGTTGTATTTCTCAAAAGGCCAAGGAAACAGTTCAGAACCTTTCCGCCAGATGCTGCCACTATCAGAGTCCGAATTGGTGATTCATACAGTCCAGGCAGTCCAGGCCCCTGTGAACATGCAAATCAAGCATCTCATTGAATCTCATGTTCCAGCGCACGGCTTCGCCCGTTCTTCAACTTTTGGTGAAGGTCAAACGAATCTCCATCTCAGCAAGACAATGCCATGTGAAGGTCATTTTGAAGAGCAAGAAAACATATAGACTCATATAGACATAAAGTTAGACAAAATGATCGAAATTTCCTGTGGAAGCCAGCCTCGATGCCTTGCCTTCTGGTGGGCCCCTCCTTGCCAGATTTGATCGCAAATCCACGAAGTTCAATCAGTTCATGAAACATCAGGCACATAAGATCACACAAGGTCCTCGCGCATGCCCAGGAGCTCCACCTTCGAGAAACAAGTCGAACAAGTCGAATTTGATGATTCGACTTTGATGACTTTGATCTGATCTGTTTCGCAATTGTCTGTCCAGATTGTTTCGCATGCCTGCGAAGTACATGCCAACCCCAGATCTCCTGCGGATCGAGCGGCCACCTAGCCAAGCGCGTACAAAGTGTGGATATGATGGATATTCACCAAAGTTCTTTTTTACATGACGGTGTTTTTGTGGTTCCATCATGTTTCATCCATTGCGACGTTGTATTTACCAGTGTGCCTGGGCAAGACGGAGGCGGAAGTTTCAGCATGTTTCAGCCATAAGGCAAAAGCAAGAATGTGGCTATAGGATGCGCGCCCGACCACCTGTGCATTGAAAAAGTGTTCTCTTGACATCTCTGTTGCGTGACATTTTTTTCTCGGTCTTCAGATAGATCTCCTTCTCGTGAAATCTCCTTCCCCTGTCACTGTCCAGCCCTTTCTCACAACAGTTCTTTCCCATGACATCCCTTTCTCGTGACATCTCTGCCCCTTGACACCTGATTCTCCCGGCATCTCTTGATCTTGACAACTCTTTCTCTTGACCACTCTTTCTCTTGACAACTCTTTCTCTTGCGTTTCTATCACTTGACACACCTTTCTCGTGGCATTTCTTTCTCATCACATCTCTTTCTGATCGCGTCTCTTTCTCTCTAAATCTCTCCCTTGACATTCCAGCTCGCAGAACTGCACAGCGCCGAAAGAAAGGTAAGTGTTTGAAGTGTTTTTACAAGGAATGTTCAAGCACAACACAAAACTCCAGAATTCGGGAACTTGTCACCAAACCATGCATTTCGTCTGAATGCTCCTCCAAAAAGTGAAAGCTGCAGTTGTTAAAACCCAGCTTTCGTGCGACACTTCCTCCAAAAAGTGCAAGTTGAAGATGTGAAAACCATGCTTCGAGCGAGAATTCATCCAAAAAGCGCAAGTTGGAGAAGTGATGAAGCTTTCATTCCTGCGAGGCATCCTTCAAGAATGACTAAAAAAGAAAAGTTGAAGATCCAAGAGTTGCAACATCCTACTCTACTTGTACTCTTTTCTTCTCCTCTCTGCTCTTCTTTTCTCTGCTCTTCTCTACTCCACTCTACTCCACTCCACTCTACTCTACTCTATTCTTCTCTACTCTCCTCTACTTTGCTCTTCTACACTGCTCGTCTTAGATCTACGTAACACGGAAGTTTCTCTCCTACACTGCCCTTGACCAAGTGTCTCATGTAGCGAGATGTGAGATGCGCGAATTAGAGGGTCCAGCCTCAGCAACAGAGATGGCCTTGGAGATTGCATTTATGCGAGCTCGCAAGAGCACCTCAGGGACTGACAAAGCACCTGTGCAATATGTCGATAGACTTCTGTATATTGAATCATATATAGAGATCTTTTTGTGTATGTATACCTATGGACCTATGTGCATGACCCAGCTGATCGTGTGTTGAAGTCAAGCCCATTCAAGCTTCAACGATTCACATGCCTGCTGTGGGAAAAAAAACGAAGACTGTCTGTCTTGATCAAGGCTCGCACGCAATGCTTGTCTCGAGAGGCAGCCTGCAAGAGGATTCGCGGAAGACTCCATCTGGTTTCTTGGCAGCAAAAAGCAAACTATACAAATAAGTATACATAAATATATTCATACATAAATACGCGTATGTGTATATATATATATACATATACACATGAGTCCAGATATATATATATATATATATCAAAATGTTTATATAAGTGCATATATTTAAAAAAAATATAATAATAACCCCATATATATAATATCCATATATTATATATATATACACAGTAAGTATATGTATACAATTTTGTAATTGATCAATTTTTGCAAAGTTCCCTACTGGGCCTGGTCTAGAATCATCTTGATATAGTCGCGGATTGGATTGTGACCGCCAGAGACCACAGTTATGGACGAGTCCTTCATGGGTCAAGCCGTTGAGTAGCCCTTGATCAGGTAGCTTCGCAAAGCACCCAAGAATCCCGTTTGCTTGGACATGAGTTGTTAAGATCAAGTCTATAAGAATGCTATGTCACTATTGTCAACATTGACAACATCACTATATTGCTACATTATTATATTACTACATTACTGCAATACTATATTACTGCAATGTGCAAAGTCGACACCAAGTTGAGACTTTTCTCTCGGCATTAGCTCTGCATCGGATGGCTCGCACAGCTCTTGTCGCTCAGCGGCTCTGCCAGAATTTCAGCGGAGCAAGCGCTTCTTTGGCCTCAGGGTAGCTGAGCTGTTTCGGAAGGCCAGGTTCAAAATGATTCAAATATGTGCAAATATATTCGAAAATTATTAGAATATATATACAGTATATATACATATATATTCAAATATGCTCAAGTGTAATTGTTCGTTGACTAGTCTTCATTCTAAACGTAGCCAATGCAAATCAATATTGCTTTTTTGCATGCTTTTGGTAGAAGCCTCGCAGCGTTCGGACAAGCTTGTGACTCGCCTAGCTCAACTTGATGAAACTGGACGGCAACACCTTCGCTTCCGTGCTGACATCCATCTCTGGCGCTAAGGAAGATAGCCTGAGGCTTTTTCCAAAAAGTTGTATTCCAAAGCTTTGAAAGGTTCAAGTGTCGATCACCAGACCACTCTCGCACGATCCGAGTTTGAGATTAGCGCTTTTCAATCAACATCTGACGGCGCAAATCATCAAAAGGCCTAGGTCACAACCAGGGTGCAATCACGACAGCTCGGCACCGCAAGATCCTGAGGGTTGAACGGTTTGAGAAACATGTGCTTGCAACCCCTCTGTTCCTGTCAAACATGAGGCTAAATGCAAGGCAGTCATAGGCAGTCTGGGCAGTCGAAGCTCGATGAAACTCAGAGCGTTGATCAAACACAGGGATGCGGAGAAGCTGAGAAAGGACTCACGGGTGGACAAGGTGAAATAAGGTGGATGGGTATCAAGGATAATGAAACGGAAAAATGGCTGAAGACCATTGCCGAAATCCACAGAATATGATGGACATGATTCATGGATGGAAATGGATTGGTGAGATATAGATGGACGGGTGACATAGAAAGATAGATAGGTGCGACTTGAGTAAAGGAAGGATAGATTGAGAATGGAGGTTGGGAAGACAAGCAACAAAAAGTCCCGGAATCCCAACCTATGTGTTCTTCTTTCTTGAGCTTCCATCTATGTAAGTCTACGTCTATGTGTCTGTATGTATGCATCCAAAGGGACACAAAGTGGACAGAAAGTGAGACTTTAGTGAGGGTTCTTCAAAAGAGAGCGTCCCCAAATAGGGCAGCCCAAAATTGGCACGTAATTTTGTTATTTTTGGATAATTTATGTTGTTTATTTATATATGTATATATATTCATAGTATGTTGTTTTCTTAAAAATGTTTCTGTGGTTCATGTTGTCTACTTTGTTCCTGCATGTTCATAGTATATAGTTTTCTTAAATATGTTTCTGTGCTTCCTTTTGTTTACTTTGTTCCTGCTACATTAGTATTTGATACTATTTGTTTTTTTCATGTACTTACGTAGTTCAGTAAAGTGTTTGTCAAATAGTAGTAGGAGTGGAGGTAAGGCCCAAATCCTTTGTTGCAAATTGTTCTTCCAATGGTTTTTGCAAAGCCGCTTGGAAGTAGACCCATGGCAAACAGAAAGCTCAATATTTGTACATATATATATAATGTGTATGTATATTATATATGTGTGTGTGTCTGTGTCTATGTGCTCACAATACCTGATGCGTAGTAAGATAGAAAAAGTGAATCTCTTCTTTGCTACGGCAGATCCCCTTATGACATCACCATAGGTAATTGCCAATGCAGTTGTTCATTTGTGTTGATTAGATTGGTGGTTTTAACATGCAGAATTGAAGTTTGGACTTTACAACATCATAGGAGATGCAAGCACTTGCACTTGTAAGGATGTATCAATAACTATTCAGTGTAAACCAACGTGATGGATATTAAGCAGAAGGATCATCAAAAAGATCTGAATTAAAGAAAATATACATCATGTAAGCATAGATCTCAATAGTTCTACCAGGTTGTGTAATCAAATCAAGATCGCATCTAACTATCAGTAACCATGCAGGGGCATGCAGCACATGACTCTTCTCACATATAAAGTGTTCCAACCTATGTAATGCACATGAAATAATGCACATGGGGTATGTAAGGTCATCTTCGCCCAATCATCATGGAACAACCGGGAAAAGTCAATCCCACATGCATGTAGCAGAGATCAGCTTCAACCCCACACATAGCACAACCATTCCATCAAACTAGAGTTTTGAGACAGGAACCACTGGAAGAAATCCTTGTATGCATGCTACTATTGTCAATAAGAGCCACCTTGATAAATTGAAAGTGGCATTGACTTGTACATGTCTCTCCTCCAAACCAACCGTGCAAGCCAGCAAAGAGTGTAGAAAATGTATCAAATATTAAACAATACAAATAAGGAATATATCTGCGCATCTCATACTTTCAGAATTTGCATATGACTGTCATTAAGGATACCCTTGCAGAATGGTGAGTTGTATTTATTGTCATGCTAACAAAATCTATGAGTAAATCTGCTGATCAAAAATGTATTCAGCCTAAATAGAGGTGGACTGTAGTTGACGTAGAACGATCACAACATTAAAATATATCCAAGGATATGCCTACACACAGCCATCGCCAGAAGCAGACCTACAATACAAAGTGAAACAGGTTGTTAAAACCTTCTTATCAATAGGAAATAATGGTAAAGTACGCATTTTCTGAAGGGTATTATCAGATCAAATTATTGTACAAAAGGTTGTGTTGTTTTACTCTGGCATTCTCCTCCCAAGGCATATTGGCAAATAATCCATGGAAGTAATCATTGCACATTCTTATGCATTGCCATCTTTTGTTCTAAACTTTGAAAAGCCATAGCACTATTACTGACTCTATTTGAAGTCGGAATTAAATTTACCATTCTTTAGACTTGGACTGCAACTGAGTAGCCTAAACAGCTTGATGAGAGCATAGCGGCCACACCGATGATGAAGCCAAGTGATATAGCAGGTTGCCTCATTGGAACGGTATTAGATTAGTTGAGCCAAAGATAACATGTTTTTTCTTTAAATGAAATAAAGAAATAAAGTGTGTTAAGAAAGATGAGCCCTTAATCTGATCAACTAGCCAGCGTGCGTTCAAATATTCTACAAGACTCATGATAAAGATCTTGAAACTGCATTTATTTCATTGAGGATTCGAAGCTCCGAAAACTCTCAAATAAATAGTTTGAAGTTTGAAGCTATGGAACAATCCAAATGAAGATGTTCAAGCTCCGAAAAGTTCCAAATGAAGATTTTGAAGTTTCGGGAATAAAGGTATTACAGCCTTGGGGAGGCTTCAAATGAAGATTTTAAGGCTCCGAAGGCTCCAAATGAGGATTTTGACGATTTTGGAGCTTTGGAGAGGGGGGGGCAATTTTCATTTTTTTTCGACCCCTCCCTCTGGGAGCTATATATTACATCTAAATATTTCATTTTTTTTGCTGCCTCCCTTTCCTTAAGGATCTCTAGGAACCTCTGGAGATCTCTGGGGATTCGTGGGGATCTCTGGAGATCTCTGGGCATTAGTGGGAATCTCTGGGGGTCTCTGAGAATCACCTTTAAGAAGAAAAAGGAGAAAGGAGAAGGAAACTTACCTTTCCCATTTTCCCATTACATAATCCTGAAGGAGCAACAAGAAAGGTGTCACTTCACAGCCAAAAGGTGTCAAGCAAGTATTCTGACTTTTACAAGTGGTTTGCAATGTGTTTAAGCTTCTACATGTCATATAATGCTTCCATGGTATTGAAGAACATTGTGTCAGTAAAGGTCTATGTCTATGAGCATAAATTTGAACAACATAATATGATAAATAATATCAAATATGATATAGACTATAGACGAAATACTGTATTTCCAGAAACACGGTACAATGGGGCCCCTATTTGGAGATTTTCTGGAGACTTCAAAACAGGGATTCTTCGTGCATGTTGGCCCGGTGAGGCCCCAAACCAACAATGCCACCCAATATACAGATGGTGCCTGCATTCGAACCAGTGCTTCCTTGAGCATTTTGAAAGCTGCTTCGGGAAAGTTCTTTTGGGCTTGGTTCAGAAGTCGCTCAGCCACCTTCCACCTTGGACGGAGCAAGCGCCAAGTTTTAACATAAGGAAAGAAACAGTGTGTCCTGAAACATCATGAAACATGTATCTGGAAGATTCTTTAAAGGGCTGCTAGTCAGTTGTCATTTTGTTGTCCATGCTTGGCTCAAGCATCTGGAAAACTCCATGTCCGTATGGCCTTGCATTCCTTCGCCTCCATGTATCCCTTCTTGGGGAATTGCTCGAGACTTTGCAACTTTCAGGCTGGCGCCATCCAGACCAGGACCAACCAATGCGGGACCACCCCCAGCCAGCCTGACCAATGGGAACTTTCCTCAACCAGTTTGAAAAAGTGCAAAAGAATTGTCCCAGCTTTGCAGCCCAACATCATTGACGGTTCCACATTCAAGGTGAGAAGGTCCCCGATTAGCCTCCATGTTTGGGCCGCGTTTTGACTCGTGGAAACAGTATGACAGACAAAGTGGGCGACACAGCAGCAGACAAAATAGGAGACATAAGTTGTTGAGACAAAGTGAGGGACAAAGTGTGAGAAACAGCCGGAAACAAAGTTTGAAACAAAGTGGGAAACAAGTGGGCGAAAAGGAGGCAAAGTGGGAGACACGCAAAAGACAAAGTGGAGACAAAGCGGGCGACAAAGTGGGAGACAAAGTTTGAAACAAAGTGAGAGACAAAGTGGAAGACAAAGCGGGGACCAAGTGGAGGACAAATGGGGATACACAGTGGGAGACAGTGTGGGGGACCAGCTGGCAAACAAAGCGGAGACAAAGTAGAAGACAAGCTGGGGGACAAATTGGGGGACACGGTGGGAGACAAATTGGGAGACAAGCTGGGAAACAAAGTGGGAGACAAAGTGAGAGACAGAGCGGGAGACAAAGTGGGAGACAATGTGGGGACAAGGTGGGAGATAAAGCAGGAGATAAAGCGAGAGGCGAAATGGGAGACAAAGTGGAGGACACACGGGGATACAAAGCGGGGAAAAAAGTCTGAAACAAGTGGGAGACAAAGCGGCCGACAATTCAGACACAATTGGCAGACAATTATAGGCAAGGAAAGAGGAAAAGCCGGAGACACAGAGGGAGACAAAGTGGGAGACAAGCGGGGGGATAAAGTGGGAGACAAGCTGGGAGACATAGTCAGAGACAAAGTTTGAGACAAAGTGGAAACAAAGTGGAAACAAAGCAGGAGACAGACTGAGAGACACAGTGAGTGACACAGCGGAATAGCGCAAGACACAAAAGCAGGAGACGAGCTGGGAGACAAGTGGGAGAAAAGTGGGAGGCGATTGAGACACGATTGGGAGGCAATGGAGCAAACCAGGGAGATAATGGGCAATGGGGAAACAATAGAAAATCAATGGGAGACAATTTGGAAGACAAACGGGAGAGAAGTGGGAGACAAGCGGCACAAAAGTGAGACAATTCAGACACAACTACAGAAACAATGGCGAGAAAATCGGGAGACAATTGAGAGACAGCTGGGAGCAAGGTTCCAAGGTTCTAGTGGAAGACACAGTGGGAGACAACTGGGGGACAGCTAGGAGAGAAGTGGGAGACAAGGGTGGGAGGCTCCAGATGAGAGACAGGCTGGGAGACAACAGACGGGAGACGAGGTGGGAAACAAAGTGAGACAAGGTTCCGAGGTTCTAGGTGGGAGGCACAGTGGGAGACAAGCTGGGAGGTGGGAGACAAGGTTCCAAGGTTCCTGGAACCCTGCGCATACATGCCAGAGGAAGGAGGAACGCGACGCCTCCCTGTGCTTCTAGGGGTTGAAACCCAACAGCTTCCTGCTGTGCGTATTTTTCCTAGAGTGAAGAGTATCTTGGTCTTCATCAAGTGCCCTGCTTCTCTCGCTTGGTCAAAATCGCTGACAAAGGTGTCTACCATCCAATGAAAGCAGAAGCTGCACTGTCCAACAGATTTCCTGAACTGCAGCACTGTCTTCTCAACACGGCAGCTACTCAGCTACTCGCACCGTCTTAGTCTGCGGAAACCAGTGGAAGAGTAGCCATGACCTCCAATGGATCGCATCTCGAAAAAAATCCCAGCAGCAACAAGAGGTAGATAGATAGAAAGATAGACCAATAGATACATAGACAGACAGACAGACAGAGAGAGAGACAGACAGACAGACAGACAGACAGACAGACAGACAGACAGATAGATAGATAGATAGATGTACATACATATTGTGTATGCATATGTAGATGTGTATGTGTATATATGTATTCTAGATTTCATTCCATTCCATTTCATTCCATTTCATTCCATTTCATTCCATTTCATTCCATTTCATTCCATTTCATTCCATTTCATTCCATTTCATTCCAATCGCGTCCATTACATTACATTACATTACATTACACGGCATTACATTACATGACATCATAAACAATACATACAGGACATTAAAGCACATGAAAGGACAATACAGAACATTACAGAATATTGCAGAACATACACAACATACACAAAGTAAACAACATACATACATTGCATACAAAACATATATTACATTGCATTGCATCGCATTACATTAGATTGCAGAAGAAATACATAGGATCAGCATGACATTACATTACATTAGACTACTGTACATTACATTAGATTACATTACCTTACATCACATCACATTGCAGTACATCACACCGCATTACATCGCATTACACAACATTATTGGAACCATCGAGAACATTACATCACATCACAAAAATAGAACATACATTGCATACATTTCATACATTCCATACATTATATACATACATGACATGCATTATTTACATTCATTACATACATGACAAACATTATATACATTACAGACATTACATACATAATGTGCACAACTTACGTAACACGCAAGATATACATCACACAAGCAACATACATTACCTACATACCAAGCATAACATACATACCATACATTACAAACATTACATACGTTGCATACATTGCATACATTACACACATTACATACATTACATACATATTTTATGTAGCATTAACAAACACGACATACATCATCACATACATCATTTACATATATATATACATACATAACATACGAACATTATACATGCTAGTAGGTTGGATTACATTGCATTGCATTACATTGCATTACATTGCATACATACATCCGTCAGGGGCAAGCTGCATGCAAAAGTCATAACTTCAGAGTGAGCATGTGTCTATGTGGTTGAACGTTCTCTGGTATGCTTAGAGCGGAGCAGGATTTGCCACGTAGAAGGACTGTCAGATTGCATCCTCTCAATAAAGAAATCCTCAGATAGACCATGAAACCAGTGCGCAGGCAAAAAATGCGCACGGAAAAAGCCGAGAGAATGGAAAGTGGAAAACCATGGAAAACCTGCTCCCACTCGGGATCAACTTGGAGAAGTATTTGAACCATTTTGAACCAGCATGTTTACAGAATTGGTGGTGCCGAATGCATTCTATTGACCTCATGATCAGCTATTCCAAAGTGACGAGTCCAGAAGCCTATTACCAAAGACTTCAGATTCTGGGGTCCAATGTCAAACCACCACTTTCGGAAGCTCTTGGCACTAACTTTAGACATGGCTCCTCCACACACTGTCTCTTGATGTAAAAGGAGCGAGACAATGCAGCGATCGCGAGCGCAGCAGCTATCACCTTGTCTGAAAGATATTCTTCCCGGAAGATGTCAAACGTTTGGGAAACTGTTGATGTTTGCACGGCTCGATCTCACTCGGTGTTCTAAGGTGGCGTCAGGATCTTTGACTTGCGCAACATCCGAAGTGGCGCAGTCCAAAAGATTCTGCAGAAAGGCTTGAGATGCCTTCGGAGGGAAATGTGGCAAAACGTGGCGTCAAGGACTTCAAAAACCTTTGACTGCTTGGCCTCAGCTCGGAGTTCCTCAGGGAAAGCTGTCCTCCGCCAGGCCTCAGTTGATGTTACAGGAAGTCAATCAAGATAATCAAGATAATCAAGAAGCAAAGGTCAAAGGCCTCAAATAATCGCATGGACTCGGCAAAAAGTTTAGGCAACTGACAAGGAGGTGAGTGTCCCAAGATACGCGACAAGGATCAGTAAAACAGCTTTAAAGCTTTAAACAATTAAGCGAAGGACTTCCTCCCAGTGATTAGGCTGGGTTGCTGCTGTGAAGACCTCTTTGACGAAATTCCTGGAAGAAGCAGAATTGTCTCTTCAAGTCATTCCCACTTCAGATCACTTCCACTTTGAGCTGGTATCTCTTGTATAGCATTGTCGTGCCGTGATTTTCTATGTGCCTGAAGTTCTCCGCTTGCAGCAAACCATCTGCATGGCAAGGCTTCTCTTTGTGCGCCTGGTCGTCAACGGATTTGGAAATCAGGGTGCACAATGTGTTTCACGCAGCTCCTCTTGAGCACACGCAAGTCGCCTGACAGAGGTCGTAGACGATGTCCAGTGCTGCTGCATCTGCTTTTTTCTGTGCAGCAGCTGCTGCTGCTTTCGCTGCTTTTTCTTCGGCTGTCTCAGTCTCTGAGGAAGACGGTGAAGCAGGTGCAGGAGGCGCAGGTGCTGCAGGTGCTGCAGTTGGTGAACTGGGGGAGGGTTCCACAGGTCGAGGTGGCACGGATGGTGGTTCAGGTGGTCGTGGAGGTGGTGGCTTTGGCAAGACACGTGGAGGTGGTGGCTGCTTGGCAGAAGGGAAAAGTGGTTTTGGTCGGAGAGGCGGTCGTGCCTCTTCAGCTCCTTCTTCATTGTGTCTTCGCTCCCGCAAAGTGAGCTCCAGGGAACGCAGAAAAAAGACCAGATCATTCTGCCCGAGATCTATGATGATGTTGGCAATCGCAGCTAGGGCTCCGCATTTTTCGGACGGCACGCTGGGCCATGTAGCCTGCCATGGACAAACATACGCTAGGAACTAGAGATCCAGATATGTAGTCAAAGTATGTTAAATTGACTGTCAAAGTACATTTGTCACAGGAAACCAGGTACCTTCTGGAAGGCCAAGAAGCGATCGGGAAGGCACTTCAATGCTTCCTGCAAAGTCAGCCAAGAAGTGGTTGGAGTTTGATTGAAGTAGGCTATGGACTTCATTAAGCGTGTCATGTTTCAAGCCTCGGGAGTCGTGTAGACCGGGACCTCACAGCGTGCATGACATGTCTCAACTCTTGAGATCTCAAGAAAAGAATATCTGTATAATCTGTATCAGTGTCAACGTCAAATGCCTGGCTTTCAGAAGATGCTTTTGACATTGATGCCCAGTGCAGTGCCAACGGCTGCCATGTGGGAACCTCCTGGAGCCGCTGATGAGACAGGGGAATCAGTGCAAACAGTCAGACTGGTGCCATCGTCAAGTATGATATCTTCACAAACAAAACACCAGAACATAAGACATGATAAGATCAAATAATTACATACAAACTCCGTATGTATCACTGAACTGAGAATTATATAAGTATGCTATATATATATTGCGGATTGTGGCTGTTGATCTAAATTCCTTTATCTGCAAACGGCCATTCTTCGCGAATACAAAAAATACTTTCGCGAATCTTTCGCGAACCTCACGCTTATCTTTCACAGGGGTCTCATGTTGAAATATTTTGATACTTTCGCAAAAAAAAAAATACTTTCGCGAACTCGGAAAAAAGAACTGTCGCGGAGTCTCATGTTGGAACCCTGGCGGCCTTTCTAATGGACAATCTCTCCATGAACCTTTAGATCGACAACCATATCATATATGTAAAAGATTGTAAAAGTGCAAGGTGTGTAAAATAGTGACAAAATAGTGACAAAGCAAGTAGCAGTATGTCGCAGTATGTCGCAGTATGTCGCAGTATGCAACTCATGCGAAGACAAAGCCTCCTGAGCTTCGTCCACATCTGCATGAAAGGACTCCCAAAAAGCCTAGGCTGGTTCCAAAAAGGCTGGTTCTTTCCAGAGTTCCAAAAAGCACTGTAGATCTTACTAGATTACTATAGATCTAGATTTAGGGAAGTCTTGTGAACTTCTGAGCTAATTCATTGAAGTCCTCAGGGTTTCACTGCTGACTCATGCTCGCAACCTTGGCATCATCCAAGCCGTTGGAATGATGTACAACAGCCATTGGTATGGAAAATGATCCGTATTAGAATGCTGCCAAAGCTTCTAACAGAAAAGGAACCAGGAATCCTGGTGGATACGAAAGTCTAGACTGGCACGCCATGTCAATCAAAACACTCACAAAAAAAATTAACAAATCCAACCATGAAATACCATGAACATGTTCGTTCACCAACCACTTGTGTGAGAAAGGAGCCTAGGACAGTCAGAGCGATAAGACGAGAGGCAAAAGTATTGAGAGATAGAAGAAATGCACCAAGAACGAGAAAATACAACAAACACTGGGATTGAGCTTTTTTCTGGGGCATGGGCTGGGTTTTCGTTTCTTTGGTGAACCGTCTCTGTCGACTCTCTCGCGTCTGTCCTCGAAATGGTGGAACTAGTTGGCTGCGAGGGATTCTGGGCTGCCTTTGGAGGTCTCATCAGAGTCCAACCGTTGCAATGAACATCGACCAATCAACCGTCCTTCTTTTCGGACTTTGAGCGCTTCTCCTTCTTCTCCTTACTTGGCAAGAAGCATCAAAAGAAGCACGCAGAAATAGAAAGGAGATACAATCGCATCCCGCCATATCCTGCCTGTGCCATACTGCAATTGAATAATCATGAATCATGAATAATCTCACTTGATTCTCTCACAGGCCTTCTTCTCGTGGCGCTTTTTGGTCTTGTCCCTGTGTAGCTTCATCAATCCTGAAAGCTTCTATTGCTACTTGCCCATAACAACATCTTGCAAAGACTGAATAGGTTGGTCATGGTTGGTCAAAGAATATTGACATTATTGAATTATTGACCAATATCACAAAGAACGTGTTTGGGCCTGCTTAGCTTCGGACAGCACCAAAGCAACAGTCCAATGTAGGGCTTGTAGTCAGTTCCATCTTTGCTCACTACTTTCAGCCTATTTCTTATTGAGACGTTATCTGTTGAAGGAGAAGCTATAGCTCTGAAAGTCCACATTCGAATCAGAGGAGTCTGCGAGGACATCTTGTGAATATTTGATATTTGCTTTGCCCTTGCTGCATGATTCTATGAACCTCGAACTCAGTTGTTGCTCAAGCGAAATGGCTAGGGGGCGAGAAGACAATGAGAAGACCATGTAAATGACAACACCAAGCTGTGCAAAAAGTGTTCCAAGATGCTCCAAGATGTTCCAAGCAACTGCACGTGTCTCCTCCATCGACATTGTCAGTTTGAAGCAGAGGGGCTCAGAACAGCAAGGAAAGACTCTTCCAGCATTGCTCGGAGAACGAAATGTCAACGACTTGTAAACCAACTTTCACTTGCCTAGGTAGCGATACACAGAGGATCCCCGAGGTATTTGAACATACATACATAAACATATATATATACTTATACATATAATATATAATATCTGATATATGCTATCAGGATATCGGCTCTTGCACCTGCCCATGTTTTTTTTCGTGAGGGTAAAGGACTATACTATACTGCTGTTCTGTGCAGCTGGACTCATTCGGGCATATTCTGAAGATGATATCCCTAAAGATCGCAAACTTCCTGAGAGAGCGAAAGCCACAGAATCAAAGGCATGTCTGATGGAAACAAGCAGACCTGACCAGACCTATCAGGAGTCACTGTCCTTGCAGTCATGTAGCGGGGGGGGGGGCGGTGCCTTTTCCATGGCCCTTTGTGTCAAGTGAAGCTTGTTGACCAGTCCTTTCTGCAAAGCATCACACCTGGTCTGTCAAGGAGCAAAATGAGCAAATATAGAACATGTCACATGTGTTTTTGCAGATCACAGCGCGCACCATTCTTAAGCAAATGGCACCACCCGCCTGTTGTCTGCTTCTTTATATGCTGCTGCAAGCTTTCTCCTGAAGTCCTTCGAATGTCAAGTCTGCAATCGGAGAACTTGCTCTGGGGTACATTCCACAAAAACATTCCAGGGGTACATTCACTAGCAGCACAGCAGGAGACACCATATTTTTCCAGGCTTGATCACACTGAAGCAGCAAACGCCGTGCCCGTCCAATATTCCGACCTCAATCAGCCACCCGCAGACCCCTCCACTCTTGCTGGACAAGATGACACAAAACAATTGGCGTGCCCACTTGTGAAAAGGTTCTGCACATCTTCTGCAAATACTTCAGGTATGCTCTGCGCCAACATCCCAGTGTGTTCTAAACATGCCGCATTAGTGTCCGCCTCCTTGACCGACACAGGTGCTGGATGCAAGTCCGCCTGCGGATCATAGGCAACACAAGGCAGCACAAGGCAACATCAAAATGGAATGCTCAGAATGGATGGGTGCTTTCTTTGAGGTCAGAAATCGTGTCACAGAAAACACTCCCGTGCACTTCCCAAGAAGATCACGTGGAAATCGGGGAAAAAAATGCACAGGAAACAAGCTGTTTTGACTTTAGCACACTTTGGCACAACCACACCTTCAATTTCTTTTCATGTTGTTCCTGTATGTTTGCATCGTGTATCTTGTTAAATGGCTAGTATAGATAATAAGTTTTGTCGAAATGGTTGGGCCATCTTGAAGCTTTAGCCAAGATGACACCATCCACGGCATTGCCGCTTTGGCAGAAGCTCTCAGGGAATATCAACTCCATGAACTCAGAATACGCTTGCATGTGCAGCAAAGCTATGTGGGCCAGGGTTTAACAATTTAGGTGTGCAAATGACTCCTGTCAACGACTACAGCAGCCAGAAAAGCCATGTAGTCATGTAGGACACATGCAGTGCAGTGGGGTTAAACAACTCCATCCATCCCATCCCCACAGCTGCGAAGGCGCTTGCCTTTTCGAGTGGTGTTGGAATGCCTCAGCTGCGTTGTCATCATCGAATTTGCAGC
>Ga0126342_10001683_pt1 | contig 32103 bp, 28 predicted proteins | sample Cyp1metagenome_FD_92528 | JGI IMG/M metagenome (GOLD analysis project Ga0126342, IMG submission 92528) | Coral microbial communities from Lord Howe Island, Old Settlement Bay, Australia - Cyphastrea 1 metagenome | ecosystem: Host-associated > Invertebrates > Cnidaria > Coral ...
CCCTAATACCTTTGTTATTTTTCCCATAGGAATTACTGTAATTTGCAATATCATTTGTTTGTGAATTGTAGATATATACGCTGCAACGCCTGGGCAGAACCCAGGCGTTGCGCGTATATATATGTATATTCAAATACATAAATATATATATATACACACATATTAGTGTCCATATGTATCCATTTGGTTTTATCCATATGCTTCCTCCACATATTCTCGTCTCCTGCCAGGTGGGCCAGTATCTACCCCTTGTTTGCAATGCTGGCTCAAAATTGGATACCTCAACATTGGATACAACTGCATTGTTTTTGCAACCTAGTTTGCCACAAACCACAAACAAGTTTGATGCTCAGTGCAGTCTTAGATCCTGAGCACAGTCTGGGAACTCTTTCGGAGTTGGTGATCTAGTTCCAGTGGTTTCAACCCGAACAATCTCAGTGATCAGCCCCCAACTATGGACGGATCATGACGGATCATGATGAATCATTAGAATCACCAATGAAATTTGTGAAATTTGCATCTGTTGCGCCAGTTGCGCCCTCATCGCTCCAAAAGGGATCTGCAGTGCCGAGAATCTGAAGATTTTAAATGACAGATTGAACATTTGCAGGGTGTCGCTGCTGGAACTCGGCCATCCAGCGACTGGCAGCCAGAGACGACGACCAGCTCAGATGCAAATGGATTGGTTTAAAGGACGCAAATTGAAGGGTTTTCGAATGTAGAACCAATAGAATCAATATACAATGGATAACTACCAGCTCATAAATGCTACTTTACTGGTCCATTCCAGTTGAACTTGATTTTTGAATGAACTTAGCAGATCAAAGTTGATGATATGTTACTAGATAGTCGCTGAACTTCCTGATTTTTTGTCAATGATTTTTTTCTGTCCCAATTCTTGTTGGTTGATTCTATATTTATGATGCTTAATCCTTAATAATCAAATACCATTTCTAAACAGACTAAAGTTAATGACGATTCCTCCTTAGACAATGATTGCTTCATTGCTTCTTGGTGATTACAAATGTTGTCCCATTTTTCTTGGTGAATTCTCCATTTCTCATGGTGAACTGCCCCCAAAGATACCATTTCCCACCGGTTTTTTCCGGGTCTCCGTGTCGTGAGGTGCGCGCCCCCGCCCCGCCTCGAGCGATGCGCATGGGTTCTGCGCCCGCAGAAGCAGTGGCGCCACAGGCAGCGACCATGGCTTGAACCAGCAACCTCACGTGGCCAGGATCTATGGGCAATCCCATCCTAATATAAAACTATGAAACACTTCCATTCTATGGTAGATGTGTAATTTTTCTAAATCAGGGGTTTTGGTGTTTAAGATCAGGAAGGGATTGCTGAGATAACTAACCCAACACAACACAAAATTACGAATCAAAAACTGTGGAAATTCGAGAATGGTTGGTTTATCGGAATCAAGTCGAAATATCAAGAGGTGAAACTGAAACAACTTCCTGGATTTGTCCAATTTAGAATACAATATCTTGCATCACTTCTAGTTGATGGCCTGGTATAGGAGAAGGGAAACCGTCCACATCCCTTGAAGGGCGGCCCTTCTCACCACTACATTGAGCTTATGCTTGCTATGGCTTGCCGCCCCATCAATGAAACATTATAGAACCACACAATAAACAAGGAATTTCCCATCAAATCAAAATGGAACACTGTTTTTTCCCAGTGTCATGCCAATCCCCCTCTCCCATCCAACTCCCACAACCTACATTTCATTGCGATGATTTCCGAAAGAAAAACAGTACGGATCCATGGTCTTCCCACGAAAATAATCAAGCCCCATGAATTCGGATTTTTTTCCGGGCCGGTTAGATCATCAAATTTTCCCATGGAATCATGCGTTTCACAGAAATGAACTCTCTTGAATTTCGGATCCAACAAAAAAAAATCCAGCCCCAATTTTGTTTCGTGAAATTCAAACTTTGATGCTTAAATCATGCTACCCTCTGGTTATTTCACAGTTCGCCATGGTATAGATGGCCCATAGAAATAGATGGTTTACCTAGCTATAAAATGGTGGATCTTTCCATGGCGAACTGTTAGTCATAACCAGAGGGTAAATCCCTATTAATCAGTATTAATCACCATTAATCACTATTAATCACTATTAATCACTATTAGCCAGATGCTAAATCCCTATTTTTGCCGGGTGAACTCCAGCATTTTCGATCGGCCACCGAGGCGCTGCAGGAGCGACTGCTGCCCGGCGCAGACCACCGCGCTGCTGGCCACGGTGGCCGTGCCGTCCAGCAGCAGCACCAGGGCGCCGGCCACCAAGGCCAGACTCGGAACGCCGCCGAGGGGGTGTCCATCCGGGATACCCTCTGGTTATGGTGGTTTAATGGTGGTTTAATGATGGTTTAATGATGGTTTAATGGGATTTAATGGGATTTAATGGGATTTAATGGGATATACCCTCTGGTTATGACATTCACAGTTCGCCATGGAAAATCCAGCCATTTTATAGCTAGGTAAAGCATCTATAAATGGGCCATCTATACCATGGCGAACTGTTGAATAACCAAACGGTATTCAGAATTCATACTGTGGGAGGAGGAAATCCTGCACCAGTTGATAGGCAGATTCATTTGATAAAAGGATCATTGATAGGAATATATCAACTGGATATGAATATACATAGCATATGAAATGATGCACCAGTTCATAGCATATTCATAGGATAACATTTGAATTGATATTCAGGATATATGAAGCATGATATATGGGTGTTTCCCTAAAATGGGACGACCCCCAAATCATCCAAGGATGACCATTCTGGTAGTGAAACCTATGGTATCCTATGGTATTGGGGATCCACCATTTAAAAAAATCTATTGGAAGCAGTGGGAATGTCATGGGGAGATCACCAACACAATCTAACAACAATGGTCATGGAGGTTGCTTGGGGTGGGGATCACCAACATGAGTTTTACTGTACTTGGAATAATATGTCAAGCCTATTAGCCTAGTTATTAGTGTTTAGTACCGTATTGGATCATTAGTCCAATTAGGTTGGATTGGAGGGAATAATCCAGGGTTTTACGATCAAACACTGCGGGAGTTGACAAACTAGGGATTTGTTCAACAATAATGGGTACAGTACATCACAGGGATTGACCAAGAGTTGGGGGGGGTTGGGGAGATTCCAATGATGGCAAAATTTTGGGAGACATCATGGGGATAAATGAGGATGTCAAATATAAATGGCACATGTCTTTACTGATTGTTACTTACCCATTGGGGGTTTTACCAATGAACACATTATAAAACATATCTAGCTAAGCCAAGTATCCAAGCTTCAACACGTCACCTCTTTTGTTGATTCAGATTTTCGACCCTCAACATTTTCGTTCCTCAAACATCTAAAAGCTTGACCCTGTGGTAACCAAAGATGACGTGCTGGAAAATCCCCTATTTAGTTCGATGATTTTCCCATGGCTTTTAGGGGATTTTCCAGCCATGTTTGATCAGCAAGGGGCAAGTCCATCATCCCATTAATCTCCCATAATATCCCGATTAAACATTATTAAAACCATCATCATCATCCCAATCTCCCATAATATTCCTATTAAACACTATTAAACCATATCAATGAAGATTTTCCCCATTTTTCGTTGATATCTCTGTTGGTTCAACCAGCCGAGTCGTCCCAAAAAACGTCCGCTCTTTGGGAAGCCGGGCGCAGCAGCCACTGCCGCCTGCCCCAGGTGGCAGACCTTGATGGGCCTTGGCGGGAAGATGTTGGAAGGGGGTATTTTCCATGGTGGTTTGATATGGTTTAATGGGACTATAATGGGATAAATATATATATATATATCTGGTTGGTGGTTGACCTACCCCTCTCAAAAAATATTACACTTTATTGCACTTCTTTGGTGGGGCAGCAGGGCAGCACAGCGACCCTACCACCCTCAGCTGAAAAAATATTAGTCAGTTGGGATGATGATTCCATTCCCAATATATGGCAAAAAAAACATGTTCCATTCCACCAACCAGGATATCACCGATATCTGATTTCTATGGTTTCTATTCTTGTGAGTCACCGAATACCAGGACATGGCCACTATAGTTGCAGGGCTACAACACCCACATTGGGCTCTGGAGCAAACTAAAAAAAAAAGTGGGCAAATAGAAGCCTGAGCGACCAGAAGTTCATATCCAATCACCTTGAAGAGGTTGGCCGGTTACATCCCCTCATTGATAATGTTCACACATGATCATTGGTCTTACACTTAGAAAACCAACATTCATAGGTCACAACCCAGTATCTTGATTTTCACCTCAAAATATCTGGTTTTACATGGTTTTCCCTCCCCATTTACCAGCCAGCCAACCATTTACCATCCATTAGCCACCCGTTTCACCACGTTTCACCATTGAACGCCGCCAAGCGGCAAGTCAGGCATCATGTCGGCATCAAATTCATCCTCCTTCGGTACCCACGTCGCGGCGGAGGCGTCGCCATTGGGCATGGCCATTGTGGCCATGGCTGTCCTTGACAAAACCTATGGGAAGCAAACAACCAAGAGTTTGGATGGTGACTTTGGGGGAATGTTTCGAATGTTTCAGTTTCAAACACTTTGAAATGAACCACCTGGTTGCAATGTTGCACATATTGAACTTATATATGCAGATCCAGTTCTTTCTGTACTGGTCCACGCAGTGTCTGTGTTTGTGATTGACTAAATACCAGCCTTCTGAGGTACATGTGCTGGCTCTTTGACATACGCGGCTCTTGACTATCTGCCCTAATCTTAGCCGCATCCCAAAATCGATCAAAATCAATGGTTTCTGTGGTGAACTTGACGATATCTTGCGGAGGCTTGGGGTCTAAGTCTGAGAACTCTCCATTTCAGGCGCCTTTGCTCTCATGAGTAGCTGCAAGCCAGGGCGGCTCGAGGTTGGACAGCGAGATGGGTCAAAGTAGGTCAAAGCTTCAAGGTGCAAACCATGGAACTGTCAACTATAACAAAGCAAGGATGTAACCCACCAGAACTATGGGTAGGGCGATCCAACATGGAGCCACCATTTAAGAAGCACATATCACTGATCACTTTTGAGGAACCACCCGATTTTGAGAGCTCTCCGTGGAATGGACACGCCGGTGCTTAGGAGCCAAACACCTCGCTGGTGCTGGAGATCCCAAATCTGTACCCACCTGAACAAACTATAGACTTTCATTGAGCATATCTACTCAGACAGCTGTGAAAGCTGTTGAAAATCCATCGCTACCCTCTGGTAAACTAACATAGCTATTGAAAATCGCCATTTATAGTGAGTTTTCCCATAAAAAATGGTGATTTTCCATAGTTATGTTAGTTTACCAGAGGGTAAATCATCTGCTGCGTAGGCCACCTGCGGCCTCCACCCATCTCAATCGGTGCCGCGCCTATCCCACTGCAGCATGGGCTCCGGCCTCGGCATTTTTATGGCAGGGAGCTGGAAACGATTTCGGAGGAAACCACATTTTTTCAATAAATTGATGGGATATGAGTTACAATCCATGGGTATTAACCATCAATGAATGGCAATTTTCATGTGAATATGCAGTTTCAAAGCATGAAAAAATTGGGGTACTCAGGCAACATGTCCCGGTTTTTGTTGGTCCTTCTCAAATGCATTTTTCATCATGTTTCCAGTATATTCATGACCAAATCAGAGATTTGACTGATACGATAGTCCCCCCCTTTGGTGATGTTCCTACCATCTCGGCACTATGTTGAGCTCTCTGAGGTGCCTCTGAGGACGCCAGGAGCCACCCCAGGCCTCTGCGCTTTGGTTTCATAGGGTGTACCCTCTGGTAATTAAACGTAGCTATTGAAAATGGCCATTTATAGTGGATTTTCCCATTAAAAATGGTGATTTTCCATAGTTATGTTAGTTTACCAGAGGGTATCCCAAACGGCAACACGCGTGGATTCACTGCGGTGTCAAGCCATCAAACAGCGTTGTAGGATTTAGGTGTCTGGGACGTAGTTTCAAACAACAAGGGGGATGTCGATATCTATTTCTAGTACCAACAACCCAGGGTCGGTGATTGACCCATCCTAAACCATTGTTAACTAGGATCGCCTTGGTTTCTTATTTGGGGGAGCATATCCCAGACAGGTTTCAATCCTTACTTGCCAACTACATCAACAGTTGTTGCAACTGCGACAATGACATCGGAGCATCACCCCCACAAACAGCTAAGTTGGTTTATAACTCCAATAACTATGGGATATAGATGGATATATGATATATATATATATTTATAGTTAATGGTTAATGGCGTTTATAGTTGAAACTACATACACCTATAGTTGATGGGGGGCGACCAGCACGTGGTGGCATCAGCTTCCTGGATGAATCCTGTGAACGATCTGTTTATAGCTGAGCAGCTCAACTCTTGGGCACTGCAGACGAAACTTGGAGGATTCCCAAAGTCTATACCCTGGTTGGTGGTTAATGATGGTTAATGATGGTTTATATTATATACCCTCCAGTAAATTAACATAGACCCTGGTAGATAGGGATTGGAAGATTAGCGAAACCACTAAAAATTGGTGATTTTCAGGGTCAACAAGTTAATTTACCAGAGGGGACATGTTCTTGAAATGCCAAGGTCAAACATGTCCATTGCTGCGTGGCGGAGACACATCATTTCATATCTTGAGCGCATGCAACATGTCATAGCAATATAGCAGGTATACAGAAAATGAGCATGACACCTATACTGCAGTCCGTAGTCAAGGCCCAGCCGCATCTTGCGCACAAACATGAATGTATCCACATCCATATGTCACACATATATACAAACTCCAAGCCAGGTCAGTGAACTATTATATATATACACGTATATATGATATATGCACACACATATATATATATATACGTGTATAATTATATATATATGTATACACATACACATACAATTGCACATTCGATCCACCTGGCTTCCACCATCAAACAGCAACCCCAGCCAACCACAACTCCCCTGTTGCCTCATCGTTCCAGCTGCCGCCTTTGCCGCCACCGCCTTTGCTGCCACCGCCTTTGCCGCCGTAGCCATAGCCTTGACCATAGCCTGGGTCGACAGGGCTGCAAGGCCAACCATTTGGAAATGCTTCGCTACTGAACTCTAGTATGGACCGCCCCAAAATAGATCAACTCGCGTTGTAGAGATGACTCTTGAAACCATTTTTGGTGAATTCTTTCAGATCTCCTTACGCCCAAAAAACCATTGGTCCATCAGTGTTTCGAATTCTAAATCCATCCCTTTCCGGCCCTGTGGATCCCCACTCTCCTCGCGCCAATCATCGCGCCAGGAGTCATCACCACGGTCATCGTGCCAGCTCTTACCGCCGCCCTTACCTTTGCCCTTGCTGCCCTTGCTGGTTGCTTTGCCTGGCAACGGCTCTAAACATGTTGCAGAAATTGAGACAACACGACCATATCATACATGTTGCGGTGTCCAAAATTTGCTTCTACCGCCAGATTGGGATCGAATTGGACAAATGGTGATAATATGTGATAAAGATAATTTAATCAATTTAGTCAATGATGATCCACTGTCAGACAAACAAAGCCAGGATCTTCCAGGCCTCCCCAGCCCCAATCATCTGTTCGCGCGCGTTTGGCGGGAGGGCCTTAGGGCAGCTTGTCCGGCTTCATGGTGGAGTCAGGTTGTATACTTCGATGGTCTGCAACAAAATTCTTTCAATTTCATCTGGTCGGTGGTTTCAACCCCTCTGAAAAATATGAGTCAGATTGGATCATCATCCCAACTATTGGGGAAACTAAAAAATGTTCCAAACCACCAAACAGTCACGTGGCACTGTTGCACTTCGGAAAAAACCATGCATTTGAACCTATGCTCATTCCTGCATCGAACTAGAAGGGTATCACACCATAGCTTAAAACCATCTTGCTAAGGTGAAGCGGGCTTCAAACCATGCCCTGCCAGTGAATTTTGTGCCCAGTTCGCATCCAGTGCTTTGGCGCCCAGGCCACTCCAATCATTCCAATCATCTGACATACGTCGGCCCTTGCCACCTGAGACAGCGAGAGTTGCATCTTCAGGATCCCGTGTGAAAAAAGGGCCATGCTTGGTGGAATGTAGCCATTAATTACACACGTATATGCGTATATATATTTTTCAATATATGATTGTATATGTATATGCCTATGTCCATGTCTATGTATCTATATGTATATATATATACACATTTACATGTACATGTACATGAATTGTACATGTGTACATGTGTATGTGTACAAGGATATGTACGTAGATTTATACATGTATATTATGTATAGGTACCCACTGTCCGCTTCAATCCTCCTGGCTCCCAGTGCCATCTAAGTTGGCGGACCGCCGGAACTCTCATTCCAAGCCTCAGGGCTCGCAACTGTCGCAACTGGATGGTGATGACCCAGACAGAAATGGGGTCGCTCTCAAACATATTGCCCTATGACTCTTGATAAACAAACATGTCGCAACGTTGCTTTTTTTTTTGTCTGCCTTTTTGGTATGGTGTGGGATTTTCAAATGTGTGCCATGTTGAATTACCAAAGGGTAATCAACCCAGGATCAGATTTTTCAACGAGTGATTTTCCAGTACCACCAGTGGTGCTGTGATGACCCCTGCTGGGTTGTCCACATGGCCAAAATGCTCCAGGAACACCACATCGGGAATCTTCTGTCACCGCCAAGATCAGGCCATCATTGGGTCATCATTGGGCCATCATTGATCACATGGCTAATCTTTGGAAACATATTCCAACGACATTTTTTTTGGCATATGGGGATGGGTCAAAACCCTGGTACCTAGTGAACCCCAAAATAGGTGGTAAATGGATGTTCATCCCACTAAAAATGTATCTATAGGTATTGACCCATACCCATATGAAATACTCCCAAAATTCATAGCATCGAAGAAGTCCATTAAGCCATCGTCCACCGGTCGGTTGACGTAGCCATCGCGGATCCACACCAAACTCTGCCGAAGCGCGGAAGAACGACCGCCAGCTCCAGCGCCTCCACCACTCCAAAAGTCCTTGACGGAACATGCCAACGGGATATGATAGGGATCTGGCTATTTATCATTTGGGATTCAAAATGTATATCTCACAATTTGACTCATGTTCATGATCCCTTGTCTCTACAATAACCCCTCAAAATATTAGTGCAACATTGCGACTTTTTGTGGCTCTCATTGTCAAACAAAATCAACAGAGAGCCATAGATTTTGGCCATTTCGAACACAACACCATCCCGTTTCCATACCAAGATGACGTCTTGAAGGGTAACTGCCATGCCGCCCACTGCTCCTGATTGTCTGCTTGTCGTGCACCACGGCCGCGCATGGTTCTGACCTTGAGCTTCTTTTGGGATGATGAAGGCAAGAATCTCACCCCCCCCTTTTAATGGTGAAAACATGGACAACCTATGGTTGAACTTCAATTTTGGACATAAATCGAATGAATTTTGGGTGATCCCAAATCAAAAAGGCTTCTTAGATGGCTTATCACCTTACAAGCATGACTGTAGAGTCCCTGCTTCAACCAACTAAGAAGACTAGGTGGGTGCACATCAACACTCCAAATATCACCAAGCGTAGCATGGACACATGCTGGGTGATGACCCCTCTGATTACCCTCTGGTAAACTAACATAGCTATTGAAAATCACAATTTATAGTGGATTTACCCATTAAAAATAGTGATTTTCCATAGCTATGTTAGTTTACCAGAGGGTATATTCCAATTGAACCGTTTATACTTAGGTGGATGCAATCCACAGACGATTTAGCCGGGTGGCTGGCCTTCCTGGCAAGTGCTAATGAGAACACCACAAACATCAATCGCTTCAAACTAGTGAAACAAAGACAGTACAACGGTAAATTCAGTAATAAACCCTGTTGGGTATTGTATAGAAGAATCCCGAAATGGCAACATGTTGTACCTACGCTGTACTATTGGAATTACCCCGATTAAGTATATAACAAATCCCAATTGTCTATCTGGACAAATTCTCGTGCTTCACTAACTTGAAATGTTGGGTTAATTTCGGATAGTTACCCCAGTCCATCCACTATCATTCCAGTGACGTGGGGAAGTGAAGTTGCTACAACTCATTCAGATATATCAAGTGCTACCCACCTTTTAGCCATAACATAATCATAATAAACCCAACTGTAGATGTGTTCAACAACTTAACCAACGGCACCACCTTGTCGACCATTCGCCACTGGGGCCACGTACCGGTGCCTTGTCCTTCTTCTGTACCTGTTTCACCTTCCAGTGAAGGCCAGGCAGTCAGAGGCCGGAATTACTCAGCTGCAAGGTGTTTTTTTGGCATGTTCAATGCATAATGTTTCAATCCTCCAAAATGTGGTATTTAATTTGATCCTGCAAAAATGATCGTTTGACCCCCACAGGAATTACTGCTTCGCTGGGGAATTGACCCAGATGTATTGTATCTGTGGTACTTGTGCATCTTGAGGGATTCGAATCCATTCCATCAGCTTGGCCGGGGGTCTTTGACATCAAACCCATGGCAACAATGTCGCAAACGAAGACCCTGAAGTTGACGTTCTATACCGTCTATACCCATTCTACCCTTATTGGAATATAATCCGCCGACCCCTGCTGACGGGAAGGGGAACGCGTCGGAGAAGACTTTCTGAGAGGCAAGAGGAGGAGCATAAGGAAGGACGGAAAGGAGGCAGGGAACCGGAATCAAGGGGCAAGAGCACGAAAACGGAACAAACAATCAAACTCAGAGTTGAGAATAGAACACCAAAAAATGCAAGGCAGCCAGCGGCAAGAGCAAGAAACCAGCGCAAATGCCCCAACACGGCAACATGGCTCCAACATATCCCCAACTAACATGGCCAATCTTGGGTTGAATGGGCTTGACCCCAACTGGGCAGAAGCTGGACTTCCCCCCTTCCGGACCGGCCGGCTGTTAGGCGTAAACCTTTAAATAATCATCAGCCAAATTACCATGTAATATAATTTCATTGAATTATATCAGTTATATCCCCATTATATCCCTACTATATCCCTATCATATCCCCATATATCCCCGCAATCATTATATCACCATTATATCCCCATTATATCCCCATTACACCTTCTTCCATAGCCTTGCTTTGAAAACCTCTGAGCATTCCCGTGGTTTTAGCCCGGCCTGTCGCATCTGTCGCTGGGCCACCCGCTGCCTGAAGCCTGGGAAGATGAGCTATTCCATAACCATCCAGCCATTGGGGTAGCACCATTTGTGGAAACCTCCATATACAACATATACATATGGAATATATGGGGATATACTGGGGATATAATGGGGATATAATAGGCTATTGCCGTAGATGTGAAAATATATGTGAACATATGGGCAGTTAAAATCATTAGACTATTGCCGTATACGTGTGATTTACCAATCAAAAATGGGGACTTAATCAATGAATCATGATGGGAATGATATGGACTTGACCAAATGGGAGGATTTAAACTCAATCTATGGCAGTTCTACTGGGAAAGTGATGATTAACCTGTCTAATTTTGGGGGTATATACCCTCTTGGCAGAAAAAAACCATATCTCTATAAACATGCATATTATCTAGCATAGTTGGCTACCTTTGCCTTCCATTCTCACGCCGCCACGCCTCCTTTCCCTGCCAAAGCGGTGGCACGCTTCACCTGTGGCTGGCATGGTGGAAAGGAATGATGATTTAACATTTATCATGGGTCATTAAATGTCCCCATGGGTCACATCACCCAACCATGATCGGTATTTCTGGTCTACTAGATGGCTACTTTTTTAGGTGATGTCCAATATTCCCAAAATGGGACAGTTACCAACCCCTGTTTATCCACTAGTGATTTCAGTATGGAACATGTGGTTTTAATCAACACAAACAGGAGTTCAACGAACAAAGGTGAGGATTTCGCAAAGAACGGCTTTTTTGAACCACGTTCCCATAGGGGATTCAGCCCCCATGGGGATTCAACCCCAAATGTTCACCGTTCCCGATTCGGGGTTGGTTTTGACCGATCCTCATATCGCACTATATCATCATATACCTTAAACATTTTAGCCATAAGATCTCCATTTCCTTCATGGCGAACACCTCCTGCTGGTTCAAACCCATTTCCAGAACAGAAATGCGTGAACATGATCTTTTGGGTTTATTCTTGAATTTATTCTCTCTTTCTGTTGAGTCAAGAACATGGAGACCATCAAGCATGATCTTGCTGGATTTGGACATCTAATAAACGAAAATGAATACTTAACATCAGCGTCAAAAACTCTCCACAGATGGACATTGTGCAAAGAGTGTTGGTTGTCTGATGGGAAGTCTGAAAGGCAAATGCACACGGATGTACTCATATTGTTAAGATATAAATGATATAAACCATATAAATTACTGTCTGGTAATTTCGCATAGTTATGGATAATGGTCCATTTCAAGATGATTCATGAGGATTTACCTCCTAAAAATGGCAATTTTCCATGGCCATGTAAAAAAATTAGCGGAGGGTAATAGCATCTTGTGCAGAACACACGTGCTCTACCAAATCACAAAAAAATGTAGTGTTTTACTCAGATCCAAGGCCTGATCCTTAGTTCTCTTACTTTTCTTCTTGAAGCCAAGTGGGTTTGAACATTGGGGTATCCAACAACTTTCCGGTTGATCATCACTTTCCCAGCAGGTCAAATTCGTTTCGTTTTCCCATGTTTTCCCTTTTTGGACAAACCCTTGTCATGTTCAGTTGCATTCTTCATGGGTAAATGAATACCTGGTTGCTGGTATACGTACCCCTCTGAAAAATGATGGAGTTCGTCAATGGGAAGGATGACATCCCATATATGACATGGAAAATAATCCATTCATGTTTGAAACCACCAACCAGTATATTAATCATCATTAATCATCATTAACCATCATTAACCATCATTATCCATTATTATCCCATGATTATCCCATTATTTGAAACCAACCAGATACTGTCGTTTTCCAACCACTTGCCAATCTGGGACCCTGACATCTCGAGGTTCTGGCACCTTCTTGTGGTCCTCAGGGGGTGAGCCACCGAGATTTTTGGCGCTCCGCATTTGAGTCACTGAATCCAGGAGACGGATGGATTCTGATTCTTAATGATTCTTAACTCTTGATGATCCAACTGATCCAACTGATCCAACTGATCCAACATCCAAAAGGAAATTTCATTTCATCCAATGTATGCAGAAAGAAGAACTTTGGGAATTTCCAGGATGCTGATGGCAACTTTCATCAGCTGTCTCTCCTGATCAACACATTGGTGGCATCACGGCATGCTCCGAGGAACCCTGACCTGAACCCTGATCACATCATCCAAGGTCATGCCCAGCTTGTCTTCAGTCCCACCCTGGCGACCCATGATCCAACAAGGGACCCAGCCGTTGCGCTCGTGGGATGATAACATGATAACTGGAACATGTGATAACCATCATTCAACCAATTCAACCAATAAAAGGCGAGGCTTCAGAATCAGAGGAAACTTTAGGGACGGGATTTCAGCGAAGTTTTCACGTTTTTTTTTTTGTTGACTCAAGCTGTAACGCCATGATCAACTTCAGGTCGCTTCACACATCAGCAGCCCAGGGCTCCAAATCCTTCATGCTGTGCTTATCTCCTACACACCTTCCACCTTCCTGCTGTCCCTGAAAACGATCAACTGCGATACCTGTCCCAAACTGCAATAATAGAAAACTGAATGGGTGAATGGGTATTTCAAGCCATCCCAAAAACATCTGTCAAGTTGGGTGAATGGTCCCGAATCTGCGTAGGATGAAACTTTTGGACACCTCAACCACCAATCACTGGCTTGGTATGATACAAATCCTACAAAGTGCAACGCGCATAAGTCATGGGAAGAACTCATGGGAACCCCCCCCAAAGTTCCCAGAAACCACATATCTTTCTATAGGAAAGCAGCAACGTATATGCCGGGGTCCAAACATGATATATGGTTTATGGTCATCCCATTTCATGGGAAACTAAGCTAATGGTCATGACCATGGCGCATGAGGTTTCCTGAAATGGACCTCCAGATCATCCATTTTCAATAGGATTTTCCATGAAATAAACATAAATAAACCATCCAGCGATAAAGGGGTACCCCCATAGGACACCTTTGGAGCCTTGCCAGGGGTGATGGCCTGTCATGGCGGAATGGTGCAACGTAGGGTTTGCGGAAGCTATCAACATTTTTCTTCATCACTGGGATATTAATCATCATTCAAATATATATCTATCGATCGATCTATCGATCTATCCATCTATCTATCTATCCTATCTAATCTTATCTAATCTAATCTAATCTATCCATCTATCCATCTATCTATCTATCTATCTATCTATCCTATCTAATCTAATCTAATCTAATCTAATCTATCTATCTATACACCCACAATTATGTATATCTATAATCAATATGGGAATTGTGTTGTTTAGTTGTGAATCAATCAATATAGCAAATGATAGGACTATGACTATGACTGAGAATCAAAAACCAATGAATTCATGGATGATGGGGTAGATGGAATGAGTTTTGTTGGACTGGCATTTTGCTGGGATCTGTCACAATTGATGAGGAAACCCTCTCTTTCAGCCAACGGTATTTGTTTGCATCCCGATGCCAAACTAGTGATTTATCCAAAGGATTCCTGTGATAAGGATGTGAACCTGTAGCAATGCAGGACGCAACCAATCATAAGAGGAACATTACCTATCAAATGCATGACAAAGCAACAACTTTTCAGGTGAACCTTGAAAAAGAATATCAACTCCGTCAGCCCAACCCCGATCCCCATCCGGTACCAAGCGGCCTGCACGGCGGGCTTGGTGGCAGCAGGTTTCTCGGATTTTTCCGTCTCCTTGGCTGCCTCCTTGGACGGATCCTTGGCACTTTTGGCCTCCACGTTGCACCCCAATGGCCATGGCTTCTGAACCATTTGATCTGCACTTTCGGCCCTCCAAATCATATCAATCTATGGAAGCCTACAGCAGTTTTTGTTGATGCATTAACTGTAAGCCGTTCGCATGAATGCAGAAAACTAGGGACGGTGCAAGAGTAAACCAGAATAGTTTTCCTGGTCTGCCTTTTCAAGACTTCATTCTTGGTGGCTGGAAGCCGAGCCCCTATTTGGTGACCATATCAGCTTTTTGTGGCTCAATTCATGTTTATCCAAATTCCATATTATCTTTGCAGCTGTTTTTTTGAGGTAAATCTAGTTTTGCAAAACCTCACATCAAATAGATTATCCCCACAAATGGAAAATAGTTGAGGGAATCTATTTGTCGATAGTTTTTGAGGTAAATCTAGTTTTGCAATTTCCCACATTGTCGTTTACACATTGGTTAATAGTTCATTGTCGTTTTCCCCATCATTGCGTTTCCAGGACATATCTGCCCCATCGTCTTTCAGCCTTCGCTGCGGAGACGGCTGGCGCAGGTTTGGAAGCCTCAGATGCACCCGGGCTGGTTGGTGGTGGTTTAACTTCAAGACTGATTGGATGAAACATGATAAACCCAATCTTAATCATAGGATTTATAACTACGGAATTTTATGTCTCACAATGTTCTGAATCTGAATCAATATGATACAATCAAACAACATGGCTTAGGATGACTCACAATTGATGACTCATTTTAGTTCATGGGATATCCTTGGTCCACTTACAGCAACATTTTAGTAGCAACACATGACTCTTGTCTGTCATGATCTGCCCAATTGGGTTTTCTAGTGGGAAGCGATCTGATATATTCCAACAAATCAAATCAGCCCACTCACCTATATTATCAGCGGGAAGGATTGGGACTATGAATCAATAGTAAGAACATACAATTCTCTGTCAGGTTTCCACCAGCGGCCGGGCTATAAGTGGCTATGGGATCTAAACTCACCGGATTGGAATACTTGCCACTGATCAACCAGTTGCTGGTGCATCCAAAAAGCAGCCCATTCTAGGGATGGGGCACCAATTTTGAAACCACCAGCGGGGCTGTGAGTGGCAGGAACGGAAGTATGATGAACACTGCTAGAAATATTTTGTGCCAAAAGCAAGATCCCAAAATAAAACCAACAAACACGGGGATGAAAGTAAGAATCTGTGTGTAACCAATACGTAGACATCAACGGCCCTTTCAGAACATTGTTTGGAACCAGAGACAACTGCGATGGTCTAAATCCTTTCTGAGAAAAATGTGTGTTCCTCTACTTTTTAAAATCAGATCACGATTTCCTTTGGGACAATTCCTCTGTCAGTACTCATCATTCATCACTATGAACCACTAGTAATACGTGTTTACAGTAACTTTTCATCACTATTCACCAGTCACTGGTTGGTGGTTTTAACCATCTTGAAAAATATGACAATCAATGGGAAGAATGAAATCCCATATATGACATGGAAAATAATTCATTCATGTTTGAAAGCACCAACCAGTCATATTAATCATCATTAACCATCATTAACCATCATTAACAATCATTATCCCATCATTATCCAATGATTATCCCATGATTATCCCATTATCCTCTGGTAATTTAACATAGCTATGGAAAATAACCATTTTTAATGGGAAAATCCACTAGAAATGGCCATGTTCAATAGCTATTTTGACATAACCAGAGGGTACTTGAAACTAACCAAGCCACCAACCAGGTCAACTCCCCTGACTCTTGGCCAGGCCACAGCGACCGCGGCGGCAGCTGCTGCCTTCAGCGCGGTGCCGATGAGCGCGCCCGCCACACCGGCAGTGTTACGCTTGGGACGCCTCAGGCTGCACCGGAACAAGGACTTGCCGGTGAAACCCCCACTGAAGCTAGCTGAAACCACTCATTTTTGTGGTTGGTAGACCATCTTTTTTGTAATTTCACCCAGTTTTTGTTGTTTTTTCACTGTTCAAATCGAATTTTGTTGGTTCAACCCACCACACATCCCGGTAAAGTGTCTGAACGGTCTTCGTTCACTCATCAAACGCGAGCCAGAGCCAAAGAAATGAACCCAAACCAAAACCCCGACCTAGATTCTCTTCCCCAAACGAACCCGAACCAACCGCAAAGCCCAGTCAAGTGCCCAACTCGAGTTTGTTCACTAATCCAATGCGAAGCAAATAAATGAAACGCAGAGCAAACACTGACAAAAACCCTCCCCAAACAAACAAGAAACAATTATAAATCCGGTGAAAGACATGCAAACCATCTTTGTTCATTCATCCGAACCAAAACGTTACGATGATTATCCTCCCCAAACGAGCCTCAAATCCGAGTAGTGCTTATAAACTAGAATCCGTAGAATACCCAGCTCACCACTCTTGGACATGCCTTCTTGGATGGCCCTGAAACACTTGCAGTGGCGTAAAAGGGTGGCTCTTAAGGTCGAAACTTGCCCAGAAAATTGTTCCCTAGCTTACTATATGAGTCTGGCAATGCTTGGCCTAATCTCATCTTCAACATTACTTCCAAGGCTTCAAACAGCCAACGTGGTTGCGATAAAAAATCTCAAGAGCTGACAGGTTATAACATATGGATACATATGGTGGTTTCAAAAAATTGAGAATCCCCAAAGCCATGGGTTTCATATGTCATGACGTGAACCGTTTTTTTTTGGGGTGGTCAAGTGCTAAAAATTGTCCTTGCCAGGATCAAGCCACTGGGATCCCTGTAGAACCAATGTTATGGAGATAATCTATACTTGCGTTTGACATTCACTATACACATATGTATGTATGTATGTATGCATGTATGCATGTATGCATGTATGCATGTATGCATGTATGCATGTATGCATGTATGCATGTATGCATGTATGTATGTATGTATGTGTGTGTGTCTGTATGTATGTATGCATGGATGTATGTATGTATGTATGCATGTATGTATGTATGTATGCATGTATGTATGTATGCATGTATGTATGTATGCATGCATGGATGTATGTATGTATGTATGCATGGATGTATGTATGTATGTATGCATGTATGTATGTATGTATGCATGTATGTATGCATGTATGTATGTATGCATGTATGTATGCATGTATGTATGTATGTATGCATGTATGTATGTATGTATGCATGTATGTATGTATGCATGTATGTATGTATGTATGCATGTATGTATGTATGTATGCATGTATGTATGTATGTATGCAGTATGTATGTATGCATGTATGTATGTATGCATGTATGCATGTATGCATGTATGTATGTATGTATGCATGTATGCATGTATGGATGTATGCATGTATGTATGCATGTATGCATGTATGTATGTATGTATGTATGCATGTATGCATGTATGCATGTATGCATGTATGTATGTATGTATGCATGTATGCACGTATGCACGTATGCATGTATGCATGTATGCATGTATGTATGTATGCATGTATGTATGTATGCATGTATGTATGCATGTATGTATGCATGTATGCATGTATGCATGTATGTATGTATGCATGTATGCATGTATGGATGTATGTATGTATGCATGTATGCATGTATGTATGTATGTATGCATGCATGTATGCATGTATGTATGTATGCATGTATGCATGTATGTATGCATGTATGCATGTATGCATGTATGCATGTATGCATGTATGCATGTATGTATGTATGTATGTATGGTCCAGCGTTCCACCCCCCGGGTGATGGTACAGACCGTCGTTAGATCGTATACGGGTAGTTCATAATAAGTACGATATAGAAGCATGTGCGTAGTAAGTTCCGAGTATGCAGGAAGGATATGTTAAACACATGTAGTGTTGTGAGATTACACAGGTAGTAAATAGGAAGTAGATACATAGCACATGTATATATGACTATAGGTAGCACGTAGGTACTTTGAGGGAGTATGTGTGCTACGTGGGTCGTCTAAAAGGTAGCATGTACCTAGTAAACGCAAGGCTGGTAGTCAGAAATGCTGCAAAGACCTAGCAAGTACGAGGCTGGACCTCAGAAATGCTGCCAATAGCTTGCAAATAGAAGGGAAGGGGGTGCTACCTGGGGACCCATACCATTGGGAGGGGTAGGAACACGGAACACGAGACCATATATATATACATATATATATCTATATCTATATCTCTATCTTTTAAATACATACCGTGGATTGTAATATGTTGCATTTGAATGCAGTGTAAATATTGTCAATGGGTAACATGAACATGTGCCATGAAGAAATCAGTGGTGACGGCTCTGGGGCCAGCGGCTCAGTGTTTTGCACCTGCACAAAGCGGCTGGGTGTTCACTTGAAGTCCCGGAAGCATGGGCACTCAATCAATGTGAATTCCAGGATCCTAAAATGGAGGTACGTTAGTACCATATGTTTGGCCATATTTTGTGGGGATATTCCCTTACATAGGCCTGAAATATAGGCCTTATATATGGTAGGTACCTCCAATTTAGGATCCTGAAATGGCCATTGACTCAAGTCGAGTAAACCAATCATTAGTGAATGGCATCAGCAACTCACTTTTACTTAGACACAGTTGAATCCCTTGGTCCGATTGCCAATGATACCCTCTTAACAGTTTGCTATTGAAAATGGCCATAGAAATAGTTGTTTTTCCCCTTAAAAAATGGTGATGACATTCCCGTTATTTACCCTCTGGTAATGACTAACATAGCTATTGAAAATGGTGATTTATAGTGGATTTTCCCATTAAAAATGGTGGATCTTTCCATAGTTTTTTGTATGTTTACCAGAGGGTAATTAAGAGGGCTAGGGCTCCACATGTGAAACACATACATTTAGGGATCATTCCAGGACCCTCAGGACCGATGCTGCAAACGTGCTGATGTAAACGCACGGTTTCGTGGTGGCTCAACCACCCACCAGTAGATTCATTCTGGCAAATATTCCCATAATGTTGATTTATATCCGATAGTGGTAAGTCCTAAGATGCTGCGGTACCCGCAACTGGGTTTCAATTAGCCAAACAGTTTTTTTTTAAACGTGATTTGGGGGTGCTCCTTTTTCACGAAAACATCCATATGCATATGAGTTCCCCTTGTTTGGTGAGTGGCGCAAAAGCACCGCCAAAGAAACTTAACTTTCCGACGTCAGAAAACCGCCAGATCTGCGCAAACGAAGCTGCACATGGATTGAGGCACCCCTGAAACGGATCCAAAAAAGACTGGTCCTTGGATTCATGTCTTGCAGACCAACCGCAAGCCTTTTCTTACAACCATGTGCCAAACTTGTCATCAACAATTCTCCAAGTTGAAATGCATACAATATCTGGTTGATGGTTTCCCCCCTGGAGAAAATCATCAACATCAACTGGCATGATCAGTGCAGGTGGGGCTCCATTAATGCAGTTCTCTCTTGGGACCATATCTTTCGCCGGGCCTATTGCTTGGTATGGATCAAGAATGGGACATCTCAAAATGACTAAACACGACCTACCGGACCTAGTGGTTCCTATGAGTCTTTAAATTTCCGACCCATAATCATATTATCCCATGTGGGACACATCTCCTGTTTGTTTACACACCACCAGCACCATCACTTCCACGCCTTCTTTGTGCCATTGCTCGCTGCCTTGATAGTTGTGCCCAGGTTGAGCTTCCCGGGGATTTATTTTCCTGACAAGCTATGTAACATATGTAAAATATGTAATTAACTATGATTATATATGTAGATATTTTCGGGGAGTGATCATGCTTGATGTGATTCAATTCTGATTCCTCCTCAATTCATTTGACATGGGTGGTATAAAAATGATTCCCATTTGAAGGTTTGTGGCATTGGGTTTGCTACAGAAGGTTGGGCATGGATCAACATTATCACCACTGCAACCAGAACATCCAATCTGTTGGGCCCATTGGTACCTCAGTTTTGACCGCAGTATCCATGTTTACCCAACAAACAACTATGACAACTATGCACCCAAGATTAACCAGGTGTAATAATCCATGTTCCTTTGAAACATCAATGATGTCCCAGAACCATCTGAAGGTGATGAACGTCCTGAAAATGGGACATTTCAGGATTTTCCTCAAAAAGAGGGTTCTTCCTGCCTGGTTGCTTTTAATGTGGTTCACACCGTATCACTTTGTGTCAATTGCGAGAACTTCAGACCCCAAGGTGGCTGGTTTCTCACCAATCGTAGTTGCTTCAGACATCATTTTTTTGGATTCGCTTTAGATGGCCAAACATGACATATATCATCTGGTTATTTAACATAGCCATGGAAAATGGCCCATTTATAGATGGTGTACCTATTAAATTTGGTGATTTTCCATGGCTATGTTAAACAACCAGAGGGCATATATATATATATTTCACAGTAGATCCCCAAATAGTGGATCAACAAATGGGGAAATAAACATCACCTTCAGCAAATCCAAGTCATTACACAATTGGATGAAGGCAAAAAAAAAAGAGGACCTCCTGCAGACTTTCTCATTCAACCAAGCGATTGCTACTTTATATGCAATTGGCTCACAGCGGTTGCGCTAAACACACACACATATATATATATATGTATATATATATGTATATGTATATATGTATAAACAGTTAGACATATTTGTAAGTATATGTATGCATGACTTTGTTTGAACATAGGGTATCCCAGGTATCCCAAATCCACTGGTGATTGATCACATTCTCATATCATCACCTTTCAAATGGCCATGTGGTGTACACTAAGTTCAGACAAACCCATATAGATATATGTATACACACATATATATACAGTATATACAGTATATACATGTATATACATGTATATACATGTATATATATACACATGTACACACACACACACTTTAATCATCCTATGTATATGTATGTACATGAGTATATCCCTTAATCTCTCTCTCTCTCTCTATCTATCTATCTCTATATATATATAAATATACACAATGGTGCTGGATCCCCACACTTGTGAGTCTCCCCTCAGCCCCGCTGGGTCAACCATCCGCACCGTTTTAACACGCCTTGGCAGAGCGAACTGGGCGCTTGCTGTTTCCGCCTGTCGCAGGGGTTTGTTCAGCTTTTTGAGATGGGATCATGGAACTTCGCGCGGCAAAATAGAGATTTACTGGAATTTTCTTAAGGGGGCCATTAGCCATAAAAATAAAACATATTTCACAGTAGATTCCCCAAAATAGTGGATTAAGCAATGGGGAAAAACACCTTGAGCAAATCCTGGCGAAGAATATTTGAGATGATTTACAGTAAGTGATTACATCATATCTAACCAATGAATAGTGGATATGGCAAGTCCGGGGTCAAAATTGAAACCTCAAAACTCCAGGATTTTGAATCTAAAACCCTTCCGCTTTTTTGGAGCTTGACCGGGACCCAGCTATTCACGTTCAAGCTGGAATCCAGGTAGCAACTTATGAACTGCAATACAAGATCCTGCTGGAAAAATCCGATTGAAATGAAATCCAACCGAAACTCGATAGTCAATAGTGAATCTTTCAACCACTGTCTTCAAGTCATCCATATGACAAAATATGCCGTGGTCGAAGCATTTCTGCGAGGAAGGCGTTCTTGGAAGTTTTGTTTCCAAACTGAACCCATTTGGGGAAAACCCTGCCCTGTTTCCGTATCGACACTTACCCTCGGACAATTACACATGGCAATGGACACTTCCCAACATGTAGATTATTTACCCTCTGGTAATTAAACATAGCTATTGAAAATGGCCATAGAAATAGTGGATTTACCCATTGAAAATGGTGGATCTTTCCATAGCTTTTTGCATGGGGAGTTCCCATTGCCAAATGCCGTTGCGCCGTTTCCAGAGAGTTCCCTCTCTACTTGGTGGGAATACCACCTGGCAATTTTAGAACACCAGAAACATACGCTGGGCAAAAAAACCAGGTATCTTGGTGAGCCTTGAAATAGCTGGGATTCTCTAGGATTTCTGGATGTTCGTCCTCCCAAAGATGGTATTTTTCTACGTTTTCCAGATTTAGCCACAAACTGGTTGGTGGTTTGAACCCCTCTGAAAAATATTAGTCAATTGGGGTTATTATTCCCAATTCCCAATATATGGAAAAAATGTTCCAAACCACCAACCAGCAAAAAATCATAGCCAATCTTAGATACCCTGCAAACAATTACGTTCTTAGCTGGTTAGTAGATAACCCCATTCATAGCGCACAGCGGACAATCGCGAACTTTCAAGCCCTGGACCATGTTTGTGGGAACATGAAACCTGAAACTGCATCTAATGTACAAAAAATGGCTTATTTTCAACGAACTGTACGATGGGAATGCAACTGGTAAAGTCAAATTCTACCAGGCTCTTCGTCGGTAGATTCTCTTATATTCCAGGTACCAACATTTTCTGCTGCTGGCTCCGGCAGAAGTGAAATTCTACCAGGCTAAAGTAATCTAAAGTAATCCTAAAGTAATCTAAAATACTAAAAAAGTACTAAATTCATCTAAATTCTTATCTAAATTCATCTAAATTCTCCATTCATGGTTTACTGGTTTCCCTCAAAAACTGGTACCCTCTGGTTATTTAACAGTTCCCCATGGAAAATCACCATGCTATTAATAGGTAAACCATCTATAAATGGGCCATCTATACCATGGCGAACTGTTAAATAACCAGATGGTATATATAATTTGTTTCCCAGCGACCTTTGGATTTGATGACATCCTCCAGGGACATGTCCTGAGCTGAGCGGATGTTTTTCCGGGTGAACGTTGCATTTTTCTTTGAGACCTAGCCCCTGGTGATTCAAAATGGTGGTTTAATATGGTTTAATGGGACTATCATGGGATATGCATATATATATATATCTGGTTGGTGGTATACCTACCCCTCTGAAAAATATGAGTTCGTCAATGGGAAGGATGACATCCCATATATGACATGGAAAATAAAAGTCATGTTCCAAACCACCAACCAGACATAGCTATGGAAACTCCACATTTTCAACGAGGTAAACCATCGAACATCTAAATGGATCTACATAAATGGATCTAAATAGGCCATCTATACCATAGCAAAGGGTTGAATTACTGGAGGATAATCTTGGATTTGCTTAAGGGGTGCCCAAAAAATAAAACATATTCACTATAGATTCCCCAAATGGTGGATTTTCCATTGGGAAAATAAAAAATAACCTTAGACAAACCCAGGCAATTGGGGCAATCTTTTGAAGCCTTCTTTTGTTCCAATGGCCCATTTCCATAGAAATCTGTGAAAGCAGCTGTCGTCTCTGAGTTTCCAAACCAGCGCCGACATGATGGGCGTGGACGGCTGCTGCCTGTGCACAAGGCCGATTGAACTTGGCAGTGGGAACCCAGCATTTCTATTGCGAAAATTTGCTATATCATCTGTCATTAAATGGATGTAAATGAAGGATCATTTCCCATTGCCGGCTTAAGTTCCCACAGGGTTGCGATGAGCAAGGCAGAGGATGAGCCGACACTGAAGGCCCCGCCTGCCCTCTTCAGTGGGAGCCAGCAGTGTCTGAAATCCACTGTGTCTGAGCCGATTGCAGAATACACCTTTCTCTCTCTCATGCTGTGCATGCTACCAACACCAATGGATGCCCAAGTCGAAGTAAAACAACAGTCAAAGATATCAAAAATCAGTCTGAACTTGCTAACCCTTTGGAAAAGGAGCACTTGAAACATCAAATTTTTGGTGAACCCTCACCTGCAACATCAGGTGGATTTTTCCATGCCCGTTGGGTCCCTTAGAGGGACTTGCAGAGTGCATTTTTTCACAAAGATGCGAGGCAGTCAGTTGAATCTATCGTTGAGGTGATCAATGACAACCTTCTGCGAGGCACCAAACCTGGCCTTTCTGCAGGGAGAAGCGTTTCGGATTATCTTGGGCAAAGAGAATCCCTCTGGTAATTTCACATTTTATGGAAAATCGCCATTTTCCAACGGGTAAATAACCACATATATTATATATCATCTATAAATGGACCATTTCCCATAGCTATGTTAAATAACCAAAGGGTATGTTTCATCTTCTTCAAGCATGGCTTCAGACTTCGGAGGGTCTTTGGGACAAGAATGGTTGCCATCAGTCCCTCAACTCACGCTGCTCCAGCAATTGCTGGAGCTTCCGTTTTTTTGTACATTTACAGGGTGGACCACCCCTCCAGAGCCATGTTCGATCTTCCATCGACTCTTGTCATACCAAACCGCGCTTGGATTGGATTGCCACATGGCTCCGAAGTGTCGGGATCTGCATGGGCTGAACCCAAGCAGGACCAGAAAGCATTAAGATCTTGTAAAATTACTCAGGTCCTCCGCAAGTCTTCGCCTCAATCTGTCGCTTTTTTTAGGTCTGCAGGCTTTGGTGTATCATTTCAGCTTTCAACCAATCAAACACAATGATCAAAATCCAGCTTGGAATCCCCTATGTGATACGCCACTGTTCAATTCTCTTCATATAAACGACTCAGCAGGAAAACTCAATGTGTGCACCATGTTTTTCTGGTTCCAGCACTTCACTCCCGCACAAAAAAAGCGGTCCCACTCGGTGTGCTGCGATTGCGTTCGTGCCAAACACTCCTGGCGGCGCCCAGGACTACGACCCAAATCTGGTGAAACCTTGGTGTAAATACCATCAAACATTGGGGTTAAGTTAAGTATGTTTTTTCCAAAAACATCCATTTGTAAATTTATGACATGGGACTACTTCAGCAAATTCAAGTGGTAGTTTGTTGTGGTTGGCGGTAAATAATCCCATAGATGGAGCTATTGATGACTCCAAAGAAACAAAGAAAGGTGGGCTCCCACTGTGGAGCTTGAAGCAATTGAGAGGAAACCACAGAAAATGGGAATGTGACGACAACAATGGGAGGATCTCACCTCCTGAGCTTGTTTTTTTGCCTTTGAACATGCGAAGTCCTCTTGCCAAGGAAAAAACACATCAGCACAAACTGCAAACAACATTGGGGAGAAACGGAAATTGGGACTAGCACCCCCTGAAATCCCCTGAGCCATCGACTTATCTGTGAACTTTGCTGCGCTTAGCATGCTTAGCTGGAAGAGTTTTTAAGCGGTCATTTTTCAAAGAGCAAAGATGGTACGATCAGCCATGCACATCCGGAATCGACATGCACCTGACCGCTGCGAGCAACCCTTTCAAACAACTTCGATCTGCCCTTCGCACACTTGCAGAGTTTATCTGTTGCGGATCACTTCCCCCTCTCCATCTTTGGCGTCGGCCAAAGGTTAAAGCCTTGTTGATCCCCGGTAAACCCTGGATGGGATCAGCTTGTTTTTTTTTTGTGCGGTGATTTCACATGGATTCAAGCCGTTTCAAAGATACGACTGATCGGGGAACCATCATCCATTGAAATAATCATTGAAATAATCACGTCAACCAGGACATGATTCATCTACCACTGGTTGGTTCATACGGATTGTAGTGATCCTCATCAAACCAGTTGGTATAATCCAACAACTAATCATCAACCACCAGGGTTTTAGGCATTGCTCCCATTGCCCGTTTTAAGTATGGGATTATATTCACTTTTCTATGTACATGGTTTAGCCCTGTTTGGGTTGGTTAATTCCCCAGAACCTGTGGAGAATGTCTTATCAGCCACGAAAAAAACATCATCCCACCCCATTACACTGGTTGGTCAGTAGGTGTCCCTTTTATGGGTCATAATTACACCCCAATAAACAGGTAGCTTGATAACCCCCAACGATAAACAAGCAGGCATGATGCGGCATGATTGATCATCTATATAATTATATCACCACATCTTTAGTGGTTATTTCATACAATACCCACACCTAGCGGTGAAATCCCGAATGATCCAGTACGATAACACGTGACTATAAATAACCATACTACATGATCCTTATAATTTCTATGTAAGATAACAAATCGCAGCTTTTCCTTAAAGTTTTGCTGAATATTTTCAGTGGTTCTGCACTGGCTCGTCGCCCCTTCACACACTGCATTTGAAAAGCCTTGTACTCAGCATCGGCGGGTTCGCATTGCCCCACACAGGCCTAAGTCGAGGAAACTGCAGAGAAACACAAAATTCATCCAAGACCACTAGGCAAATTGTAATTCAATCGATTGGTGAAAGGAAAAAATGGCAGACACCTCACTAAACCTTGGTTTTTATCAGTAATTACAGGCATTTCGTTTCTTGTAAGTTCTCCCACCGTCCAATTCCGGGAGAAATCCCAACACAGAAAAACCACCCGCAACATGGGACATGTGGATTCATGGATTCATGGATTCATGGGAATTAATGAACCACCAACCCAAAAAGGTTGAAAAAAACATGGGGGGGTATGGCCAAATTTTTCATCCAAGTTATTTTGTCCATTCTTGGGAAAATCCAATGGTAATCCATGGGGTAATGCCTTGCCAATTGTAGGGAAACGCCCATGATTTCGTCATTTCCAATTTGCAAAGTTTCGTCATTGTTGGCATGACTTCTCAATCATTTGCGGTGAGGTCGTTCCATTGGATTGGATTCAATGCTTGGTTTGCCCAAAAACCAGTTGGATCCCTACGACTCCCAAAAAATCTCAAACTCTCAGAGAAACCTGGCACTAGACGACAGTATGGGCCGAAAGAAAATAGGAGGGAGGAGACGAGAAGATAATAACAATGAACATATGATGATACATTAGATGAACCTGATGAAAATGATGATGATGATGATGATGGTGGTGGTGATGATGATGATGGTGGTGGTGATGATGATGATGACTGATGTAAATGAAATATCATACATTCACAGTTTGACACATTCTTTTCTCCCTGCAGGAGGTTTGCTTCAGGACTGGCACACAGATGCTAGAGGCTTTTGTACAGAGACCCTTTTTTGCACACACACAGACGCCTTTAGACACAGAAGTTTGTAAACACAGAATCGTTTACACACAGAAACTTTTACACAGAGCAACTTTTACACAGAGAAACCGTTACACTGAGCAGCTTTTGCACACAAATGTTTTTACACGGAGGTACACATAGAAGCTTTTGCACAAAGAGGCTTTCGCAGAGAAAACCTTTTACACACTGACGCCTTTAGATGCAAAACTTTTATGCAAAGGAGCTTTTAAACACAGATGCTTTTACACAAAGAGGCTTGTGCACAAAGAAACCTTTACCTACTGACGCCTTTAAACACAGACACTTTTAAACACAGAAACTGTTACACACAGAAGCCGTTACACTGAACAACTTTTACATACAAACGTTTTTGCACACGGAAACTTTTACGCACAGAAGCGTTTACACGCGGAAACTTTTACACACAGAAACTTGAAAACACAGACACTTTTATACAGAGAGGCTTTTGCACAGAGCAACTTTCACACACAGAAGCTTTTGCACACGGCCGCCTTTACACCCAGCACCTTTTACACAGAGGAACTTTTACACACAGAAACTTTCACTCGCAGACGCCTTTACACACAGATTTTTTTTACACAGCTATATCCAGAAACTTTTGCAGAGAGAGGCCGTTACGCAGAGCAGTTTTTACAAATGCTTTTACAGACACTTTGACACACAGAAGCCTTTACACACAAAAGTTTTTGAAACAGACACCTTTACACAGAGAAACCCTTACAGACTTTACCGGTTCGGACACCAGGCATGATCCTGGAGGGTTACGCGCGCACAGCACAATGCACGTTGGGACGTACGACACGCACGATCTCCGCAGAGCGTTGCGCAAACACAGCAAAATTTTGCATGTCACAACACGTTTGGACCTCCGACACGCACGATCCCTACAAAGGGTTGCGTGGGCACAAGTGCAGATCAAAATTATACTGCATCACACGCGCACGATCTCCGCAGAAGGTCCTGTTTCAATGGACGTCGCTGAGCAGCCCCAGCCGCCTAACGTCTAAAGAGAGAAATATAGAAGAGTCGGTGTTTTGTAGGAGTTCATAGAAGTTGATCACCTACAGGTCTATACCCGCGTAGATGACGTAGATGACATAAGTTGTGAAGATTATGCAGGAGATGTTGATGATGTAAATGATGTAGGTGATGTAGTTGAAGGAGGTAGGTGACGATGATGACGATGATAGTGACAATGGTGAAGATAAAGATGAATAAGGCAGGATGATGGTGGTCGTTATCATGATGATGGCGATGGCGATGGCGATGGCGATGATGATGATGATGATGATGATGATGCGGGAGATGTAGAAGAAGATGAAGTTGAGAAGAGGCAAACCAATTGAAGTTGGCAGCTGTTCTTGGGGAAAAACCCTTCGGAGGATCTTTTGGGAAAAACCTGTCAGACATGGGCTAGCCAATAACAATCAATTTTCCAAAGCAAAAAAACTAAAGGATTAGTTTCTATATTAGTTTCTACCTCTCCAGTCGGTTGGGGATGTGCCCAGGAACTTGTCTCAAGTAGCCATCTGGATACTCCGTGGCAGTGCCCTGGCTCAAAACGTGTGGCCCCTTGTCTTGTTCTGATTGTCTGACACATACCCATATAAAACCAAAGGATATCTATTCCCGAGGTAGGTGATAATAACCAATCACGCAACCTGGCTCTTATATGGATGGACACCCCCAAATTTGGATTGAAAAAACAACACGATCTAACCCTGTGGGTTCATGTTGTATCGATTTTGACCCCAACATTTTTGCCAACTTTGCTCCACCATCCGTGTTCTTCTTTCTACATCGTAATGCTCAGAGAACAAATTAATACAGAAAGGACACACGACTCAGTCATTGTGAGAATGAATATGGGTTCTTCAAAGACTCTGGGATCGTGGCAACACCAAAAAATGTGCCTTCCACCATGTTGCCGATTTGCCAACCGAGCACGAACCACACTTTGCCAACCACGCCGTTGATGGCTTCAAAACAGTACTAGGTGGTGGTTGGATGCAACAGGCTCCGATTCGGTCTCAGTTTCGAACTCTTGTTCAAACCAGCGACAAATTGGTAAACTCGGCATGATTTGTTATTGCAACATATTGCAACATCAGTAGGAATGCTGTATATGGAAACAAGTTGGCACCCTATAGGCCCTTGCCACAGTCAGTTGAAACGCCACTGGCTGCAACACATGTCAGCCACGCCATCTGCCAGTACTCTTGGTTCTGAGTGTCTTTTTCTTAGTGGGGCACCGGGTCAGAGGTTTCTGGAAATTTGTGACATAGCTATGGAACATATCCATTCTTAAGGGGTAAATCATCGAAGTAAATGAGCCGTGGGTTCCATAGAAAACTGTCCAACATTGCCAGAGGGTACTATCCAATGTATCACAAATGGCCGAACATTTCAGCTATGCTCAGGTTAGCGAATTATTATGATTCAGCCAGATTCATGGTTTGGAAAATTGCTATCTTTAATAATGGGATCTGTCCATGACATATTAATGGGAGTACAATGGGATAACACGTGTAATGGGTCAGTGAATGAATATTCACGGGATGATTCACCATACAAACCATTATTCCAGTGACGTCACAGCGAGGTCATAATTCATCCAGAACCATGGATACACTTGAGCCATCAAAAATACCCTGATGCCATATCACTATACTAGTTGGTTGATAGGTTTCCCTACAAATGCCAACCCGTAACGAATAAACCATTGTTATTTTTGTAATTAGGGGTGTGCTCCCCAACTAGTGATAAACTGATAATCTTATACTTAAATGGTACCCTCCAATTAAACAGCCTAGCGGTTTATGAATCCGAGGTTTATATTATGGGTTACAATCCACAAGAACCCTGCTAGTATAACTCCCTATTTCATAACTTTCATACCCAATCAACCACAGTAAAAACACTTTCAAATTACATGAAACCTTATGAAAATCATTTAGAATCCCATTAACATCCCATTAAAAACCATATCCATCACTATCATTCACTATGTGTTCTCACAATCCATAGAATTCCTATTTTTATACCCAATCAACCTCAGTCAATTTTTGATAGCTGCATTAAAGCCCATTAAAATCCCATTAAATCCCAGTAAAAGCACTTTAAACTTTACATCAAACCCTATGAAAATTATGAAAATCCTCAAAAATCCATTTAAATCAATGAAATCCCATTAAATCCCATTACATCCCATTAATCCATTATGAAAATCCATAGAAATCCCAATTTTTCACAGCCCAGCCAAGCCCTCCATCAGCGCAGCCAAGCCACGAGTCCACTCTCGCTTCCGCTCATCCCTTCGTGTGGGCATCTCCACCCAACGAAGCGGCTGAATCTCGTCCCTGCTGTCGATGAGCCGAATCCTGCAACGAAATGCTGGCTTCACCATGAAAAAAATGGTGAGGGATATGGATTTTCGTTGGATTTTAGGGTGATTTCATGGATTTTAGTATTTTAGTTAGATTTAATGGTGATTTCATTGATTTTAATGGGATTTGATGGTGATTTCATGGATTTTAGTGGGATTTTAGGGTGATTTCATAGATTTTCGTGGGATTTCATTTTGAAGGGATTTAATGGTGATTTCATGGATTTTAGTGGGATTTTAGGGTGATTTCATGGATTTTCGTGGGATTTAATGGTGATTTCATTGATTTTAATGGGATTTAATAGTGATTTCATGGATTTTAGTGGGATTTAATGGTGATTTCATTGATTTTAATGGGATTTAATGGTGATTTCATGGATTTTAATGGGATTTAATAGTGATTTCATGGATTTTAGTGGGATTTAATGGTGATTTCATGGATTTTAGTGGGATTTAATGGTGATTTCATGGATTTTAGATGATTTTAGTGAGATTTTAGGGTGATTTCATGGATTTTAGTGAGATTTTAGGGTGATTTCATGGATTTTAGTGGGATTTAATTGTGATTTCATGGATTTTAGTGAGATTTTAGGGTGATTTCATGGATTTTAGTGGGATTTAATGGTGATTTCATGGATTTTAGTGAGGTTTTAGGGTGATTTCATGGATTTTAGTGGGATTTAATGGTGATTTCATGGATTTTAGTGAGATTTTAGGGTGATTTCATGGATTTTAGTGGGATTTAATGGTGATTTCATGGATTTTAGTGAGATTTTAAGGTGATTTCATGGATTTTAGTGGGATTTAATGGTGATTTCATGGATTTTAG
>Ga0126342_10001684_pt1 | contig 32098 bp, 15 predicted proteins | sample Cyp1metagenome_FD_92528 | JGI IMG/M metagenome (GOLD analysis project Ga0126342, IMG submission 92528) | Coral microbial communities from Lord Howe Island, Old Settlement Bay, Australia - Cyphastrea 1 metagenome | ecosystem: Host-associated > Invertebrates > Cnidaria > Coral ...
TTTGACTTCGAAATGTGCTTCGCGCCACAACGGCGTGCAATTTTTCATCTCTCATCTGGCCAGCTGGCTCTGCACCCGCCGCTTTAGCGAGCCTACTTTTCGACCCTCCGGAGCCACAAATCACTAGAAAAACGCAGTGTTCCGGGACTTTCCTACCTTTTCGCGCGCCTGGATCTTCTTTCTTCGGAGACTTTCTCTTTTTGATCTGGTTTCTTCTTCTCTTCTCTTCTCTTCTCTTCTTTTCCGACTCTTCCCATTTCTGCTTATCATCTGTCCATATTGTTGGAAGTTTGACTTCTAAACTTCCTTCGACAATTACCGCTACAACTACAGCTACGCTACATCACACTACACTACACTACGCTACTTGCACTACACTACACCACATTACGCTACACCGCACCCGACTACACTACAGCACGCACCACTACAGCACACTACACTACATTACATTACACTACACTCGGTGCGCCACACCACATCACAACTACAACTGCAACTACACTACACTACAGTAATTACACTACAACTACAACTACAACCCCCCTACACATCCCTACACTACAACTACAACTGCAGCTGCGCTACACCACACTACATCCAGCAGTTGTGGTGAGGTGACCGCTGCAACCATTGCAACCCTCCAAAAAACACAACTCCAACCACTTTTCGGTCCATCAGTGGCTTCGCTCTGCCATCCATCATTCACAGCAGCCAACCTCCCCTATAGGTTTCCTATTTTTGAAACTTCCGCCACCGCCTTGTGCGGTACTACTGGCATAATATAATATAATATAAAATATTATGTTATATTATATTATATCTTTACTCACACTTGTGCACATTAGTTTATGATATTTCATGAGTGGCTCCTGACGAGAATCAGCCAGCAATGGCCAGCATCAAAATGGGCTGGAACCAAGAGGAAGTGAAACAGCATTTGGCCCTATTGAGTTGCCACCCTGCATGGCAAAACCGTTGCTGAGGAGTTCCGAAGTTGAGGATGTACCCTCAAAGATGAAGCATTATGAGTTTGAGACTTCATCAACATCAGCAGGCAGTACCATGTAACCCCTGTGTGCCCCTGAAGGGTGTGAAATAGTTCGTGACAGATTTTGTGACTTCGTGGCGCTCAGCAAAAAAAACACGTCGAGTAAGTATCTGAATACGGCCAGGTTTGGGCGAGACTTGGCTACATAATGCACGTAGAAAAACCCAAGTCGACAATAGTGTACACCCAATACAACAAGTCTGCTCCACTCATGACTTTCTGATGAAATAAACGCAATGCTTGCATCTAAATGTACCAAATAAGTCTTTATAATATTACATGCATACATAATCATATATATATATATTATGTATACGATTGTGTACGTGCATACACGAAAACAGTTGCGTATCTACCCTTTGTATCCTTTTGTGAATGCTGTCACGGGTTGATTTACTGCAGCAGCCCTTGTAACGAAGGGCCCGCTACCCGTCCCAATCGCGGCTGAACAGCACTCAGCAACGACTGCCCTGTCCACGCTTGATTAGCTAATCACGTGGACCACAGGACCCCAAGCACGACAGCTGCATGACACACACACACACGGTGCCTTTGATCATCGAATCATTTGTGTTTGGGGGCCTTTCGCAGCTCACAAGTTGCGGCTGCACAGGGTACTCTTGAGCTCGTGAGCTTGTGATCGCTCAGTCAGGACAGTAAAGGCTGTCGATGTGAGTCACCTGGCTTTCCGCGTTGAACCCCCCAAAATGATTCTGGGCGTCGGGCATGTTCATTTATATTTTGTGTAGGAAACCGCTTACATTAAATGCAACGTTCGCCCCAGACAACTCTGGCTTGTCTGGGTGTGCCCGTGCGCGTTTGTTGAGGGTCCGACATGAAAAAACTCAACACACACGCAGGACGTTGAACAAAATGTCTTATTTCCGTCGGTCGAAGAGCAAACAAAGTGCAGCATTTATGCATATTAATGCCGTATAGTTGCCTGTTCACTAGGGCCAGGCAAAAATCTCAATTCATCCAAGCCACTAAGGGTTGACGGCCGCCTCAGGAAACATCAGCTTATAGACACTTTCTGATTCTGTAGCTGTTCAGCCTTACATGCTGATCTATGGGGGCTTGCTCATCTGCAGTCAACAGGATTAAAACGCACGAGCGGGTGCGCGCGCACACACACACACACTGGTGACCCACACGCACAATGGAAAAAACACGGAAGACAGGTATGGTTCAGGTATAAGTCTGTGAGAAGCGCGTTGGCCTGCCACTTGGCAATCGTAACTGCAACATTCGGATTGACCACTGTTTGAGAACCTGTCATGAGTCATGATCATTCATGGTCATTCATGATCTTTTCATGACCTATCTGCTTTCATTCATGGCACATCACGGCACATCATGGCACATATGTTTCTCCTGTCTACTATGGTTGGGTTGGCTAAACCGATGCGTCATATCGCTGGATGAAACTCAGCTGATGTTCCTGTTCTGACAGCTTACATGACATGTCTGATGTGCAGGCAATTTCTTCCTCAGCCGTGGTGTTTTTCAATCAGCCCTCCCGGCGTAATATCAGCAAAGGCTCCTCTCTGGCGGCGCAGTGTTGAGCTTCGACGGAACCTAAAGCAACGCGAGGAATAGTCATGACCAGCATTTGCTCTGGAAACCATTGGCCTCTTAGATCTGTCTGCGACATCTGTGAGTTTCATGTGTGGCACCCTTCTCATAAGGCGAGTTCAGCTTAGGAGAAAAAGACATGAAAATACAGAGGGTTTGTCTTCTTGCAAATGGATGATGCGGATGCACATGGCGGCAACACTTTGGCCAAGGCGCACAAAGCAATGCACGGAAACCGCTGGCCTAGGAGAGGTCGGGAAAGCATGGAACATCACTCTACAATGCATTCAGCAGCAATATCTTACCAAGAAGCGTTTGTCAGCTGCTCATACTCGATGCCTGAGCAGCACGTGGCTGCAAGATGCTGCAAGGTGACCTATTGAATTTCACGTGCACTGTCACACTTTGTCACAATGTAATTATGCATCATGATCTTGCTGCAACTTCAAACCGCGGACAAGGCACGCAGCACTGCCCACATGCTTCGCCGCATGATCTCCACAGATGACATTACAGAAACCAAGATCACCCGGATCACAATGTGCCCTTGGCTGCCAGGAACGCTGTGAATGTGGTCATTAGCCAAAAGCCTGGGCCCCTTGTCAACACCCCAAAAACCAAAACAATTGATTATAATATGGCCAGATAGTGAAAGACACGCGCCGGGGCGGAAGTTTCGAAAATAGAAAACGACTATAAGAAATCAATGGCCTATAGGAAAGTTTTTGAAATACAGAAACCATGAGTGGTTGAAGTTGTGAGGTGCATCAACGAATGAGGAAATGGTGGTTGAGATCCCAATGGAATGACATTAAAGAACCCGTGCGCAACTGAGTGAATGAACCAATGATTCAATAAATCAACGAAGTGATGCAGCATTGACTAACAAATCAACCACCCAGTGAACGAATGAACATATGAATCAATGAGTCAAGGAATCAGTGAATCAATGAATCAATCAATCAATGGAGGACCGTTGATTCAGTGAATCAATATTCAATAAATCAGCGAAGCGATGATTCAGTGAATCAATGAAGCAACGGGCCAATGAATCAATCAAACGATGATTGAGTGAAGCAGTTACTCATGAGTCGATGAATCAATGAACCAATGTATCAATGAAGGGGTGATTCGGTGAATCAATGAATCAGCGAACCAATGAACCAAGGGATGGATGAATGAATGGAATGGGCGAGATACTTTTCTTTGTTGAGCTACTTCTTCACTGAGCGACCTCTTCGCTGAGGCACCTCTTCTCTCAGCTACTTCCTCTCTCATCATCAGCTTATCTGGGCTACTGGAGCTCTGAGCTGCCTCCCAGCTACCTCTTTTGTAGCTTCTGCAACCTAATTCTTCTCTTCATGCAGCTGTTACAATGCGTTTAACAGCCTCCAGCTGCAATCCCGCTCAGCACACGAGTAGCACTATGGTCCAAAACTACCTTTCGCACAGCTTTTACAAGACGTTTAGCAAGCCAGCTGCAGTCCCGCTTGTCAGGAGCGTCGCGGCCTCAGTCATGTTTTGCTGCGCGCAGCCGTGGTGTGTTGCCATAGCATGAGTGGTGCGCCAAATCGACCAACGTTCGCGCACCGTCAACAGAGTGGACTTTTTTAGGCTATGCTGCGCCCCTCAATTCTTTACGGGTTTTTCATGAAACCAAGCTCGCTCTACAGTCTGGTGCACGTTTTGCCGAACTCATCTGCCAAAAGTGCTCCGAACGTGACAATTATATATATATACACAACATTTTGAAGTGCCAATCGGGCTGCTCTCACTACAGTCTCGTGCGCATTTTGCCGACCCCATCTTCCAAAAGTGCTTGGAACGTGACATCTTTTTTACGTTTTGAAGTGCCAATCAAGCTCTCGCTACAGTCCCGTGCGCTGATTGTTGAAAACTTTCCCAGCTCGAGCCCCGAACCCGCGGAAACAGAGACCCTACTTCGGCGACCCCGGGAGCCACTTTACCCGAAAAAACACAGGGTTTCGGAGAGTGTTCTCACCCGTGAATTCACCCGTTCCAGAACTGTTACACTTCCTCGCTACTTGAGGATTGGTGGTTGACATGATGATGTGGTTGACATGATTGGAAATGCTTACCATGGCGATTGTCCGTAATGCAGAAGTTTTCTAACTGAACTTCCTTTGACAATTGGATTATGTTGGATGTTCACCTGTGCAATCTTCATTTGGGGGGACTCGTATTTTGCATCAAGAGCATTCCCGATAGATATATCACGACCCAATATCTTCCAAGACTAGTTCCCAGAAGGTGCGAGAAACAGCCAATCCACCAGCGAAGCTGCCCCCAAAGCTGGCTTCTGTCGAGAAACAACTGAAACAGAAACACATTTCTTCAAAATCCCTTTCTAGAACAAAATACGCATTTCTATGCATTTCTCATAACGCAAAGTAGCCGTCTCCCCTCCGCCCTCAGCTGTAGTCGAGTTACTTGTCACCAGACTGGATGGCATCAAGGTGAAGACCTGAAAAGCCCTTTGATTTTGAAAACCATTGATAATTGAAATCGCTAGTGTGAATAACCATTCCACCAGCTGCCAATCCAATGGAGATCTGCGCGTTGATGGAGATTTCAACACTCCAAGGCCAAGAATGGATAAAACTTAGGATTTAAACCTCTAGAAATCCTAGAATGGGGATGGAGTCGGATGGAGATCAATGAGTGTCATGAGAATCTCGGATGAGAAGCCTGTAGCGAATTCTCAAATTCCATTGCTGAAATTTCCAACATGAACGGAAACTATTTCGCGCACCGGGTGAAAACATGCTCAAGATGACCAGTGCAGTTGATGTGCGTGACGGTATCCTACTGCAAAATTAACCAACACATCCAACAGTGGCAACCCCAAATTTAGATAATTTATGATAATTTTAGTGTCTTGCCGAACTTCTAGAGATGGTCATCTACCTCATCTAAATTGAAAATCAATTCATTCCAAGGGCTCGGTGGAAATCTTGACTGAGCGGCCCAAGTTGATCGTAAAACCAAGTCCACCAGACTGCAAAGCCAATAGACCTGCCGACCAATTGCAGTCTCAGAGGCTGACTCCCGAACTTGCACCAGCGTCTCTCACAAAAGGACCGCAAACTGGGGCCCATCACTAGCTCTGAAATTACCGCAAAACAATTACCTGCTTACCAAGTCTCAAAATATACCCCACACACACAACCCCATCATACTACAATACAACCGTGACAAAGATGGGATACGACGATGGGCACTTTTCTGGGAAAATGTCGCTGGGGCGGTCCAGTGCTCTGCCCAAGCCTCGGCTGAGAGCGTGAACAAGTTGGATTGAAGAAACATCAAGAAACATCTTTACAGTTCTAGTCACATCTAGTCGATGTCAATCGTCAGGGAAAGCAAAGTGACAATCCTGACCCCACATGGACACGGCACAATGTCTTGAAATGAGTTGCTTCCCAGTTCGCTTTGCCTTTACACTCCACCACGTTTTCCGGTGCAATATCATCTGCACCTCCTAATGCCTCGATTCAATCCCTAGAACTGTTCTCTCTGGGCCAAGGGTCTTGGGAGCTTCGGAATTCTCGGTCACGACTCGAGCTTGAGCGAAATTGAAGGGTACCAGCCTTACACATCAACAGAATTCATTTGAGAGGACAAGCATCAGGTGGACTTTCTGGTGTGGGTGTCATGCAAAACCACTACGTAGGATTCACTACGCTTGGACCCCCGGACAGGCTGTGATACTAAGCCGGCGACTCTCTGATGCCCAAACCCCAGTCCAGTCCAACCTGATAGCAGGATCGTATGGAGTTGTGAAAACATGGCCGCCAAATCCGTATTTTACCTGTGTGGTGGTTTCGCCCCCCCAAAAATATTCAATGCATTTCAAACCACAAGCCCCTCCAGCCTTGTCTTCAATGCTAGTTGAACAAGCTAGTTGTACATAACATCAAAACATATCAAAACCATGAAATGTATTGATAGTTGAGTGTTGAGCGTATTCTGTCTGCAAAGGACCAGCCCCATCCAGGCTTGGGCCCCATGATCTGACCAAGGAACGTCCCAGAGAAAGGCATAAAGTGTGGCGATGGTTGACACCTCAATGAGATACGATGAAAGATATGAAAGCCGCGTGGAGGTAAAAGGTGTGATATCGCTGATTTAAAATATGGGCGTGTGCAACCTTGATAGGCGATGCGGCATATATAATGAGCCATAGTGAATTTGCACACACACACAAAAAGAACACAGAAACGATACAGCCCCAAGGATCCCCATGGATTCTTGAATTCTGAAACTCTAGTTAAACCAACTTTCCACGGCCAGGCATTCATCATCCAGGCAACTGTCACCAACAGAGTGGTGTTGTCGCAGCGTGAGACTACAACCACGAGCAGGCTGCAAAGGTACTTGCCCAAGTTCCTTGGAAGTCCAAGCGGGCAGCGGCCAGCCATAGCACTCAGCTTGCGGAACCACATGGAATAGTGGTACCAACACCAGTGGAGCAGAGCAAACTGGACCAATAGATTCTGACACCATGTCACTGCATACAATTACTAACAAATAAAATCAAATGAAGCCAAATATCAAATATCATATGTCATATATCCAAAAAAGCTTCGGTGGTATCCCCAACAGCTGCAATGTATTTTTACATTTTTTTTCTGCCACCTTCTCCTGGCCCTGCACCAATTCCCAAAACCTTTCCCGGATCTTTTCTGCAACCTTCTCCAAAACCCATTGACCCTGAGCTCCGGAACCCTGTTGAACCTGACCTGGCGCTCTACACCATAATTTCCCAGACCTTCTCCGGAACCTTCTCCGGAACCCTGTTGAACCTGACCTGGCTCTGCACCAAAGCCTCCCAGACCTTCTCTGGAAGCTTCTCCGGAACCTTCTCCAGAAGCCTGTTGAACCTGACCTGGCTCTGCACCAAAGCCCGAACCTTCGGAACCTTCTCGGGAAGTTCGTTGAACCTGACCCGGCGCCTGCACCAGTGCACACTGGAGCTATTCTGGGCTGAAGACCCCATTAGCTTAGGCTGTTGGGGAATAAATATCATATCACACACACACACAGATATATATATATATATACACGTATATATATATACGTATGACATATGTATATACACATAGTTGTGTATGTATTTATGTATTTATGTATTTATGTATTTATGTATTTATGTATCTTTGTATTTATTTAGGTGTTTCCGTATTTCCGTATCTACGTATCTACGTATCTAGGTATGTATGTATGTATGGATGGATGGATGGATGGATGGATGTATGTAATGGATATATGTATGTATGTATGCATGTATGAATGTATGTATGCATGTATATGTATATGAGTGTCGGTGTGTGCGTGCGAGCGTGTGTATGTGTGTATGTATGTATGAATGTATGTCTGTCTGTCTGACTGACTGTCTGTCCGTGCATGTATGCATAACGACATGTATTATAGAGTATTATGGGTACATATATATATATATAATATATATATATTATATCATGAATATACATATACATGAATGGGAAAGGGCAAAGAGGGCAAACATAACATATGGCACTTTTCCCCTTGATTTTGCATAATTACGCAAGAAATCACGTCATGCCCAATAACAAATCCGGTGTTTTGGTCGTACAGTTGTCAATGCCCCAAACCTAATGACTTTGGGTAGATGAGAGGTGGTTTAATGGCATTTCCTTTGCAAATCCAACACAATGCGACAGCATTCTCTACTGATAGCCGCGCTGCCAGAGGTGTTTGCACTCCTTCGTGTCGATGTAACGTCGTGTGCATTGCCCCGCACGGAAAAAGAATGGCAAGCCCGCCAGTAAAGGAACTATCAATCCTCAGCCCAGTCTGGCCAAGTCTGACCAGCAGCTTTTGCAGAACCGACTCTTGCATCCTTGGAATGGACATTGCACATTCTTGGACTTTTCCGAGGCTTAAAACACATGTAAGCACAGTCTGAACTTCAGCCAAGCAGCCGTGTGTGGTTGCACCTCATTGTGACGGCAACCTGTATGTTCTGATGAACAATGCCCTGCCTGACTTACTGGTAAAATCATGCCAGACGTTGCCAACCCCAAGTAGCTCTATGAGGCCACTCCAACAAGACAAAGCAGTGCAGCCACGTGACTGCAGCTGTCCCCATTCCTTGGCTGAAAAAAATATGGCATCGACATCTCTGAGTGGGTCACCAGATTTTATGCTTGGACATGTGCCACGGACTGGATATTTGCCCAACTGATTTCAACCCATTATTGGAATGAAAGTAAACTGGCATCATCCATGATCATCCTCCATATTGCGGCGAGACATCACCAAATGTTGAAACATGTTGAAACTACCAACCAATCAACCTCTCCAGTCCCCTCCTACCCTTATGCAAGACCAACATTTGATACATTTCGCATCATTTCACCCAAAGCTCCTGATGAAGCTCTGCACCAGCTCCTCCTCTTGCGGATGATGTGACAGCAAATAGCATACCGCTGCCGGGACATCCTAACGCAAAGCCGTGGAGTATCGCGGAGTGGTTTTGGAGTGGATCTTTCCACTGAAACTGGTCATGGATCGGCCTCCAAGGGCTTGGCAATGCTGGTCCTTGGGGTAAAACGAGACACACATAGACACACCATTCACATCCATTCGCACCATGAAAAAAATCAACAGAAGCTTCCGCTAGAATATGCATCAACAATCATCAACTTCAATCAGAAGGAAACTGGCAAACACCGCCTTTCCAATCCTTTCCATCGATTCAGGGACATGTACTTTTTCATGGGTCTAAACACTCTGAGAGTCATCACGTCTCCAACCATGTTGTCTGCGAAATCGACGGGAAAGAATGGGGCCATGGCAGTTCTTCGTACCTCTGGAACTGCACCAGGCGTTGAAAATGTTGGAAAGGCAAACATGCCCCCGAATGAATAGACCAATCCGAAGCGTCACTCGTGAAGCTTTGATTGTTTCACTTACCTTTTGAAAGTGCAATAACAAGTCACCTTATACCTTGCCACACCACTCCCAAATTTGCCAAAGTAGCCCCTCACAGAATAGTCACAAGGCCCGAGTACTGTGGCGCACACAAACATGACCATCTAGTCCGTCATGCACACACACACACACTCACACAAACACATTCCCAACATAATATGCCAGTATATACCAGTACCATTCCATTGCATGCACAAATACGTGCAAAGGTAACATGTACAGAGCCCTCTCCAGTGATTTCTACCTGTTTGTTCTACCGGTACTTTGTGGCACTCTGCGTTGCTTTGCCAGTGCGTCGGCGTATTTACATTGCCGCTCCCTCTATCTCTCTCGATTTACGTCTATCCGTTCTGCTGAGGCACGGATCGCACTATGGCCAGCTTGTACCTCCATGAAGGCGCAGAGCCAATCGATTCACGTTGGCAAAAATCTGTATATAATACACAACCGTCACGGATATATATATATATACATACATGTATGTATATATGTATATATATATATGTGTGTATGTGTGTATGTGTGTATGCATGTAGGCAGGCATGTACGCATGTACGCGTGTAGGCATGTATGCATGTAGGCATGCATGCATGCATGCACAGGCGTACGTACGTACGTACGTACGTACGTATATATCTATATCTGGATACACCTAATATGCTCCCTCTTTGAAGGCCCGCAACCTAGCGGCTAGTGCTTCTGGCTAAAAGAACCCCCCAAGCAAGTGCGATGTATATACGACTCTGTGAAGACCTATCCCATTTAATCATTGAGGCAACATAATGATCATAGTGAACCAATGGATACCAATGGCCTGTTTGTTTCATGACACACGCATCCACAACTTGTTTTTTGTGTGCAAGGCGTTAAGCCCGGCCGGATTTCAGGGTCGACTGACCCCTCGTCTGAACTGACGTGTCACTTTGTGATGTCATAGGTAACACTGACAAAGTCAATAACCATAGTTGTTGCCAAAATGGGATACTTCAGTTTGATTATATATATATATATATCTGTCTATATATATTTTTCACGTGATTCCAGTTTCACTAATGAAAGCCATTACATCCAACCAGCATTCTTGTTGCAAGCATGTAAGAAATCACACAACACCTTCTTGCCCGGAAGCCCTTTGTCAGTGTCTAAAATGAATTAGGGCAGTAGCGCTGAAAATCCAGCTACTCCCAACCAACCCCTGGCAGGGGTGTTGGGAGTACTGAAAGCGGCAATGGTGTCCAAAAAACAAATCCTTCAAACCAAGTGAACATCCGTAATCATGAGAACTTAGCTTTTCTGGCATCAATTTAGAGCCAGAGTTGTGTGGCTGCTGTTCACTGGGCTACTCAAAGTCCCCCAGAACTCCAGCTGGTGCTTGCGCAATTTCCTCTGACGTCTCCCGGAGACCTGCGAAGTTGGAATCCAACATAAAGGCCAAGAGCCGAAAAAATCCGTTGCAATCCACCAAATAAGCTCGCTCGTGGACAGGCAGTCCATTCTGAGGATCCAAGATCATCTTGCCCTGCAAAAATAAGGTCTCAAGGACAGCACGGGTAGGAGAGGAATTTTGACAAGGCAACCGGCCCCCAAACTAGGTCCTTTCCACTCTGTGGCGGAGGAAGGAAAAAATGCAGTAACACGAACAGATCAGCAACACAATTCGCAGCCTTGTCCTCCTGAAAGCTATTGTCATGTGATGAAGTACCATGGTTATGATTGGTAGTCGAAGCAATAGCCAAAACTTGGTGACCCCTTACATCCACTTTTCATCACTTTTCTAGTGCAGTCCCTTTGCCTTCAGCTGCTTCATGTGAGTAGGCGTGATGGGCACTCCGAGCTGTCTGAACAGAAGCTCCAGGGTGTCAAAGGACAGCTTCAACTCCTCGGGTGAAAGGTGGGGAGTTATGACATCTGTACCATCAGAATTGGGCATGAAGATCCGTATCTACAAGCCGAAATCCTTTTTCTTCCTCTCTCTTTCTCTCTCTAAGCTATTTTGATGTGAAAACCGGCAACGCGATTCCATTTTCTTGTTGATACATACCAGAAAATATTTGAGAAAACCTGTTTCTAGTAAGCTGATGGGATTGATACATTTGCTCAAAACAACTCCAATTTGGCTGATGGCAGTTAAATTCAATTTCAGCGCTTTTGGCGTGACTTCTGTGCATGGTATTATGCAACAACCATCTCTTGCCTGGCTGGGATCACAACCCTGTGAGATTCCAAACTCATAAACGTACTCAGTATACTCAGTGACCAGAATGTCCAAGAATCTGAATCATCCATTGTGTCAATATCGCCACTGTTTACGCGGATGTCGTCAGCAAAGTCCAACGCAAATTTCTTCATGTCATCCAGAAAGACAGCCTTGCCCAGTCGAGCAGGGCTAGCCTTACTCTGGTGTTCTGTAGCCCTGCAAAGTGTCACAACATTTTGGTTTTGGAATGTTTTCTATAGTCTACACATGTCACATGTCTATACTAGTCTTTTCTTGATTATGTTCATTCGTGAGGAGCTTGGGCTCTCCCTACCCTCGCACATCCGGAAAATCTCCTAGCACAGGGGACCATTTATGGAGCATCATTGACCGGACCCCGCCACAGGTCGTATCTTTCTCCAATTCCAGTGCGTGCAACAGCGTTTCTATGCGCTTCTAGCTTACGTTTGCAAACACGATAGTCAATATCCAAGTCAAACATCGCACGACCATGGAGGGATTGTCTCGAGCAATCTGATCGTTTGGCGTTTGACTCCAATCTCATCATTGCATTGACTCAGATCTGCCGATAAGAAACGCACCATGTCCTGAAAATCACTCGAAGCTCCTCCAACTCTTTTTCGTTGAAGCTATGCTTGCAGCGGTGTTCCTGGGTTGCCTCCACATCTTGCCTCAGGGCACGGATTCAGCTGGTCAGTGCTGTAAAGTCCAACTATCCAGCCCAGCGGATTCACCTTAAAGGAAAGGCGTGATGCGGTGCCGCAAAAATCCAAAATCTCTCAGATGATCGGTCAAGGGACTGGGTCTGGAGCAACCTCATCAAGTGAATAAATGTCCAGAAGGCAATACCTGGAGAGCCAGGTTCACCAACTTCTTCGACAGTGGCACCACAATGCAATGCTTCTTTTCGCGCATCTTCCAGCAACGTCAAGAATCGGCGTTGATCTTCAACTGTTCCTGAGTTTTGGTCTTTTTTGGTCTTGGTCGGTCCCAATGTCATTGCCCTTTGACCGAACATCGGTCCTAGCACAATGAAGACTGTGGGGCTTTGTCTTAGGAGATACTTTTCCAGCAGTTTGAACTACTTTTCTACTTGGGAGTCCCAAGCACAACGTTGCAATGCACCGTCTTGCAGCCCAAGATAAGCCAACTAACCAAAGAGCAATTTGCTGATCAAGCTTCGCATACTAATATTGATGTCAGCCAACAATGGTGACAGTTCCTCTCGAGCCAGTTTGCCATTCCCATCCAAGTCATACTTTTCGAAGGATTGCCGGAAAACCTTGGCACACACCAGTGTACCAGCATGTGACATCATGTGGCACCCACATTAAGCTCAAGAAAGTTGCAGCCACCTTCTAGCCCAACGTATTTTTGTCATTTTTGTCTGTTTATTCTGATGTTTATATATGATTATGTAAACTAAAGATTATGTAAATATTATGTAAGCGTGTTCTTAGTCCATAATCCGTCCTAATCCATACCAATCCAATGTCATTATGAAGCATCCTGAGGAACTATGATTCCTATTAGGCGGGCCCAGTTCAGCATGTTGAGGTCAGTAACGTTGACCTCATCCTCTGTGAAGCCAGCCTGCTTCCTGGTTTGCGGTATTGAAGACGTCTGCATGTAATCCATGACTTTCACGAAGTCTTCGAAGTCGATACGGCCCGTGTTGGGGACACCTGGCGGGCAGAGTGTGCGGGCAGACCTGGATAGAAACTTTCAAGCATCATTGAATAATATTGAATATCTTGATCCTGACCAGGCCTGGTAGCAACTGCCAAGACGCAAGGCAATCAGGAAAGCCCAGAATTTAGGTACAGCGTTGGTAGCTTGCAATACCAACACAATGAATTTTGCTGAATTTTGCCAATTTGCTGAAGAAACTATGGATGGGCATTGGCTTACCCTTGGAAGTTGCCTGTTTGAGGCCCTCACGGATTGCCTACATTGGAGCCTGCTTCCTTCCTACTTTTGTTGCATCGTAGAGCTGATCTTGCCATGGTACCTTTCAAGCAGGTGCCAATGACGCTGACACTGGCTCGGCGGTCAAGCTGCGTCAAAGCCTTCTTTAGCCGCTCCTGTCATGCAACTTCAAAAAGTGCGGCACGCCAGTGGATTTTCCCAAAATATTTTTTGAACAGGCTCTATTTGGGGGATGTTTACTTATCTATAATGACCAGCGACAGTGGAAGTTTCTTGATCAATGCACTACACGTGGGGGTATGACCTCAACTCAGAACCCAAAGCGGGAAGATTTTGCGTTTCTTCACCCTGCACATTTGCAATTTCATGAATGCCTCACCTTATCACCCATACCAGCGCAAACCAGCCTGCTTGATGACCAACTCATCATTGCAGTGCTGTTCGAAGACGTCCCGAATGCGGCGAACGTTGTCCTGAAAATGGGTCCCAGTCAAACTGGAGGGATATAGAAAGCACAGGGGGTTACGGACACGTCAAAACCAAAGCAACAAACCAGCCTGGTGGATTTACTGGTCCCCAATTTGCTTGTGATCGGTCGGTCCTCTCGATGAAGTCTCATAAGGCGAAGCAGCGGCACAAATCCCAGAAGTGATTCACCCTTATAGTTCACTGCTTGGAAATAGCTGTCGGCTCGGTCATGTTCGATGCTGTAACCTTAGCCATCTTGAGACCATGAACCTCAAAAGCTGCAAATCAGTCTGGAAAGTTTGAAAAGTCGGAAGCCGGAAATTCAGTGAGGTAAAAACGAAAACTACAAAATCCTGAAGGAAGAAAATAGATGAAAATAGTGGGAGTTCTTATGGGGTTCCTGTATATCAAACCGATGAAAGGGTAGAGATTGCAGCCGGTGACCCATCCATCGGAGCATTGCAGCCACCTGGAGGACATCGATCTGACCTGTGCCTTCATCGAACAAGCAAAAGGCCTCGTGGATAGTGCTAAGGTCCTGCGCCAGCTGTGCCATGAACAGGCTATCATCATCTATCATCTACAGACATCCTGCTGAACACTTAAAGCCTATGCATGTCCAAACAATTCCAAGCCTTAAGATTTTTAGGTTGCTGAATCAAAACTCAAATAAGTTCAAATAGAGGATTCTTATGGTTCCTATGGATGCGTGAGGATTGGGTCCAGATCTTTACCGATCCATGCGCCATTGAAAACTATTGGCCAAGGCCTGGCCAGCCTGGCGCCAGATCCCAATCCTCTCCTTCCGACTAAAGCCATCCGTGCGATTGAAATCTTGGACCAGGGCCACAAAGCGCTCCAGGTCAACCTGTGCCGTGGAGTCACTGTGGAGAGTTGTAAGTTACTATTGAATATTTACTGAATCTGCTAGTGCTACTGTAGCGGCCACATTCAGCTTATTTCAGCATGTTGAGTTTGCGCTGGATCGATTCCAAAGCAGATCCATACATACATGCATGCATGCATACATGAATTACATTTACTTTACTTTTCTTTGCTTTACATTACTTTACATTACATACACTACAAACACACATACATACATTCATTACATACATTGATTACATACATACATATATGCATTACATTACATTACATCACATCATATCACATTACATAACGTACATTACCTTCATACATACAAAATCATCACATCATATCACATTACATAACGTACATTACCTTCATACATACAAAATTACTTACGTACATCACTACTTACAAACATGATTAATTACATGCATAATTAATTACATACATAGTTTATATATTTATTGCACACATAATAATTAGTTACATACATAATTACATAATTACATACATAATTAATTGCATACGTTATTGATTACATTAATTACACACATATATATAATTATATACATGCATACGTACAAAACATGACATAACATAACATTGCGTTGCATTGCTTTGTTCTTGTTACATACATTACACACACTACATACACACATTCCCTGCCTGCATACATACATACATGCATGCATGCATGCATACAAACATAGCAAACTAGCATAGAAAAATACAAGCCCACACACACACACACGCACATGCACGCCTGCAAATGTACAAACATATATGCATACATATATGCATACATACATATATGCATACATACATACATACATACATACATACAAACGAACTTGCGCACAAACATGCATACATAACATACTAACAGACATACTAAAATACATACTAACATCCATCCATCCGTCCATCCATCCATTCCATGCATGCATGGAATGGATGGATGGACGGATGGATGGATGTTAGTATGTATTTTAGTATGTCTGTTAGTATGTTATGTATGCATGTTTGTGCGCAAGTTCGTTTGTATGTATGTATGTATGTATGTATGTATGCATATATGTATGTATGCATATATGTATGCATATATGTTTGTACATTTGCAGGCGTGCATGTGCGTGTGTGTGTGTGTGGGCTTGTATTTTTCTATGCTAGTTTGCTATGTTTGTATGCATGCATGCATGCATGTATGTATGTATGCAGGCAGGGAATGTGTGTATGTAGTGTGTGTAATGTATGTAACAAGAACAAAGCAATGCAACGCAATGTTATGTTATGTCATGTTTTGTACGTATGCATGTATATAATTATATATATGTGTGTAATTAATGTAATCAATAACGTATGCAATTAATTATGTATGTAATTATGTAATTATGTATGTAACTAATTATTATGTGTGCAATAAATATATAAACTATGTATGTAATTAATTATGCATGTAATTAATCATGTTTGTAAGTAGTGATGTACGTAAGTAATTTTGTATGTATGAAGGTAATGTACGTTATGTAATGTGATATGATGTGATGATTTTGTATGTATGAAGGTAATGTACGTTATGTAATGTGATATGATGTGATGTAATGTAATGTAATGCATATATGTATGTATGTAATCAATGTATGTAATGAATGTATGTATGTGTGTTTGTAGTGTATGTAATGTAAAGTAATGTAAAGCAAAGAAAAGTAAAGTAAATGTAATTCATGTATGCATGCATGCATGTATGTATGGATCTGCTTTGGAATCGATCCAGCGCAAACTCAACATGCTGAAATAAGCTGAATGTGGCCGCTACAGTAGCACTAGCAGATTCAGTAAATATTCAATAGTAACTTACAACTCTCCACAGTGACTCCACGGCACAGGTTGACCTGGAGCGCTTTGTGGCCCTGGTCCAAGATTTCAATCGCACGGATGGCTTTAGTCGGAAGGAGAGGATTGGGATCTGGCGCCAGGCTGGCCAGGCCTTGGCCAATAGTTTTCAATGGCGCATGGATCGGTAAAGATCTGGACCCAATCCTCACGCATCCATAGGAACCATAAGAATCCTCTATTTGAACTTATTTGAGTTTTGATTCAGCAACCTAAAAATCTTAAGGCTTGGAATTGTTTGGACATGCATAGGCTTTAAGTGTTCAGCAGGATGTCTGTAGATGATAGATGATGATAGCCTGTTCATGGCACAGCTGGCGCAGGACCTTAGCACTATCCACGAGGCCTTTTGCTTGTTCGATGAAGGCACAGGTCAGATCGATGTCCTCCAGGTGGCTGCAATGCTCCGATGGATGGGTCACCGGCTGCAATCTCTACCCTTTCATCGGTTTGATATACAGGAACCCCATAAGAACTCCCACTATTTTCATCTATTTTCTTCCTTCAGGATTTTGTAGTTTTCGTTTTTACCTCACTGAATTTCCGGCTTCCGACTTTTCAAACTTTCCAGACTGATTTGCAGCTTTTGAGGTTCATGGTCTCAAGATGGCTAAGGTTACAGCATCGAACATGACCGAGCCGACAGCTATTTCCAAGCAGTGAACTATAAGGGTGAATCACTTCTGGGATTTGTGCCGCTGCTTCGCCTTATGAGACTTCATCGAGAGGACCGACCGATCACAAGCAAATTGGGGACCAGTAAATCCACCAGGCTGGTTTGTTGCTTTGGTTTTGACGTGTCCGTAACCCCCTGTGCTTTCTATATCCCTCCAGTTTGACTGGGACCCATTTTCAGGACAACGTTCGCCGCATTCGGGACGTCTTCGAACAGCACTGCAATGATGAGTTGGTCATCAAGCAGGCTGGTTTGCGCTGGTATGGGTGATAAGGTGAGGCATTCATGAAATTGCAAATGTGCAGGGTGAAGAAACGCAAAATCTTCCCGCTTTGGGTTCTGAGTTGAGGTCATACCCCCACGTGTAGTGCATTGATCAAGAAACTTCCACTGTCGCTGGTCATTATAGATAAGTAAACATCCCCCAAATAGAGCCTGTTCAAAAAATATTTTGGGAAAATCCACTGGCGTGCCGCACTTTTTGAAGTTGCATGACAGGAGCGGCTAAAGAAGGCTTTGACGCAGCTTGACCGCCGAGCCAGTGTCAGCGTCATTGGCACCTGCTTGAAAGGTACCATGGCAAGATCAGCTCTACGATGCAACAAAAGTAGGAAGGAAGCAGGCTCCAATGTAGGCAATCCGTGAGGGCCTCAAACAGGCAACTTCCAAGGGTAAGCCAATGCCCATCCATAGTTTCTTCAGCAAATTGGCAAAATTCAGCAAAATTCATTGTGTTGGTATTGCAAGCTACCAACGCTGTACCTAAATTCTGGGCTTTCCTGATTGCCTTGCGTCTTGGCAGTTGCTACCAGGCCTGGTCAGGATCAAGATATTCAATATTATTCAATGATGCTTGAAAGTTTCTATCCAGGTCTGCCCGCACACTCTGCCCGCCAGGTGTCCCCAACACGGGCCGTATCGACTTCGAAGACTTCGTGAAAGTCATGGATTACATGCAGACGTCTTCAATACCGCAAACCAGGAAGCAGGCTGGCTTCACAGAGGATGAGGTCAACGTTACTGACCTCAACATGCTGAACTGGGCCCGCCTAATAGGAATCATAGTTCCTCAGGATGCTTCATAATGACATTGGATTGGTATGGATTAGGACGGATTATGGACTAAGAACACGCTTACATAATATTTACATAATCTTTAGTTTACATAATCATATATAAACATCAGAATAAACAGACAAAAATGACAAAAATACGTTGGGCTAGAAGGTGGCTGCAACTTTCTTGAGCTTAATGTGGGTGCCACATGATGTCACATGCTGGTACACTGGTGTGTGCCAAGGTTTTCCGGCAATCCTTCGAAAAGTATGACTTGGATGGGAATGGCAAACTGGCTCGAGAGGAACTGTCACCATTGTTGGCTGACATCAATATTAGTATGCGAAGCTTGATCAGCAAATTGCTCTTTGGTTAGTTGGCTTATCTTGGGCTGCAAGACGGTGCATTGCAACGTTGTGCTTGGGACTCCCAAGTAGAAAAGTAGTTCAAACTGCTGGAAAAGTATCTCCTAAGACAAAGCCCCACAGTCTTCATTGTGCTAGGACCGATGTTCGGTCAAAGGGCAATGACATTGGGACCGACCAAGACCAAAAAAGACCAAAACTCAGGAACAGTTGAAGATCAACGCCGATTCTTGACGTTGCTGGAAGATGCGCGAAAAGAAGCATTGCATTGTGGTGCCACTGTCGAAGAAGTTGGTGAACCTGGCTCTCCAGGTATTGCCTTCTGGACATTTATTCACTTGATGAGGTTGCTCCAGACCCAGTCCCTTGACCGATCATCTGAGAGATTTTGGATTTTTGCGGCACCGCATCACGCCTTTCCTTTAAGGTGAATCCGCTGGGCTGGATAGTTGGACTTTACAGCACTGACCAGCTGAATCCGTGCCCTGAGGCAAGATGTGGAGGCAACCCAGGAACACCGCTGCAAGCATAGCTTCAACGAAAAAGAGTTGGAGGAGCTTCGAGTGATTTTCAGGACATGGTGCGTTTCTTATCGGCAGATCTGAGTCAATGCAATGATGAGATTGGAGTCAAACGCCAAACGATCAGATTGCTCGAGACAATCCCTCCATGGTCGTGCGATGTTTGACTTGGATATTGACTATCGTGTTTGCAAACGTAAGCTAGAAGCGCATAGAAACGCTGTTGCACGCACTGGAATTGGAGAAAGATACGACCTGTGGCGGGGTCCGGTCAATGATGCTCCATAAATGGTCCCCTGTGCTAGGAGATTTTCCGGATGTGCGAGGGTAGGGAGAGCCCAAGCTCCTCACGAATGAACATAATCAAGAAAAGACTAGTATAGACATGTGACATGTGTAGACTATAGAAAACATTCCAAAACCAAAATGTTGTGACACTTTGCAGGGCTACAGAACACCAGAGTAAGGCTAGCCCTGCTCGACTGGGCAAGGCTGTCTTTCTGGATGACATGAAGAAATTTGCGTTGGACTTTGCTGACGACATCCGCGTAAACAGTGGCGATATTGACACAATGGATGATTCAGATTCTTGGACATTCTGGTCACTGAGTATACTGAGTACGTTTATGAGTTTGGAATCTCACAGGGTTGTGATCCCAGCCAGGCAAGAGATGGTTGTTGCATAATACCATGCACAGAAGTCACGCCAAAAGCGCTGAAATTGAATTTAACTGCCATCAGCCAAATTGGAGTTGTTTTGAGCAAATGTATCAATCCCATCAGCTTACTAGAAACAGGTTTTCTCAAATATTTTCTGGTATGTATCAACAAGAAAATGGAATCGCGTTGCCGGTTTTCACATCAAAATAGCTTAGAGAGAGAAAGAGAGAGGAAGAAAAAGGATTTCGGCTTGTAGATACGGATCTTCATGCCCAATTCTGATGGTACAGATGTCATAACTCCCCACCTTTCACCCGAGGAGTTGAAGCTGTCCTTTGACACCCTGGAGCTTCTGTTCAGACAGCTCGGAGTGCCCATCACGCCTACTCACATGAAGCAGCTGAAGGCAAAGGGACTGCACTAGAAAAGTGATGAAAAGTGGATGTAAGGGGTCACCAAGTTTTGGCTATTGCTTCGACTACCAATCATAACCATGGTACTTCATCACATGACAATAGCTTTCAGGAGGACAAGGCTGCGAATTGTGTTGCTGATCTGTTCGTGTTACTGCATTTTTTCCTTCCTCCGCCACAGAGTGGAAAGGACCTAGTTTGGGGGCCGGTTGCCTTGTCAAAATTCCTCTCCTACCCGTGCTGTCCTTGAGACCTTATTTTTGCAGGGCAAGATGATCTTGGATCCTCAGAATGGACTGCCTGTCCACGAGCGAGCTTATTTGGTGGATTGCAACGGATTTTTTCGGCTCTTGGCCTTTATGTTGGATTCCAACTTCGCAGGTCTCCGGGAGACGTCAGAGGAAATTGCGCAAGCACCAGCTGGAGTTCTGGGGGACTTTGAGTAGCCCAGTGAACAGCAGCCACACAACTCTGGCTCTAAATTGATGCCAGAAAAGCTAAGTTCTCATGATTACGGATGTTCACTTGGTTTGAAGGATTTGTTTTTTGGACACCATTGCCGCTTTCAGTACTCCCAACACCCCTGCCAGGGGTTGGTTGGGAGTAGCTGGATTTTCAGCGCTACTGCCCTAATTCATTTTAGACACTGACAAAGGGCTTCCGGGCAAGAAGGTGTTGTGTGATTTCTTACATGCTTGCAACAAGAATGCTGGTTGGATGTAATGGCTTTCATTAGTGAAACTGGAATCACGTGAAAAATATATATAGACAGATATATATATATATATAATCAAACTGAAGTATCCCATTTTGGCAACAACTATGGTTATTGACTTTGTCAGTGTTACCTATGACATCACAAAGTGACACGTCAGTTCAGACGAGGGGTCAGTCGACCCTGAAATCCGGCCGGGCTTAACGCCTTGCACACAAAAAACAAGTTGTGGATGCGTGTGTCATGAAACAAACAGGCCATTGGTATCCATTGGTTCACTATGATCATTATGTTGCCTCAATGATTAAATGGGATAGGTCTTCACAGAGTCGTATATACATCGCACTTGCTTGGGGGGTTCTTTTAGCCAGAAGCACTAGCCGCTAGGTTGCGGGCCTTCAAAGAGGGAGCATATTAGGTGTATCCAGATATAGATATATACGTACGTACGTACGTACGTACGTACGCCTGTGCATGCATGCATGCATGCCTACATGCATACATGCCTACACGCGTACATGCGTACATGCCTGCCTACATGCATACACACATACACACATACACACATATATATATATACATATATACATACATGTATGTATATATATATATATCCGTGACGGTTGTGTATTATATACAGATTTTTGCCAACGTGAATCGATTGGCTCTGCGCCTTCATGGAGGTACAAGCTGGCCATAGTGCGATCCGTGCCTCAGCAGAACGGATAGACGTAAATCGAGAGAGATAGAGGGAGCGGCAATGTAAATACGCCGACGCACTGGCAAAGCAACGCAGAGTGCCACAAAGTACCGGTAGAACAAACAGGTAGAAATCACTGGAGAGGGCTCTGTACATGTTACCTTTGCACGTATTTGTGCATGCAATGGAATGGTACTGGTATATACTGGCATATTATGTTGGGAATGTGTTTGTGTGAGTGTGTGTGTGTGTGCATGACGGACTAGATGGTCATGTTTGTGTGCGCCACAGTACTCGGGCCTTGTGACTATTCTGTGAGGGGCTACTTTGGCAAATTTGGGAGTGGTGTGGCAAGGTATAAGGTGACTTGTTATTGCACTTTCAAAAGGTAAGTGAAACAATCAAAGCTTCACGAGTGACGCTTCGGATTGGTCTATTCATTCGGGGGCATGTTTGCCTTTCCAACATTTTCAACGCCTGGTGCAGTTCCAGAGGTACGAAGAACTGCCATGGCCCCATTCTTTCCCGTCGATTTCGCAGACAACATGGTTGGAGACGTGATGACTCTCAGAGTGTTTAGACCCATGAAAAAGTACATGTCCCTGAATCGATGGAAAGGATTGGAAAGGCGGTGTTTGCCAGTTTCCTTCTGATTGAAGTTGATGATTGTTGATGCATATTCTAGCGGAAGCTTCTGTTGATTTTTTTCATGGTGCGAATGGATGTGAATGGTGTGTCTATGTGTGTCTCGTTTTACCCCAAGGACCAGCATTGCCAAGCCCTTGGAGGCCGATCCATGACCAGTTTCAGTGGAAAGATCCACTCCAAAACCACTCCGCGATACTCCACGGCTTTGCGTTAGGATGTCCCGGCAGCGGTATGCTATTTGCTGTCACATCATCCGCAAGAGGAGGAGCTGGTGCAGAGCTTCATCAGGAGCTTTGGGTGAAATGATGCGAAATGTATCAAATGTTGGTCTTGCATAAGGGTAGGAGGGGACTGGAGAGGTTGATTGGTTGGTAGTTTCAACATGTTTCAACATTTGGTGATGTCTCGCCGCAATATGGAGGATGATCATGGATGATGCCAGTTTACTTTCATTCCAATAATGGGTTGAAATCAGTTGGGCAAATATCCAGTCCGTGGCACATGTCCAAGCATAAAATCTGGTGACCCACTCAGAGATGTCGATGCCATATTTTTTTCAGCCAAGGAATGGGGACAGCTGCAGTCACGTGGCTGCACTGCTTTGTCTTGTTGGAGTGGCCTCATAGAGCTACTTGGGGTTGGCAACGTCTGGCATGATTTTACCAGTAAGTCAGGCAGGGCATTGTTCATCAGAACATACAGGTTGCCGTCACAATGAGGTGCAACCACACACGGCTGCTTGGCTGAAGTTCAGACTGTGCTTACATGTGTTTTAAGCCTCGGAAAAGTCCAAGAATGTGCAATGTCCATTCCAAGGATGCAAGAGTCGGTTCTGCAAAAGCTGCTGGTCAGACTTGGCCAGACTGGGCTGAGGATTGATAGTTCCTTTACTGGCGGGCTTGCCATTCTTTTTCCGTGCGGGGCAATGCACACGACGTTACATCGACACGAAGGAGTGCAAACACCTCTGGCAGCGCGGCTATCAGTAGAGAATGCTGTCGCATTGTGTTGGATTTGCAAAGGAAATGCCATTAAACCACCTCTCATCTACCCAAAGTCATTAGGTTTGGGGCATTGACAACTGTACGACCAAAACACCGGATTTGTTATTGGGCATGACGTGATTTCTTGCGTAATTATGCAAAATCAAGGGGAAAAGTGCCATATGTTATGTTTGCCCTCTTTGCCCTTTCCCATTCATGTATATGTATATTCATGATATAATATATATATATTATATATATATATATGTACCCATAATACTCTATAATACATGTCGTTATGCATACATGCACGGACAGACAGTCAGTCAGACAGACAGACATACATTCATACATACATACACACATACACACGCTCGCACGCACACACCGACACTCATATACATATACATGCATACATACATTCATACATGCATACATACATACATATATCCATTACATACATCCATCCATCCATCCATCCATCCATACATACATACATACCTAGATACGTAGATACGTAGATACGGAAATACGGAAACACCTAAATAAATACAAAGATACATAAATACATAAATACATAAATACATAAATACATAAATACATACACAACTATGTGTATATACATATGTCATACGTATATATATATACGTGTATATATATATATATATCTGTGTGTGTGTGTGATATGATATTTATTCCCCAACAGCCTAAGCTAATGGGGTCTTCAGCCCAGAATAGCTCCAGTGTGCACTGGTGCAGGCGCCGGGTCAGGTTCAACGAACTTCCCGAGAAGGTTCCGAAGGTTCGGGCTTTGGTGCAGAGCCAGGTCAGGTTCAACAGGCTTCTGGAGAAGGTTCCGGAGAAGCTTCCAGAGAAGGTCTGGGAGGCTTTGGTGCAGAGCCAGGTCAGGTTCAACAGGGTTCCGGAGAAGGTTCCGGAGAAGGTCTGGGAAATTATGGTGTAGAGCGCCAGGTCAGGTTCAACAGGGTTCCGGAGCTCAGGGTCAATGGGTTTTGGAGAAGGTTGCAGAAAAGATCCGGGAAAGGTTTTGGGAATTGGTGCAGGGCCAGGAGAAGGTGGCAGAAAAAAAATGTAAAAATACATTGCAGCTGTTGGGGATACCACCGAAGCTTTTTTGGATATATGACATATGATATTTGATATTTGGCTTCATTTGATTTTATTTGTTAGTAATTGTATGCAGTGACATGGTGTCAGAATCTATTGGTCCAGTTTGCTCTGCTCCACTGGTGTTGGTACCACTATTCCATGTGGTTCCGCAAGCTGAGTGCTATGGCTGGCCGCTGCCCGCTTGGACTTCCAAGGAACTTGGGCAAGTACCTTTGCAGCCTGCTCGTGGTTGTAGTCTCACGCTGCGACAACACCACTCTGTTGGTGACAGTTGCCTGGATGATGAATGCCTGGCCGTGGAAAGTTGGTTTAACTAGAGTTTCAGAATTCAAGAATCCATGGGGATCCTTGGGGCTGTATCGTTTCTGTGTTCTTTTTGTGTGTGTGTGCAAATTCACTATGGCTCATTATATATGCCGCATCGCCTATCAAGGTTGCACACGCCCATATTTTAAATCAGCGATATCACACCTTTTACCTCCACGCGGCTTTCATATCTTTCATCGTATCTCATTGAGGTGTCAACCATCGCCACACTTTATGCCTTTCTCTGGGACGTTCCTTGGTCAGATCATGGGGCCCAAGCCTGGATGGGGCTGGTCCTTTGCAGACAGAATACGCTCAACACTCAACTATCAATACATTTCATGGTTTTGATATGTTTTGATGTTATGTACAACTAGCTTGTTCAACTAGCATTGAAGACAAGGCTGGAGGGGCTTGTGGTTTGAAATGCATTGAATATTTTTGGGGGGGCGAAACCACCACACAGGTAAAATACGGATTTGGCGGCCATGTTTTCACAACTCCATACGATCCTGCTATCAGGTTGGACTGGACTGGGGTTTGGGCATCAGAGAGTCGCCGGCTTAGTATCACAGCCTGTCCGGGGGTCCAAGCGTAGTGAATCCTACGTAGTGGTTTTGCATGACACCCACACCAGAAAGTCCACCTGATGCTTGTCCTCTCAAATGAATTCTGTTGATGTGTAAGGCTGGTACCCTTCAATTTCGCTCAAGCTCGAGTCGTGACCGAGAATTCCGAAGCTCCCAAGACCCTTGGCCCAGAGAGAACAGTTCTAGGGATTGAATCGAGGCATTAGGAGGTGCAGATGATATTGCACCGGAAAACGTGGTGGAGTGTAAAGGCAAAGCGAACTGGGAAGCAACTCATTTCAAGACATTGTGCCGTGTCCATGTGGGGTCAGGATTGTCACTTTGCTTTCCCTGACGATTGACATCGACTAGATGTGACTAGAACTGTAAAGATGTTTCTTGATGTTTCTTCAATCCAACTTGTTCACGCTCTCAGCCGAGGCTTGGGCAGAGCACTGGACCGCCCCAGCGACATTTTCCCAGAAAAGTGCCCATCGTCGTATCCCATCTTTGTCACGGTTGTATTGTAGTATGATGGGGTTGTGTGTGTGGGGTATATTTTGAGACTTGGTAAGCAGGTAATTGTTTTGCGGTAATTTCAGAGCTAGTGATGGGCCCCAGTTTGCGGTCCTTTTGTGAGAGACGCTGGTGCAAGTTCGGGAGTCAGCCTCTGAGACTGCAATTGGTCGGCAGGTCTATTGGCTTTGCAGTCTGGTGGACTTGGTTTTACGATCAACTTGGGCCGCTCAGTCAAGATTTCCACCGAGCCCTTGGAATGAATTGATTTTCAATTTAGATGAGGTAGATGACCATCTCTAGAAGTTCGGCAAGACACTAAAATTATCATAAATTATCTAAATTTGGGGTTGCCACTGTTGGATGTGTTGGTTAATTTTGCAGTAGGATACCGTCACGCACATCAACTGCACTGGTCATCTTGAGCATGTTTTCACCCGGTGCGCGAAATAGTTTCCGTTCATGTTGGAAATTTCAGCAATGGAATTTGAGAATTCGCTACAGGCTTCTCATCCGAGATTCTCATGACACTCATTGATCTCCATCCGACTCCATCCCCATTCTAGGATTTCTAGAGGTTTAAATCCTAAGTTTTATCCATTCTTGGCCTTGGAGTGTTGAAATCTCCATCAACGCGCAGATCTCCATTGGATTGGCAGCTGGTGGAATGGTTATTCACACTAGCGATTTCAATTATCAATGGTTTTCAAAATCAAAGGGCTTTTCAGGTCTTCACCTTGATGCCATCCAGTCTGGTGACAAGTAACTCGACTACAGCTGAGGGCGGAGGGGAGACGGCTACTTTGCGTTATGAGAAATGCATAGAAATGCGTATTTTGTTCTAGAAAGGGATTTTGAAGAAATGTGTTTCTGTTTCAGTTGTTTCTCGACAGAAGCCAGCTTTGGGGGCAGCTTCGCTGGTGGATTGGCTGTTTCTCGCACCTTCTGGGAACTAGTCTTGGAAGATATTGGGTCGTGATATATCTATCGGGAATGCTCTTGATGCAAAATACGAGTCCCCCCAAATGAAGATTGCACAGGTGAACATCCAACATAATCCAATTGTCAAAGGAAGTTCAGTTAGAAAACTTCTGCATTACGGACAATCGCCATGGTAAGCATTTCCAATCATGTCAACCACATCATCATGTCAACCACCAATCCTCAAGTAGCGAGGAAGTGTAACAGTTCTGGAACGGGTGAATTCACGGGTGAGAACACTCTCCGAAACCCTGTGTTTTTTCGGGTAAAGTGGCTCCCGGGGTCGCCGAAGTAGGGTCTCTGTTTCCGCGGGTTCGGGGCTCGAGCTGGGAAAGTTTTCAACAATCAGCGCACGGGACTGTAGCGAGAGCTTGATTGGCACTTCAAAACGTAAAAAAGATGTCACGTTCCAAGCACTTTTGGAAGATGGGGTCGGCAAAATGCGCACGAGACTGTAGTGAGAGCAGCCCGATTGGCACTTCAAAATGTTGTGTATATATATATAATTGTCACGTTCGGAGCACTTTTGGCAGATGAGTTCGGCAAAACGTGCACCAGACTGTAGAGCGAGCTTGGTTTCATGAAAAACCCGTAAAGAATTGAGGGGCGCAGCATAGCCTAAAAAAGTCCACTCTGTTGACGGTGCGCGAACGTTGGTCGATTTGGCGCACCACTCATGCTATGGCAACACACCACGGCTGCGCGCAGCAAAACATGACTGAGGCCGCGACGCTCCTGACAAGCGGGACTGCAGCTGGCTTGCTAAACGTCTTGTAAAAGCTGTGCGAAAGGTAGTTTTGGACCATAGTGCTACTCGTGTGCTGAGCGGGATTGCAGCTGGAGGCTGTTAAACGCATTGTAACAGCTGCATGAAGAGAAGAATTAGGTTGCAGAAGCTACAAAAGAGGTAGCTGGGAGGCAGCTCAGAGCTCCAGTAGCCCAGATAAGCTGATGATGAGAGAGGAAGTAGCTGAGAGAAGAGGTGCCTCAGCGAAGAGGTCGCTCAGTGAAGAAGTAGCTCAACAAAGAAAAGTATCTCGCCCATTCCATTCATTCATCCATCCCTTGGTTCATTGGTTCGCTGATTCATTGATTCACCGAATCACCCCTTCATTGATACATTGGTTCATTGATTCATCGACTCATGAGTAACTGCTTCACTCAATCATCGTTTGATTGATTCATTGGCCCGTTGCTTCATTGATTCACTGAATCATCGCTTCGCTGATTTATTGAATATTGATTCACTGAATCAACGGTCCTCCATTGATTGATTGATTCATTGATTCACTGATTCCTTGACTCATTGATTCATATGTTCATTCGTTCACTGGGTGGTTGATTTGTTAGTCAATGCTGCATCACTTCGTTGATTTATTGAATCATTGGTTCATTCACTCAGTTGCGCACGGGTTCTTTAATGTCATTCCATTGGGATCTCAACCACCATTTCCTCATTCGTTGATGCACCTCACAACTTCAACCACTCATGGTTTCTGTATTTCAAAAACTTTCCTATAGGCCATTGATTTCTTATAGTCGTTTTCTATTTTCGAAACTTCCGCCCCGGCGCGTGTCTTTCACTATCTGGCCATATTATAATCAATTGTTTTGGTTTTTGGGGTGTTGACAAGGGGCCCAGGCTTTTGGCTAATGACCACATTCACAGCGTTCCTGGCAGCCAAGGGCACATTGTGATCCGGGTGATCTTGGTTTCTGTAATGTCATCTGTGGAGATCATGCGGCGAAGCATGTGGGCAGTGCTGCGTGCCTTGTCCGCGGTTTGAAGTTGCAGCAAGATCATGATGCATAATTACATTGTGACAAAGTGTGACAGTGCACGTGAAATTCAATAGGTCACCTTGCAGCATCTTGCAGCCACGTGCTGCTCAGGCATCGAGTATGAGCAGCTGACAAACGCTTCTTGGTAAGATATTGCTGCTGAATGCATTGTAGAGTGATGTTCCATGCTTTCCCGACCTCTCCTAGGCCAGCGGTTTCCGTGCATTGCTTTGTGCGCCTTGGCCAAAGTGTTGCCGCCATGTGCATCCGCATCATCCATTTGCAAGAAGACAAACCCTCTGTATTTTCATGTCTTTTTCTCCTAAGCTGAACTCGCCTTATGAGAAGGGTGCCACACATGAAACTCACAGATGTCGCAGACAGATCTAAGAGGCCAATGGTTTCCAGAGCAAATGCTGGTCATGACTATTCCTCGCGTTGCTTTAGGTTCCGTCGAAGCTCAACACTGCGCCGCCAGAGAGGAGCCTTTGCTGATATTACGCCGGGAGGGCTGATTGAAAAACACCACGGCTGAGGAAGAAATTGCCTGCACATCAGACATGTCATGTAAGCTGTCAGAACAGGAACATCAGCTGAGTTTCATCCAGCGATATGACGCATCGGTTTAGCCAACCCAACCATAGTAGACAGGAGAAACATATGTGCCATGATGTGCCGTGATGTGCCATGAATGAAAGCAGATAGGTCATGAAAAGATCATGAATGACCATGAATGATCATGACTCATGACAGGTTCTCAAACAGTGGTCAATCCGAATGTTGCAGTTACGATTGCCAAGTGGCAGGCCAACGCGCTTCTCACAGACTTATACCTGAACCATACCTGTCTTCCGTGTTTTTTCCATTGTGCGTGTGGGTCACCAGTGTGTGTGTGTGTGCGCGCGCACCCGCTCGTGCGTTTTAATCCTGTTGACTGCAGATGAGCAAGCCCCCATAGATCAGCATGTAAGGCTGAACAGCTACAGAATCAGAAAGTGTCTATAAGCTGATGTTTCCTGAGGCGGCCGTCAACCCTTAGTGGCTTGGATGAATTGAGATTTTTGCCTGGCCCTAGTGAACAGGCAACTATACGGCATTAATATGCATAAATGCTGCACTTTGTTTGCTCTTCGACCGACGGAAATAAGACATTTTGTTCAACGTCCTGCGTGTGTGTTGAGTTTTTTCATGTCGGACCCTCAACAAACGCGCACGGGCACACCCAGACAAGCCAGAGTTGTCTGGGGCGAACGTTGCATTTAATGTAAGCGGTTTCCTACACAAAATATAAATGAACATGCCCGACGCCCAGAATCATTTTGGGGGGTTCAACGCGGAAAGCCAGGTGACTCACATCGACAGCCTTTACTGTCCTGACTGAGCGATCACAAGCTCACGAGCTCAAGAGTACCCTGTGCAGCCGCAACTTGTGAGCTGCGAAAGGCCCCCAAACACAAATGATTCGATGATCAAAGGCACCGTGTGTGTGTGTGTCATGCAGCTGTCGTGCTTGGGGTCCTGTGGTCCACGTGATTAGCTAATCAAGCGTGGACAGGGCAGTCGTTGCTGAGTGCTGTTCAGCCGCGATTGGGACGGGTAGCGGGCCCTTCGTTACAAGGGCTGCTGCAGTAAATCAACCCGTGACAGCATTCACAAAAGGATACAAAGGGTAGATACGCAACTGTTTTCGTGTATGCACGTACACAATCGTATACATAATATATATATATATGATTATGTATGCATGTAATATTATAAAGACTTATTTGGTACATTTAGATGCAAGCATTGCGTTTATTTCATCAGAAAGTCATGAGTGGAGCAGACTTGTTGTATTGGGTGTACACTATTGTCGACTTGGGTTTTTCTACGTGCATTATGTAGCCAAGTCTCGCCCAAACCTGGCCGTATTCAGATACTTACTCGACGTGTTTTTTTTGCTGAGCGCCACGAAGTCACAAAATCTGTCACGAACTATTTCACACCCTTCAGGGGCACACAGGGGTTACATGGTACTGCCTGCTGATGTTGATGAAGTCTCAAACTCATAATGCTTCATCTTTGAGGGTACATCCTCAACTTCGGAACTCCTCAGCAACGGTTTTGCCATGCAGGGTGGCAACTCAATAGGGCCAAATGCTGTTTCACTTCCTCTTGGTTCCAGCCCATTTTGATGCTGGCCATTGCTGGCTGATTCTCGTCAGGAGCCACTCATGAAATATCATAAACTAATGTGCACAAGTGTGAGTAAAGATATAATATAATATAACATAATATTTTATATTATATTATATTATGCCAGTAGTACCGCACAAGGCGGTGGCGGAAGTTTCAAAAATAGGAAACCTATAGGGGAGGTTGGCTGCTGTGAATGATGGATGGCAGAGCGAAGCCACTGATGGACCGAAAAGTGGTTGGAGTTGTGTTTTTTGGAGGGTTGCAATGGTTGCAGCGGTCACCTCACCACAACTGCTGGATGTAGTGTGGTGTAGCGCAGCTGCAGTTGTAGTTGTAGTGTAGGGATGTGTAGGGGGGTTGTAGTTGTAGTTGTAGTGTAATTACTGTAGTGTAGTGTAGTTGCAGTTGTAGTTGTGATGTGGTGTGGCGCACCGAGTGTAGTGTAATGTAATGTAGTGTAGTGTGCTGTAGTGGTGCGTGCTGTAGTGTAGTCGGGTGCGGTGTAGCGTAATGTGGTGTAGTGTAGTGCAAGTAGCGTAGTGTAGTGTAGTGTGATGTAGCGTAGCTGTAGTTGTAGCGGTAATTGTCGAAGGAAGTTTAGAAGTCAAACTTCCAACAATATGGACAGATGATAAGCAGAAATGGGAAGAGTCGGAAAAGAAGAGAAGAGAAGAGAAGAGAAGAAGAAACCAGATCAAAAAGAGAAAGTCTCCGAAGAAAGAAGATCCAGGCGCGCGAAAAGGTAGGAAAGTCCCGGAACACTGCGTTTTTCTAGTGATTTGTGGCTCCGGAGGGTCGAAAAGTAGGCTCGCTAAAGCGGCGGGTGCAGAGCCAGCTGGCCAGATGAGAGATGAAAAATTGCACGCCGTTGTGGCGCGAAGCACATTTCGAAGTCAAA
>Ga0126342_10001685_pt1 | contig 32096 bp, 30 predicted proteins | sample Cyp1metagenome_FD_92528 | JGI IMG/M metagenome (GOLD analysis project Ga0126342, IMG submission 92528) | Coral microbial communities from Lord Howe Island, Old Settlement Bay, Australia - Cyphastrea 1 metagenome | ecosystem: Host-associated > Invertebrates > Cnidaria > Coral ...
CCTCACTCAAAAGAAACTCCCTCAACATAGAAATGAGGACAGTACAGTACTTCACATTGCCAAGACTCCGCCCACGGAGAATGTTATAAATTTTCCGTGCGCAGGCAACGGAAAATTCCCAATCTTCTCCGCCCAAGAGAAGATGAATGGTGAAAAATATAGTTTCACCCACGCCTGGCGGCCATTTTCAGCCACTTGCAGCCACTTGCAGCCACTCGAGTGGTCGCCAGTGGCCACCAGTGGCCGCCATCAAATTCTTTTCTCATCGGCAGCCACTTGCACCCACTTGCGGCCAATCGAGTGGCCGCCAGTGGCCACCAGCATTTTCTTCTCATCGGCAGCCACTTGCAGCCACTTGCAGCCACTTGCAGCCACTTGCAGCCAATCGAGTGGCCGCCAGTGGCCGCCAGTGGCCGCCAGTGTCCGCCAGTGTCCGCCAGCATTCAATTCTCTTCTCAGCGGCAGCCACTTGCAGCCAATCGAGTGGCCGCAAGTGGCCGCCAGTGGCCGCCAGTGGCCACCAGCATTTGGTTTTGCATCGGCAGCCACTTGCAGCCACTCGAGTGGCCGCCAGTGGCCGCCAGTGGCCGCCCGCATTCTCTTTTAAAAGCATCGCCAACCACTTGCAGCCACTTGCAGCCAATCGAGTGGCCGCAAGTGGCCGCAAGTGGCCACAAGTGGCCGCCAGAGCAAGTGGCCGCAAGTGGCCGCAAGTGGCCGCCTTTGCCAAAATCAAATTCGTGCCCTTCTGCACGCTCTCTGGTATCATGGGTAAATGGGTGGTACCCCTAAATTCACTGGCTGATTATGGCTAACCACCATTTTTTTGATTTAAATTGCTAGTGCGGGAAATTGTCAATTTTCAGGCACATCCATGTTGTTTCACGATGTTTCAAGTGATGCAAGTATGTCTGGAGATTGTCCATTGATATGATGCGTGCTATTGGGACACCCCCAACGTTTCACCTAGGTCAGGTGTTTGTTGAGGGCGAGACAGATGAAATCAATGACCCTGTGGATGCTAGTGAAACTTGGATATGATATGTCACGTATGTCACACATTCTGCAGCATCACTATGTCCTGGCTATGGGCCCTGGGCCTGAATTTTGAACTCATCGTTACCCTTTGGTTGGCCATTGAATACTCCCAACTGGAGGATTTCCGATCATCTTCCAAGAACACACTCATGCCTGGCCCAGATCCATTTATGTCGCGATAGCAGAACCCGAATTTTCCTTGGTTTCAGTTTCAGCTACTTGTGTATTGGGGCCTGTTGGAAGGAAACTAGATCTCCCTGTTGCGACGAAGGGTTAGAATCCTCAATCCTCCTTGGGCACGTCGCTTTTTAAAATCATAATCTAATTTCGGAAGAAATAGGTTCTCATCATTTCTCATCCATGAAATTCTTGTCGGACTAAAATTGATACATCCCCAACCAGCTCTTGAACATTGTCTTTATGTTTAGTGGACAGCGATGGTCGTGGCATTCCCTTTTTCTGGTCACATTTCATCCTAGGACATCGTTCAGGGCAGCATCGGCGACTGCTTTCTGATTGGTGCGATCTCTGGCATCGCAGCGCATGGCTTGAAGGTGTCGGCTCAGTGGGACAAAGAGGACGCAGGCAACAAATCTCCAGCCGCCGGCAAGCTGATTCGCATCGCTTTAATGAATGGGGATTGATTTCCAGAAAAATCCTTGGCGGTTTTGGTTGACCTAGTTACGAGTGGTTACCAGATTTCATATTCAATCTTTTTTTCTGGGATGTCTTTGGATAGTCGCATCTTTCCACTACACCTGCTGGCCAGGCGAAGTTCCAGACAATGCTCCGAGCGTGGAGCATGAGGAACCCATCGAACGGCTGTTGGTTGCCTACGATGTGAAGGCTGGCGTCTATGGCGTGCCATGCCGGGAACAGCACAGATTCCACTGCCTTTCCATGGCCCTTTGCATATTTTTCATGTTGATTAGAAACTGTATCAGAAGTGCAGGTCATCCTTGATGACCAAGGTCATGTTCTTCAAGATGGGACAATGGGAATGGGTGATCATTGACGACTTGATTCCCATGTCTCCGGATGAAGAAGAGACGCCTTTATTTGCCAACTGCAAGGTGGGTGACCCTCGGATTTGCAGGAAAGCGTTGCCTGGTTTCCACTCCTAATCCCAAATCCCATCAGCGCTTTGACAAGCCACTTTGGCTGCGGTGACTGGTTGCAAATCATAGGATACCTAACATCAGACACCCTCACGAGTGAAGGCTTGCGTGACTTTGCACCAGAAAACGACATGTACTAAAATTTACAATTATGGAAGTATGAAAGCATCACTGGAAATCAAGATCTCAGGACAAACGGGATCAGCAAATTTGTTCTAGGCTTGAAACGGCCAGATAAAACTGGGCACACTTTGGAAGTCTGCAGCTATTTAGATCATCTCCCCTCCAAAGACTGTGTAACGTGAAATCAGCCCTGAGGATTGGCCTTTTGCCCACCTCAATCGTTTGATTTCTGCTCCCAAACATGCTCCAAGATGCAGAGACAGACGTTTGGTCTCTGTATAAACCATCCACTGTTTTGATGTACTCAAATTCCAACCATCGTAATACAGACCCCAAAAAAACAGCTGGACATGGATCAAAATCTCCAAGACACATTTTTTTTGGTTGTTTTTGGGGTTTCAGAATGTTTTAAGATGTTTTAAGGTTGAAAACCAATTTGGGCCACGGCTTCACTGTGGATGTTTCCCGAGGATATGGAGCTGTGGCCCATGGTGCTGGAGAAGGCCTATGCCAAGCTGCACCACAACTGGGATGCCATTGATGGCGGCTTTGCTGGTCAGGCGGTGAAGGACATGACAGGACGCGACGTGACGCTGCCGTGACGGCTTTTGGGGCTGGAGCCAAGGGGCTGTGGAAACCGTAGCAGCACTGACAAAATCTGGATTAATGGTGATTAATAGTGATTAATACTGATTAATGGTGATTACTAGTGACTAATAGTGACAAAACATGACAAAACCACATCATGTGTTGATATCGAAAATTATCGAAACATATTTTTCCAACTTGTTTCGTCACTTGTTTCGACATTGCCAATCTTTTTTTTTATTTCCACAGTTCCACAGTGGTCGTCCTTCGACCTGTTTTTGACTTTGATGGAGTCGGTGTGACCAGCCCACAGGAGGCGTGATGCAAATGTTGGATCTCTATGGTGCCTCGGTCGATCTGGGGACATTGGCATCTGCAGAGGGGGCTCCTGGTTTCGCCTAATGTATCTGGTTAGAATCCCAATTTGGAGGTTCTCTATAGACTCTATGGTTTAGAGTGTTTGATCCCGCCAACACAAAAATGGTATAGCTTTATTTTGGTGATACTTGGGCGTCTGGTCATGCTTCATCTCTCCAACATGCTTGGCCCTTGGCCGAGCGCAGGTAACGATTCCAAATATCGGTGGAAGTCCTTCCTGCGGCAGGCTCAAGATGCTGAGCTGCATCTGGAGAGGTGAACTAAATTGAAGTGGGGATAGTGGGTAAACTTGGGTGATTTGTTTCTGAATGAAAGCTAAAAGGCTTAGGAGCCAGGCCATCAGCTTTCAGCCATCTTTTTCTTCGCTATCGTTCGCACAGCTGGAACAAGTCACTGTTTATCTGCCAAACTGCAGCGTTGTCTACAGACTTGGAACGGGTCAAGATCTTGAGCTTTCTGAAGTTTTCTGTCACAAACCAAGAGACACAAAATCAGTCCTTTCCGATCGCTCTTCAGCTCGCCTTTTGATCACGTATTTCCTGGCAAAAGGTTGTCTAGTTGGGCTGCATTTGTCATTGTCGAGCCAGATTCGTTCAATTCCCCTTGGAAATGCGCTATGTTTTCATGAATTATTGGCTTGCCAATTCCGAGATATTCAATGACTGCACTGGACTAAGGATACCTTGACGGTGATTGGTTGTGCCTGTGGAGACCATGTGGAGGAAGAGGAAGGTGAAGGGCAATGCGGAGAAGCCAAAGGCCCGCAGGGGAGACGACATCAGTTTTTTTTCAAGGGATCTGTGACCACATTTGTTGATTTATAGGATCCTAAGTGTGAGACAGCGACAGCCGAGACAACCACAGCCAAGGTGTTTATGGTCTTATCAAGGGCCATGCATACACGGTCCTGTCGGCCTATGGCCATGATGGTGGACGTGGCCCATGTATTGTCAAAGTGCGCAATCCTTGGGGCAATGATGCCGAGTGGACTGGAGATTGGTCTGATGACAGCGAGCCTGGTTGTGCAAGGCGGATTTCCCTTCGAATTTTATGGAAAGAAGATTAAAGAAGGATCCATCTGGTTGGTGCCGTGGAAAGTCTCCAAGTTTGGTATCTTAAGGAAAACATGAACACAACCTTCTCGTGTGACTTTGTTCGAACTTGTGGCTTAGGACATGTGGAAAATATCCGGAGGTCGCGGAGGCCGTGAACTTTGACCCACAGGCTGATGGAATCTTTTGGATATCTTGGAAGGATTTCAAGTACTACCTGGGGTCCCTGGAGAGTCTCTGTCTGAGACTGGGGAAAGAGATATGGGCCAAGGGTGTGAAATCAGACCTGGGGGGTCTCTAGTTTCAATTCTATCAAAACCTTCTACTGTAACCTTTGCGTTTTTTTAACCTTTGGATCCCCTGCGATGCACTTCTTTATAACTTAGAAGATGAACAACATAATAACATACAGCAAGCTGGTTTTGGGATTTCCCAATCGTCACCATGTTGGATCTGTGCACCAAGGATTGTGCGTTTTTTCCCTGGTTCATGGAGAGTCATGACTCACTATGCGGAGGTGTGGTTCCGCTTGGCGCTTTTTCTTGTGGGCTCCCAATGGGATCTGTTTTGCCGCACCCAAGACATCATTGTTGCAAAGAGGTGGTATTTGAATTAACAGACATAATCCTGATAGGCCAAATTTGTTTACGTTGCATTTATCTTTTTGGTATAATATGCCTTTCTACAACATGCATTACGAAATCCATAAATGACACCTACTCTCAAAATATGCACATCGGTACTGAGACTTCTGCAGTGTGTGCACAAACGATTTGAACGTTGAACCGATCCTCAAACTTTCTTGAGACATGCCGGGTCAGGCCAGCGGCAATGAGAGAGACAACACCTACATCGTTCATGTGTCACAGTCCAGTGATCCACCTGCTAAAGCTGCTTGGATGCTTTGACTTTGGGTTAGCAACATGGTCAGCGGAATCATCCAGTTTCAATGCCCAAATCATATTTGAACATCGGTTTTTGTTGCAATACCATGCTTCCAAAATCATCTCCACCAATCGGGGAGTGCTACCCACTCAGTGTGTGTGTATGTGTGCGTGCGTGTGTGGGGTACCTATTTGTGGACTGATTGGAAAACTACTTCCACTGATGTGGCAAAATCACTCCTGTTCGGATTGCTTAAATGAGAGCTCTATTTCCACCGGCAAAGGCTTGGGCCACTTGGGGCACCCCGGAAATGATCCAAGACATTTTGGGGTCCAAGGGCCCCACCCGATCCCCAACCTCCAAAGATCAGTGGGTCGTGAAGTCTCCAGGCTGTCTTCGTATTGGGTCAGAGCGACACCAGATGCGCTCACAGCATCCTGGAAGATGCGGCCTCTGAGGCCTGGGGGATCAGCGATTTTCACTAACAGGGTATCCATAGACATGTTGATATGATTTAATATGGCATGAATGCATGAATGCGGGGATATCTATTGGATATATAATATATGATATATATATATATATGGGATATGCACTACTGCAATCAGTGTCTGTACGCATCTTTGGTCATTTTGGGAACCTTGATATGGGCAACCTTGTGTTGCGGAAAAGGTGAAACAGACCACTGCCTGACGCGGCAGGAAGCGCATCAGATCCAGAAAGGACAAAGCACTTGGGACGGCACGGTCTCCGAAAGGATGAAGTTGGAGGTGGCATATCTAGGACCCTTGGCTCCAGATGGCTCCAGATGGCTCCAGATGGCCCCAGGTCACAGTGATTGACAGTGATCCCATCTGGAAAAATGCAGCCCCAGCCATTCTCAGCTTTTTCAAATGGCTACAGTAACTCAGTGGTGGTTCGGTTCGGGAATCCGCCGGTGGCACGGTACCTATTGGTCTTTTGCACGCAGAACCTAAGCAGCACCGGGACAGCCAAGGAACTAATCAGCCGCCCAAGCGTATGGGAAAGCTGCTTGACTGGACATGTTGACCTTGATCCGTTTGGTGCCTGGGCCACTGGGCCCGGTGTTTTGAAGTCCCAACAGGTCCCTGTCTCTGTCAGTTTGCGGAGTGGCAGTTTTAGGCGAATTCCAAGTTGCCCCAATGGGACACCAGAGTTAGATGGAGTGAGAAGTACCCACATGTCGAGCATCCGTGGGCATAGAAGCGAAGATTTCATGGAGGAAATACATGGAAATTCGGACATATTGTATCTGATTTGTTCATGAAATGATTTGGTGATGATTTGGTGCTGCAAAACTCACTGGGAGGCTGAAGAAGATGGGGAAACCTTTGCCCAATGGTTCAGCCGACAGCGGTGAGGCTCAGGAAGTCGTTTGGGTGGAGCAACGCAACTTGAAGGCGCCAGGGGCCGGGTCTTGAAGCTTATGTTAAAAGTTAAAACCCATGATGGCCCCCTGAAGGTGGGCTACTACATGGTCAAGGTGAGTGAAGCTTGGCTAAAGTTTGACAGATCTAGGCTCATTTGGTGCTCAACGTGTCGTGATTCTGGTATGGCCCAGAAGGTGTTTTGAAGAGTTGTGGAACCCCGGCGGATTGCTTCATTTTCTGAACTGGATTCATGAACGCTTCCAGCTACTGATTTTTCGGCACCTCACTGAAAATATCAATCGCAGTCTTTGCGGATGATTGCGTCCCCTCAGCCACTGGTAGAGAGACCCAACCACAAACATTTTTGCAGAGAATCTATGTTCAGGTACAGATTTCAGTGACTCGTAGCGTCAGGAAAGCGTACCGGTGGCATGTTTCATGAACGTTCGCTGACTTAACGGGTTAGCTGAGGAAATTGACGAGGGAATTCAATACTATCTTCGAGTTCATTTCAACCCAGAGGGTGAGTTGAGTCGCCCGTGCTGAAATCGGTTGCAGACGTAGTGTGGGTGGGCCCCCAAGAATAGCTAGAAAGCCAACTGGGGATGACCATTTTCACATGTGAAAAAAAATCGTTTCCTGATGGCAGGAAAAACTGCAACGGATGTCCGTTCTTGGGGTGACCAGTGCAAGGCTTTTATCATGGAGGACATTTTACATTCTTTTTTCATGAATTGCCAATGTGGGCTATATCACCTATGAACAGGGTTTTTCAACTCTAAACTGCTTTTGGGTGTTAAGAATAAACTTCAAAGTGGGCCTACATCGGCCCTACAAAAATGCGATGCCGGGGCAAGGTAGTTGGCATTTGCCAAAGGGCAGAGAAAGCGCCTTGGGCTACTCACAATTCGAGGCCCCGACGGAGATCACATGTTGTGCGACAGGTGAAACCTGAAAGTTTGCTCCGTCTCCTCTTAGCTTGACGTTTTTCCACAGTGCAGAACTCTGCTATTTCACTTTGGAGTAAGCAGCGAAACTTGAAGAGAGGGGATGATATGAACAAGCCAATAGGGGGGGACCACTGGTTTGGCTGAAGGTTGACATGCTAATAGAATTATGATAAACCATTGGACTTCAAGGGTCCCTTGGTTGACAAATCTGGACTGACCGAAGGTCGATCCAATTTCGTGCCAGGTGGAAGAAGAAGAATATGATGAAGAGGCGGAGGAGGAAGAACTGGATGATGATGGAGAGTGGGAATCAGATGATTACGAGTACGAGGACTGATTTGCCCCCTGCCGGCTCTTGCTGGCATTTCTCCACGGGTTTCAGCGTCTCACAACCCCCATGAATTTCAAGGAGTTTCAAGCGATGTCTTGCGTTGACATTGGTAGGGGATGTGACCAACTAAGGGACCCGCCCAGCAACATGCAGAATTTACTAAAGGCCAATGATAAGCTGTGCCAGATTCTTTCTGAAAGGTTGTCTTAGTTGCCCGATAGTAGCTCAACAGAAGTCCACTCCATGAGTCATCTGGGTACAATATAATTATAGTTAGTTTTTTTCTCCCTTTACTAATAAGAAATAGTAAATGGGAAGCTTTGCGTTTGAGAAATCAGGACATGGCAACCAAAGTTCAGTAGCAAAGTTTAGTTGGCACATCCCATTGATTGGTTTGACCTTTTCAACACTCCATGGTGCGCGGGACCAAAGATGTTCTGCCCGCCTTTCGTGGCGCCCAAATGGCATCGGAAGATAAAATGTGGCAAGAACGGAATGGCATGGCAGAGCATGTTGGTGGAGCCCTATGGCTGCTTATATCATTGATGTCACTTATTGTTCATGGCCCATGCATGCGTCTTTCGAATTTGCAGGGTCCAAAGAAAGAGTGGGTTGACTTATTGACTTATTCTTGTTGAAAGAACTGGTCATGGATGAGCTCAGTCCATTCTTTGCTCACGCAAGTTCTTCAACTAGCAACTAGATGAACGGGTACCAAAAGATTCATGGAATTGCACACTCTCCAAGTTCTCATGGTGTTGAACCAGCCTGAGGCAGACCCTGAGGTGAGCTTGGACAATCCAGCTGGGCGCTCGGGATTGGCTGTGGGTTGGTGGCGCACAGTTCAGAATGAGCACTGCCAACATAACTTGAGCCGTGAACATCGCCATTTCTCTTGCAAATCAATGCATCAAACAGAAACGCGTTCAGATTGCGACCATATGGTCTTGAACTTTCCTCGACCCAGAAACTATAAACAACCACCTTTGGGGGAGATATCATGCCCCAATCAAAACCCAACGTACACCTTTATCATCGGTGGATTCAGTTTGTTGGAGGCAACAGCAACATATGATTCACAGATATACAGATATCCTTTCGCAGGGTTTGACATGGTTTGGCTCCGATTTTAAGACCAGAGAGAGCTTGTTCTATCATGTTTTCACAGAACGCAAAGCGGTGAGATCAAGCCCTGTGGCTATCAAACATGATCAGAATTGAATGGAGAGACATCCCCAAAATTGCAATTGGGGGATTTCAAACTCACAAGAATCACAAGAAGTGATGTAAGTTGGGAACAGTGTGTCTTTCCGGCCCATCAAAAACAGCACGGCTCAAACCAGGCTTCAGGTTGCCTTGACAATAGGGTGAAAGATCACCAACACTGATTGTTGAAGTTCAAGGATGACCATGGACAACTACACTATACTCAGCCTTTCCAGGTTATTTTTCAAAATCTGCGATGTCATAGATGTCATTACATACCGTCACACAGATCTGAAGGTGTGGTGGATCATTTTTGTTTTGTGCGCCACTGGAAAACCATTTGTTTTGAGTTGTCAGAACGAAATGCTCCAGATGTGACTTGCCCATGGTCATTCTGGCTACACTTTGCCCGTGCAGACTTCGACCCAAGCGAGGGGGCCCAGCCGGCCGAGCCGGCCCAGCCGGCCGAGCCGGCCCAGCCGTGGATTTCGACAGAGGAAATTTCGAAGGATGAAGAAATATGGAAGATGGATGAAGATGGTGTAGTTTTCATCAGAATCATTTCCATCATGGACAATGTGGACATTTGTGGACATTTCATCTAAAGTTCAGTTTGAGCAAGCTGGCAGGGCCTCCGCAAGTGTACCCCAAGTCCGTTCGGGTCAGCGACCGTGTGGACAGGCAGGGCCACAATGGCTTGGTTTTAGATGTTTGCGGAACATAGCCAGGGTCTTGATAGAAATTATTAATAATATGTCACATGCGTAAGATCATTCCGTTGGTGTTCACACCAGAACACCTTGTAGCCAGAAGTTTCCGTTCGCAATCCGCTGAACTGGACTTTTTCATCGTATTGAATCGACTGTTGCCTCCTGTTGACCCCTGTGGTTGAAGGCTGTTTGAATCTGTTTGATGGTTTGTAAATTATATAATTGGTTCATGGTTCATGGTTCACGGCTGATGGTGTCCCACAGGTGGAGGTGGTGGCGGATGCCTCGCTGGAGGCCATGGGGTGTGAGCTTCGGTTTTCACGGAGATTTATCAGTTATTTATAGGGGTTTAACTACCATGGTTTAACCACGGTTATTTACCTTAAGTTATTCCATTACAATCCATTATAATCCATTATACCATTATTTGGGAGGATGAACATCCATGAGCAACAACTATTTTGGCGTGAGCAGAAGGGGAGGGTTTTGATCCATGGCTATTGGCATATCTGAAACATTTGGGCAACTGCTTTGATCCAAGAAGGTGTCGTGTATAGTCTGTATAGTTGTAACATGTTGTAACATGTTGTAACTAGTAACTAGTTGTGTGCTGTGAAATTCTTCAGATGCTTCTTGTGGAAGGCTGATGGACAGCTGGAGAGTTGCAACGAAGGAGCATCCAAGGTCCTCGATTGAATCAGATCTCAGGGGCTCCGTGCCACCGGGGGTGAAGCATTCAGGGCATGTTCTTTTCATGCTGGGATGTCCGCATAAACTCTCAACCTCAAACGCACAAACATGGTAATCAATGGTAATCAATGGTAATCAATGGCTATTAGTAGTTACTTTGAAGAGGGGAAACCGCTGGTTCCAAACGGTCTCCACCGCTGAGATGTGGCTTCCGAAGCAGTGCCCGTGTTCCATTTCCGCCAGGCTCGCCAGGCTGAGGGTGAGCTCAGTGCAGAACTCTTGGAGGCGCCGCAACTGGTGCCGGCCATGGGACCCATGGCATGGCCAGACCGTAGACCCGTAGCATCAATCGGATCCAATAGCATCCAATGGCCGCCCTGTTCCCTCCGCAGTTGGCTGGTCACAGATACAGGAGATCAAAGCCACCTTTGACCTTTGCGACTCCGATGCTTCGGGAGAGATCCATGCCAAGGTGCTGGGACTGGGACTGGGACGAATTTTGCTGGTCGGTTTCCACCCCTAGCCTTCTTTTCTGCAACTAGTTGCTTTTGTACAAACTTGACAATCTAGATACCAACTGTTTCCATGAATGACTAATCACTAATGACAAATCAATGCAGAGATTCGATACACTCAGAGACCAGATGGCAGTAGGAGGAGCTGTCACAGCGCAGGAGTTGCGGATGGTGATGAGGAACCTGGGTTTTAAGCATTCCAACGAGGAGACAAATGGGAGCAAAGCTGCTCAGTCCATCTGTAGTAATATGTACTGTACATAATATATATGTACCTATACAAATATACGCATATAACATTGGCAACATATATACACGTTTACATGTGTCTGTGTGTATATAAATATCATGTATATTATAGCGTGGACACCATTATAGACGCAAGTTTTCTGTAGACACTTTTTCGGCAGATGTGGCCAGTTTCATGGTCTCATGTTTTGGCGTCATTGATCAGTCATAGTACAATATCATCATTTTCAGAAGTTCGCCAGCTCCGTTTTTGAACTCAGAATGCATTTCATGCAGCCGATCAGGCTTTTCTGCAGAGTTCTGCAGAGTCATACCTATAGTTTATCCATATTTCGCCCATCGACAGATCTGGTTTTGAAATCAATGATTTTCATGGCCCATTTGTGCAGTTCCTAGGAGGTGGACCTCATGATTGCGCAGGCGGTTGTGACGGTTGTGTTCGCCAGACAACTCTGAAGGGCAAGATGAGAAGGGTCAAACACCATAAGGAGTCTACAATTTTCTCACTCTTTGACACTTTTTGACACTTGATCGTCCCAGAAAGGTCAGATATGGATAGATTTTTGTGAAGCCAAGAGTCTCAAACTCAATGGAGGCAGAAGTCTAACCTCCAGCGCAGGCCGATGACAATGGAAGCGGAACCATTGACTTCGACCAGTTTCGTTCGGCGCTAAGTACCATGGTGTTGTGCAAGGTGTGTCAGGGATCCTCCGGATCCGTCCATTGACCAACACTCCAGGGCTCCATGGCAGTGCAAAGAGTTCCTCCTATGAAGTGGTTCACTACTAGTTTGGATGGTTGAATGGCAAATAGGGGCAGAATCTTCGGCTACTTGGGACCTCTAGCGGATAGCCACTGAAACTCCTCTTACTGCTGAGGTTGCATGGTGGTGAGGCTCAAACATGGGTGAACAGCAGCTGGGGGAGAGACTTGTGACAGGCAAAATCCTGGATGGTCGAATCATTTTTTTCCAAGATTTATCAGAATGTTGTTTTCTTCCAAACCTGATCACATGTCCACCTCATGGGAAATCCTCCAACTGCACATGCCAAGGGTCTGATTTTTGATGCAAGGGCGCTTAACCTACCAAATGGCATTATATCTCGTTCTTAACACCTCCAGCAGCAACTCATTCACCAGATGTTTTTATTCTTTTCTTACATGCAAAAACACATCTAGTGAATACCGGTTATTGATGAGTCTTTCTCAGTTCTCCGGGCAGCCTGCAGGAAGATGACTGAAAGGAAACCGCGTGTGGAGAAAGCCTTCGAGCAATTTGATCCTGATGGCTTTGGCTACACAGCTGAAATACATGGCTCATGTGGATCATCAACTCGCACATTTGTTGGGTGAATGACGATTGTTGTTGGAATGGCCAAGATAAAAGGGGAAGAACTCCTTGAAAACCAACGACCTTTGGTACATACTCCCAGTAGACATCAGATTTCCGGTGAAAAATCACAGCCCATCCACCAATTTGTGTGGGGCTTTCAACCCAACTAGTGGCACAACCAGGTTTCATCACCCTGCAGAAACTGAAGCGAGTGGCCAGGTGTCGGCTGCTGATGTAGGATTTTTTTCCAACATTTTTTGAGTCCCAAAGTGGGATCAAAGTTGGATAACATGAGCACCAAAGATGATGATGAAATTGTAGTGTGGCTTTTGAGATATTTCTTGAGCCATACTGACGGGAATGAAGGGAAATTGATACTGTATAAATTGATCATTGTTGTCCTGCAGTATCATTCTTCCTGTCAGCAAGATCATTCACTGCCATGATTTGGGAAGCTGATGCAGGATGTTCTATGAGACGGCTGGAACATGCAGTGTTATTGAAGATAATCAAAGGCATCCAGAACTTCTAGGTAATTATCAGACAGTGAGCCAGTTTGCACTCCCACATCCAAAAGCAATAGGATCCACACCATTTGCCACTAATATCTTGTTCTGTACTGTACTTGTCGTATATTTTGTCAGACTGTACCCGTACATTTATGTAGACATTTTTGGATTCTCAACGCGTATCGATGAATACCATAGACTGCGCAGGAACTTGGGTGAAGATCTGAGAGAGGAGGAGCTACAGGAACCGTTCTCTGATTTGGGCCCAAGATGGAACGATGGTCCAAACGACAGATTTTTTTCGGGGTTGGAGTTTATCAAGCAATGTTGGGTTTGAAAAAACCATTCCATGGGTTACTGGAAGGGCACATTTCCGAACACAATGGACCGTCATGGACCGTCATGGACCGTCAATCAAACCTTTGAAGAGAGGAGGGTGGGGTGACTTAGTGTCGGTAGCGATCCCCAAGGATGCCGTGAGCCCAGGACATGCTGGACCTTGCCGATAAGGACACAACTCGGGTGATTGGTGGTACTGTGTGCTGTGTGTACAGGTAGTCATGCACGCAAGCAAAAAAAGAACTACAACGATAAGTGACAAGTCTTGACAAGTCTTGACAAGTCTTGACAAGTCTTGACAAGTCTCAAGTCTTGTATCTTGCCCATTGCCCATGTGAATGCATGTGATACACTAGCTTGATTAATCTGTCCTAAGTACACTTGAGTCACTTGCTGTCACGTGCTTTCGTGCTTTTTTGCAGGATCTGCTGGGGCCCCTCTGGGTGATTTTCCATTTTTCCGGTGCTGTGTCGCGGGTCGCAGCATGCATTGGATTCATGCCATTGGTTTGCAGGACAAAGATGGGGTGGTGAGCCAGAACGACTTCATGATCTTCATGAAGGACACAGGGTGTCTCTGCAGGAATCGCCTTGCGACAGGTTTTTTTTTTTTGTGGACATATCACACACTGCTGAAACATTCACAAACGGCATATGAGATCAACTGCATCGAGAAACCCATGAGAAAGTGTCTGAAGCACTGACCGTCTGTGGAGATGAAGATTCTTGAGAGGTCAGAGGTTTTTGCTTCACAATTAAAGGAATTAGAGGGCCAAAGGGATGCCAGGATGCAACCGTCTCAAAGTGCCAGCACAACGGTGTCTGTTTTAGTCCAAGATTTTTCACTTTTCAAGCTGATACGACAGTAATACGACCTTCTTTTTGCAGCAAATTCTACTTCGAGGCTGATCACATCTGATGGCCAGGGCTGTAACCAAGGGAAGTTCTCCACATGTTTTGGACCTGCACAGGAACGTGGAATGTGGTGATCGCAGGTAGGCGGGCGCCAACCAGTCATGTTTTCTGGGAACGGAGCATGGCAAGCTGTGAATCGATGGATGCTTGAGCGGAGCAAGGCTAGTCATGAAAAGACCACACTGTACCATAGGACCATAGGGGTTTGGCCCTTACTCCTTACCTTCTCAGAGCCAACATGGGATACAATGGATACCCGCGTTGGGATTGCCCCAAACACGATAATTATATAAGTTTAGCGGTCCCGTTTTAGATTTGCACATATTGACATCATATGATAATGTAGAATTTCATGCATCTTTTCCTGGGTGACTTTGGATAGACAGTTGTATCATGTTGTATCGCTGGTCTTGGAATCCATGCCATTTCGCACCGTTCCCAGCGTGGAATTGGTGGCCAGTGTGCTACTGAAAAGCGCTCTGCCAGTAGACCCCGGTGACCTGGCGCAAGTGAAACGAAACCATTTACCCTCTGGTAATTTGTTACATAACTATGGAAAATCACCATTTTTAGTGGGAAAACTCACTATAAATGGCCATTTTCAATAGCTATGTTAAATTACCAGAGGGTAGTTGGGATGAACCTATCACGTGCAGGGTGAAAGTCCAACTATCTTGGATGTATCACATTGACAACTCTCCAGCTGACAAAGTGGATATTACAGGCACTTGGGTTGCTAGTAGTGACGCTCCGACACTGTGCCACTTGGGCAGTGGTTTCACAACAACCGCGATTTGCAAGCTATTTGGCGACTAAAGCTGCAGGGAAAGGGACATGACACAAGAACGTAACAGAGTAATACAATACATATTCAATTTCACCTTGGAATTGTCAGAACATGGTCACGCAAATCTTGGTTCAACACGTAACGGACACATCATGGCCTCGCCTTCCAACGTGATCTGTTTGAACAGATGGAATCATCCTAACTCTAGAAGTAGTTTGATCATGTTTGATCCAACATTTGTAAATTTCGAGGATTTGGGTCATTCTCAGATCAGAAACCCGCCGCTTTTGGTACCCTGCGGTCAGGCCGTAGAATCCCAAGAAAATCCGCTGGCTCCCAGGTCACCTTTGGAGCGTTGCAGGTTCTGGATCTGGAGGGGTCTGGGAAGCCAAAGCTGATGGTGCTAAGTGCTAAACTGCTAAACTGTTTGATTTTGGATGAGTTTTGGTGATGGGATGATTTGGGATGATTTTTGATCATTTGGGTGATGTGGGAGGAGTTTAATTTTGGATGATTTTGATATGAACACAGAACACAATGACCTATGGACCTATTATTCAGATGGTTCGATACTTTTGCAGGTCTCGGGAAGTGCTCCGCAGCAGTGACTCGACGCTGAAAAAAAGGTGGCAGCTGCTACTGTTCCGATGTCATGCATTTGCGGATGGACGGTCTTCTGAAAAGGCAATGTAGACTTAGTAAAACACCCAGATGGTCCAGGCTACGCTTACGCTATGGGTTCGGAAGGTGGCTCTAGACATCTCTTTTCCATACCTTGTTTTGGTGAACGAGAGGTTTTGTTTCTTTCCTTTCAGACTTTCAGATGCAATTGCTTGAGGTCTTCATCATTTGTTCCTTCTCAGAACGTGTTGGGAGCTTCCAGGCTTGAACTCCGAAGAGCTGCCTACCAGCACTGATGATTGCATACTATCCCTGATGACATCGCGTGTTATATTCGCTTCTGTTCGTTGATAGTTGAAGTGATAGAACATAATGGAACATGTTATCTGCTTTCCTGTGTTTGCACACGCTCTGGTACGCCGCATGTATCTACACAGTATCTGGCACTATGTTATGTACAAAAAGACCCACAGGTTTGCATAACCTATATCGGTTTCGTCGGTTTGTTTGTTCCTCCTGAGTTGAGCAACCTGCGGCCATCACCCATCAGCTTTCAGCTTTGAAGCAAGTGAAGAGATCTGCGCAAGCTTTTCTACAGATGTTCAGTCTATGCTATCTCGGAAAAACAGGCACAGAGAAGTCCGAAAAAGAGAGCAGCGTGACTGGTACTGGTAAGCACGAACAGCAATTCTTATCGGAACGGAAGCAACCTGTCACAGCGTCACAAAACGTGGACTCACGATGCTTTTTCCCTTTGATCCAAATTAAACCATGCAGATGAAAAGCCCAGCCTGGCAATCCACTTGCAGTTTGCAAACATGATCATTTTCAGTTTGACAGCAAATCTGGTTGACCGTACAGTGTACTGTGGGTTTATTGTTGGGTTTACCACATTACCACATTACTACAGAAGGCTGTTCCCTGAAGCCAATCACTTCCTTAAACCAGCCCTTCTTTTACGGTGCAGCATGCAATGCCGCCAAAGAGAGCCTGGGCAGGGTCCGCAGACTATTTACCAGATAGATAAGTTAGATACCAGGATGACAATACAATAACCACCAAAATAACACTGATAATGATGATAATGCTGACAACAATCATAGTAGTGATACTGCAATAATGAGAATAAGGATAATGCTGCAATATGCTGCAATTACAATATCGATATCAGTTATAAAAAATGATAGCAATGATTATAATGCGGTTCAAGCAGTAGTAAACCACCCAAATTCTTACCATAAATGGGTTGTATAAACCATCATTATATGGGTGGTTTATTATTGCTTTACACACATTACATTACTGTAAAGGTAATAATGAAACTGGTGATAGTAATGAGAATAGTGATGATTCAATGAGACATAGATGCTTTGCCAACAGAGGATTGTCGTGAGGAGCTCAACCTGGCAGTGTTTCAACGTTTCAGGGTCTGAACAGCATCAGAGTTGGGTGAAATTTAAGCATCAAATCTGATTATTTGGAAAGTGATGATTTTTATCCCATCATTAATCAATGTATCCCATGGTTGATATCCAGGCCCATGGCTATTCCATCTCAACTTTCTGATAGGTCTGGACTTTGGCCGTCATCTTCCTTGCAGGCCATGGAACTGTTGACTTCCGGGATCTGAAGCCATGGGTGAAAAATCATTGGTATTATGGGTTAAGATTGGTGGTTTCCATACCCAATCACTTCCATTTTCTCCCAAACACAGAGAAGATGGGTAGATGGCCAATTGGAACCCCTGTTGTCTCCTGGCTGTTGGATGCCCCATGCCTAAGCCGTGTGCTGCAAAGATTTGGGTCTGAGAAAATGGGAACACCATGCCATACATGTTATGGTTGATCATCATTTTCCATACAAGAATTGCCATCAATTGGTGGTAAACCATGGTGTAAATTCTCAGGGGACAAAGCCACTTTTGGATCTTGACTCTGGTTGCGATCACAAGAGCTGCAGGTGCTCCTACCGCTGGGCGCCTGGAGATGACAACTGCTGATAGATCAATAGATAATTCAATCTTCTTCCACTGTATCCCGAGGCTGCAGAAGATGACATGCTCAGGTGGGCGACTTCTTTGGCAGGGTGTTGATCCATTTTGATCTCAGTGTACCTGGAAATTGTGCCAATGTACCATTTGACTTTGGCTATGCACTTGCTATGAAGATTTCTTTCTCATCCATAGGATTGATGTGATTTATGGCGTCTATGAGATGACATTACTGCCGCAGACTCCCACCTACAAATTTGCCTGGGCCTGCGTCTCACCATCACCCGAAGAGTGATGAATTTTATCTACTTTTAGCAGAGTGATGAAGATTAGTGTCTTTGGCCAAACTTTGGCCTCTTCAGTGTAGTGCCTCGGTGATGTAAGGATTCATTTGAGTACTGAAAGGATCTGAAAGGCAATCCGCTCAGGGCTCACCTGCTGTAGCTGCAATGTCATTTACCCAGTTCTCGTTTGTCGTGAGCAATGCCACTTCCCACTATCCGGATTTAGAATCCACTTTGGAACTGGTGGGATTCATTCGCAGTTCCACAGTTCCCCAACTGTTTCTACCAAATCAACATTCAGAAGTTCTACCAGGTTCTACTAGGTTCTACCAACTCACTTGGTTTGGTAACTGCACTTCCTTTTTGGATCTGATAAGCGCCATTGCAGTTCCGGCATCCCGACTCCCGCAACGGCCTCCGCAGGTCGACCATCACCAAGGAAGCGGTGCAGCGCTTCCAAGCGTCCGTGCGCGCGCGGATGTCAGGTGGGCTCCTGGCTGCTGGAATATGACCTGCTTCCACATTTTTTTTCCCATAGATGTAATAAGTGTATATAAGTGTCATATTTTTATAGACAAAAAAACATACAGTATGATGTAAACACACAAAAAACATCTTTCTGAGCATCATCTTTTTTTGACCATCGTCGATGCGCACGCTGCACGCTTTCCCAAGTTGATCCAAAGCCAGGCTCGGACCTCACACCAGACAAGGGGGAGGACGAATGGACCAGCTCTGAAGCATTGCGGAAGGACATGGCTGGGACAGTGTAGGAGATGTGTACATCAAGATATCATAGAAATATCATGAAATATCTATGTATAATTGTATTATATGTAAAGCCACACATGAGTATGGTTGAATGTGAATGAATTCCATTCAATTACGCATATTATCAGCAAATCAGCAGATCAGTGCGCACGGATTTTGGATGCTCCAAACCTTGATGTGAGTCTTGACATAGATCGTTTTCAATTTGGGGAAGCGATCATAGTCTGTCCAACATCTCCAAGATTCTGCAAGACACAGTTTAGAGTTCAGGGGCATATGGGTCCTGTTGTATTGACACTGACGGGTATTCGGCCGCTTCTCAACTCAGATCAGTGAGAAACTGATAGGTCATGGCAAGGGACCGACAAAACCATTTGACCACCTGAAACGAAACCATATGATATCATATGATGTTTGAGAAATCTTAGAAATCTGTTGAATAGTCAAGTTGGTCACTGACCTTTTGAATATGTAGATACAAAGAAAAGAAACTGCTTGCTGCACATCTGATGCGCTGCGACATCATGGAATGGTGGAACTGGTGGCAGGTGGAGATTTGCGGGTGCTGGGGCCGCTGGGGCTGTGCATTTGTGTTGTGCCAATCTAGGGGCTCCAGAGGCCAATTTATGGAAAAAGTTCTGACCTTGCGGTGAAATCTAGGTATGTGAATCAGTTCTTGTGCTGTGCTTGTTGGTATCTGTTGGTATTGACGTTGTAAGATGTGTGCTTCAACAATACAGTTCCTGGACGCGGTGTCAGGGATGACTCTTTGACTTGGATCAATCAGAAGTGCTTTTCCCGTTTTGTGGCCAGCTCCGCGCTTGGATGGAACTTGTCCCCGCTGCTTCTTTTGGCTTCATGCATCGTAAAGCGTAAAGACATGTTTGGAAGCCAAGCAGCAAGAGGCTTGCGAAAGCTGAAAAGCTGAAAAGCAATGTCAGACTCGTAACCGGCAAGAAAGTTTGATTTCGCGACCCACTTCCAGTTGATCCAAGCGATCATGCTGAAATGCTGAAAATAGAGTATATAGAGTGAGAACCAAGAGTTGCTGGGAATGATCACGAACACCAAGGCTTCACATATGGTAGAAGCCTTTCAGCGACTCGTTTTAACTGCTGCTTAGCAGTCCCTTGTAGAATCACGCAGACGCTAAATGACCCTAAATGATCCTAAATGTATTTCCATCATTTTCCATCATTTTCCATCCTACACTCAGCCACTTTCGACAACTGATCACTTGCTTCGTGCCATATTGGATCGTCGTGATGCTCTGAGGCGATCATGGGGTTTTGAGTTCCTACAGGTCTACATTCTTGTGAATCGTGTATAATAATGGACCAGTGTGGACGCACAAAGGCTCCCCAAGTGCTCTGAAGCAAAGATGAGACAACCCACACTGAACACCCAACATCTTGATCCATTTTACTATCCCCAAGCAATGAGAAATTCCTCAGAGTCAAACATAAGCAGCCACAGTATGGCTCGTTGAAGTGTCGCGTCTTGGAGGTATGGAACTGGCCAGAAGCCGCCGTGGTTTGTTGACCTTTGTGGTCGGCTGGGGACTTGGGCCATTGGGCGGTCGTCCAGGGGATTCCTCACTTTTTTCATTGGTCAATTTCATACCATCTATTGGGTTCGTTAAGAAATCCTCTACTTGTTGATCTTGTTGGTTGCCACACATCTCAGATATTCAGATTACCCTATTTTGAAAGAATCGTAAGGGAAACTCAAAAGATGAAAAGACATGTAGAAGAATTGAAAAGAATTGAAACGAATTGTAGAAGAAAATAGAAAGAATTGAAAAGAATTGAAAATAACTGTAGAAGAAAATAGAAAGAATTGAAAAGAATTGTAGAAGAAATTAGAAAGAATTGAAAAGAATTGTAGAAGAAATTAGAAAGAATTGAAAAGAATTGAAAAGAATTGTAGAAGAAATTAGAAAGAATTGAAAAGAATTGTGGAAGAAATTAAAAAGAATTGGAAAGAATTGTAGAAGAAATTAGAAAGAATTGGAAAGAATTGAAAAGAATTGGAAAGATTAAGTCTATTGAATATAAACTCAATTAGAACAATGAAAACCATTACAATTCTTGTTAATTCTTGACATATTCCCGGGGACATAGATTAGAGGCTTTCTAAAACCAGCCAAGTTTTGTTTTTCATCAACAGGAACAAATAGATAGCAGACAGATAAATATATAGAACGTGCTGTTTTCCTCCGTATGGTCTACTTGTATCTACAAAATCCATAAGGAGATCCATGAAAAACTCCATCAATTTTTCCATTAAACAGATTTTGTTTAAACATTCCCCAAAAAAACCAACCGTGGGATTTTCTGATTTTGCTCCATATGGGGATCCGAATACTTCGAACCGATCCCAGGTGGCGAGCCCTTTGAGGTGCCCTGGCCCTTTCTGGCGCTTCATTCGCCCCAGTGGGCGGAGAAGTTGGCGGAGGACGATGGGACGATTCGCGACTGGGGAATGGATTGGAAATGCGACTGGGATATCTTGGGATATCTTGGGATATCACGGATACGGTATCCCAAGATGGAAATGCTTGGGAGAATGGATCATATCCCACGATCATTATGAAATTGATTTGAAAATTGGTAATCAGACTGTTATTAGTGTCATTGAGATTAACTGGATACTCATTATGGCTAATGATGGTTGGTTGGGAGATGATGAATATCAGACAATTTTCAGCATCATTCGCTGGATGAAGCATTATTACTAATCAATACTACTAAAGTTATTTAAATATTGTTGTTATTAGAAGACATTACCAGTAGTACCGCACAAAGCGGTGGCGGAAGTTTCAAAAATAGGAAACCTATAGGAGAGGTTGGTTGTTGTGAATCACGGATGGCAGAGCGAAGCCACTGATGGACCGACAGGTGGTTGAGGTCTCCTCTCTTTCTTTCTCTTTCTCTCTCTCTCTTTCTCTCTCTTTCTCTCTCTTTCTCTCTCTTTCTCTCTCTCTCTCTTTCTTTCTCTTTCTCTGACTATCTACCTGCCTACCTACCTACCTACCTATCTATCTTTCTATCTATCTATCTATCCATCCATCCATCTATCTATCTATCGATCTATCAATCAATCAATCAATCAATCTATCTATCTATCTAGATATCTAGATATCTAGCTATCTAGATATCTAGATATCTATCTATCTATCTATCGATCTATCTATCTATCTAGCTAGCTAGCTATCTATCTATCAATCTATCTATCTCTCTCTCTCTATCTACCTATCTATCTATCTATTTATCTATCTATCTATCTATCTATCTATCAATCTATCTATCTCTCTCTCTCTCTCTATCTACCTATCTATCTATCTATTTATCTATCTATCTATCTATCTATATATATCTCTCTCTCTATCTATCTATCTATCTATCTCTCTCTCTCTATCTATCTATCTATCTATCTATCTATCTCTCTCTCTCTGTGTCTGTCTATCTATCTACCTGTCTATCTGCCAGCTTGAAAACCAAGCTATTCTGCGAGACTTTTTCATTTTTCGAAGTTGACAACATCAAAAACACAGCAATTGTGCGAGACTTCTTCATTTTTTTACACTTGACAACATCTAAAACGAAACAATTCTGCGAGACTTCTTCAATTTTTGAATTTGACAACATCAAAAACAAAACAATTCTGCGAGACTTCCTTCAAAAATGGAAAGTTGAGTGCAGCGCTGACAACCTCGTACGAATGCGTTTTTCGATTTTTCTCCTCGACCTATCTAAAGTACTGCGCCTGCAACGAAAAATTGATGCCAGGTCATACGAAGGGCTGCGCCTGTCACGCAAAATCATCTCAGCAGACCGGAAGATCTGATGCTCCAAAATGCAACCCCTCTCGGGAAATGAGCGCCCTGACCTCCGAACATCTCTAATGAACATGTCTTGTGTACTGCGCCTGCCACGCGAAATGCATCTTTGCAGATCCTCTTCAAATGTTCCACGCCTGCCATCGTTTCTGGAAATGCTGCAAAACCCTTACGTTTTGCTCACTTTTGACAAGGTGCACAATCCTTTGCGCCTGCCACGCGAAACGACATCTGAACCTCCAAAAGTGGTCCGAACTCCTGGTGTTTTCTACATTTTGACTTCGAAATGTGCTTCGCGCCACAACGGCGTGCACTTTTTCGACATCTCAACTTCCAAAAGTGGTCCAGCGCTGGCGTGTTTTCTACATTTTGACTTGGAAATGTGCTTCGCGCCACAACGGCGTGCAATTTTTCATCTCTCATCTGGCCAACTGGCTCCGCGCCTGCCGCTTTAGCGAGCCTACTGTTCGACCCTCCGGAGACACAAATCATTGGAAACCACAGTGTTTCGCGACTTTCCTACCTTTTCGCGCATCTGCGTCTTCTTTCTTCTGACTCTTTCTCTTCTACTCTTCTCTCTTCTAATCTTTTCCCTTCCCTCTGCCTCTGCCCTGCTCAGCTTTTCATCTGTCCATATTGTCGGAAGTTTGACATCTAAACTTCCTTCGATAATTGTTTTTTTTGGCCTTGGGTTGTGAATGTTTGAGAAACTCATGTTACGCAGAGTACAGTGGGGGGAAAGCCATCGGATGAGTCCGGTTTTGGGGCCGCCTTGCAACTTCCAGTGAGGGTGGGCGTAGGGGTTTATGCTCACGCAGAGTCTATGAGTCTATTCAAAAGTGATCTACGATTTTACAGCTACCGTAGAATTGTAGTAATTTCGATGAGGTGATTAGGTCCGTCATTTTTTGTGCCAATGAAGTATCCAATATCAGTGCATCTCCACTCTGACCTTGGTAGAGGAACCAGCAGTGGCTAAACAAGCGATCGAGCTGCAGGGGGAGGCCCTGATGTCATGCTCTGTGATGACGGAAGTTGTGCTTTGATAGGACATATCAAGACATGCAGAGATTCATACAAATATGATCAAACATGCATACATAATCAAACATAATCATACATACACGCGCATAATCATATACATCGTGTTTCAGATGAAGTCACCCCCAGCTCTGTCACGACTCACCTAGATGTACCACAGCAGCAGTTCCAATCATTGTCACAGACGGAAACAGAACATCTAGGGGTAGTTTTACCCATTTTCTACTTACGAAGGTATCCAGGGTTTGACCCATGTTCACATGTTCACTACCACCCAACGCAGTGCCTCATGTCATGTGTGGCTCAAGAAGTGACACAGCTGGGAGCCAGCTGCCATGGTCATGGCTTTAAATCCAACCATTTGGGATGGTTCAAGGGCACACACACACAAACTGAGTGGTTTAGATTACCCAACAGAATTGGCATGCAAATTAGTGTGGGTCACACTTCGACAAGACATGTTAGGTACTGTCCCACTCTCACTTTCTCAAGCATGGTCCTGTGAAAGTTTCAGGCGACACAAATCATACACACTGTATCATCAGCACTGCTGGGCTCTCTTCGTGGGCCATGGGCAGCCCCTATTTGGTGACCACACACCGACATTTCTGCCGGACTTGCCAGAGAGAAGTGGAGGATGAGGAAATGGTCGTCACCTGCATGGAGTTACACGATATGAGGATGGTCAATGCAAGAAGACACCTCAAACAACATCTTCATATTTTGCAAAAAGCGTGCACACTTGCCGAGAATCTGTGGTTCCATCCCCAGAGAATGATGAAACCATCATAAGCTAGCCACAATAATTTGGGCAATTTATATCCATAACATTGCAGAACCTTGGAAAGCAGGATATTTTAAAGACCCTCATCCCCTTTCCAGATCTAATCCAGATCGCATCCAGATCTAGTTGATCCAGTTGATCCAGTTGCTGAGGTCAATGACGGCGAGTTGCAGGTGCATCTTCACTGCGGCACAGTTCTGGACTTTGAGGGCCTGCAACTAGAGACTGAGGGCCTCAGAGGAACCTATTCGTGGGGGCCCAGTCTGTGGATCCAAAGGGTGGTGCAAAAGGTGAAACACCAGGGCTCGGAACTTATAAAATGAAGACACCTCTAGTATAAAATTGAAATATTGCAATATATATATATATATATATTTATATGAATGATTGTATATGTAATGACCAATGTATTGTTGCTGGTTGTAACTAACTTTGGGTTTACCTCTAGGGGGTTCTACTGTAAATGTGGGTGGGTATTAACCTTTAAAAGGGATGGCCAATGGCGCATTTGTGTCCAAAATAGGAACCCCAATCATCCAACTATATAAGCTTGGATGACAGAGGGTTATGGCCATTGCTGAATGGAATGGGTGGGCCAGAAGCAATGTAGAGAATCCATATTGGCATTCATCAAATTTCATCACTATCCAGCATTGCAAGCCCCTTCGCTCAACGATCTTAACGCATTTGGGTGAGCCCACAGGACGCGACCTATCGACCTTAGAAAGCAGCGCAGATTGGTTTGCCGAACAGCGACGAATCCTCGCCTCCTTGGAAGGTTCGGCCTGGGGTTGATAGCATCCTGATGGAGTTCAAGCATTTATGTCATTTCATGATTACTTCATGTCCACTGTCATGAAAGATGGCTGTGTTTAACCCCTTGCCCTTAAACTTGCATTTTGCTTCAAGGGTTTCTCCTGCGAAGGGGCCTCGCAGCAACGACGCAATGGTGAATCGAAGAAGATGTGTCTTGGAATGCACTTGAGTTTGTCCTTTTCAAAGGCTATGTGCAGACAAATCCAAACGCCATGTAAGGATCATTCCAAATACATGATGAATTTTAGATAAATTTAGAATCATTCCATTCATATCACAACGAACCATCACCAAACGCCGAGGCGAGGTGAAGACGCGCAGTCCCTGCTGCGCGATGCGGCTGCCTCTGCTGCACCGGTGGTGTCTGATTCTGGTGGTACGGCGCGGGCTGCGCAAGTGGGTGCTGCGAAACGGCGGGCTTGCGAGGAGTCGCTTGGACAAATGGCGTTTGGAAGTATTGACCGATAGAAGCAATATGTTTGGTTGAAACAACATGAAACAACCATCTCTTGTCTCAATGTGACCTGAGTTTCTGAGGGCAAGTTGAGTCGTTGATTCATGCTGGGGCCATCTGACGACAGGTCACAGCTCCGAGAGGCCAGAGAGGCGACAGATGCCGTGTGAAGAAAGATGCGCGTTCTGCGCGACGCGTGGCGGTCTTGAGTCCAGATCCACTGACTCGGGTTTGTCCAAAACTGGGGATACCCCAATATATTATGATATATTATGATATATTATGATATATTGGTGATTTTGAGTATATATATATATACTGTATATATCGATGGGATACATAATTATGATTAACCATGTGATTTTGGGTTACACCACATTTTCATACATTTTAAGACCTATGCACGGCCAACCATGACAACATGTCATTGCCTGATTGGGGAACCTTGCCAGCCTTTGCGCTCTCATGAGCACAGTACCAGATTTCTTGTTTCTGCCCTGCCTCTGCAGGCCGATTCATTCCGTGCCTTCTTGAACTACTTGCAGGGTGCCGAAGGCAAGGTCTTGGGACAGACTGATGAAGATCGGTTGAACATCAGAGTTGACCCAGGGGACTTCTGTTTGAGGCACTCCACCACCATGCGTGTCTTGATGTCTTCAAGGTTTGCTGCACCCCAAAGCACGCGAAGCACTGTGGGAAATTTGGGCAGCTGATGATTTGGACCTTAGAATTTAGTCTCACAATGTTTGTGCCATAGCCTCTTTGCAGACTTGCCTTTCCGAAAGATTAAGACTGAAGATCCTCCCGCCGATCACAGCCCATGGTCACTGACCCTACTCGCAGGTCCAACTGGAGATTTGAACCCTGGCAATTTCATGGCAGTGCTGGAGTGGGGCGAGGTGCGATCAGTGACCAACTTTAGGCCCACAAGATCCACTCGTGATCCACTCGTGATCCACTCGTGATCCACTCGTGATCCACTCGTGATCCACTGATCCACTGCAGGGTCGATTTTAAGTGGACATCCCGGCAGATCCCCATCTTTTTCGGAACATACAGGAAGACTATGGAAGAACCACTTCTGAATCGGTCATTCTCCACATATTTTTGGCAGCGGTTCTGCCAGGAGTTTGGAGTCGAGCACATCCGTGGCCAGCACTGCTGCCACGTTGATCCAACAGCTGGAGTTGGGAATCCTCAACTTTCATATGGAGGTTTCCTAACCATGGTACCTCCAAATCATCCATTTTCATCGGATTTTCCATTAGAAACCAACCATTTTGATCCATTTTGGGGACCCCCCCATGTATGGAAACCCAATGAATCCATATGATTGATACATGGTCATTGATGGTCCCATCAGACATCTTGCAGGTGCGTTTCTCAAAGTCGAAGAGCGGAGTTCCTGGTTTCCAAAAACGACATGCAAACCCCCATGTTAGCTACGTCGTATCCCCGTTTTCTGGTAGATTCATTTGACTGTTCTGAAGTACTCTCGAGTTAATTACATCTCATACTTGGCTCTCTTCAACATTTTCAATACACAGTTGGGTAGCTTCTCAACATTTCTGAACTTTTTTTCCCCTATTTATCTTTCCGTTTTTTTTTCCAGGTGTCCCCTACCTGGCCACAGCCAGGTGCGAGGCCTTCCTGTTGGATCCCCGCTGTCGGGAGGCCATCGAGCTTTCGCCTGATGAGGTCTTGGAGGTGCCCAAGCTGGATGGCGAACCAATGTGGGTATCCCGATAGCTGGATGGTTTATAATGGAAAATCCATCTATAAATGGATAATTTGGGGGTAGCCCCATTTTAGGAAACCTCCATATATACTACCCAATACTGTATCTCTGTATATGGTGCCATAAATGCCATAAAGCCTTTTTGCCTTATGGATGTTTATGGATATTATTGGTCTATAGATACATTTTACCACAAAGTAGTCCATAAAGTATAGGCTTTATGTATTGATATGCATTGATATGCCCCAGCTGCAGATTGGAACCGGTGGAACCCAATTTTTCGGCTGTTGATGGGCAGATTGCAGCGCGCTACAACATGCCCAAGCTCTATCGCAAAGCCGTAGAGATCACCGGACAAGGCATGCAGTACATCCAGGCTGGGGGATGGCGAGATCGACATCGTAGACCCGGATGATCAAACATAGATATTCTGAGACTGACAAAAATTGGTGGGTCAACTAGGGTAGTTTTTTTTAAACCAAAACTGTAGACTCCCAAGTCGCTGGGGTGTGGCCAGGTTCCAGCACAGGCGAGGAACACGCGATTTGAGGCGGAGGATGCGTCAAAGTGGTGTATCTTTGTACAACTGGCTGGTGGCCCCGACACTTCTGCGGTAACACTCAAGGGTTCCATTGAGCTAGCCTTCAAATCTTGCAGGTGAGAATTTGCAGGCCTACCAAAAGTGGCTGCAACATGTCTCATCAGTTTGAATGTTTGAACGTTCCATTCGTAGATCATTCACGGAGCATTTGTGAGGGGAAACCTGAGATGAGCGGCGAGGATCTGCGGGTGGATGTCTTGAAAGAGCACCTGGCCATGGGCATGATGTCTGCAGATGGGGAGACCTGCGAGTGCTGAGTGGGTCTGGTGGAAACCAACAAATCACAGATGGAGAGAGATCAGATTTGCCAAGAGTTAGCACGATTTATCAATATATATATATATGTTTATATGGGGATGGAGCAGATCAAAAACATCCCCATTTGGGGGGATGAATATCCATTTAGCAGCTATTTTGGTCTTCACCAGGGTTGCAGGATTTTGACCGATGACCCTATAGGCCCTATATCAATCTTTACTACCAACGTTTGCCAACACTGGCCAGCAGGTACCAGGAAGAAAGGCTGCAACCCAGCCACCTTACCAAGTAACCATTTTGCTGAGAACCTTACCAGCAAGGTGACATGCTGTTGTTCGGTGAGCCAATGCGGCATTTCAATCCCAGCTTACAATGTTTGCTTTACCTGGATGATACGGGAAATAAGCAAGTCGGTTTCCTGGAAAACAAACCATTTCAAACCCTGGAAGAAATAAGGCCGATTCGCACAGGAGATGCGATGCCGACATCGGGCTGCAGACCAGATGATGCTGGGCCCTTGGATAACTGCTCAAAGGCATGGACCCACCAAAGTTTGAAAAATATAGTTGTAACTGTTGTAACTTTTAAATTGCTGTTTTTTTCCCGAACCTCCTTTCGTTTTTTGGCGCTCCCTGGGATGTATGCTCAATCATTGCAGTTCGATTATCTGAGCTATATATATATATGTACACATATAATCACACATATATACATATATATATATGTATTTATGATAATATAATCTAGGTAAGATATGTTATAAAAAACATATTTAGATGCTTTGGCTTCGACACCCGTCACACATGTCTGAGCTTGACCAAGACTGCAACATAGGAAAGTGACTGGCGGCCCAGGCTGCCCGATGCCCACGAACGCGCAAGAATCATGTGGAAGCTCCTTGGGCCGCAAACAAAGCTTTCCCTCAACAACAGATGGTAACAGTGGGAAACACGGCAGAACGGAAGTTGCATGCATACAGAATTCCATGACAGACTCCAACTTGTGTTCTCCGTATACATACATGCGCACAGGGTCTAGAAAGCGGCGCGTCAGCAACTTGGTTCAACCGAGGAATTTCAATCTGAATCTAAGCTTCGTGTTGAAGCAAGGATATTTGAACTTGGCTGGCCAAATCTTAGTTCTTGGATGGGTAAACTTGACGCTCTGACCATATGTTGAGCCGCCACCATAGATTCCAATTCAATTAATGGGCAAACATTGCAGCAGACATATAATTATACATACATACACATTGTATGTGACCATAAATGTGCTTTGCATCGTTGCATGATACATCGTTCTTTGGTGATATAATGTGATATAGACATTGACATTCACAAATATTCACAACATATAGCATACATTTACATATCTTGTATCAAATACAGAAACTATGACATACGCATGGTCCCAATGGTGCAATCTTCAGGACCTCGCTCCGAACTTTTGCTCAGGACCCGGCCGCGGTTTCAGAAACCCAAAGCTCCAGAGTCTGGAAACCAAGCTGTTGGAGGCAGATGGACCTTCTGAAATTGGTCAGAGCCTATAAAACCGAAAGAATCTGAGAGTATAAAATTACTTATGTACTTCGGACCCAAGATGTCTTCTTTCTAGCCGTTTCATCCAACTGTTTTATGTGGGTGTGACACTTGAACTAAATGATACTAAATGCCGAGGCCTGATCATGACTGGCGGTCGCTGCATCTTGCGTGGAATCCGAGAGGGTCAAGACACGGGGGTGTCTTCGAAACCATCTTGTCGGAAAATGGGTGCCCCCAAAATGGCAATTTCATGGAGAATATGATGATTGACCAGTGGATTATTGGAAAAACCCAAAAACAATGATGCATACTGCCAGGGGAAACAATGAAAAAACATCGAAACAAATAATAAGCATTGGTTTCTGCCGGATTGTTGGACAAGGCCACAAAATGAGGGTTGTAAGCCAGACAAATCTTGGATCTCTTGAGCCCATCACCAGATCATCCATTGATGGGATCCTGTTCCAGGGCTACAGTTGGGACTTTGTTTCGAAGCGTGTCGCATCAAGGCATGTTGTACAGTAAAGTGTAGGCGTCTCAAGCCTATGTCTAGGTTTGGCCTCATCATTCCTTGCGGGGTGAGGCTGGGCAATGGGAATCCAAGTTGGACGTGTCGTGCTTTCTGTTTGGAATTCTTTGACCTGCTACAGCATGTCACCCGAAGATGAAGATGCGAACTGGCAACCAATTCCTCACAGATGCATCCACCACTGGTGTGCCGCAACTTGGGTCTGAAAAGTAGGATACCCGGATACCCCTAAATCCGTTGAATCATCACCCCTATTCAATGGCCATTTCATGGATATACCATGGTATACCGCTGCAGCATCGTGGCAGGATTGGACAGCCGTGGCACATGAGTGACTCGGTGGCAGCTTGGGGTTTTTCCACAACGGACGACACAACGATTTCACAGCTGGAGCCGAGGATGCAGCCCACACCATACCGTCGAGCACGCCAAAGGAGTCTGGGCGACCGGCTAACCTGTTGATGGGGGGATTGTTTGAACAATGGACTGTAAAAATCAGCTATTTTGCTAAGAAGTTTTGCCCGCTTTGACCTGTGTCCATGTTGGATGTGATACATATATATATATAACTTGTACTTGACTCTCCTACAGTTGTGATAGATAATGAGTCCAGCACCTGCAGCATGGGTCAAAAAGGGTTCGCCCCAAATGCCAAATCTGATGAACAACCTTGGCTCATGATGCTGGAGGTGCGATGCGCGGGGGGGTGGGATTTCATTCTTCATCTTTCAAAGGCTAAAAGGTGGAAGTGACTTCCCTGTATCACTGGTTTGATCTTCCATGTTAGGTGGGCGATGGCCATGGTGACATTTCATGATGAAACCTTGTATTTCAGGGATGGTTTCAATGTCGCCAGGTTTGGGTTTATTGAATTATTGAATTATTGGCTTTCCTGTTAAGCTTGTGCACCAGAAAGTGACTTGAGCTTTTGACGCCTTCCAGAATCTTCCAGAGGCAGGTCCATGGCAAGTCACAAACTGCGACGCGGGGCGACTTGGCAACGACCAGGAGACAGTCGAGCCGCGTAGAGAGTGAACTGAGTGAACTCGGATCTCTAGAGACACCGCTCAACAAAAGTTGATCTCTCTGAGAATCAGGGACTCAGGGACTGCAGGTTCAATATGTGTATATAAATATATATATATATTATTAGTTTAATTGGGTTTGCTGGTGTGTTTCTCCCATGACTTGTGGGCCATAATATAGATTGCTCATGTTTTTTGGTTAGTTCAAAACGCATCCCCTGATGAAAATTGTCAAGATGGTCCGAAGTAGGAGGCACATGTAGACAAAGAAACGAAGTCCCAGAGGGTCCAAGGGTGTTTTACCCTTCCAGGAGATCCATATTCGATCAAGATCATTGAGGTCTAAGGGAACATTTTTCAGGACCCCTCTGTAGTTGATGGGAACGACCATGGTTTCTTACAGATTTTCCCATCATCCCAATGACGCGACGGCGTCGTTCACGTCGTTCAGAGGTGCCACGCAGTGTGCGCGCCAAAGGCGTACACACCAAAGATACGCGTGGCGGCCGATCAGTACACCTGGACCACAGCGATGTGAAAGATTTTTGCGGAAATCACCACTGATGGGTAATGATCGAAGGAAGTTTAGAAATCAAACTTCCGACAATATGGACAGATGAAAAGCAGAGCAGGGCAGAGGCAGAGAGAAGAGGAAGATTAGAAGAGAGAAGATCAGAAGAGAAAGAGTCAGAAGAA